>Ga0315277_10000809_pt1 | contig 48244 bp, 48 predicted proteins | sample YL17G05_15_MG_FD_203695 | JGI IMG/M metagenome (GOLD analysis project Ga0315277, IMG submission 203695) | Sediment microbial communities from Yellowstone Lake, YNP, Wyoming, USA - YL17G05_15 | ecosystem: Environmental > Aquatic > Freshwater > Lake > Sediment | place: USA: Wyoming | collected... | reverse complement strand
GAGCGTCGTTTGATGCCGCGCGCAAAGCCTTCTCCTGGGAAAATCCCCAGCAAAAGCGGTGTCGCGGACACCGCACTCCAAAGCGTCCCGCGCTCGCGCTGGACGCGCAATCCTCGGCATTTGCCTGTTCCACTTCTCAAATCTGGAAAATTCTCTAAATCCAAATAGTTAGTTTGATTCCTCTGGAAATTTTGGGGGAAGTCCTGAAATCTAATTCCCGGGTGTGCGGCATAAAAGGCGGTGATCCGCATATTCTGAATCTCGGGGCAGGGCCCTGATTGGCCGCGGCAATAAATTCCCGGCTGGCGATGCGGGAACGGAAACGGAGAGGTTGAAATCAAAAGATAAAGGTGTTATTTTTTGAGAGGAGGGTTCAGGGAAATGAGCCGAAGAGCAAAGATGAGTTTTTTCGTGGCGGCGGTGATTGCGGTATGTGTTGCGGGCGGATACTGGCTGGGGAAAAGCACGCAGGGGTTCAGATTTCCCTGGCAAAAAGAAACGCCGGAGAAGCCGGTTACGGTTTTGCCCCAGCAGGTGATTATTCCCAAGGGGATGGCGGAATTTGAGCAGAGGGTGATGTTGGCCGCGAACAAGGCTCTTCCCGCGGTGGTGAACATCAACACCGAGAAGCGGATCCGGGTTCAAGGCGGGTTCATTCCTTTTTTCGGATTTGCGCCTCCCCGCGAGCAGATTCAAAGGAGTCTGGGATCCGGCGTGATTGTCACCCAGGACGGATACATTCTTACCAATAATCATGTGATCGCCGAGGCGGATGTGATCAAGATTTCGCTGACGGACGCGCGGGTATTTGACGCCCGGGTGGTGGGGTCCGACCCGAAGACGGATCTGGCTCTGCTCAAGATCGATGCGACGGATCTGCCCTTGCTTTCGCTCGGAGATTCGGAACGGCTGGAGGTGGGGCAGTTTGTGCTCGCGGTCGGGAATCCGTTCGGTCTTTCCGGCACCGTGACCATGGGCATTGTCAGCGCCAAGGGCCGGGCCAATTTGAGAATCGCGGACTACGAGGATTTCATCCAGACCGATGCCGCGATCAATCCGGGAAACTCGGGCGGAGCCTTGATTGACCTGAAGGGCGAGCTGGTCGGGATCAATACCGTGATCTTCTCCCAGACCGGCGGCAGTATCGGAGTCGGCTTTGCCATCCCTTCCAATATGGCCAAGGCGGTGATGTATAACCTGATTGAATACGGCAAGGTGATCCGGGGATGGCTGGGCATTTTCAGCCAGGAATATCCGGGGGAAGGCGCGCAGGTGGCCAAGGTATTGGAAAACAGCCCGGCGGAAAAAGCCGGATTGAAGGACGGAGATATTATCGTCAGTTATCGCGGTCAAAAAATTACCACCAGCAGCGAGCTGAAAAATTTAGTCGGAGAAACCCCTCCGGGCGAAAAGGTGGAGATCAAGGTTATTCGGGAGGGAAAGGAAGTAATTATTACCGCGAATATCGCGGAAATGAAAGAAGAAGGAATGCCCCAGCCGGGAATGGCGACCGCCATTAACCTGGGCTTGCAGGTGGAAGATCCAAGAAATGATTTGAGACAGGAATTTGGCATCCCCAGAGAATTACAGGGCGCGGTGGTGACCGCGGTGGAGGAGGGAGGACGGGCGGCAGAGGCGGGAATTCAGTCCGGGGATGTGATCTTGCGGGTGAATCAGAGCATTGTGAGAAATGGTCCGGATTTCTGGAAAGCGCTGGAGCCGGCGGGCAAGGATCAAATCCTGCTCTGGATCTGGAGAATATCCCGGACGATTCCGGTAGTCATCCCGGCGGAACCGTAAAGGCGAGCAACGATTAACCGGGAACGATTGATCATTGTTCCTGAATTCCCGGCTATCTTTTGGCCGAACAGATTTATCCCCGACTGATCTTATGCCCTTCCTCTTTCCTCGTTCCTCAGTACACCGGAGCGAGATTTAAACTATCCTGCTCACCGACTATGCCGCCTTCAGCCGGACTTGATTTAAAGCAAGGATGGCATAGCATTTGGGATAGAGACGGTTTCTTGAAGACGGGCTTGAATTCAATAGGTGCCAGGGATGATTAACTGTCCAAAATGCGGAGAAGAGGTTCCGGCCGGGAAGAATTTCTGCCCGGAATGCGGGGAGCAGGTGTCCCGGCTGGAGCGGCACACGGTGGATTTAAGAAGAACCGAGGACCGGTTTGAGGAAGCGATTGCTTCCACCGGGAGGTATAAAGTCAAAAAGCTTCTGGGCCGGGGCGGGATGGGATTGGTTTATCATGCAATAGATAAAGAGCTGGGAATAGAAGTTGCCATCAAGAGCCTTCCGCCGGAATTGTCCGGGGATGCTCGGAGTTTGAACCAGCTTCGGCAGGAAGCCAAACTGAGTATGCAGTTAACTCATCAGAACATCGTCCGGCTCTATGATCTCAAGGAGGCGCAGGACTCCCGGCTTCTGGTGATGGAATATATTCCGGGCTTCAGCCTCTCGGATTATCTTTTTCACCGGGAGAAGCTTTGCGAGGAGGAAGTCTGGGAGATTTTAAAGCCGGTGGCGAGCGCGCTGGATTATGCGCATTCCCGGAAAGTGATTCATCGGGACATCAAGCCGAGCAATATCCTTTTTAAAACCATCCTGTCGGTTCAGGAAGTAGCGGATTATTATCAGAAGGAGGGAAAATTTCCCGCGGAGATGGAAATCCGGGTGGCGGATTTCGGCATTGCCCGAACCGTGAGCGATTCCATCAGCCGCTTGAGCAATATGCCGGTCTCCGGGACTTTGACTTATATGAGCTCCGAGCAAATCCGGGGCAAGCGCCAGACCCATTTCACGGATGTTTATTCATTAGCCGTGGTGGCTTATGAACTCCTTTGCGGACATCCGCCTTTTTTCCAGGGCGAGATCACTTACCAGATCATCAACGAGCCGGCTGAGCTGATTCCCGGGGTCAAGCCCGAATATATGCAGGCCATCCTCAAAGCCCTTTCCAAAAATCCCGAAGACCGCCCCCAGACCTGCGCGGAATTTATCCAGTTGCCCGAAAAGCTCGGCAAAGAAAAAGACCAGTGGGCTTTAGTGCCCAGCGCGCCCGCGCCCGAGCCCGCCATCTCGCCCCCGGCCGCGCCCGCGGCAAAACAAGAACCGTCTCCCCCGGCTTATCCAAAGGCGCCTGCGAAGAAAAGCCGATCCCGGCTCTTTATTTCGCTCGGTGTTATTGCTCTGATTTTAATCCTGGGACCGGCCGGATATTTCGGGGTCAAATATTCCAAAAAGCCCGGTTCCAAGACCCCTGAGAAAAAGACCGAAACTCAGCCCGCACCCGAACCTGCGCTCAAACCCGTAACCGAGCCTGCGCTCAAACCCGGAGTCAAACCTGCGCCCAAACCCGGGGCCGAGCCTGCTCCGGTTCCGGGCAAGGTGGAGCTGTTGTGGAAAGCCGGCAAAAATTCCCCGGACGCGCATAAAGGCAAGGTCAATTCCGTAAGCATCAGCCTTTCTCAAGGCCTTGTCGCCTCCGGCGGAGAGGATGGAAGCATCAAACTCTGGAGCCTTTCTAACGGGGCCCTGCTCAAAACCCTCAAAGCCCATTCCCTCGGCGTCAATTCTATTGCCATCTCTCCGGGCGGAGGAATTCTCGCCTCGGGAAGCCGGGACAGTAAGATCAAACTCTGGCGAATCCCCTCCGGCGAATTAATCCGAACCATTGACTCGGGCCTGGGAGAAATCCATTCCGTCTGCTTCGGCCCGGAGGCAAAATATCTCGCCTCGGCCAGTATGAACTCCATCAAGCTCTGGAATGTCTCGGACGGAGGGCTTTATAAGAAATTGGGCGGAACTTTTTCCAGCCTGGGCGGAACCGTTGCCTTCAGCCCGAAGGGACGAATCGTAGCTTCCGGTGGAACGAATTACATCATCAAGCTCTGGGACATAGAAAGCGGAAAAGATATCGCAACCCTCAAAGGACCGATGATGGCTACCATCAACTCCCTCAGTTTCAGTCCGGGCGGAAGCCTGCTGGCTTCCGCGGGAACCGACAAGAATGTCAAGCTCTGGGATGTGCCCGGCGAAAAATTGATCCGAACCCTGGGCAGTCATCAAAAATCCGTCAGCTCGCTCGCCTTCAGCCCGAGCGGGAAAATCATCGCCTCGGCAAGCGCCGATGAGACCATCAAACTCTGGAGAGCCTCGGGCGGCTTGATCCAATCCATCCAAGCCCATCCCGCCTCATCCATCTCCTTGGTCGGAAATTACCTCGCCTCCGGAGGTTGCCCGGAAAATGAAGACGCCTCCTGCCAAACCGGCGAAGTCCGGCTCTATAAAATCAACTGGTAAGTTCCTTGTTTAATCCCCGAATTATGCCGTCCTTTTGATCCGGTATAGCAAAAAATTATATTCTTGTATTTTTTCCTTGACAAACTTTTTAAAATCTGCTACGAACTGTAATGTGGAATAGGGAATAGCGGTTAAGGATCAGCGCGCAGTTGGGCGCGGGTTTCTCGGAAACCGCGATGAAACAAAAGGGTGGAAAAAATCGGGCGCTTTGGGCTTGGGATCCAGGCCGGGGCGCTTTTTTATCGCCAGCCAGGCAAGCCCGAAAACGAGGGGAAAATTTCTTGGGCGACTGTTTAAAAATTAAACAAGGCAGATACGATGAAAACTTTTTCCAATGCTCCTTGCAAAAAGTGATGGCTATGTCTAATGTCTAGGTTTGACCCTAAGGGTTTAGTGCTAAGGGTTTATATGACCATCTTGGCCAGAGGGTTCTTAAGCTGGAGCTTGGTTATACCGTATTTATCTATGACATCTTCGGAAACCTGATCAGCGAATTTGCGCCGGATGGGACCAATATCCGCGACTGGGTCTATCTCGGCAACCACCGATTGGCAATGATCCAGTTGACTTCTCCCCATGGACCCGGCTTCCCCGGTTGCCAGGGTGTGCCTGATGTTTCGGGCCTTTGCGGCCTGGCAGGCCTTGGCGATGGCGTGGCATTAAACTGGGTTTTAATTGCTGTTGCGCCTTTTATGGTTTGGGCGGTTTTCCGATTCAAGAGACGAAAATCTGTTTCAATCTGTGTCCTTATCTGTGGATCAACTATAATTCTATTTATGCTTTCCCGCTCCGCCAAGCCCCAGATATCAGCTATCAATTACGAAACAGTTTATTATTACCATAACGACCACCTCGGCACTCCCAAAGTTATCACCGACCTGAACGCAGATATCGCCTGGGAGGGCATTTATGAGCCCTTCGGAACTATTTTCCGGACCACTACCGAGCGCGTCTCCAACCCCTTCCGCTTCCCGGGACAATATGAGGATGATTTGACCGGGATGTATTATAATATTAATAGATATTATTTACCTTCTCTTGGAAGATATAATAGAGTAGATCCATTATATGGAATTATTATAAGTTCATTTAAACCTTCTCATCCTTTTTTACAAACTTTACATAGAAATAATACTTATTCATACATCTATTCTTTAAATAATCCAATCATTAATTTCGATATCAATGGGTTACAAGAAAAATGTAGATGCGAAAAAATAGTATCTTATAAAATTTATTATGAGTGTGAAAAAGGCAAAAATTATGATTTTGAATGTACCCCAACCTTTAAAATTGAAGGTTGCGCTTGCGACCTTTTAGAATCAAAGTGCTACAATATTTGCGCTCCCAATGAGCCCACACCCTTTGGATATATTGACTGTATATATGCATGCGAAGGAGATTGTTGTTGTCCCCAAGGTATTTGCTGAGGTCAGCCGAAAATGTATAAATATAAATTAAATATTGTATTGTTATTTATATATTTATTAATATATGATTGTTCTTCCAATTTTTCAAATCAAAAAGATTTAACTGCAAGCATATGTTTAAAAGAAAAGAATAAAGATAAATGCTTTTTAACCTTATTTTCATTTGATGGGCCTTTGCCTGAAGCAATTGAAAATCAAAATTCAACAGAAATAGATAGAATTTTATCAATTAATGATGATAAGGAGCTTACAATACTATGCAATGAATTATATAAGCAGCATGAGGAGGAAATTATACAAACACATATATTATATATCTTATGGCGCAATAGTGCCCCATGTATTTGCGATTACTGTGAAAGTTCTATCAAAATGGATAACAAAGATAAAGAAGATTGTGAGGATTATTATAAGAGATTCAAATGCAAGGAAGGCAAAGATTATATCAATTACAGACGGAAATTAAAATTTGGCATTTGTCCAAAGTCAAAGGAAAAAGAACCAAAACCTTGACATTTGACATTTCTAGAAAGCTTTGCAGGCTAAAGATGATTATCGTTTATGATATTTTTAGCAATCTCATCAGCGAGTATGACCCGAACGGAAATAATATCCGGGACTGGGTCTATCTCGGCAACCACCGGCTGGCAATGATCCAGTTATTTAAGCCGGCCGGACCCGGTTTCCCCGGTTGCCAGGGTATGCCTGATGTTTCGGGCCTTTGCGGCCTGGCAGGGCTTGGCGATGGCGTGGCATTAAACTGGGTTTTAATTGCTGTTGCGCCTTTTATGGTTTGGGCGGTTTTCCGATTCAAGAAAAGAAAATCTGTGTCAATCTGTGTCCTTATCTGTGGATCAACTATAATTCTATTTATGCTTTCCCGCTCTGCTAACCCCTCGCCACTGGCCACTGGATACGAGACCGTTTATTATTATCACAACGACCACCTGGGCACCCCCAAAGTTATCACAGACCTGAACGCAGATATCGCCTGGGAGGCGTTGTATGAGCCGTTCGGATCTATTTTCCGGACCACTACCGAGCGCGTCTCCAACCCCTTCCGCTTCCCGGGACAGTATGAGGATGATCTAACCGGCTTATATTACAATCATCATCGGTATTATATGCCGGAGTTGGGGAGGTATAACAAATTTGATCCAGCTAATGAAATAATAATTTTATATTATTCTTTTTCTTTAATGAGTTCTAATAACTCTAATTGCCGTTTATCATTCTTTTTCAATAGCATATTATCAAATTATAAATCAAATCCTTATATTTATTCAAATAATAGACCAGCAATAATAATTGATCCAAATGGAATGACGTGTTATAGCGGAGGTATTGGTGGAGCTACTGGTATTATCGGGGGATCTGCCTTGTCATGGGGTGTTACATGCTGTGATGCTGAATGTGACGAAGTAAACTGCTGTCGGCAGTATCAGAGTTGTTGGTGCATTGGCGCGGGAGTCACTGCCGGATCATTTTTCAATATATCTGAAGGTGAGGGGATACCTCAAGAAGGCTATTCATGTTTTCTGATTGCTAATATCTCTGCTTTTACGGTTGCATGGGGAAAAGGATTTATTGGAGGAGGTTTAGGTCCAAGCACAGGAGTAGCATATTTTAGATGCTGTTGTGAAACTAAAAATATTCAATGTTGGAAGTGGTAAATTATGGAGAATTTTAATTGATTAATTTGGGTACACATAATATTCAAAACAATAATAAAAAACGATGTTGGAGAGTGCCTTTAATGGATGATATTTCTATTAGAATAATAATTTGGGGCATTTTAATTTTGTCTATATCTATGATGGCTTTTGTTTATATTATTATTTATTTAAATAAATGATACAAAAATGATAATATTAATGATTGAATGGCTTAAACATAATTATCCACTATTACCTGGCCTTATTGTGCTCTTTTTAAGTTTAAGATATCATAAAAGAAAAGTATGGTGGTGGGTATCTTTAGATGACGAATTTACTGTTTTAGGGTCAATTTTAATTATTTTTGGCTTTATGTTATTTTTTATTGGTGTTTTTATAAAATTAACATATCTTAATTGACATCTGTACATGGTGAGCCGTGAGGGGTCAAACCTAGACATCCCTCTCTGCCAACAGATTGTCCGAGCAGGAAGAGGCTATGAAGGACAAGTTAGACATTTCGTGAAAAATTTGCAGGGAAAAAATGAATCATAATGTTGCGGAATTTCTGGATCGGAGGAAATGGAAGTTGCCGGCCCTTGAAGACGCGAGCTCCTGGCCGCTGGAGCAGGGACAGCGCGCGCAGTTTGGCGCTGGTTTCTCGGAAACCGATGGAACAAAAGGAAGGGAAAAATGGGGCGCTTTGGGCTAAGGATTTGGGCAACAGGCGCTCTGGACCTGGCCCCATTTTACAGGGGGAGAAGAGGCCGCATAGGCGGGCAAGTTCCGAGGGTAAAAATTTTCAAGATTTTTTTCTTGACAACAGGGAATTTTTGATTATACTCTTCACCAAGGTTTAGAATCCTATTAAGGAGAAAGTCAACCACCGCATTTTTCTCTAGCCTCAATCATTTCTCTTAAGCATAGGGATTTTATTTCCGAAGAAAAAAACTAAAGAAGGAGGTAAAAATGGGAACGAAATCCAAGAGACTAGGTTTATTGTTGGTTCCGGGTCTGATCTTTTTGTTCTGTTTTTCCGCGACCGCCCAGATCCAAGTGCCTTGCAATGACCCGGATGGCGACCGCCATGGAGTGGGTTGCGCCGCGGGTCTGGACTGCGATCAGAATGATCCTTCAATCTATTTTGGAGCGCCGGAATTGGGTTGCGACGGCAAAGACAATAACTGCAATGGGGCAGTGGACGAATTGGTCAGGATTGAGTTTCCCGATGTGAACCTGGCGCATTCGCTTTTTGTTGAACTGAATCCGGAAGACCCCTGGCTCTTCAACACGGATTTTTGCGGAGTGACAGAGCTGGACCTTGAATTCTGTTTTTTCTATGGCGGTCCGCCCCCGGAGGCCCCGAGAACGGCACAGATTGATGGGGATGGCGGTCCGGCTCCGATTAAAAACCTGAGCGGAATTGAATACGCTTATGAGGTTGAGTACCTGGATCTTGCCTGCAACCAGATCAGCGATCTTAAGCCGCTCAGAGGGCTGTCCCAGTTGGAATATCTTGACCTTTCCCAGCGCAATGGCAAATCCGATCTACGAACCGTCCAAGATGAAAGTTTTGCCTCCCGGCGTCTGCTCTCCGACATCTCTCCGCTGAAAAAACTGACCAATCTTCAATATCTGGACCTTTCCGGAAATATGATCCGAGATATCTCGCCTCTGTCCAAGCTGAAAAAGCTCAAAGAGCTTTACCTGGCTTATAACCTGATCAGCGATATCTCTCCCCTTTCCGGCCTGCAAAAGCTGGGCTATCTTCAGTTGTTGGGGAACCTGATTAAAAGAGTTCCCGCACTGGATCTGCCGAATCTTGAGTATTTAGGATTGAACGACAATAGCATTTTTGACCTCTCGGGATTAGCCGCCAATTTTAAAAACCTGGAATACCTTGACCTGAGCGGAAACTATATCTCTAATCTCAAGCCATTGGTGGAGAATAAGAACATCGGGGAGGGCGATGATGTTGATTTGTATAACAATCCTCTCACCGAAAACGCCTGCCACAATCAACTACCGAAATTATGGGATAGAGGAGTGGAAGTGGACCAGAATGTGTGCCCTGAATAATTTGCGCTTGGTCAGAACTCAAGCAAGATAAAGGATAAAGGAGGAAAATATGAAGAAGAAAGCAAAAATGTTGGTTTTATTTGGGGTCTTGTGCTTCGCGTTCCTGTTTTGCTATTCGGCTCAGGCCGCCAGTAATTGCGTTGACCGGGACGGGGATGGTCATGGGTTTGGCTGCCGGGCGGGCTTGGACTGCAATGATCGGGACGCCACGGTCTATTTTGGCGCGCCGGAAATAGCCTGCGACGGCAAGGACAATAACTGCAATTTTGAGGTTGACGAGCTTGAAGAGGTGATTTTTGCGGATAAAAACCTGAAGCGGAAAATTATTTCCAGCCTGCAACTGGGCGACAAGGTATATAACACGGATTTTTGCAATGCCATCCGCCTGGAACTGTATAATGAAGGTTATGATCCGGAAGATTCATTTATCCGGCAACTGAACGGGATTGAATATGCGCATTTTGTGGAACAGCTTGATCTGGGCTGCAACCGGATCAGCAATATCAAGCCCCTCCGGACTTTGACCAATTTGACCGAGCTGGACCTTTCCCAATGCTTCGCCGAGGATGGCAGAGGTCTTTTAGCGGTTAATGCCAGCTCTGCGCCCGTGATCACTGACATCGGTCCTCTGAAAAAACTGACCAACCTGTCTTACCTGGACTTATCCGGGAATATGATCGAGGACCTTTCGCCTCTCTCCAACCTGAAAAAGCTGGTATATCTTAATCTGGAGTACAACGTGATCACTGACATCTCCCCGCTTTCCGGCTTGAAGGACCTGGAATATCTTGAGCTGGCTTATAACTTAATCTATAAAATCCCGCCTCTGAACCTGCCCAGTCTTTTTTATTTCGGGGCGATCTCTAACCGGATTACCAATATCTCCGGATTTGCCAGCGGGTTCCCAAGCCTGATATACATTGATCTTTGTGTAAATAACATCTCCAATCTGAACGCTTTCTTGCTCAATGATAATATCTATCATCCGGCTGATATTGATGTTTATGAAAACCCTCTTACCAAAGAGGCTTGCTATCAAGCAATGCTTTTATGGGAGAGAAAAGGCGTGGAAGTGGATACCAATATGTGCGGACACTGACTGATTTCCAAACTGATCTTCCAGGGCGCCGGCTTTACCCCGGCGCCCTTTTTTTGCCCGCGCCCGCCTGGGCCTCTGGGGCGAGACTTTTTATTTCTCCGGCATCAAGGTTAATACCGACTCCGCCTCTTTTTGGACCAGCTCCGGGCTGATTCGCGCGGCCATATATTGGGAGTTGTAGAAGAGCGTGTGCTGGTCGCGCTAGCGGGGCGAGAGCCACTGGCCGGACTCGGAGCCGTCAATCACGAGCTGGGCATTGTCCGGATCCGACATATCCAAAATATGCCGCATCAAAAGACAAGCGCTGAAGCCTGCGGCTTTTATCTTTTTAAGGGCGGGAAAATTATCAGGCGACCGTGACTTGCTTGCAGAGGTAAACATCCTGGATGGCGTTCAGGAGCTCCACGCCCTCTTTCATCGGTTTCTGGAAGGCCTTTCTTCCGGAGATCAGTCCCATACCTCCGGCGCGCTTGTTGATGACTGCGGTGAGCACGGCCTGGGCGAGGTCGTTCTGTCCGGAGGCTCCGCCGGAATTGATCAAGCCGCTCCTGCCCATAAAGCAATTGACCACCTGCCATCGGGTCAGGTCAATGGGGTTGTTGGTGGTGAGCTTGTCGTAAACCAGTTTGGAGGTCTTGCCGAACTTGATGGCGTTGAAGCCGTTGTTGTTCTCCGGCTGTTTCTGCTTGATGATGTCGGCTTCAATGGTCACGCCCAGATGATTGGCCTGTCCGGTGAGGTCTGCGGAGGTTTCATAATTCACCCCGTCCTTCTTGAACTGCGGGTTGCGGAGATAGCACCAGAGCACGGTGACCATTCCCATCTGGTGGGCCAGCTCAAACGCCTGGGAGATTTCCACGATCTGGCGCCTGGATTCCGCGGACCCGAAATAGATGGTGGCGCCCACGGCCGCGCAGCCCATCTCAAACGCCTGCTCCACCGAGGCGAACAGGGTCTGGTCGTAAATCTCCGGGTAAGTGAGGAGCTCGTTATGGTTGATTTTCAGGATCATCGGAATCTTGTGGGCGTATTTGCGGGCGACCGACCCGAGCGCTCCCAGGGTGGACGCGACGGCGTTGCAGCCTCCTTCCAGGGCCAGCTTGATGATATTCTCCGGGTCAAAATAAATCGGGTTGGGGGCGAAACTGGCCGCGCCGGTATGCTCAATCCCCTGGTCCACCGGCAGGATGGATAGATACCCGGTTTTGCTCAGGCGGCCGTTGTTGAAAATCATTTGCAGGTTCCGCAAGACCGGAACCGGCCGGTCCGAAACCGCGGCCACCCGGTCAATGAAATCCGGCCCGGGCAGATGCAGCATCTCTTTGGGAATGCCCGCGCATTGGTATCCCAGCAGGCCCTTGGCATCCGCCCCCAGCATCTGTTCAATCTTCTCTATCATTTTTGTCCTCCTTATTTAGAAATTGAAAATAATAATGAACCGTCTGCTCTTAAAATTTTATATCAGCGCGTTTGGCAATTTCACCAGCCAATCGTTTAAAATCCGCATAAGCGTCTTGAACCGCGCTAAAATGCCCTCCAATCGCCCCGTCCGCTGGCTTAAGCAGGAAAATGGGCATTCGGACTTCTTGCGACATCGCCATTAAACTCCGATAATGTTTTAGCTGTGCCAAACAATTGGGATCTTTTTCCAGAACCGGAACCTTTTTCAAATCTTCATCCATCACGAATTGCCGATATATTCCCGGAATCCTCTTGATCCACTTTTCATAAGACTTAACCGGCCGATCCAGCCGGATGGCGGGTTGCATCACAATATATCCAATGGGCTCCATTTTGCCTGCCGGGATAGCCAATTCCCTGGGATTAGGATTTTTTCCAATTCTTTCTTTCCAATCCTTTCGCCAATCTCTCAAAGTCGGGCCCAAGTTGCGCAAGCCCTGCAAAGAAAAAAGATCGGGCGCCAGAGGTATTACAATATAATCCACAGAGATTAAAACCGCCCGATTAATCGCTCCCAGATTTGGCCCTAAATCAACTAAAATTATTTTCGCTCCAAATTCCTCGTTCGCTTTTTCCAGCATCCTCCAGAAAGCGGAAACCACCCGGAACGCTTTCTCTTGCCGGTCCAGGCATTGACTCCATTGGTAAGAGAGTTCGCCCTCAAATTCTGAAAGCGCCAGGTCGCCGATCAGCAAAGTCAAATGGTCAGTAATTGCTTCCAGGTGGGGTTTAGCAATATCCCCGGTCCCCTTTTTAAGCGGAAGGATGGAACCGAGAATCGTTTTGGAATGGCGCTCGTCTTCAAAGATATTTTCCAGGGCGTCTTCGTCCAGAAAGGCCGAGGTTAAATTCGCCTGCGGGTCAAAATCCGCGGCGATTACTTTCATCCCCAGTTCGGAATACATATAAGAAAGATGATAGACCAGCGAGGTTTTACCCACTCCGCCCTTGTTGTTAAAAAACGCGATGATGGTCGCGCTCATTTCCTTCTCCTGACGATTGCCAGCAGATGCGTGTCTTCCGCCTGAAAATTCAACTCCGGGTTGCCGTTCTTGTCCAATTCTTTTCGCGCCAATTGGATGCCGATGCCGAATTTTTGGATATAACCCAAATTCTTCATCACTTCCGCGATATGCGGATTGCGGTAGTCGGTCACGCCTAATTTCCCAAAATTCTCCTTGCTCACCTGGCCATAAGGGCCGCCGGGGTTCTGGATTTCCACCCGGTCCGAGAACCAGGAGAGCCGGACCGGCGCGTTGGTTTTTTCATAATTGCGGTGAAGGATCGCGTTATAAGCCAGTTCCCGCAGAGAGGCGACGGGATAATCCGGATGCTTGATCTCCCGGGCGCCGGCCTTGAGGTCAACCGCCACCGCGATGTTTATCTCCAGGGTTTCATAAAGTTCTTTCAGTAAACCCGGCAGCGGCCCATCAATCTCTTTCTGGTCCTTGATCGGGTCGGTGATTTCTTTGCCCTCCATCCGCAGGAATTGAACATAAGCGCCGGGAATAAATTCCCGGGGGTCCTTCCCGATCGTCAGAACCCCCAGAAGCGTGGGAACCCCGGCTGGATTTAGAAACCGGAGCGCGATCAATTGCTGCTCCAAGCTTCGGTTATTTTGTGTAATCACATCCAACGGAACGGTCGCGGGCAAATAAGTTTTGGTGAAGAAATCCAAATCAAGGTGATTCAGGGAAGCCGAGGTCACCGGGCTGAGATCAAAGGGAAGCGACTTGGAGATTCGCTTTTCGCTCAGCCTTCTTTCTTCTTCCTCGCTGGCCAGGCGGGTGGAAGGGCCGACGTGGACATAAACCCGGCCCTTATACCTGACCGGAGGACTATCCGAGGGATGAACGATAATCACGGCCAAAGGGCAACCCTTCAGATTCTTTTTCTGAACCGTGAGGCGGGGCAAAGGGAGAATGGATCCGTCTGACCTTAGATCGGATAATTTCAGCAACAAGTCATCAGTAATGGGCAAACGCGCGCAACTTCCATCGTCTCTCGCGCCGATAAATAATACCCCGGGCTGATTATGGTTGGGGAGATCATTGGCAAAGGCGCAGATGCATGCCCGGATTTTATCCGGATCGCTCAGGCTTTCCTTCCGCTCCGCCCGATCCGATTCCAAATCCGCCAGGAGCCCGATCAGTTCTTGATCATCCATTATTTCCACTTTCCATATTTCCATTCTTAGCACATCCGGGCATAATACTCAAGGAAAGTTTTTACTTTGCCCTTCTCATTTCCAGCTTATGATGTTTGGAATATTCGTCCCAGAAGCCGCAACGCGGGGCGATGCTTGCCGGCTCAATATGGACCTCCGAGTCCAGAATCTGGACCTTTTGGTTTCCCGGCTCAAATGCCGGCCATAGCGGAAGGCCCATTCCGTTCGGGTTTCCGGTTTTGGCGAAATTGACCCAGTATCCCTGGATGATTTTTCCCAGGGCTTTTGCCGGAGGAGTATTTTTATGCGTATAAAGCAGGTTCATGGGCAAGCGGTCAAAGGCGTCAAAGATGAAGGGGATTTCAAAGGAATGAGCTGACCCGGTGTATTTTGCCAGGGCCATCCGGTCATAATCAAACCGGTAATAGTAGGTATTGTTCTGGTGTCCGGCCGCGGAGAGCAATCCCTGATAGGTGGGGCAGGCGAGCGCGGCATCCACCCCGAACATCCGGCCGTAGGCCTCCACCGGCCGATTCTCAAATTCGCTCAAGGGATAAAGCGCGGCCAGGTTTTTCGCCTCCGGCTCTGGAACCTGGAATTCCCGGGTCAAAGCCGACTCATAATCGGAGGGCTGAATTTTTTTCAAGTCTTTCCGGAGCTTCATTGCCTTGCCGAATTCATCGCGGTTGCTCCCGGCCATAAACGGCGCCTGATTATAATTACCGGCCCGGATCATTGATAAAGGCGTCCCGACCAGGACATAGCCGTCGTGATGCGGCATATTCCCGCCTCCTTGGGTCATCCCGGTGGACCCTTTGAGCAATTTTTTCGCTGGAACCGCGCGCAGGCATTTCAGATCGCCGGCCGCGCAGCCGAAGTTTTCCGCGGTTTTTTTGGAAATCTGGTATCCCTTTTCCAGATCCTCGCTCTGCTCACAGCCGCCGCTTTCCAGGATCGCGCGCTGGAATAATCCTCTGGCCAGGGGAGTCGCCACCAGGGTGCAGATGCTCCAGCCCCCCGCGGATTCTCCGAAAATGGTGACCTTGCCCGGATCGCCCCCGAAATTGCCGATATTGTCATTGACCCATTTGAGAGCCGCGACCTGATCCAGGGTGGCATAACCGCCGGTGCTCCGGTTCGGGTCTTCTTTCCGCAATTCCGGGTCGGCGAAAAAGCCGAAAATATTCAAGCGGTAATTGGTCGTGACCACCACCACATCGCCCTGCTCTGCCAATCGGTCTCCCCAATACATCGGCGTGCTGGCCGCTCCCCCGGTATATCCTCCCCCGTGAATCCAGACCATGACCGGAAACTTTCCCGCCTTGTTCGGCCGCCAGACATTGAGATACAAGCAATCCTCGGACATACCTTCCTCGGAAGCCATCACCTCCAGAGTGAAAATCCCTTTTTGCATACAGCGGGGACCGAATTGAGAGACCTCCCGAACACCTGGCCAGGCCGGAACCGGCTGAGGAGCTTTCCACCTCAAATCCCCCTTCGGGGGCGCGGCAAAAGGAATTCCCTTCCATACACAAGCACCCGATTCCTTTTCGGCCGCCCCTTTTACCAGCCCGGACCTGGTCGGAACCGGGTCCGCGCAATTAAATTCAGCGCGCGCCTTTGGTCCGAAAAACAAAATCAGCAAAATTCCCAAAACCAGCGTCGCTTTTCTAGAAATCATTTTTGCTCCTTCCTTTTGGATTTAAGTCAGCGCCTGAATTATAGCGGAATCAAAACCGGCAAGTCAAAACCCTGACCGTCTAACACTTTTATCTTAGCAAAATCAATGGGTTCATTATCCGCGCCGAAGGCGCTTTGGAGTGCGACGCCAGCGGCGTCGCTTTGGGAAAAGCGGTGTCGCTGACACCGCACTCCAAAGCGTCCCGCTCCGCTGGACGCAACTATTTGAAAAATCTATGATTTAACAAATAAAAAAGTGTTAGACGGTCAGGTCAAAAGCTGATTGCGCTTGACGGCCTAATTTGGCATAATTCCAGGCGATGCTGGAACGACTGAGAAGAAAGGCGCAAAAGCTGGAATGGTTTGAATTCCTGGGCCACGACCGGGTGCCGGAGTTGACCCTGGAGATCAGCCCGGAACAACTGCAACTGGAGCTGGCCAAAATCCCGGCTCCGCTTTTCCTGGGCAGATACAGCAACGATGAGATCCGATCCAAGCTGGAGCGGAATCAAACCTTGCCCGCGCTCCGCCAGCTCGGCTTTGACCCGCTGATCCTGGAAGTTCAAACCGACGGCTTGATTGAGCACCGGATCATCATTCATACCGGAGATACCACTTATAACAAAATCCTCCTGGAACTAAGGCTGCGGGAAGGCGTCTTTAAAATCCGGGACACCATCACTAAAATTCATCCGAAGCTTACCAATCTTCTCAGGCTGGAAACCGTGCCCATGCTCTGGATTGACTGGCTCCTTCTCCAGAATCCGTTCAAAGAGATCAACCCGCAAAAGCCCCTGCTCCCGGACCAGAAGTATCCCGGGCTCGGCCTTCTCAATCTGGTGGTTCCCTTGATCGGAGAGTTTGCCCTGGAGACCCGCAAGCAGGCGGTGCTGGACATCCCGGAGCATTTTCACGGCGCGCTCTTTTACACGAAATGGATGAGATTTTTCAACCCGGAGATGGAAGGACGGATGCGCGCCATCCTCCGCGACCTGGCTCAGTATCCGCTCTCCCTCATCAGCTGGGCGATCCGGGTGGGAGGTCTTTTGAACACCGCCCGCCGCGGCTACGAGGACTGGAAGCCGGGGGAGCAGATTTATCCGCTCAGCGCGGAATTGAATGCTTATTTCAACTCCGGGATTTACGCGGAGCTCAATCAGCGCGCATTTCAGGACAATCATTACCAACTGGATCTGGAGCGGGTAAAGAGCAAGGCGAAATTTCTGGACCCGGAGGAGCGGCAAATCGTGGAAAACATTGTAGGGGCGTATTGACATACGCCGGTCGCGCCTGAAGGCGCTCGCTCATCAATACCTTATACTGCGAACCGTGGAGCTTGAACCAGGGAACTTGCCAGAATTCAACCTTTCCGGTAAAATATTCTTATGGGCATCAGCCAGGAAATCGTTGATGAGATTATTCGGCGGGTCAAAAGGGTTGCGAAGCCGGACCGGATCATTCTGTTCGGGTCCGCGGCTTCCGGCAAAATGACCAGAGACAGCGATATTGATCTTCTGATCCTGGAGTCATCCCCCAAGGATATCCGCAAGGAAAGATGGTCCATCCGCGCGGCGCTGAGGGGGATGGGATATCCTTTTGATGTTATGGTTATGAATACCGACTGGTTTGAGGAAAGCAAAGGAGTAATCGGCGGATTGGCCTTTCCGGCTAATAAATATGGCAGGGTGATTTATGAAGACGCCGGAAGAAGCTAAGGGCAAAATCATAGAGCAATGGCTTGCAAAAGCCGATGCTGACCTGGCTGCGGCAAAACTTTTTATTTCGGAAGAGAGATCTTTTTATTACATTGTCGCGTTCCTCACTCAGCAGGCCGCGGAAAAATATATCAAGGCCTATCTAACCTGGCATGAGATTGATTTTCCCAAAACCCATGATATTGATCTGCTCCTGGATCTGGCTGCCACTAAAGATTTAAATCTTGCCGAGTCGCTTCGGCCGGCATACATTCTTTCGGACTATGCAGTTGATTTCCGCTATCCCGGTGATTTTCCTGACCCCACCAAATCCGAAGCTCAAGAGGCGATCTCTCTTGCCGAGAAGGTGAGAGATGAAATTCTCCGGGAAGTGAGGAAAGAAAAATGAACTGCGCCCTTGCCGAGAATTTTCGGGTTTTCGCACAGGGGCGAAATTGGGGTCAGGTCTTTACTTTTAACTTATCAGAGCAGTTAATAAGTTGATAAGGAATCGCGACTAATCCTGTCACGCTCTCGCAGGAGCGCGACAGGACGCTCGCACAAAAATGAAAGTTGAGAGGAGATTAGAAATGGACGCTAAGCCAGACATTGCCATTGCCTCGGATCATACCGGGGTGGAATTGAAACTGCATCTGGTCAAATTTTTGCTCAAGCGCGGCCACAATGTCATTGATATGGGGGTGAGGAGAAAGAACCGGGTGGACTATCCGGATTATGCCAAAAAAGTCGCCCGGGCCGTGGCCAAGGATGAAGTCCCGCTCGGAATCCTGATCTGCGGCTCCGGGATCGGGATGTGCATCGCGGCCAACCGCTTTCCGGGCGTGCGCGCCGCAATGGTCCACGATCACTTCACCGCCCGGATGGCCAAGGCCCATAATAACGCCAATATCCTCTGCATCGGCGCCCGGGTCACGGCCAAAGAACTCGCCCAGGAGCTGGTGCAAACCTGGCTGAGCGCTGAATACGAAGGCGGCCGGCACCAGAACCGGATTGATAAAATTGACAGTTAATTATGTTTGCGCCACAGCAGAGACGCAGAGGCCGCAGAGGGAAATTTTGGTCCAGGGTCTGCGACTCTTCCTGCAAAAGCGCGAAGGAGCAAGAATGAAAGCAAAGAAGATAAAACAGGTTTATTTAATCGCAATTTTAGCAATGGTCTTTTTTCCGCCTGGAATTTCTCGGGCGCAAGAGCGGTGCCCGGAGCCGATAATGACCGAATCCGGCCTGGTCTCGGGAATGAGCAATCCCGAGAGTGCCGCCTGCGAGTGGATGGGCGTGCCTTATGCCGCGGCGCCGGTGGAGGAGCTTCGCTGGAAAGCTCCGGGGCCTCATCCGGCCTGGTCGGGCGCAAGAAACACGAATGCCTTTGGAGACCGGTGTATGCAAAAAGCAATGATCGGTTTGAAAAATGCTCAAAGCCTGGAGGGAATGAATGAGGATTGTTTGTATCTGAATATATATCGTCCCCGCAAGTCCGGTGTGTTTCCGGTGATGTTCTGGATTCACGGAGGCGGATATGTTTTTGGCAGCGGCAACGGATACCGCGGAGATCGGCTGGCGGAGTTCGGAGAGGTAGTGGTCGTGACCATCAACTACCGCCTGGGCGTGTTCGGCTTTCTGGCAAGTCCTGAGTTAAAAAGCGAAGACCCGAACCAGAGCACCGGTAATTACGGGATGCTGGATATGGTTGCGGCCCTCAAGTGGGTTAATAACAACATCAAAAATTTTGGCGGAGACCCCGATAATATAACCATCTTCGGAGAATCCGCAGGGTCCTGGGCGGTCTGCACCCTACTGGCAACACCATTGACCAAAGGCCTGTTTGAGCGTGCCATTATGGAGAGCCAGGGATGTAATGCCAGCGAGGACCTTGACAAGGGATACCGGAAATCATCCGCGATCGCCCAGGAACTCGGATGCGCGCCTGATGACTTCAAATGCCTGCGCGCAATTCCTTCCCTGAAACTGCTCAATAACGCCACCCCCAACCTGCTCAAAAAAGGATTCCCGTTTGTCGCTCACCACGACGGCTTCTTCCTCGCCGACTCCCCCCTCAACCTGATCCGGAAAGGAGCCTATAACCGGGTGCCGTTGATTGCCGGAAGCAACCGGGACGAATTTGACATTTTGAGCTTTCTCTGGCCGCGCTTGAATAACGCCGCGCCCGGGGAATATTCAAAGCTGACCAGGCGCAACCTCTCTCTTTCCGACCAGGAATGGAAAAAGTTTGAGGGCGCTTATCCGCTGAGCAAATATCAGAACCGGCCCCGGAACGCCTTTAAAAAAGCGCTCTCGGACGCGGGAATCACCTGCCCGACCTACCTCGGGATCAAGGCGGTTGCTGAGCATCAGACCGAAACCTATTACTACCGGTTTGATTACGATCAGATCAAGTATGGCTTGGGCGCGCTTCATTCAATGGAAATACCCTTTGTCTTCAATAGCGTTGATCTCGGCGCGGCTCGCTCTCTTTATGGAAAGAATCTGAAGGATGCCCAGGCCTTGTCAAAAATTATGGCGGGTTATTGGACCAACTTCGCCAAAACCGGAAACCCCAATGGCAAAGGACTTCCCGACTGGCCCGCTTTTGATCTCAACCGCCGGCAGACGCAAATTCTGGATGCCACGGTCCAGACCGGAACCGCGGAGATTGATGACCGATGCTCCTTCTGGGATGAATACCTGGAAAACCATCCGCCTTTTCTAGAAACCCTGGCAAAACCTCCAAAAAAGAAATAACCCCGGTCTTTACTTGCCACGGATCTTATGCTAATTTCTTGAAGCGAAATAATCGCGGCTAATCCTGTCATCCTGTCACGACAAGGTCGGGACAGGAGAGGAGCGTGATCCTGTCTCGCATTTGCGTGACAGGACGCTCGCACAACTAAATAAGGAGGATGAGAAATGCCAAAGGTTGCGGTGATTATCGGGAGCGATTCGGACCTGGAGTTGATTCAGGCCTGTCTGGATCAGCTTAAGGAGTTCGGGATTGAGTATGAGCTCCGGATCCTGAGCGCGCACCGGACCCCGGAGGAGTTGAGCAAATATGTGGCTCAGCTGGAGAAGCGCAAGGTCAAGATCGTGATTGCCGGAGCGGGATTGGCCGCGCATCTGGCCGGAGCGGTTGCCAGCCAGACTCATCTGCCGGTGATCGGGGTTCCGCTTTCGGGCTTGATGGGCGGACTGGATGCGCTTTTAAGCACGGCGCAGATGCCGGGCGGAATTCCGGTCGGGACTATGGCGGTCGGGAAGCCGGGGGCGAAAAACTCCGCGATTTTTGCGGCGCGGATTCTGGCTCTGAGCAATGCTTCGCTCAAGGGCAAGCTGAAAAAGTTTCAGCTCAAGATGAAGAAGAACTTGAGGGGCAAAGAGAAAAAAATTCTCAAGTTGCAAAAACAAAGGAATCGCGACTAAAGTCGCTCGCACGGTAAGGAGGAGATTGCTGATCAAATGAAGATGTTGCCCGGCTGTATTCCCTGCCTGGTCAAAATGTCCATCACCACGGCCCGGATCGGCCGCGGTAATCAAGATCAAATTTACCGGAGCGCCAAGGCGGCTTTGAAGATTTTGCACCAGGGCGATTTCAATTTTCCGGCTCCTTATTTCTCGGCGCCGATTTTGCGGGCGGTGGAGGGGGTTCTCAAGAGCAAAGACCCGTTTGAGCATCCGAAACGGATTTCCAACCAGGCCGGGATCAAGCTGGCGAAGGAGTTGGGGATACCCTATGTGGAAAAGGGGAGGGATCAGAAAGAGCGGATTTTTCGGGCGCTTCGGGCGAGCATTGCGGGAAACATCGCGGATTACGCGGTAGTTCCGGACCTGGAGGGAAAAATTGAGGACAAGCTGAGAGAGGCGTTCAAACTGGAATTTTCCTGGCTGGATTTTGAGCGGTTCCTGCAAAAGCTCGCGAAAGCGAGGAAGGTCTTATATATCTGCGATAATGCCGGCGAGATTGCCTTTGACCGGATTTTGATTGAGGAACTGAGCAAGCTCGGGAAAAAGGTAATGGTTTCGGTCAAGTCGGGTCCGGCCTTGAATGATGCGCTGATGGCGGACGCGCTGATGGTTGGGCTGGACCGGATTGATGGCGTCAAGCTGATCACCACCGGGCAGGCGATGATGGGAGTTGACCTCAAAAGCGCGGGCAAGGAATTCCAGCAGGCGTTTAAAGAGGCGGACCTGATTCTGGCCAAAGGCCAGGCGAATTTTGAATGCCTGGCCGGAAGGGACGGTAAAATCTTTTTCCTGACTTTGATCAAGTGCCAGGCTTTGGAGGAAAAGCTGGGATTGAAAAAAGGCTCGGCGATTTTCGCCTCCGGGGAGATGGTGATTAAAAAGGTTGAAAGGTTAAAAGGGTGAAAGGGTGAAAGGAGCGCGGACAGGAGTGTCTGCGCCGCGAAGAATCGCGAGCAAGGTCGCTCGCAGATTGAATGCAAAAAGAAGATGAAAGACGAAAGAACCGGGAAATTAATATTGGTAAACGAGGGAAATTTCCAGGAGGCGGTTGAGGGGGCGGCAGGGGTGTTGAGCAAGGGGGGCGTGATCGCGTATCCGACCGAGACGCTTTATGGTCTGGGAGCGGTTTTGAGCCGGGAGGATGCGCTGGAGCGGATTCGGAGGATCAAGGGGAAGGCGGAGCCGATTCTGGTTTTGGTGAGCGGGGAAGAGATGGCGGAAAGGTATGTTGAGGTTGATGAGCGGGCGCGGCTGCTGATGAAGAAATTTTGGCCCGGGCCCTTGACTTTGATTCTCAGGGCAAAGCCGGGGGTTGCGGAAAAAGTTCGGGCAGGTTCTTCGGGACTCGGGATCAGGATGAGTTCGGATCAATTCGCGCAAGCGCTGGTGGAAAGGGCAGGGGAAGCGGTCACCTCAACCAGCGCGAACCGCTCGGGCAAAGAGCCGATGGCGGGCGCTTTGGAGATTGAAGCGGAATTCGGCGCAGAGCTGGATTTGATTGTGGATGCTGGAAATCGGACCGGAAAAGCGTCAACCGTGATTGACCTTCTGGGAGAGAAACCAAGGTTGGTCCGGGAGGGTCAAATCCAATGGAAGGAACTCCAGCCGGTGATTCCATGGCAAGAGTGAAGGCCTTTCGCGGCATTTATTATCAAGATCAGGCAGGCGCGATTTCCGGGCTGGTTGCGCCGCCTTATGATGTCTTGAGCGTGGAAGAGGCGGATCGCTTCCGGGAGCAAAGCCCGCACAATGTGGCTCGGATCACGGTTTCCCGCCGCGGGGACCCGGGGTTTTATTGGAACGCCGGCCGTTTGTTTGAAAGCTGGCTCCAGGATGGAATTCTTTCGCGCGCGGAAAAACCCGGGATTTATTTCTATGAAATTGAATTTGACTACACCCTGGGCGGGGAAATTCGGAAGGCGAGGCGGTCTGGATTTTTCGCTCTGCTCGGGCTGGCGGATTATTCCCAGGGCGAAGTGCTCCGGCACGAGCGGACCTTGAAAGGGCCCAAGCTGGATCAATTCAATCTCCTGAGCGCGGCCCGGGCGAATCTCAGCCCGATTTTTTGCCTGTATTCGGACCCGCGGATGAAGCTGATGATTGAGCTTGCCCGGGCCAAAAAGGCGAAGCCCATATTTGATTTTGAGTTCAGCGGGTTCCGGCACCGATTGTTCGGGATTGATGATCCCCGGCTGGTTAGCAAAGTGAGCGCGGCGCTTTTGAAGGAGAAGGTTTATATTGCGGATGGTCATCATCGGTATGAGACCGCGCTGGAATATTATCACCGGCTTTGCTTTGCCAAAGACCCGCTGAGAGAATCCGCCGGCTATGTGATGAGCTTTTTCTGTGCGCAGGAAGACCCGGGCCTGGTGATTTTTCCGTATCACCGGCTGGTCAGGCATCTGGCGGAGGAAAGGCTGGTTGACTTGATGGATCGGCTGAAAGAGGATTTCAGGATTGAGCCGGTTTCCGATCATTTCAGCAAAGAGAATGCCGACCGGGTATTTCAAGAGCTGGATGCCACCGGGAACCAGAGAGCGATGGTGCTGGTGGACGCTCAAAAGAGGGCGTTCCTGCTCAAGCTGAAAGCGGCATTGGCGGACGCCCGGGAAAATTTGCTGGATGTGGAGATTCTGGAGGATTTAATTTTGAAGCGGATTTTGCGGATCAGCAAGGAGGAATTGGCGGAGAATAAATTTGTGGTTTATGAGACTAGCGAGCAGAAGCTGGTGGAGCGGATGAGGACCGAGATTTTTCAACTGGTGTTTTTGATGAAGCCGATTCCGGTGGTGAAAATGGTGGAGCGGGCGCTCCGGGGAGAGGTGATGCCGGAGAAGAGCACCTATTTTTATCCCAAGCTCCCGAGCGGGATGCTTTTCCGAAAGATTGATCCCGGACCGGAGCTGAGCTAGTGTCCTGTCCCGGAATTATTTTAACTATTGTGGCGCAGGCGTCCCGCCTGCAAGCCATTGATATTGCAGGCCAGAGGCCCGCACCACAAATGAAACCTATTCACGGGACAGGACACTAGCCGATGAGAAAGGTTCTGATCATCTCGCCCTATTTCCCGCCCATCGGCGGCTCCGGGGTGTTCCGGCTTCATCGCTGGGTAAAGTATCTGCCGGAATTCGGAATCCAGCCGATTGTGGTTCATTATGACCGTCTGCCCGGAGAGCCGCTGGATGAGAGCCTGCTCAAGGAATTGAGAGAAGAGGTGATCCGGTATCCGGTGCGGTATATTGAGCCGAGCGGGAGAGGGATTCGGGCTTTGATGAAAAAGGATCAGGCAGGACCGGGCCGGGGCGCGCCCGGGGGAGAAACCGGGGGCGGCTCAGGACCTGGGGTCATCAATCGCCTGATCGCCGGGATCCGAGATCGGGTTCTGATTCCGGATCTGTCCGCCGGCTGGATTCCTTTTGTGGCGCCGGCCCTGAAAAAGATTTTCAAAGCGCATACCCCGGAGGCGATCATCACCACTTCTTCTCCGGGAACTCCGCACCTGCTGGGACTTTGGCTCAAGCGCAAATATCAAATTCCCTGGATCGCGGACTTCCGCGATCCCTGGACCGATTCCCCCTGGGCGGCAAAGCTGGCCTGGCCCTTCAGCGCGATGGAAAAGAGGCTGGAGAAACAGGTGGTCCGCGAGGCTGATTTTATCACCACTTACAGCGACGGCCTGGGCGAAATGCTATGGAGAAAGCTCGGCGATCAAAAGCCGGAGAAATTTGTCAGCCTGGGACCCGCGGTGGACACGGATAAGTTTGATCAGATTCCGGTCTCGGAGCGGCAATATGATTTTCTCTACACCGGCGCCCTGGAGTATTTTCATCCGCGGGAAATCTTTTTCGCGCTTCAAGAATTGAACCGAGAAAAGAGAGCAAAAGGAGAAGAATTGCTCCGGCTGGGAATTGCCGGGAAAATAAGCCTCAAGATGGAACAATTTCTGGGGCAATTTGAAAAGGAAGGCTGGCTGGAATTGCTCGGATACCTGCCACATCAAGAGACCATTTCATTGATTAAGTCTTGCCGCATTCTAATTCTTTTGCATTCCAAGCAGGCCTGGTGGGTGACCGGCAAGATGGCCGAATATCTTTACAGCGGCAAGCCGATTCTGGCGGTGCTGGGAGAAGGGGAAATGAAAAGCATCCTGAAAAAATTTGGCCGGATCGTTTTTGCGCTGAATGATCAAGAAAAAATTTCCAGCGCCATCCGGGATACCCTCGCCCTGAAGGCGGAGCCGCGCGCCCTGCCCAAAGAGCTCACGGCCCGGGGCCAGTCCGGGATCATCGCGGCGCTGCTGGAAAAGGCGCTTGATCCCGGCCGGGGCGGAGAGCGAATTAGCGGCGGAAAAATTCTTTGACAAAAAAATAAATCGTGCTATATTTTAAAGAGTGTCATTACCGGGCCGAAAGGAGCAATGGCGGAATTTAACGACGCTTTCGGCGCTGGGAATTGAAGTGGGGGCGGCGGTTGCAATCGGCGCCTGGATCGGCTATTATTTGGACCGGCATTTTCATACCCAACCTTGGTTAATTCTCCTGTTCACCGGCTTCGGGATCGCGGCGGCGGCAAAGGCAGTTTGGCGGGAGCTGAAGAAATTTCAACCTGATCAGGAAAAGAAGGATCCCGGAGATCCGCTTCAGAAATGAAACCGCAATCAAGATCTTTTTTGGTTTGGTCAACCGTGGTGATCGCGGTTTTAGGCGCGCTCGGGTTCTTTGCAGTCTGGTTTTCAGGCAAGAAGGAAGTCGCGATCGGGATTGCGATCGGGGCCGGCATCGGGCTGTTGGAGATGGAATCAACCGGGTTGATTTTTCCGCGCGTGATGGCGGCCGGCAGCAAGGCGTTCTGGGGAATCGCGCTCGGAACCAAGTCGCTTTTGATCTTCACCCTGATCGGAGTTTTGATCCTGGGATTGAAGATCAATCCGTTTGGATTTATAATCGGCTTCTCGGAAGCGATTTTGGGAATACTTTTGACGGTGGTCGGGCAGGGGCCCGGCCCCAAAGAAGAAAAAGGATGAAACATTTAACTACTATCGCCAGCCTGCTCTTCGGAGTACACGAGCCGGGAGAAGGATATTTCATTCATCGGATTGACCCGGTGCCGATTTTCCACAGCGGAATCGTGGCTTTGATTCTGATCGGACTGGTGATCGGATTTAATCGCCAGCTCAAGAAGATGAAAGGCGGGGTGGTGCCGGCCCAGAATTTCAACCTGGTCAATTTGTTTGAACTGCTCGCCAACCTGATCATCGGCTTCATTCAGGATATTATCGGGCACGACTGGCGCAAATATCTTCCGATCATTCTCTCCCTCTGGCTGTTCATCCTGCTCAACAACCTCTTCGGAATGGTGCCCTTGATGGAGCCCGCCACTTCCAATTTGAATATGAACGCGGCCATGGCGATCGTGGTCTTCCTCGCCACCCACTATTACGGGTTCCGCGCCCACGGGATCAAATATTTAAAACAGTTCATCGGCCCGGTTCCTCTGCTCGCGCCCTTGATGCTTCCGATTGAGCTGATCGGACATTCGGCCCGGGTCTTGAGCCTCTCGGTCCGTCTGTTCGGGAATATGTTCGCGGATCATCTGGTGGTGGCGATCTTTTTATTTCTGGTCGCGCCGTTCGTGCCCATTGCCTTTATGGCGCTTGGGATCCTGGTCTGCCTGATCCAGGCCTTGATCTTCAGCATCTTGAGCACGGTTTATTTCTCCATTGCGGTTTCGGAAGAGCACTGAGATCTGGTTTAAAGGTTGAAAAGTTGAAGGGTTGAAAAGTCAAAAAGACAAAGGAATTGGATCATTAAATATTGGAAAAGGAGGAACAAGATGAGGAAAAGGATGTATTGGTTTTTAAGCCTGGCTGGCGGTTGTTTCGTGATCAGCCTGGCGGCTTATGCCCAGGAGCAGGGCGCCGAAGCCGCGGCCGGCGGGTTCAGTATGGCGAGCGCGATCGGACTCTTCGCCGCGGGAGCCGCGATTGCCATTGCCGCTTTTGCCGGGGCGCTGGCGCAGGGAAGAACCGCGAGCGCGACGATGGAAGGGATTGCGCGCAATCCGGGCGCTCAGCCCCAGATGTTTATGCCCTGGATCGTATCTATGGCTTTGATTGAGTCCCTGGTGATTTACGCCCTGGTCATCGCCTTTATGATCCTGGGAAAAATTAAGTAAATTGACCGGGATCCTTTCTTGACGGAACCGCGGTTGATGCTTTATACTCTTAAAATAATAAATTCCCGGCAAGCTATTTCTGAAGAGGCGGATAGATAAATGCTTTACCAATATATACCGATCGCCTTGATCGCGGTCTTCAGTTTCGGCCTGGCGATTTTTTTCACGCTTTGCGCTCGGTATCTGGGACCGAGAAAAATCACCAAGTCCAAGATGGAGCCGTTTGAGTGCGGGAATCCGAGTTCCGGCCATCCCAAGACTCGTTTCTCCATCCGGTTCTATGTGGTGGCCGTGATCTTTGTCGTGTTTGACATAGAAGCCATCTTCTTTTTCCCCTGGGCCGTGGTTTTCCGTCAGCTTTCCAGCGGCCACGGCTGGAACTTCCTGTTCGGAGCCGGGGAGATGGGAGCGTTCCTGGCCGTGTTGGCGGTCGTGCTTTATTACGCCTGGGCCAAGGGAGGACTGGAGTGGGATTAGAGGCCGCGTTCGGAGAGGGCTGGATCACCAGCCGGGTTGAGTTCTTCATCAACTGGGCGAGGAAGTATTCTCTCTTCCAGTATCCGTTTATCACGGCCTGCTGTGGAATGGAATATATGAGCACCATGTGCGCGCATTATGACCTGGCCCGGTTCGGCGCCGAGTTCACCAGGTTCACTCCGCGCCAGTCGGATTTGCTCCTGGTGGTGGGCACGATCAATCACAAGGTGGCGCCGGTTTTGCGCAAGGTCTATGAGCAGATGACCGAGCCGAAATGGGTGGTCAGCTTCGGAGCCTGCGCATCCACCGGCGGGTTTTATGACAACTACGCCGTGCTCCAGGGGATTGACAAGATCATCCCGGTGGACATTTACATCCCGGGCTGTCCGCCCCGGCCGGAGATGGTTCTGGACGCTTTCCTTAAAATTCAGGACCAGGTGCAGAAATATCGGGTGCTGGAGCAGAAATGAGCCAGGCGGTTTTGGACCAGTTGAAAGAGCGCTTCGGGGAAGCGGTCCTGGAAACGCACAACCGCTTCGGGAACGAGACCGCCATCATCAAGCGCGAATCGGTCCTTGCCATAATGAAATTCCTCAAAGACGAATGCGGGTTTGAGATGCTTCTGGATTTGTGCGGAGTGGATCATCTGCCGGAAACGCCTCGCCTGGAAGTGGTTTATCATTTGAAATCTATGAGCCGCGGATACCGGGTCCGGATCAAGGTCCGAATCCCGGAAGACGACCCGGTGGTGGATTCCATCGTTTCCATCTGGAAGGGCGCCAACTGGTATGAGCGGGAGTGCTGGGAATTTTATGGGATCAAATTCCAGGGGCATCCGGATTTAAGGACGCTTCTCCTGTATCCGGAATTCCAGGGACATCCGCTCCGGAAAGACTATCCTCATAAAAAGCGCCAGCCGCGGATTCCATTACTCAAGCCGGAGACCAGATGATCAAGCTGACCGACGACACCAAAGACCTGCATACCCGGTATTTGAACATAATGATGGGCCCGTCTCATCCGGCCACCCACGGCACCATTATGATGAATCTGACCCTGGACGGCGAGACCATTATTGACCTGGATATTGATCCCGGGTATCTCCACCGAGGTTTTGAAAAAGAATGCGAGGCCCATCGCTGGAATCAAATTGTCCCTTATACCGACCGGCTCAATTATGTTTCCAGCATCATCAATAATGTCTGCTACGCGATGGCGGTGGAAAAACTGCTCGGCATAGACCGGAAAATCCCGGAACGCGCCCAATGGCTTCGCCTGATCTTTTCCGAGATCAGCCGGATCGCGGACCACGCAACCTGCCTGGCGGCAATGACCATGGAAGTGGGAGGCTTCACCGGGTTTCTTTATTTCGTCAAGCTCCGGGAATATTTTTATGAAATCCTGGAAAACCTTTGCGGCGCCAGGGTGACTTATTCCTGGACCCGGGTCGGAGGAGTGAGATGGGACGCGCCCGAGGGATTTGAAGCGCAGACCCGGGAAGCGATCAAGCTCAGCCGCAAGGTCTTAAAAGATATCCACGGACTGTTTGATAAAAATCGGATCTTCCTGGAACGGACCGTCAAGGTCGGATTGATCAGCAAGGAAAACGCCATCGCCTACGGCATCACCGGCCCGTTTCTCCGCTCCACCGGTTTCAATTACGATGTTCGCAAGGCGCATCCTTACCTCTTTTATCAAGACCTGAGCTTTGAAATTCCGCTCGGAGTGAATGGCGATAGTTACGACCGGTATTATGTGAGGATGCTGGAGATGGAGCAGAGTATGAGGATCCTGGAGCAGGCTCTGGGAAAAATCCCCAAAGGCCCGGTGATGATAGATGATCCCGGGCTCAAGCTTCCGGAAAAGAATGAAGTTTATGGGAGCATTGAAGGCGTGATCAATCATCTCAAGCTGATCTTTGAAGACATCTATGTTCCGGCCGGAGAGGTTTACGCTTATGTGGAATCCCCGAACGGAGAGCTGGGATTTTATATCATCAGCAAAGGCGGGAACCAGCCCTGGAAATGCCGGGTGCATCCGCCCTGCTTCCCGATTATGCAGGCGCTTCCGGAAATCCTCAAGGGATATATGCTGGCGGATATTATCCCGACCTTCGGAGGCGTGAATATGATCGGCGGAGAGATGGACAGATGAATATGCGGTGCACGGGGAACGGTGAACGGTGCACGGGGCACGCTTGCATTTCCGTTCACCGTGAACCGTTAACCGTTGACCGTATTTTGAAGTCGCTCGCACGATAAGGAAAAAATTAAAGATGACAGTTGAGTTTAAAGAGAGCGCGAAGAAGGAGCTGGACCAGATTCTGAGCCGGTATCCGAGCAAGCAGGCCGGCCTCTTGCCCGCGCTTTTTTTGGCCCAGCGCGAGTTCGGATGGGTTAGCGAGGAAGTGATTTCGTATCTGGCTGAAGTTATGGAACTGCCGAAGTCCAGGATTTATGGAGTGGCCAGCTTTTACACCATGTTCAATAAGAAGCCGGTCGGGAGATATTTCATCCAGGTCTGCCAAAATATCTCCTGCGCAATGATGGCCGCGGACGGACTGTTTGATTATCTCTCTACGAAGCTCGGGATCAAGGAAGGCGAGACCACGAAGGACGGCAAATATACTTTGTGCAAGGTCGAGTGTTTGGGGGCGTGCGGCGAAGCGCCCATGATGCAGATCAATGACAAATATTACGGGCCGCTGACTCGGGAAAAGGTGGACCGAATTTTGGCGGAACTCAAGTGAAATTTTATTTACCGCAAAGGCGCAAAGGACGCAAAGATAATTTAGGTGTTAAGAATGAAAATTTATAAACAATTACCAGATAAAACAAAAAAACTTGAACCATGCAATTTTTCTCAAGAGGCCTATTTAGAGGGATTTTTATTAGATAATCCAAACATATTTGAAATGCCTGAAGATATTATAATTCTCCTAGATCGCCAGGTGGTTTTTCCCCACACACAAAATAAAATTGATATTCTCTTGTTAAATGCAAAAGCGCAAGAGCCAGAGATTATAATCGTGGAAATAAAAAAAGACAAAGCTACAAAAAAGGAGGTAAAACAATTAGTTGAATATATAGAAAAATGGAGACAAGAACATTCTGGGGTATTGAATAAATATAAAGATACACTTTCTAAATATAAGTTAAATGAAAATTTAGAACAAGTTAAAGGAATATTGGTTGCCACAGAATTTGATGACTCATTGGAAGAAGAATTTAAAAAACAAAATATTCAAGGGATACAAGTTAATCGCTATTCAGCTGATGATTACAAAGAATTTTTTATTTTCGTAGATTATGTTCCTCCATTAAGTGAAAAATGGGCTAAAAAGGAGATTGGCAAAGATTCATTTTGGAAAAAATCCGGAAGAAAAAAACATAAAGATGAAGTTGAGAGCATTTTGCAAGAATTAAAAGAGATAATTTTTACCTTCAAATATTGGGGAACTACAATTACTATTTATGACGAGAATGAAAATTCGGTTGCGTGGTATACAGCAGGAGATGCTTCGATTCAAATAAAAGGGAAAGGAAGAATTAAACTAACTAATAAAAGTGAAATCATTAAGGCAACAATAGAAACAAGGAAAGAGGCGGCATGAAATACCTTTGTGTTTTGTGGTCGGGAAAAGATTATAAGGTTTGATAAATATGGAAGATTTTCCAAAAATTCTGAGTGCCAATTGGAGCAAGCCCAACTCCACCAGTATTGACACTTATCTGGCTTCCGGAGGTTATAAAGCCGCGGAAAAGGCGCTGGGGATGGAGCCGGGCAAGGTTGCGCAGGAGGTTTTGGACGCGGGGCTACGCGGAAGAGGCGGCGCGGGCTTTCCCGCGGGCAGGAAGTGGACTTTCATGCCGAAGGACAGCCGGCCGCGGTATTTGTGCGTGAACGCGGATGAAGGCGAGCCGGGAACTTTCAAGGACCGGGAGATTATGAGATTTGATCCGCATATGCTGATTGAAGGGATCATCATTGCCTGCTGGGCGATGCAAGCCAACAACTCCTACATATACATCCGGGGCGAGTTTGAGGAGCCGGCGAAGATTTTGGAGAAGGCGATTGAGGAGGCGTATCAGAAGGGATTTTTAGGCGGGAAGATTTTCGGGAAGGATTTCAACCTGAAGGTCTGGGTTCAGCGCGGGGCCGGGGCGTATATTTGTGGTGAGGAAACTTCTTTGATTGAGAGTCTGGAAGGCAAGCGGGGCAATCCCAGGATCCGTCCGCCGTTCCCGCCTCAGCGCGGGGTGTTTGATCTGCCCACCACCGTGAATAATGTTGAGACCATTGCGAGCGTTCCGTTCATCATCCGCGAGGGCGCGCAAGCGTATCGAAAATTCGGGACCGAGAAAAGTCCGGGCACAAAATTGTTTTCAATCAGCGGGCACATTAACCAGCCCGGGGTTTATGAATTACCGCTCGGGTATCCGCTGATGAGTTTGATCAATGAGGTTGCCGGCGGGATGAAGAACGGCTTAAAGCTCAAGGCGGTGATTCCGGGCGGCTCTTCAACCCCGGTGCTTCGGGCCGAGGAATGTGAGAAGGTCAATCTTGATTTTGAGTCGCTGGCCGCGGCCGGCTCAATGCTTGGATCAGGCGCGGTGATCGTGGTCGGGGAAGGAACCTGTATGGTGAAACTGCTGGAGATTTTAACTCATTTTTACGCGCATGAGAGTTGCGGTCAGTGCACGCCCTGCCGGGAAGGAACCGGCTGGGCCGCGCAAATTGTCAAGCGGATTTATGAAGGCAAGGCTGAGCTTAAAGATCTAGATGTGCTTTACAGCCTGGGCGCGAATATGGTGGGCAGGACCATTTGTCCGCTGGCGGACGCCGCGGCAACCCCGATTATGAGTTTCATCAAGAAATTCCGGGATGAGTTTGAGGCGCATATCCGGAATAAAGGATGCCCGCAGAGTAAACCGTTTCCGGTGGAATTTAAATAATGGCAATAAAAATAAAAATTAATGGACGAGAGATAGAAACCGAGGCGGGAAAGACTGTGCTTCAGGCCGCGCTCTCGGCCGGAATTTATATTCCGCATTATTGCTATCATCCGCGGCTGAGCATCAAGGGCTCCTGCCGGATGTGCCTGGTTTATGTGGAGAAGAGGCCCAAGCTGGAGATCGCCTGCAATACCGTGGTTCAGGAGGGAATGGCGGTTGAGACCGGGAACGAGGAAGTGGAAAAGGCCCGGCAGGCGGTTCTGGAGTTTATGCTCAAGAATCATCCGGTGGATTGCCCGATCTGCGACAAGGCCGGGGAATGCCAGTTGCAGGATTATTATATGCAATATGATGCCGAGCCGAGCCGGCTGTGCCTTCTGGATCAAAAGGTCAAGAAGGGGAAACGGATTCCAATGGGTCCGACATTGGTTCTGGATCAGGAGCGGTGCATAATGTGCCATCGGTGCATCCGGTTTATGATAGAGGTCGCCAATAATGAGTGCATCACGGACGCGCGCCGCTCGGACCGGACCGTCATCTCCAGTTTTCCGGGCGAAATGGTGGATGATCCCTATTCATTGAACCTGACCGACATCTGCCCGGTGGGCGCCTGGACCTCTAAAGATTTCCGGTTCAAGAAACGGGTCTGGCTTTTGACCAAATCCCCCTCCATCTGCCCGTTCTGCTCGCGCGGCTGCAATATTTTCATTGACCACGAAAAAGGAATGGTTTTTCGGCTCCGTCCGCGCGAGAATGAAGATGTAAATAAAAGCTGGCTGTGCGATGAAGGGAGACTGGCATATCCGGCGATCAATCAGAACCGGCTCTTGCGCGCGCTGTCCAGAAACGGCGGAACTCTTCAGGAGATCAGCGTGGAATCCGCTCTCAGCTACTCGGCGAAATTGATCGGAGATCATCAGGGAAAAATCCTGGGGATGGTGAGCGCGAGCGCGAGTCTGGAAGAGGCGGAAAGTTTCAAGAAATTGATCCAGGCCGCGGGCGGAGAGGTTGCCTGTCATCGCCGGAAAGAGGGGCGGGACGATTTTCTTTTGAGAAGAGCGGATCGGGATGCGAATCTCAAGGGCTTGCAAAAACTCGGAATTGACCGGCCAGTCGGGGAAGGTATAGTAAAGGCCGAGTTGTTGGTGGTTCTGGAAAGTTTATTTTCCGAGCCGGTCAATGGCGTTTTGGGGAAGAAAATGATCGCCATAAGCCCGAAGCGGTCCGAGTTGGTGGAAGGGGCGCTGGTGGCTTTGCCGATTGCGGCTTATTCGGAGGCCGAGGGCAGTTTTATTAATTTTGCGGGCAAGGCTCAGAAATTTTATCCGGCGCTTCCGCTAAAGGGAGACGCTAAACCGGGGGTCTGGATGATAAAAGCATTGGCCAAAAAGCTGGGCCGGGAGATTAAATAATGACGCTGGACTTCCTCTTCCTGCTGAAAATCCAATGCCTGTGGGCAGTGGTCGCGTTCAGCGCCGTGTCCGGCCTGGCCGGTTTTCTGACCTGGGGAGAGCGGAAGCAGGCTTCTCTGATCCAGGATCGGATCGGGCCGAACCGGGCCAATGTGCGCTTGATCCGCAACTGGCGCCTGTTCGGCTTGTTCCATATTATTGCCGATGCCGTGAAGAGTTTGACCAAAGAGGATTTTGTCCCGGAGGGCTCGTATAAATTGATGCATATGCTGGCGCCGATTCTTACGCTCGGGATTTCGTTTGTGGCTTTTGGCGTGGTTCCTTTTGCCGGGCCGTTCGTGATTCGCTGGAAGGATTTTCCGGCCCAACAGATTCCTTTGATCCGGCATCTTTTCCCGGGAGATACTCTTCACCTTTCCTATTTCCCGGTCAGCTTTGCGGCATCGGATCTGAATGTCGGGGTTTTGTTTGTGCTGGCAATGGGAGCGCTTCTGACTTACGGGGTTCTGATGGCGGGCTTCAGCTCCAACAACAAATTTTCTTTCCTGGGCGCGATGCGGGGGGCAAGCCAGATGTTCAGCTATGAGATCGCAATGGGGCTGAGCATCATCGGAATCATCCTGATCTATAATTCAACCAACCTAAGCGAGATCGTGGCCCGGCAGGGATTGCTCTGGTTCGGGATCCTTCCCAAGTGGGGAATCATCACCCAGCCCCTAGCCTTTTTCCTGTTCTTCACCTGCGGGTTGATGGAGATCAAACGGATTCCCTTTGACCTGCCCGAGGGCGAGAGCGAGATCGTGGCCGGCTATTTCCTGGAATATTCCGGCGCGAAATTTATGATGTTTTTGTTCGCGGAATATGTGGAGCTGATTCTGCTGGCGACGATGATCGCGATTTTCTTCTTCGGCGGCTGGCAGATTCCCTGGGTCAATGATTACGGGATTCAGATCCCGCTTCAGGGGGTGAATATCGTCTGGGCGGATCTGGCCTGGGTCAAGGCGCACAGCTTTGGACCCATGCTGGTTAACCTGCTGGTGGTTGCGGGTCAGGCGGGATTCTTTGCGGCCAAGGTGGTGGTTTTCTGCTGGATTCTGGTCACGGTTCGCTGGACCTGGCCCCGGTTCAGGTATGATCAGATAATGAGGATCGGCTGGAGAAGGGTGCTTCCGCTGGCAATGGCCAATATCGTTTTGACCGTGATCGTGGTTCTGGCCGAGGAGAAATTTAAACCGATGATTCAGAGGCTGTTGAGGTATTGATGGCAAAACCGAAACCAACCCCCAACTGGGTCCGGCTCTTCCTCCCGGAACTGATCCGGGGATTTTATATCACCAGCAAACACTTCCTGATTAACTTCCTCGGGTTCATTCCCGGCCTGTCCTGGATCATCAAGAAGGAAGTGGTGACCATCCAGTATCCGGAGCAGGAGCGGCCGATTTCGGACCGGTGGCGGGGCCGGCATTGTTTGAACCGAAGGGAAGACGGGTCCACCAAATGCGTTGCCTGCTTCTGCTGCGCCACGGTCTGTCCGGCGCAGTGCATCACGATAGAAGCGGGCGAGACCGAGCCGGGCGCGTGGACGGAGAAGACTCCGACCCGGTTTGAGGTGAATCTTTTTGAATGCGTTTATTGCGGGCTGTGCGTGGAGGCCTGTCCCTGCGACGCCCTGTATATGGATATGAAGGAAATGAGACTGTGCGAATCCAGCCCGGACAAATTCGTGATTGGCTTGAAGGATTTGATGAATTGGCGGGAAAATGGCGGCTGAGGCGGTGAACTGGATTTTCGCGGCGAGCTTTTACACGGTGGCCGCGGTCGCGGTGATTTCCGCGCTGGTGGTAATCAGCGCGCGCAATCCCGTGATCAGCGCGGTCTGGCTGGTGGTCTGCTTTTTGGCCGTGGCCGGGATTTATGCGCTTCTCAAGGCGCAGTTCCTGGCAATGGTTCAGATCCTGGTTTATGCCGGCGCCATTATGGTCTTATTCGTGATGATTATGATGCTGATGGACATTGGCAAGTTTGATTCGGGAGGAAAGTTTCAGAATACCCTTCGCGCGATTTCAGTTCCGTTCGGGGTTCTGGTGATGCTGATTTTTGCGGTGCTGGCAAGCCAGATGAGCCGGGTTAAAGGAGTAAGCTGGGCCGAGGCTCCGGCCGGCACCACGGAAAACATCGGCCGGATCCTGTTCACCAAGTATTTGCTTCCGTTTGAAGTCCTTTCACTTTTGCTCTTGGCCGCGGTGGTTGCGGCGATTTATCTGGCCCGGCGCCGGGAGCGGGAGGGGAGCGGATGAAGATCGGCCCGGAGCATTTTTTAATTTTGAGCGCGGTTCTGTTCGGGATCGGCCTGATCGGGGTTCTGGTTCGGAGGAATGTGCTGGTGATTTTGATGAGCATTGAGTTGATGCTCAATTCCGCGAATCTGACCCTGGTGACTTTTTCCAGATATAGCGGCGATATTTCGGGCCAGATTTTCGCCTTTCTGGTGATGGTGGTTGCGGCCTGCGAGGTTGCGGTGGGGCTGGCGATCATTATTTCTTTATTCCGGAACAAGGACACGGTTGATGTGGACCGGATCAATATAATGAAATGGTGAGCGGATGCCGGAAGAAGTGAGCAAAGCGATCGCCCAAAACTGGATCATCCTGATCCTGATCTTCCCCTTGCTGGGGTTCCTGATCAACGGCATCCCCGCGCTCTTTTTCCCGCAAAAATATCCGCGCCGGCTGAGCAACCTGGTTGCCTGCCTGGTCATTGCCGGCTCTTTCCTGGTCACGGCTTATGGAATCTGGTCCATCAATCAAAAGCCGGCCGAGGCTTATTATTTCCAGAAAGTTTTCACCTGGATTTCAGTCGGCAATTTTGAAGTCAGCTTCGGCTTAATCTTTGACCATCTGTCCGCGATAATGTGTCTGGTGGTTACTCTGGTCGGGCTTCTGATTCATATTTACGCCACCGGCTATATGGGACACGATCCGGGATTCGCCCGGTTCTTTACCTATATGAACCTGTTTATGTTTATGATGCTCACCCTGGTGTTAGCGGACAATATCGTGCTTTTGTTCGTGGGTTGGGAAGGGGTCGGCCTGTGCTCTTATCTTTTGATCGGGTTCTGGTATGAAGACTGGGAAAAGGCCAGGGCCGGGCTGAAGGCGTTTGTCGTGAACCGGATCGGCGATTTTGGATTTTTGCTCGGCATCTTCACATTATTCTGGGCCCTGGGCACGGTGGAATTCTCCGGGATGAGACATTTTATTGAAGCGAATTCATTCGTATTTTCCGGCCAGACCATCTTCGGAATCAAGGTTGCCACTCTGGCGGGAATTTTTCTCTTCATCGGCGCCATCGGCAAAAGCGCCCAGATCCCGCTTTATGTCTGGCTTCCCGACGCCATGGCCGGCCCGACCCCGGTGAGCGCCTTGATCCACGCGGCGACCATGGTTACGGCCGGAGTTTTTATGATCGGCCGGCTCAGCTTTGTTTATGTTCATTCGCCGGTGGCGCTGGCGGTGGTGGCGGTCATCGGCGCGCTCACCGCGCTTTACGCCGGCACCATCGGACTGACCCAGACCGACATCAAGCGGGTGCTGGCTTACTCCACCGTGAGCCAGCTCGGCTATATGTTCCTGGCCATGGGAAGCGCGGCATTCGCCGCCGGCATCTTTCATCTTTTCACCCACGCCTTTTTCAAAGCGCTGCTCTTTTTAGGGGCCGGCTCGGTCATTGCCGCCTTTCATCACCAGGAGCAGGACATCACCCGGATGGGCGGCTTGAGCAAATATCTTCCCTGGACTTATCGCACGGTGTTGATCGCATTCGTCGCCATCATCGGGATTCCGCCCTTTGCCGGCTTCTGGTCCAAGGACGAGATTCTTTATCGGACTTTTGCCAGCAGTAATCAAGTTTTAGGAAAATATGGCTTGAACTATGCGCTCTGGGTCATCGGCGTGATCGCGGCCTTGCTCACCGCGGTTTATATGACCCGCTGGATGATCCTGACTTTCTGGGGCGGCAGCCGGGTGGAGGAAGGGACCAAAACTCATCTTAAGGAATCTCCGAACAGTATGCTCATCCCGCTCGTGGTCTTGGCGCTCGGGTCGGCCCTGGTCGGTTTTTTAGGAATGCCGGAGCTGTTCGGAATGCATAACTGGTTTGAGCATTTCCTGGAGCCTTCCTTGGCCAAAGCTTTGCCGGTGGAGCCCGGGGTTTCCCTGTTTGGAAATGAAAACTATCTAGCCGTGACTCTTATGGCGATGTCCATCATCGCGGCCGTCATCGGCTTATTAACCTCCTATGCCGTTTATCTGGAGAAGCCGGGGCTGGCGGACAAACTTGCCGAGCGGTATCAAGCCCTTTACCGGCTCAGCTATCACAAATATTATGTTGATGAGATTTACGACCGGACCATTGTCAGTCCTTTAGTCAGGACTTCGTATTATTTCCTGTTCCGGTTCGTGGATATGGGAATCATTGACGGCTTGATTAATCTGGCGGCTAAAATCAATCAATTGGCCGGCAAACTGTTACGCCGAGTTCAGAATGGAGTTATTCAAACCTATCTCTTCATCTTTGTGCTCGGGATGCTTGCCATCATTATTTATTTAGGAGTGGTCCGGATGAGATGAGCTGGCTTTGGGCACATATTTTAACCTGGATGATTTTCCTGCCCATCATCGGGATTTTCCTGCTCCTCTTCCTGGAGCGGGGAAAAGAGCGCGCCATCCGGCTGATTTCGCTTTTGATTCTGATTCTGGATTTTATCTTATCGGTCTGGGTCTTCGTGAATTTTGACGGCAAGAGCGCGGACTTCCAGTTGGTGGAGCGCTATCTCTGGATTCCGGGATGGAATGTGCATTACCAGGTCGGAGTTGACGGCATCAGCCTGCTGCTGGTTATGCTTACCACTCTGTTAGGCCCGGTGGTGATTCTTTCCAGCTTCCGCGCGATTAAAGAGCGGGTGAAAGAGTTTCATATCTTTTTGCTTTTGCTCCAGACCGGAATGCTCGGCGCCTTTCTGTCCCTGGATCTGATCCTGTTCTATGTCTTCTGGGAATTGATGTTGATCCCGATGTATTTCCTGATCGGCGTCTGGGGCGGTCCCCGAAAGATTTATGCCGCCATTAAATTCTTCCTGTTTACGATGTTCGGCTCGGTCCTGATGTTGATTGCCATCATCTGGCTCTATTTTTATGTCGGCAGTTTTGATTATATAATGATTGACAGCTTTCTGGGCGAAAATCCGCTCAAGGAATATTTTCAGCTCTGGATCTTCGGCGCCTTTGCCCTGGCTTTTGCGATCAAGGTGCCGATGTTCCCGCTCCATACCTGGCTGCCGGACGCGCATGTGGAAGCGCCCACGGCCGGGTCGGTGATTCTGGCCGGAGTTCTTCTGAAAATGGGCACCTATGGCTTTATCCGGTTTGCCATCCCGTTTTTTCCGGACGCGGTCGCGAGACTGGGACCATATTTCTACACCCTGGCCGTGATCGGAATTATTTACGGCGCCCTGGTCTCCATGGCGCAGGAAGACATTAAGAAGCTGGTGGCATATTCCAGCGTCAGTCATCTCGGATTTGTCATCCTCGGACTGTTTGCGCTCACGCCTCAATCAATGCAAGGCGGACTGATCCAGATGATCAACCACGGCCTCTCCACCGGCGCGCTCTTCCTTTTAGTCGGAATCCTTTATGAGCGTGCGCACAAGCGCCAGATCAGCGACTTCGGCGGCATCGCCAAAGTGATGCCGATTTACGCCGCCTTCTTTTTGATCGTGGCCTTAAGCAGTATCGGCCTTCCCGGCTTGAACGGATTTGTGGGCGAGTTCTTGATCCTGGTCGGAACCTATGTGAGCCGGAATCCGTATTCCAGACTTTTCGCCATCCTGGCCGGAACCGGGGTGATTTTTGCCGCGGTTTATTTGCTCTGGATGTATCAGCGGGTTTTCTTCGGCCCGCTGATTAAAGCGGAGAACCAATCCCTGAAAGATCTGAATCCGCGGGAAATCATTTATCTGGGAGTGATTTTGATCTTCATTGTCTGGATCGGGGTTTATCCCAATACTTTCCTGAAAAAGAGCGAGGCCACGATTACTCATCTGATCGCTCAAGTGGAGGGCAGAAGGCTCACCAGGAATTATCCGAAAAATCGGCTGGCGGAGTTGTTCCATCCGCACTCGGGGGAAATTTTGGAACAGGGCGGCAAATAATGGAAGAAATTCTCAAGATCCCGATCATCAACTTTTATGATCTGGCCGGAGTATTCCCGCCGATGATGCTCGGGCTTCTGGCCTTGGCGGCTTTGATCCTGGATAGTTGGGTCGGGAAAAAGAAGCCGAGCTGGATCGGCGGATTTTCTCTGGCGGGAATGATCCTGATCCTGGTTTTTCAGTTTCTGCTTCACATCGGCCGGGCGAATCTGAGCGGAGAGCTGGGAGAAGGCTTTGGCGGATTAATTTTCTTTGACCTGTTCGGGATTTATTTCAATTATCTCTTCCTGGCCGGCGCAATTCTGGTGGTGGCCATGAGCATCTCTCACCTGGAGGGCAAGGATTATCACCGGGGGGAATATTATATCTTGATTTTGGTTGCCACCGCCGGGATGTGTCTGTTAGCCGGCGCGCGCGATTTAATTATGGCCTTTCTGGGACTGGAGACCATGTCCCTTCCGATTTATGCCCTGGCTTCCGCGGACCAATCCAATCCCAAGTCCAACGAGGCCGGCTTGAAATATCTTCTGCTCGGAGCTTTTGCCAGCGCGATTTTGCTTTATGGAATCGCTTTGATTTATGGAGCCACCGGCGCAACCGATTTTTTCAATCTGAACCAGACCATCCCGACTCTGCGGCCGCCGGATCTGCGCTTTTTTTATGTGATCGTCGGAGTCGGCCTGGTGATCATCGGATTCGGTTTTAAAATTGCGGCCGTGCCTTTTCATATGTGGGTGCCGGATGTCTATGAAGGAGCGCCCACCCCGATTACCGGGTATATGGCCGTCGGGGTTAAAGCCGCGGGGTTTGCCATCCTGATTCGGGTTTTCCTGACCGCCTTTGTCGGCCAATGGCTGGAGGTTTATGGCATCATCTGGGCCTTGGCCGCGGCCACTATGACCATAGGCAATCTGCTCGCGCTGGTTCAAAATAATCTCAAGCGTTTGCTCGCTTATTCCAGTATCGCCCACGCCGGCTACCTCCTGGTCGGACTGACCACGCTGGTTGCTTCCAAAAACACCATGGATGCCTATACCCCCAGTTATGCAATGATGTATTACCTTCTGGTCTATCTCTTTATGAATTTGGGAGCCTTTGCCGTGATTGTGGTATTAGGCCGGGAAGGACGCGGCGGAGAGATGATTGATGATTATTCCAACCTGGCCGAAAAAAGACCTTTCCTGGCCGTAGTTATGGCAATTTTTATGTTCAGTCTGGCCGGAGTTCCTCCCTTGGGAGGATTCTTCGGAAAATTCTATCTCTTCCTGGGCGCGGTCCATCACCGGCTTTACTGGCTCACGATCATTGCCGTGATTAACAGCGTGATTGCCGCTTATTACTATTTGCGGGTGGTTTATGTGATGTATATGCAAAAGGAGCGGGAAGAGGTGATCACACCCGGGGTGGAGACCGGCGTCTTGATCAATACGGTTTTGATCCTTTCCGCGGCAATGGTCATTATCCTCGGACTTGCTCCCGGCCGGTTCCTTGATATAATCTTTATGACTTTCCGGAAATTCATCTGACCAGAGTTCAGGTCCGGAAGGAAAACATGCTGGATAGAACAACAGTTGCCACCAAAGGTTCTGAAGGCCGGGTCTTAGTGGTTCGGCTGGTATTTGAGCGCCGGGCCGGTCAAAAAGTATCCGGGGAATGGCTCTATCTTCTTTTTGGCAATCAATTTTTAATTGGTCGGGAGGAAGGGTGTGAGATCCGGATTATAGATGACCGGATCAGCCGGAAACATTGCCTGATCCGGATGGGGGAGGAAAATGTAAGCCTGGCCGATCTGGGATCCACCAACGGCACATATCGGAACGGCGAGCGGGTGGAAGATGAGATTATCATCGTGAATCGGGACAAAATTGATGTGGGGGAGGCAGTGGTTTTTAAGGTTCGCACCTGCCATCGCAACGCCCGGTTAAGCTCGGTCCGGCTGAATAACGGCGACGAAGTTTATCTGCTCGCCGCCAATGAGATCTATCTGGGAAGCTTTCAGGAAGAAACCCAAGAAATTGACCTGATGATTTATGATTCCGCGGTTGAAGCCCGGCATTGCCGGATTGAGCATTTCTATAATGATAATTTCATCGTGGCTCTGTCCCCCGATGCGCCGGTGCTGGTCAACGGCAAGCCGGTCAAGGAGTTGGGTCTTAAGGATGAAGACCTGGTGGAGCTGGGAGCAACCGCTTTTCGCTGGAAAATCATCTCCTTAACCTGATGCAAATTTTTGCGCCCGCCAAAATCAATCTCCGGCTGGAAGTTTTAGGCCGGCTCCCGAATGGCTATCATCTGCTCCGGATGTTTAATCTCACGGTCTCGCTCCGGGATTTGTTGGAATTGGAGTGGAGGGATCAGGGAATTGAAATCAAGGTTGATGAAAGCACCATCCCCGCGGACCAGCGCAACACGGTTTTTCGGGCCATCGCCTATTTCCAAAAAAAATTCGGAATTAGTTTCGGAGTTCGGGTGAAAATGCGGAAACGGATTCCGGCCGGGGCCGGACTGGCCGGCGGAAGCTCGGACGCCGCGGCCGTGCTCAAGGCGCTGATGACTAAATTTGGAATCCCGATTTCGCGGCTGAATCTGGAAGAAGTCGCCTATCAAATCGGAGCGGATGTGCCCTACCTTTTGTCCGGAGGCCCGGCCTGGGTGGAGGGAATCGGCGAAAAGATAGAGCCGGTTTCCAATTTCCCGCCTTTATCCTGCCTCCTGGTCAAGCCCGGTTTTGCCAGTTCCACCTTTGAGGTTTATCAAGCCCTGGGAAGGGTTTCGGATTTGACAATAGAGCCGAAAGAGGTTATCTTGGAGGCGATTATCAATGGAAATTGGAAGGACTTTTGCGTGAATCATCTGGAGAAAGTGGTTTTTGCGAGACAGCGGGAAATGGAAAGGTTAAAGTCGGAAATCCTCCGACTGGGGGCTTTAGCCGCGGTGATGAGCGGCTCCGGATCAACCCTGGTCGGAATTTTTTCAACTTCGGAGCAAGCGGAGAAGGGGGCAAAAGAAATTTTGAAGTTTCAACCTGATCTCTGGGTTGAAGTGGTCAAGGAAGATCAGCCGGGAGCGGCTAGAAAGTAAGGAGGTTTAGAAAATGGAGATCACGGATGTCAAGGTATTTCCAGTGGAGGAAGAGCGACTGAAGGCTTATGTCACGATCATTATTGACAATTGCTTTTTGGTCCGTGAGATCAAGGTGATCAATGGCAATTCCGGATTCTTCGTGGCAATGCCCAGTAAGAAGAGAAAGGACGGCACCTACCGGGATCTGGCTCATCCCATCAACCAGGAAACCAGGGATAAACTGGAAAAAGTGATCCTGGATGCGTACTGGAAGCGGATGGAGGAGATGAAAAATGAGCCGGAAGCCGCTTCGGAATCCGAGCCGGAAGCCGCTTCGGAATCCGAGCCGGAAGCTGCTTCGGAATCCGAGCCGGAAGTTGCTTCGGAATCCGAGCCGGAAGCGGCTCAGTAAAAAAGCGCAAGATTCCTTTTGATAACTGAAATATTTTCTTGAGGCAACCGAAAATTTGGGGCGTCGCCAAGATGGTAAGGCATGGGATTTTGGTTCCCATATTCGTAGGTTCAAATCCTGCCGCCCCAGCCAGGATGATGCCCAGGCTTGGAGGGTAAACGGTGAAAGATAATCTGATACTGTTAACCGGAAATGCTCACCCGGAGCTGGCCCAGAAAATCGCGGAGAAGATCGGGAGTCCGCTCGGCGGGATGGAAGTGTATAAATTTTCCAACGATGAAACCTTTTGCAAAATCAAAATTAACATCCGCAAGCGGGAGGTGTTCATCATTCAGTCCACCTGCCGGCCGGTGAATGATAATATCATGGAACTGCTGATTATGATTGACGCCTGCAAGCGCGCCAGCGCCCGGAGCATCACCGCGGTGGTGCCTTATTATGGCTACAGTCGGACCGATAAAAAGGATCAGCCCCGGGTGCCGATCACGGCCAAGCTGGTCGCGGATCTGCTCACCGTGGCCGGAGCCGACCGGCTGATCACGATTGACCTTCATGCCGAAGCGATCCAGGGATTTTTTAACATCCCGGTGGACGCCCTGTATACCATGCCGATTTTCATCAAATATATCAAGGAGGAAATCGGATCTGACAATCTGGTGATCGTGTCCCCGGATGCGGGCGGAGTCGCCCGAGCCAGGGCGCATGCGAAAAAGCTCGGGCCGGGAATAGAAATCGCCGTGGTGGACAAGCGCAGGATTGGAAACACCGGTCAGACCGAAGTCTATAATGTGGTGGGAGAGGTTAAGGGGAAAAAATGCGTGCTGATTGATGATATTATTGATACCGCCGGAAGCATCACCAAGGCGGCCCAGGTGTTAATGGAGCAAGGCGCCGCGGAGGTTCGGGCCATGGCCACGCATCCGGTTTTGAGCCCTCCGGCGCTCCCGCGCCTGGAGAAAAGTGTTTTGAAAGGAGTGGTGGTTTCGGACACCATCCCGATCCCGCCGGAGCAGATGATTACCAAGATCAAGGTGCTCACCATCTCCGAGCTTCTGGCCGAGGCGATCCGGAGAATCTATTACGGAGAATCAGTCACTTCACTTTTTGCATGAACTGGAGGGAGGTTGAAATGGCAGAACGGGAACTGTGGTTGGAACCGAGAACCGAGACCGGCAAGGAGTATGCGGGAAAAATCCGCCGGCAGGGCAAGGTTCCGGGCGTTCTTTATGGGCCGGGCAAAGAGCCGAAAGCGGTGTTGGTTGACTCCGGGCAGGCGCTGAAAATCATTCATTCCCGGAGCGGAAGAAATACCATCCTTACCTTGCATAGCAAAGATCAGGAACTGGAGGGAAGGCGGGCCTTGATCCGGGAAAGTCAGACCGATGCCATCACCGACCAACTCCTCCATATTGACCTGATGGAAGTATCTAAGGAGCGGCCGATCCGGGTCTGGATTCCGGTGGAAGTGACGGGAAAGCCGATGGGAGTGGAAAAAGGAGGCACCCTGGAAGAGCATCTGCGGGAAATAGAAATCTCTTCCCTCCCGGACGAAATCCCGCAAGAAATTAAAATAGATGTCGCTCTGCTGGACCTGGGGGATTCCATTCATGTCCGGGATCTGAAACCGGAAAAGGTCAAAATCCTTTCCAACCCCAATCTGGCCGTGGTCTCCGTGGTGGCGCCGTCCAAGATTGAGGAAGAGGCGGCGCCCGCGGCAGTGGCCGAAGGCGAGGCGGTGCCGGGAGTTGAAGGGGAAGCCGCGCCGGAAGAGGCGGGAGCTGAAGCAGGCGCGAAACCTGGCGAGAAAGCGGGCGCCAAGCCCGGAGAAAAGCCCGGGGCCAGGCCGGCGGAGAAAGCCGCGGCCAAACCGGGCGAAATGCCGGGCGCCAAGCCCGAAGCCAAAGCTAGAGAAGCCCGGCCCAAAGAAAAGAAGTCAGCGAAATCGTGAGATTGATTGCCGGTTTAGGGAATCCCGGGAAGAAATATCAGTTTTCTCGTCATAACCTCGGCTTTATGGTCATTGACCGGCTGGGAAAAATTCATCAAGCCAAAATCTTCTGGCCCAGATTCCAGGGCCGGACCGCCAAGGTCAGGATCGGCCGCGAGGACGCGGTGCTCTTGAAGCCCTATACCTATATGAACCTGGCCGGAGAAAGCGTCAAGCCGGCCTTAAAAAAATTCCGTCTCGGTCCCGAAAACCTGATCGTGATTCACGATGACCTGGACCTCAATCTCGGCCAGATCAAGATCGGATTCGGCCTGGGGAGCGCAGGTCATAACGGCATAGAATCCATCATTGAACATCTCGGCACCAAAGACTTTTACCGGATCCGGCTCGGAATCGGAAAGCCTTCGGGAAAAGAAGAGGGGATAAATTATGTGCTGAGCGGTTTCCCGGCCGAAGAAAAAGAGCCGGTTGAGCAAATGATCGCAGACGCCTGCCAGGCAATCCAAGTCCTGATCACCGAAGGGGTTGAGCAGGCGAAGAACCTTTTTCATCGGAGAAACTGATGCCATACTCAGTGGGAATCGTCGGTCTGACCAATGCCGGGAAAAGCACGATTTTTTCCGCGCTCACCTCCATCAAAGTCCCGTGCGAAGCCTATCCCTTCTGCACCATTGACCCGAATCGGGGAATGGTGGCGGTGCCGGACTTGCGCCTGGAAAAACTGGCGGAGCTGATCCAGCCGGAAAAAACCGTGCCGGCCGTGATTGAATTCGTGGACATTGCCGGCCTGGTCCGGGGAGCGCATAAAGGGGAGGGCCTGGGTAACCAGTTCCTGGCCGAGATCCGGGCGGTGGATGCCATTGCCGAAGTGATCCGGTGTTTTGAAAACCAGGAAGTTTCTCATCCGGATGGCTCCATTGATCCGGTGCGAGATGCCGAGACCATTCTTTTTGAGCTGATCCAGAAAGACCTGGAGACCGTGGAGAAAAGGCTGGAAAAGGCGCAGAAGATGGCAAAGGTCGGAGATCAGCAGGCGAAAATAGAATTGGAGCTTTGCCAGAAATTGAAAAATACCCTGGAGCAGATCAATACCCTGGATCAACTCCGGTTCAGCGAGGAAGAAGAACCGATCCTGAATGAGATCAAACCGCTCACCTTGAAAAAAAGATTTTATGTGGCCAATCTCGGAGAAGAGGCGATTTCCGCGGAAAATAAATATCTGGCCCGGCTGGAGGAATACGCGAAGAAAAAAGGAATCCGGGTGGTGCCTTTTTACGGCAAGGTTGAGGCGGAGGTGCACGAGCTGGACAAGAGCGAGCAGGGAATTTTTCTCAAGGAGATGGGGATTGAGCATTCCGGGCTGTTGGAGGTGATCAAGGCCGGAAAGGAAATCCTGGACCTGGTGACTTTTTACACCACGGTGGGAGGCAAGGAGCTCCGGAACTGGCTGATTCCGCGGGGAACCACTGCGCCCAGGGCCGCGGGCAAGGTTCACACTGATTTTGAGCAGGGATTCATCAAGGCCGAAGTGGTCCCGTTTGATGATTTCCTCAGAGTGGGCGGAGAGGCTCCGGCGCGCAAGCAAGGCCTGGTGATGGTTGAAGGAAAGGAATATCTGGTCCAGGATGGAGACATTATCCATTTCCGATTTAAAACCTAAAATTATTTAAGGTGGAATGTTGATGAACGAGATCATTGAAAAGATCAAACAAGCAGTGATCGGGATGAAGATTGAGGAAACCCTCCGGCTCACCAAAGAAGCGGTCAGCAAAGGAATCAATGCCCAGGAGATTCTGAATCAAGGCCTGATCGCAAGCTTAAAGGTGGTTGGAGAGAGATTTCGGCGCGATGAAATATTTCTGCCGGAGGTAATGCTTTCCGCCAATGCCTTTAAAGCCGCTTTTGAGATTCTCAAATTTATCCTTTTGGCCGGAGATTATGCGCCGCGCGCAAAAGTCGTGATTGGAACCGTGCGCGGAGATGTCCACGATTGTGGTAAAAATATTGTCTCGGCGCTGATGGAAGGAAACGGTTATCAGGTAATAGATCTCGGCGTGAATGTTCCAACTCAAAGATTCATTGATGCGGTCAGGAAAGAGCATGCGCCCATCCTGGCGATGAGCACCCTGCTGACAACCACGATGCCGGAAATGGAGAAAGTAATTCAGTCCCTTAAAGCAGCAGACCTTCGGGATCAAGTAAAGGTTATCATCGGCGGAGCGCCGGTAAGCAAAGAATATTCAGATAAAATCGGCGCCGATGGCTACGGCGAAGACGCCCAACACGGGGTGGAAATCGTCAACCGCTGGACCGAATAAAATTGGAATAAAATTGGGGTCAGGCCTCTACTTAGAACTTAAGCATAGCAACAATAATGCCTTGTGATAAAATTACATTTATGCATTAACTTTAAACTTAAGGGCGTGTTGCCGAAAACCCCTGAGGTTGATTCCTAATCCAGGATTCCGCCTGCAAGCGGTTGTTCAATCCAATTTTTCCAGACCGCCCCTAAAACCATCCTGATCCGCATAATTCCACC
>Ga0315277_10000808_pt1 | contig 48274 bp, 50 predicted proteins | sample YL17G05_15_MG_FD_203695 | JGI IMG/M metagenome (GOLD analysis project Ga0315277, IMG submission 203695) | Sediment microbial communities from Yellowstone Lake, YNP, Wyoming, USA - YL17G05_15 | ecosystem: Environmental > Aquatic > Freshwater > Lake > Sediment | place: USA: Wyoming | collected... | reverse complement strand
CTATCTGGTTCCTCAGTGGAAGGAAATATTAGATTTCGATACATACTCAAATGGTAAAGAGTCGACTGTATCAAAAATAATAAGCGGGAAACTATTCAATAATAATAATACCGGTATTGCCGGTGTTATAAACATAGGTTCTGATTCTAATTGGACAGGTCATTTACTGGCTCAAGCTAACACATTTGGTTACGGACGCCTTACATGGAATCCATATTTATCTGCAGAGCAAATAACAGATGAATGGGTCAAAATGACATTTGGAAATGATCAGAAAGTCGTTAAAATAATTTCTAAAATGTTGCTGGACTCATGGTTAACATATGAAAGTTATACTTCGCCTCTCGGTGTTGGAATGCTTTCGAACGGAAGCGGTGACATATCCCATTATTACCCGGCGCCGGAAAAACGGGGGAAATTCCATCATGCTGATAAATTTGGTGTTGGTTACGACCGTACAAGTGAAACAGGAAGCGGTTACGTCAATCAATATTCATCTACGGTCGCCGCATATTATGGCAATATCAAAACATGTCCAGATGAACTTTTATTGTTTTTTCATCATGTACCCTATACTCATAAACTTAAATCGGGCAAGACTGTAATACAGCATATCTACGACAGTCATTTTGAGGGTGTAAACAAAGTAGAAGAAATGATAACGGAATGGAAATCCCTGAACGGTGAAATAGATTCTGAAAGGTTCGAACATATTCTGAAGAAACTGAAAGAACAGCTTGTACAGGCTAAACTCTGGAGAGATTCTATTAATAATTATTTCTTCGCTCTTTCCGGAATTCCGGACGAACATGGAAGATTGGCTATGAATAACTGAGATTCAAAAATACTGGCTAATTATGAATTGGAACTCAATTATTGAAACATTTCGAAAACAAAATCAAAGTTCGAAATTGAATAAGGTGATTATGAATATTATTGAATGCTTTGTATTTCCGGCTTTTATTTTCCTTTTTCCATTCTGTAATGAAAATTTTACTGCGCCTTATGAACCGGAAGGTAAATCTGATATTGTGTTTAGTGTAAAAGATTACGGTGCACTTGGAAACGGCCAAACAGACGATACACAATCCATAAATAAAACTATCATTGCATGCAGTGAAGCCGGGGGTGGAACGGTAAGATTTCCGGCCGGGGTATACTCGACAAATTCTATACACCTGCTTAGTAATATAACTCTTCAGGCGGATTCGGGCGCTGTAATCAAGTCGATGACTACGGGTTTTGATCCCTGGGAGAATAATCCATTTGACGATAACGTTGGGGACCCGGCATATTATCATATTCATGCATCTATGTTTTGGGGAGAAAATCTATCGAACATAAAATTTACCGGTAAAGGTCTTATTGATGCTGGCGGATTAACCAAGTCAAGCACGGTCAAACCCGGTCAGGGAGATAAAGTAATAGCCTTGAAAAATTGCAGGAATATTGAAATCACAGATCTTTCATTTGACTATACCGGAGGCGGCGGTGCGCATTATGTGATTCTAGTGACAGGCTGTGACAGTGTTAAAATTGACAACTTAAATCTCAAAGCACAGAGAGACGGAATCAACTTGATAAACAGCAGCAATGTTTCAATAACTAATACACAAATTAATTCAGTAAGATACGAAGGTGGACTTGAGAAAGGCGGCGACGATGCGATTAAAATCGGAAGCGATTATTCACTCGGCGAGATAAGACCTACTTCAAATATATTTGTCAAAAACTGCACTATTTCAGCCGGATGCAACGGTATTATGTTCGGTACAGAAACAATCGGCCCTATAAGCAACTGCACTTTTGAGGATATCCGAATAGATTTTGCCGGCAAAAACGGTTTGGGAATTACGTCCAATGACGGAAGCATAATAAATAACCTGACTTATAAAAATATAACTATGAAAAATGTTCTTTCACCGTTTTTTATTAAAGTATCCGACGTAAAAAGAATTCCGGCCGGTCAAAATTATATCACAGGCAGAATAAGTAATATCGTTTTTGAAAATATTACTGCGACAGACATTTCGAATCCTATAAACGGAGAAATGAGCAATGTGATATGGGGAAAAGCAAACAGTCTAATTGAAAGCATCGAATTCATAAATGTTAACATAACCGTAAAAGGAGGGCAACCATTATCCAAAGCGAAAATTGATCCTCCGGAAAACGATGAAAGATTCCCTCAAAATCTAATTAAAGATATTCTTAAAGCACCGTTGCCGGCCTACGCATTTTATGTAAGGCATATTAAAAATGTGAAATTCAATGTTTGCAAAATCGATTTTGAAAAAAACGACAACCGTCCGCCCTTCATCATTGACGATGGTACTGGCGTCACTCTGCATTCTGTGAATATGAGGAAGGGAACTGGTGCCGAATGTTTTGTTGAAATAAGAAATACTGTTACTGAGTTTGTCATAAACGATTGTCCGGGACTTACTGATGTAAATGGATCAATTACGAATAGGAAGTTTTAGCTGGGAGTTTATACAAACGCAGAGGTTTTAAGGTTATCCGTTTTCAGAGCCTTGCCACTCGCGAAGCAGGATGATGAGCGTATCTCTAAAACAATACCAATTGCGTTGATTGCTGTGCTTCTTTTGCTCGGGCACGGGTGCTACAGCGAAAACGCCTCGGTTCCTTCTAGAAATGTTGTCGGGTGGAATATTCTATCTTCCGACAAGCATAACGCAAATGTAGTATAGGGGCAGGTCAGCCCGATTCTCAAGTAAATGTTCTTCAAATGAGGCGATGTATGAAAAAGAAATCCTTAACATTATCAATCCTTTTGATTCTATTGTTTGTATTTGGTTTCAGCCGCAACGCAAATTGCCAGGCTCCTTACCAGGCCACTGGAATAAAAATTGGCGAAGTATCACAACACAGTGCTATTGTTTGGACAAGGCTTACGAAAAATGCCGAGAGAAATATCGGCCGCATACCATTTAAAATGATCAAAGGTAAAAAGAGCAAGGAAAATCCCGAGCATTTTATCTACAGTGAACCGCAGATACCAGAAGGTCACTCGTTGGATGAAATGCAGAATGTAGTGCCGGGCTCAAAGGGACAGGTAAGGGTTCAATACTGGGTAAAGGAAAAAAAGGAAACAACTCTTAAAAGTACTCCCTGGGAAAACGCGGATCCTGAAAAAGACTTCACACGTCAGTTTTCTCTTAAAGATCTTGAGCCATGGACTGAATACGAACTAGTAACGGATTGCAGGAAAGATGAAAACAGTCCCGTAAGTGAGGAAGGAAAAATTCTGGGGAATTTTAAGACACCGCCGGAAGCGGAGGATGCTGAACCGTTAAAATTTTCAATAATTACATGCCAGGCTTATTATCAGCGCGATGATAGCCTGAACGGTCATAAAATCTATAATGTGCTTAACGGGTTCAATCCTGATTTCTTTGTAATGACAGGCGATATTGTTTATTACGACAGACTTGGTCCGGTAGCTACGAGCAAGGAACTGGCAAGATTTAAATGGAACAGGATGTATTCGCTGCCTTTCCAGAGAGAATTCCACAAACACGTTTCAAGTTATTTTGAAAAAGACGACCATGATACCTGGCAGGACGATTGCTGGCCAACCATGAAAAATGATAGAATGGGGGATTTTACTTTTAAGGATGGTCAGGAAATATTTCTTGAGCAGGTGCCCATAACAAAACAAACTTACAGAACATTACGCTGGGGGAAGAATCTTCAGTTCTGGCTGGTTGAAGGACGCGATTTCAGGTCACCAAATACAATGCCGGACGGTCCAGAAAAAACAATTTGGGGAAACGAGCAGAAGGAATGGTTTAAGAAAACAGTTCAGGAATCGGATGCAACATTTAAGATTTTAATAAGTCCTACACCGCTGGTTGGACCGGACAGGGAATCGAAGAACGATAATTTGGCAAATGAAGGTTTTAAATATGAAGGCGATGAATTACGCCAATTCATCAGTCGTCAGAAAAACATGTTCGTCGTTACCGGCGACAGACACTGGCAGTATGTTTCTGTTGATCCACTGACCGGACTGAAGGAGTTTGCTACAGGCGCTACCACTGATCAACATGCAGGGGGATTTACAATGGATCAGCGCGAACCAATGCAGCTGTATTTAAATATTGTGGGTGGATTTCTGTGGGGTACTATCGAACGAAAAGACGGAAAACCGGTTCTTACATTCCGTCATTACAGCGTTGACGGTAAAATTCTTCACGAAGAAACAATGATAGCCGACCAACGGAAATAAATAAGCATGAAACATCATTTATCCGGACTTACGGTAGCCATGACTTTAATAATGTTGATTGGATTCAATGCCGTACCGGCTCAATCAAGGTATCTAAAAGCGTACGAGCAGGTGTTGCAGTTGGTGAAGAAACGCCATGATGCAATATCGATCTGTCAGATAACCGGACGAACAATGAATACCAATCGTCAGTACTTACGCCTTGTAAAAGATTTTTACCCTGAGTTAAAAACAAAGATCCCTGATAAGACACCGTCTATAAAAAGATAAAAATGTATAAAAACAGTAAGACTCAGTTACCGGACAAATGTCCTAATAGTAAATAAACGGGATAGCTGAAAAATGATGCTGAACCAATTATTTGAGCCGGGTGCGGAATGCGTGAAGAATATAATTCCAAATATTTTATTTATTATGCTTGTCGGCTTTCTGATTCCCGTGAAAATAATTCCCCAGACCCATTTTCAAATAACGGATTTATGATTTAACTAAAATTTCGGGGAATGTATGAGAAAGAGCAAAGTAATTATCGGTCTTATCTTTTATTTTATTTTGAGTGTCCCTCTATCAGCTCAGGATAAGGGTGAGAATGGATTGGCTGGATGGTGGAGTTTTGATCAGAACTCTGGTGCGGATTTAAGCGGTTCGGGAAATAATGCAGTGATAAACTCAAAACATTTTTATGATATGGGAAGCGGCAAATATTGTATTAAAATGATGCCGAAGGACAAACCCTTTTCAATTCCCGCAGACTCAAAATCAGCACTGGCCATAAAATCCGGAACAATCAGTTTTTGGGTTAATTCCAGTACGGTGGACAATTACACCCTGATTGATTATGACAACGGCGCATTTACGCTAAGAAGCTACAGGGGATATCTCCAGCCGAGATTCAAAGGCGAAACTAGATTTACTTTTGCCGGCGGAATACAAAACGAAAAATGGATTGACCACCTTATGCGCGAGGATGCTTTCTATCCGCATGATAAAGCATTGATTGAGGAGAATAAATGGCATCACTTTGCAGTTTCTTACGATTATAAGAATAAACGGTTTACCGGCTGGCGCGACGGAGAACTGATCGCAGTTATAGACTTATCCGGAACAGACGTTGAACCTTTAAAAACCGATAAGCTGAAAGAAATATCAATCGGCGAAGGATTCACTGGATTTATTGACGACGTAAGAATTTATGATTCAATTCTACATGATACTGATATTTCAAAGTTGTATGAAGAAACCAAATCGATTTATAAAGATAGGTATGATGTTATTAAACCGGACAAAAAATTACATGTATATCAGTACAACGATTCAGATAAAACATTATACAATGCATGGCTAAACAATTCCAAAATGGTAGATAATACATACGCAGATCTTCTTAAACAGATTATTATCCAAAGCAATAACCCAACAATAAATACTGCATCCAAGGAATTTAACAAAGCTGTTGCTGAATTGTTCGGAACAATTCTCCCCGTTAAATCTATAAATGAAAATACCGGCAATATACTTTTCGGAACACCAGCAGAATCGGAATTGATAAAATCAATGTCCTCGCAATTAGGATTAAGTAATGTAACGAACGATGGATATGTAATTAAGTCTCTTAATTTTAATGGTAATTCATTTCTGGTAATTGCCGCGAATGAACCCGCAGGTGTAGTTTTCGGTACATTTGAGTTAATCAAGAAAATTAAACTGCGAGAGGATCTTACTAACCTGAATATCCTCAGCATTCCAAAAGTTAAAATCCGCATTGTTGGTCATTGGTCCTGGTTCCGCGGTACGGATGGGGACGATTGGAATGGCGGTAAATTCAATCCCTTTAATTGGGAAGGCAACCGTTACAATTCCATTTATAGTTGGGAGGATTTAAGAACCGGGAATACAAAATTAATCGAAGATTGGGCTAGGCTTATGGCTTCTGCCGGTTGGAATGCCGTTTGTCCAACAGAAATTAATTGGCAGGAGCAAAATAATTTTCTACATCATTTAGATGAAGTTGTTACTCTTGCAAGAATTTTTAGAAACTACGGAATAAAACTTTATTGGTCGCCCAACTATCTTTTGGCTTTGGATAAATCAACTGCAGATTCTCTGTATGCAAGAGTGCCGGACTTTGGTGGTTACCTACTCAAACTTGGATCAGAAGCACAACTCGGGAATCCTTTGCCCAAAATGGTCAATGAGATCGCGAAAAACCTTTTGCCTTATCATGGCGAAATACTTTTGAGAGCATTCGTTTATGGCAAATACCGATATACATTTATTACCGAAGAGTATAGAAATACAATGCAATATTACATTTATAAACCGAACGACGGAAAGTATCTTGAGAACGTGACAATTGTGGGCAAATCAAATCCTTTGGATTGGGATCTCGCAGCGCCTATCTCTCCACTTGACGGCGCTATACAAAAAACAGCATACGGAACTGAAATGGTTATCGCAAAAAGCTGGCCCACTTCTTGGCTTGAAAAATGGAAATGGTGGCTCGATTATGATAACTACCGTAATGGAAAAGGAAGTTATAACAAAAACTATACTAAGTGTCTCCTCGGTGTATCAATGATCAGTCCGTCGCCTGCATGGACATCAAACCCGCTTAATATGGTCAATTATTACGGATTGGGAAGACTTGCTTGGAATCCGGATTTGTCATTAGAACAAGTGTATGACGAATGGATTAGTTTGACTTTTGGAAATGATAAGATGATTCATGATAAAATAAAAGAGATACTTTCTATGTCCGATGATGTTCTTAAGAATCAATATATATATCGTGGGTACCGCGGCGTATGGTTCGATACTTCACAGGATGACCTCGTAGAAAAGAAGACAACTCATTGCATGAACACAGAGGGTATTGGAATCGTCAGTCCTGAGTTGGAAAAAAAAGTTATGGAGCAGTACACTCCAGAATTACAGAGCATTTTTAACGATCCCGTTAAAGGTGAAGAGTTTCTCCCGTACTTCCACTTTGTGAAGTATGATTACAAACTTACAAATGGAAGAACTGTTATTCAGGATTTATTTATGAATCTTGATGATGCGGTTGCCGGAGCAGAACAAATGCTGGTATACTGGAATGATCTTAAGAGTAATATAAACGCGACAATATTCAAGTACACTCAGGATAATCTGGTGAATTATGTTGAAGATGTGAAAGACAGCAAAAGCAAAATGATTAAGATAATTGAAAAACTTAGCGGCCGCAGCTATCAGTCGGAAGTTGGGAAATAACAAAAATAAAAAGAGGCGGAAAGATAGAACTAAAATAAAGAGAATCAATAACTAGGACAAAATATGAAGAAAATGGTCCTTGTATTCTTGGCTATCTCGGCTACGGTATTTGCCGAAGTAAAGCTTCCAAAAATATTTGGAAACAACATGGTATTGCAGCAAAACTCTGTTATTAAAATTTGGGGTTTCGCAAATTCTGGTGAAAGAATAAAAGTTCATATAGTCGATAATAAAGCAGAATGTATCGCAGATAGTAACGGCAAATGGAGCATGGAACTTTCCCAAATGAAAGCCGGCGGTCCATTTGATCTAGTTATTGAAGGTAAGAACAAAATTGCACTTTCCAATGTGATGGTTGGTGAAGTTTGGCTTTGTTCGGGTCAGTCCAATATGGAATATCAATTAAGAAGATGCACAGGTAGTGAAGAGGAGATTGGTAAAGCAAATTATCCTTTAATTAGAATTTTTATGGTAAAACATAATGTAGCGGAATCACCTCTGAATGATGTTGAAGGCGAGTGGCTTTTGTGTGATCCTAAAAATATTGGAGAATTTTCTGGTGTTGGATTCTTTTTTGGGAAAACACTATTCGAAGAATTAAATGTACCAATCGGATTGATACAGGCAACATGGGGTGGAACTCCAGCCGAAGCGTGGATAGCTAAGAATATTTTAGAACCCGATGAAGATTTTAGACCGATTCTCGCAAGGTGGAATAAACAGGTGGAAGAATATCCGACGGAACTTGAAGAGTGGAATCGCAATGAAGACAATCTGCTTAAGAAATGGTCCGCTGATTCCTTAGATGCGGTTGCGAAAGGAGCGGCTCGGCCAAGAAAACCAAAGCGTCCGGAACTAGGAACAAAAAATCAACCTGGCGGTTTGTATAACGGAATGATTTATCCTTTAGTACCATTGTCTTTTCAAGGTGTTATTTGGTACCAAGGAGAATCAAATGCAATGAGAGCGTATCAATACAGAAAATTATTTCCAGCTTTAATAAATAATTGGAGAGCAGTGTGGGGAAGAAATGAATTACCATTCTATTTTGTCCAACTACCTAATCTTATTAGAAAAGCAGCACCTTCACAGAGTGGTTGGGCTGAATTACGAGAAGCTCAATTAAAAACTCTTTCGCTTCACAACACAGGTATGGCAGTTACAATAGATATTGGCGATTCAACCAATCTTCATCCGGCCAACAAAACAGAAGTGGGTTCGCGTCTTGCTTTAGTAGCCCTATATAATGTATACCATCGAGATGGATTCTTTTGTTCTGGACCAATCTTTAAATCATTTAAGATCGAAAACGGGAAAGTAATTGTATCATTCAATCACACCGGTGTGGGACTCATAACGAAAGATGGTAAAAAATTGCGTGGATTCAAGATTTGCGGTGAGGATAAAGTATTTGTTGATGCTAATGCAGAAATAGTGGCGAATAATGTTGTCGTTTGGTGTGATACAATAATAAACCCGGTCGCAGTAAGATACGCTTGGGCTGATAATCCGCAATGCAACTTATACAATAGTGCGATGCTTCCTGCTTCTCCATTCAGAACAGATGATTGGCCAGAAGTAACATTTGAAAAGTGGTAGTACTATGCTTATAAAATGCTTTAGTTAGTTCCACTTGATTTGTTTTCCGTTTACTTCTTTAGCGTAGACATCGAAAGAATTCAGGTAAAAGAAAATTAATAACTAACTGAAGTTACGCAAAAGTTACAGTCTGAGCTAGCCGAGGACTCTCAAGACACTGGCTCTTCTTCCAAGGCGAAGAACGTGCTTTTCATGAAGATCGAAGATCTGAGAGACAGTATGCTTGGATGCTATGACAGCCCCGTCGTTCAAACTCCGAACATTGACAGACTTGCAAGAAAGAGTGTGCTCTTCAAAAAGGCGTATTGCCAATTTCCGGTCCGTAATCCAAGTCGATCCTCAATACTCACCGGCTTGCGTCCGGATATGACCGGGATCCTGGACAATGTCAAAGCCCTCTTTCATGAAAACCCCGATGTCGTGACTCTTCCGGCGGTGTTCAAGGATTCCGGATACTATACAGCCAGGGTGGGCAAGGTATTCCATGGCACCGGTGAGCATGATGATCCGAAAGCCTGGGTCGAGAAATTCGACTTTGATGATAATGAAATTGCGGACAATACCATACGGCCACACACCTCTCTGGCGTATCGGCCAGCCGCACCAGAAACATACTTCCTGCGACAGGTTGCCAATGCCTGACAGCAGAAAAACCTAACTCACAATTGGCGTATGAACAGGGGGCGGGTCATTAGGCGTGTCCCTCTTCAAAAGTCCATCCGGGCCAGAACTGCATCATGATCTTCTAGATTGAGCTCCTTCTGGGAATTGTGTGCGGAAAGACAGAGTCACACGCTACAATGCGAATTCGAACGATTTTTCAAAGGTTGCAACTGCCGTGAGGAGCGGGCCCCGGACTTGAACCTGCAACCAACAGAGAATTCGCTTATGTGGGACCATGGCATGTTCTCTGTTTGTGTGCACAAAGAATCCCCTCGAGTCAGAGGGGATTCCTTTTTTAGGTGGATAGGGCTTGTTTCATTTTGGTTGCATCTGGATGGCCGGCAACACGAAAGCTCTGTGCCTACAAGAGTTTTTTGCTCTCTGCGACTAGATGGGGCATCTAGCAGCGCTTGCCGCAAGCGATGCCCATGTGCTTTTGCGCTCCTCCGCGCCGCGATACCGATTCCAAATAGAACGCAATATCAAAGTGCTTCCGCGCACTTTAACAATTGTTTGACTTCGAACCTGAAGCAGGCACCCATCCGTCCCCCCCCCTAACGGCGGCATCAAGCGCCCGCACGTGGAGTATGATTTGACGATCGACACGTGCGGCTTCGCCCCCGCCACCCTTCAATTCACAGGAGGCGGGGGTCGCTTCATGCCGCCTCCCCCAAAAGCGTTTCCTGAGCAATAACGCCTCCCTGCTTGCGCCGAGCTTTCTTTCGGGGTCCGCCGGAGCAGAGCGCAGGCGGAACTCAGTCGCGGAGTTTATCCCGCAACGCGGGACTTCACTCCGTTACGTCTCGCTCATTTGTTGATAGTCAGCTGGTTTTTCGCTCGCCTCCACTTCGTTCCGCTCCGCTCTTTCGTTTCGGCGTAATTGCCACCTGTTCTGAACAACGGCGGCTGCGCGCTTTTTGCGTCCCGCTCCGCGGGATCACAGTTTTTGGAGCAAGTTTAAACCGACGCAACGCAAGAACCGCGCCCATCAATCCGGCGAAGTGCCAGTTGCTGACTCAGTCCATCTTTACCAACGTCGATTATTCGAATTTGTTGGAAGTCGATTTAGAGACAAGGTCGCGATTGAAAAGCGGGCACTACCGAAGAGGAGAGATCCAACTCTGTTGAATATGGTGGAAACGAAAGGGGAGAAGCAATGCGATTTGCGCAGTTGCGGGTGCCATGTCGGCAAAAAACCTTTATCCTACGAAAGCCTCGGTCGGAAATCCCGAAGAATCGATCGGCAAAAAGGTGTAGCCCTAAAGGGATTCTTCTGCACCCTGAAAATTCATGCTTGGTGCTCACGCTAAACCTCAGCTGAGCTGCCAAGCATGAAAACCAGCAGGCGAACATCTTGGCACTTCGCACTCATTCGAGCGGCCGTTGTTCTCTTCTTGACCGACCGGAATACTCCCTCCGCTCCCTAAACAGAATCCCCAGTTTCGACGCGGCAGATCTACTTCTCACCTCATGGTGGAGCCGCGTCGGCATTAAACCGCGTTCTTGATCAGGCAAGAAAATCAATCTGGGTTCAAGCTTATTCGTTCACATCGATCCCGATTGCTGAGGCACTGGTGCGAGCGCAAAAGAGGGGAGTTGCAGTGCGGGTTATCCTGGATCGAAGCCAGAGATCCGAAAAATACTCCACTGCCGATATGCTGATTCGGGCCGGTATTCCTGTCCTCACTGACGCCTCCCATGCTATCGCACACAACAAGGTGATGATAATCGGCAGTGATGTGGTAGTCACCGGATCTTTCCACTTCACCAAGGCTGCTGAAGAACGAAATGCAGAGAACCTCGTAATGATCCGCGGCAAAGAACTTGCCGCCCTCTACGTCGAAAACTGGCGAGTTCACCTGCGGCATTCTCTGCCACTCCATCTGGGAGGAGGCCGCGAGCGATGATTCACCACCGATCCCGAATCGGCTTTCGAATTTGACACTTTCTCTCCTTTTACCTAGATTTGGACTGGCGATGGAGTTCGCCAAAGGAATCTAGGCTCAACATATCTTGGCCTCAAGCCGAGATTGATAACTCCTACTCTTATCTGTGTGGACGCGGATAGAAGTAGGAGTTTTTTGTTTTTCACCATTCATGAAGGGAGTCACGTGAAATAGGAAGTCCTGGTTTTTGTTGGAGGGGGGATTGGTGCAACCTTTCGCTACTGGTTGCAGGGGGCAGTGTATAGGTTTATGGGGACTGAATTCCCTTATGGCACACTGCTTGTGAACGTGCTTGGCTGCTTTGCTATCGGATTGCTTATGGCCGTTTTTGAAGAACGCTTTGCGGTGAATCCTGGGTCGCGACTCTTTCTTACCATTGGCATCCTGGGTGGGTTCACGACGTATTCATCGTTCAGCTATGAAACGGTGTCTATGCTGAGGGAGGGGAGCTACCTTGCCGGTACTGCAAATGTCGTCTATACTACCCTCAATTGTTTAGGAGCAACATGGGTTGGCAGTGCGATTGGAAAACTATTCTAACCGAGAGGACTGTTTATGAAACTTGAAGGAGAAGGAAAGCTCCTGCGCATTTTTATCGGTGAAATCGATAAGATTGGTCACAAGCCGCTGTATGAGGTCCTGGTGCGGAAGGCACGTGAGATGGGATTGGCAGGTGCGACGGTATTGCGGGGAGTGGAAAGCTTTGGTGCTGCATCCAGGGTTATTCATACGGCAAAAATACTGCGATTGTCGGAAGATCTTCCCATCATTGTGGAAATCGTTGATACCGAGGAAAAGATTTATGGGTTTGTGAAAATTGCGGGCGAGTTAATGGAAGAAGCGGCATGTGGTGGGCTGATCACCGAAGAGCGAGGCCATATCATCACGTATCGTGCGGGAAAATGAGTGGAGGGCAAGTGCCCGGGCGTGAGAAGTTCTCGACATATTACGAAATTTGGGATGCTTGCTACAAATCAGGATGCCCGATTTGCAGGCTGCTCGATCGACGAATCCATGACTATCTTGAGTCACTCATGTATGAGGGTGTCAACACTACTTCTGTGCGTGTGAAACTCCGTGGTGCGCTGGGTTTTTGCCGCACGCACGCCTGCAAAGCCATCAAGCTGGGAGACGCTCTGGGCGTAGCGATCATCTATGAGGACCTTCTGCAACTTGTCGCGAAACAGCTTGGCGAGGGACAAATGCCGCAGCAGGCGATTGCATGTCCGGCATGTTCATTGCGTCGAGTATTCGAACAAAGTTATGGCCGCACCCTTCTTGAATTTCTTGAGGATGATGAATTCCAGCAGGCTCTGCAATCGTGCGATGGACTGTGTTTGGCTCATCTTCACCAGCTTTCGTCACAAGAGAAAACAATAGCTCTTCCGGAGTGGCTGCTTACTCTGGTGCGGCAAAAAATACAGCAGCGTCGGAGGCGACTCTCGGAGTTCCTGCGCAAGCAAGACGTGCAGGCAAAGAACGAACGGCTTTCAGAGGGAGAACCAACCGCGTGCGAAGACGCAATCGACTATCTGGTTGGGACGACCGATTGATTGAGGGCCTTCTCGATTTGGTTTCACGAATGTCGGAAGGCACACGAAAGAGCCTCTATCCTCGTGTAAAGTTTGTGGGTTATTATGACCTTCTGAAGCTGCTGGAAAAACCCGGTTGCCCTGTTTGCTCAATCAGCCAACGATCATTGATTCAGTACCTCAATCTCGCACTTGTTGAACAACTGACTGCCCCTGAATTCCGGGAACCGCTGCAGGAATCCCTGGGTTACTGTCCGAAGCATTCAGAGCTCGTTCGGCGCACCGCTCAAAAAAGGTTACCGCGAATGGGAGTTGCTGTGGTGTATGAGGATCTGCTTGGGCAGCTGGAAAAGACATTCGAGAAACAAGATGGTGTCCCGATTCCTTCGAACTGCCCGCTGTGCAGCATCGAAAAGGAACTTGAAGAGTATGCGGTCCAACTCGTTGCCGATTACTGTGGCGACCAGGAATTCCAACGGCACTATGTGGCATCAGACGGTGTGTGCCTGCCACATCTGCGGTCGATTGCGGAGAAGATGCAGGGCGATAGGGTTAAATTTTTGTTTGCAGCGCAGAAGCAGATTCTTGACCGACTGCTCGCCCAATTGAGCGAGTTCATACGCAAACAAGGTCACAGGTCTTCGAAGGAGGCCATAACGGAAGCAGAAGCATCATCGTGGAAGCGGGCTGTCCACTTTCTCGTGGGAGAATAGAAGCAGCGCGATGGCTCATGTATTGAGAATGACAGGCTCGACGAGAATATTCAGGAAGAAGTGTGTGGGTACAAACGTGATGAAAAAACAGTTGATATGGAACAGAAAGGAAAAGAACGATATGCCCAGGAAGTCCTGCATCTCATTAGCGATCATCTGGTTAGTGTTCGTCCACATGGCTTACGGCCAGGCCAACATTTCAGCATCTGCAACTCCTGACAACATCAGACTCACCTGGTCAGAAAGCCCGAAATCGACCCAAACCATCGGCTGGCGTACCGATTCAACGGTCAACGTTGGCAAGGTTCAATACGCCAGATTGGGTCAGGCGTTTGTGACTGTGGCGGTTCCTCTGCCGGAAAGACTCGCTACCAACGTTGGCAAAATCCATCTCTTCTCGACTACGCTGCGCGACCTGCAGCCGGGTACCCGGTACCAGTACCGGGTAGGAGACGGCTCTCACTGGAGTGACACTTACAGATTTGATACCGAAATGGCCAGGCCGGATGCGTTTGAGTTCATAGTCTTCGGCGATTCGCATGAGAAAAAACCAGATTATTCTGTCTGGAAAAAAACGGCTAACCGGGCGTATGAGCAAAGCCCGAAGGCAACGTTTGTGATAAGTCTGGGCGATTTGATTTATTCTGGAAAGGACTATGTTCAATGGCAGGCATGGTTTGCGGCCTGTCAAGACGTAATCGCCCGCATTCCGGTGATGCCGGTCATCGGCGACCATGAACCTCGAGGTGTAACCAGCAAAGACGAGTGGCAAAGGCCCGAATACTTTGTCAAGCTGTTCAGAGTCCCCCAGAATGGCCCAACGAATTTCAAAGGCGAAGTTTACTCATTTGACTACGGCTCAGCCCACATTGCAGTGCTCAACAGTTCGTTTACGTATGAATTTGCCAACCAAGCGGATCGGCAGGAAATGATTCAGGCCGAAACGGCCTGGCTGGATGCGGATCTTGCAGCAACCAGGCAACCGTGGAAAATTGTGGTCTACCATGATGCCTCCTACAATCTTTCTCCTGATCGGTCAGGCGTATATACCAAGATCCATTTCGGGCCGATCATCGACAAGCATCATGTTGATGTGGTCTTCAACGCACACGACCACGCCATGGCAAGGAGTTATTTCATAAGGAACGAACAGTTCGTGGCCAGTGCTGCAGAAGGTACGGTGTACTTTATTTCCGGCAGATCCGGCAATAACGCCAAGGAAAGCCTGGGGCGTAGAATATGGCATCCGTTCTTCTATGATCCGCAGGCCCAGACATGTTATCTCGTCGTGAATGTGAGTCAAGGTAAACTGACAGTGAAGACCAGACTCGAAGACGGGACCGTGATAGACTCATTCAGCATCAATAAGAAGAATCCTTCGGAGAGCACGCCAGTGATTCCATTTGGGGCCTACCGAAGCGTCCGATTCGCCCCGTTCGGAAGCTTGCTTCAATTCGGGAATCCGCCCATACAGAACAAAGCCGGTGAGTGGTTCGTCGACATTAATGCTTTGGCAGCCTATCTCTCCGGCAAGTTCAATCCCGGAACCAACATCTTCAGTTATAACGATGATGAAATCCAGCTCCAGATGGCTGACAGCATGTTCTTCGATTCATCCAAAAGTATGGTATCGCTCGGCGGACTCACCTCCGTTGGTTTTTACTGCCAATACCACGCAGCAATGAATTTGGTCATTGTGGAACGGTGGAGAGATTGAAAGAAGCAGCATGGCTCACACATTGAGAGCGGCGGGCCTGAGAAAAGCCTTCAAGAAAAAGTACGTCGTTGCCGGAATTACGATCGAACTAACCCAGGGCGAAATTGTGGGACTCCTGGGGCCAAATGGTGCAGGCAAAACGACAACATTTCGGATGATTACGGGAGAAATCAGGTCAGATGAGGGTAGGGTCTCCTTTGATGATACAGACATTACCGGGTGGGCGATGTATCGACGCGCCCGATTAGGGATTGGCTACCTCTCGCAGGAGCCATCCGCCTTTCGGGGCCTGACGACCGAGCAAAACGTGGCTGCAGTACTCGAGGTGAATGGATACGGCAGGTCACAAATCCACGATCGAGTGGAGGAGGTGCTCGGTACATTCGACATGCACACGCGTCGGAACGTAAAGGCAAGAAATCTTTCGGGGGGGGAGCGACGCCGGCTTGAGGTGATGCGTGCGATTTCGCTCTATCCGTCCTTCGTGCTTCTCGATGAGCCCTTTGCCGGCGTCGATCCCATAGCCGTCGAAGACCTTCAGCGCATCGTGGCGAAGTTGAAAACAATGAACATCGGGGTGCTTCTAACCGATCACAACGTTCATGAGACTCTGGAAGTAGCCGACCGAGCGTACATCATAAGTGAAGGAAGAGTCTTGTTGCACGGAATACCGCGTGAGCTTGCGCAGAGCGAGCTCGCGCGCAAAGTGTTTCTTGGTGAACGATTCAAATTTCACTGAATACAGTTGGAGCGGGGTACAATGCTGCCATTGATCCATGCGAAGTTTCGAAAGCGTCGGGGGGTCCCGTACGCCATTGAACAGCTCAGCGGCCGCCAGTACCGGTGCCGACACTGCAACACGGTGTTCTTCCGTGAGAAGGATCTGGATACACACATTGAACGCGTCCTTGAATCAAAGGATAAGGGGAAATCGCGCGTGAGCCCGGAAACGCCGGAACTGAGCACGACGACCGACGTGCACGTTCTCTATACCTATGAAATCTCCGATAGAATGAAACGCCAGTGGCTGAAGCTGAAAAGGGGGGATGTGTATGACGGAACATGAGCAGAGGATCCTCACCAAAATGGAGCATTCGATGTACTGTCCCCTCTGTAGCCTGCTTGATGATACTGAATTCAATTTGATGGCGAGTCTCCAGTACGACGTCACGATGCGGCGAGAAGTTCGGGAAGCTGTTGCGGAGGAGGGAGGATTCTGCGATTATCATTTCCGACAATTCCGCAAATTAGCCAGTGCGAAAACGAATGCGCTCTTGCTGGCGGCGATGGTCGAGCGCTTCGCCCGGCCCGGGATGCAATTTGTTGATAATTGTCGTCTCTGTGGCCATTTAGATGAGTACGAAAGACAACTAACGGAGGCAATCACTCACTTGCTTGGAGAAAGCTCGTTTCAGGCTCGCTACTCCGACCACAGAGGAATGTGCAACTATCATCTGAGATCCGTTGAAGGCTTGGTCTCGGATGAAGCAATCAGAGGGTGGTTGGCAGGTATGAACAAAGAGCAACTGCGAAGGGAGCTTCCGTTCCTTGAAGAATTAGCCACGAACTCGTATTATGATACATCCCGTCTTGCGCGTGGCTCGATCCCGCGCACAATTGAGAAATTTGTTGGAAGACGGGGATAACCCCGCTGAACTCTGTTCGAAGATGAAATGAAAGGATCCGACGATGAAGATCACAGCCATCGAGTCCCGCGAAGTTCTCGACTCCCGCGGTAACCCGACAGTCGAAGTTGAAATCACACTCGAGAACCGCATACGTGGGCGCGCGATCGTTCCCTCAGGCGCATCCACGGGAGAGAGAGAAGCTGTCGAACTTCGTGATGGAGACAAGAAGAGGTATTTGGGGAAAGGTGTTCTCAAGGCAGTCGAGAACGTGAAGACAAAAATTGCGCCTGAAATCATAGGACTGGATGCCACAGATCAGCGGCTTATAGATCAGAAAATGATTGCGCTCGACGGCACGCCCAACAAAGGCAACTTTGGCGCCAATGCCATTCTTGGTGTATCCATGGCAGCGGCACGTGCAGCCGCCAATTCGCTGGACCTTCCGCTGTTCCGGTATCTCGGCGGTGCCACCGCGTCCCTCCTGCCCGTTCCGTGCATGAACGTCATCAACGGCGGCAAGCATGCAGACAATACCGTGGACTTTCAAGAGTTCATGATCGCTCCACACAACGCTCCAAGTTTCGCTGAGTCGATCCGGATGGGAATTGAAGTATTCCATAACCTCAAGTCGATTTTATCGAAAAAGGGGTACAACACCGGCGTAGGAGATGAAGGGGGATTCGCACCGAACCTGAAGTCTAACGTCGAAGCGGTCGAACTGATTCTCGAGGGTATTACGAAGGCCGGCTACACGCCGGGTAAGGATGTATCAATTTGTCTCGATCCGGCAGCGAGCGAAATGTGGGATGATGGCAAGTATTTGTTTTTCAAGTCAGATAAATCGACCATGACTTCGGAGCAGATGGTTCAGCATTGGGTTTCCTGGGTAAACCAGTATCCGATCATCTTGCTTGAAGATGGTATGGCTGAAAATGACTGGATCGGTTGGAAGCAGCTCACGCAGCAACTGGGCTCAAAAATCGAAATAGTTGGAGACGATATCTTCTGCACCAACCCGGCAATCCTCCAAAAGGGTATAGATCAGAGTGTCGCAAATTCGGTTCTGATCAAACTGAATCAGATCGGTACGGTCACGGAAACATTGGACACCATCGAGCTGGCAAAGCAGAATAATTACAATTGCTTCGTGTCGCATCGATCGGGTGAGACCGAGGATACGACAATCGCCGACCTTACTGTCGCAGTGGGGGCAGGCCATCTCAAGACCGGTTCCGGTTGCAGGTCTGAGCGCGTCTCGAAGTTCAACCAGTTGATGCGCATCGAACAGCAGCTCGGGAAACAGGCGAGGTTTGCGGGCAAGGGCGCGTTCAAGAATTCGTCGCGGAAATAGTGAGATTTCCGGAACTTCAGCAACACTGGGCACGTTTTCATTGCGAGTAGTTGAGATTCCGCCGTTAATGAGCTATACTTACTGGTGACGATGGAGTTCGTCTAAAAATCATTCCGCAAGGAATTAATAACTCCTACACTAAAGCGAAGAGCAACTGGTGTGGGAGTTTTTTGTTTTATGGCAGTGGTGTCTTTACCCCAGGATATCTGCACATTCCTTCAGAGTTCTGAGCCACACAAAGCAAGTCACATCTAATCAGCGGAAGGTGCTCTAATGAAATCAGTTACGCAAAACATCGCCCGGCGTCGAACGGTCCGGGTAATTAGATCGTTGGGCCTGCGTATCACCTTGCTTTTCCTCCTAATTCTCTCAAGTGTAGGGCCTGTGTGGCCGCAAGGCAACCAACGATCCGACTCGTTGAGTTTTCTCATTGTGAGTGATTGGGGCGGATTTGGCTCGAACGATCAGAAAGCTGTTGCAGCGGCTATGGGGAAGGAGGCCCAACGTATCAAGGCGAGCTTTGTCGTGAGCGTTGGAGATAATTACCATGGGAATGGTGTGGCGACCAGCACTGACCCGCGATGGAAAGCAGAATATGAAGACATTTACAATGATTCATCACTTCAGATCCCGTGGTATCCTACGCTTGGCAATCACGACTATCGGGGCAATGTGAATGCTGAGTTAGGATACTCGAAGTACTCTGAGCGGTGGAAATTCCCGGCCAGATACTATGCCCAAGAAGAACGTATTGATGATTCCACCTTTATACTGATCGTACATCTTGATACGCCCCCCTTTCTTGCAGATTATCGCGCGCGAGACGCTGAGTACCATGTAAAAGGGCAGGACACTGGCCTGCAGATTCATTGGTTGGATTCTGTTCTCACGGTGTCGAGAACTCGATGGACAATGGTCGTTGGCCATCATGCGATTTACGCAGCCGCTCCAAAACACGGAGATACGAAAGAGCTGGTCGATCAAGTGTTGCCGATCCTCAAGAAGCATAAAGTGCCGGTTTATATCTGCGGACACGATCATGTCCTACAACATCTCAAACGAGACTCGATGCATTTTCTCGTGTGCGGCGGGGGTGCGGAATTCAGGGATGTCGCCGAACGCAGTGATGTGATATTTGGAGTGGGGTCTCTGGGATTCCTTTCTGTCAAAGTCACGCAGAGCGTGCTGCGCTTTAATTTCGTCAATTCCGATGGCGTGAACCTTCACACGACTGAGTTCTTTTCTGCCGATGTGAAATGAGTTTTCAAGCCCCGATGAAATGTGCGGGGAACGTTCCGTAGGTTCATTCGATGAACGCGAATGAACGTGCGTACTCCGGAATGAGCCGGATGGGTCAATTGGGTTCTTCATTGTGAGGGCGAGCGACGTTTCGAGGGGCAAATGAAGTTTTTCTGCATACAGTGCTGGGAAGAGATCGAGGAAATGACAGGTTCCTGTCCTTGTTGCGGAGCGAATCAACAGGAGCTTGGTCAAGAGTCATTTGTCCGCAAACTCATTCGAGCGCTCCATCATCCTGAACCGGAAACGCCCGTACGGGCAGCGTATGTGCTGGGCGAACTGAAGGCCAAGGAAGCTGTGGCCGAATTGAAGCGAGTGATCGGGGAAAGCAACGATCCGTTCCTGCGGGCAGCCGTGATCCGAGCTCTGGGAAAGATTGGCGGTGCGACCTCTTCTGAACTATCCGCCGCTTTGTCGAACTCCCAGTCGAGCGTGTTCGAGCGGGCAGCAGTGAGGGAAGTACTGGTGATGATGTCATCCAAGAGTGTACCCAGCACGCAGGACGAAAAAGAGTGATGAAGAGACCGAAGGTAATACTGTCAGATCTCAGACGATTTGTCCTGGATGGTCGAATGCTCTACTCTGCTCCGCTTCGTTGGACATCGGCGGGATGGGGTGTTTTTACATTTTTCATGCTTGCAATAGCCGGCAGTTTTGTTGCCGACGACGTGGTGCGCCAATGGCTGGCGACGCAGCACAACCCGATATGGGATGTTGTGTTCGGCTTTGGACACTGGTATAGCACCGGAAAACCCACCTTATATGTCTTTGCGAGCTTGTACCTCGTTGGCATTGTGTTCGCAGCAAAAACAATCCGCGAAAGGGGCGTTCTTATTGCCGAATCGTATCTCCTCTCGGGCCTTGTGACAATTGCGGCAAAATCACTTTTGGGGAGATGGCGTCCGTACACAGATCACGGAAGTCTTGCGTTCTTTCCATTGACTTGGGGACCAAATGACCATCTCTCGTTTCCCTCCGGTCACGCGACGGTCGCCTTTGCGCTGTCATCGGTTATCGCGGGCATGTACCCGCATCGATGGTGGCAGATCTTCTGGTATGCTCTGGCTGTCATTACTGCTATATCAAGAATGTATCACGACCAGCATTGGCTCTCTGATGTTTTGTTCTCCGCTCTCCTTGGTACCACTGTCGGGTTCTGGCTGATAAACGAACATTACCATCGTGACTACGGAGATGTCAATGTCAAATCATGAGACCATGGATCAGGAGAAAACGAAGGGTGCTGTGACGCAGACCGCGGGGACGTGGTTGAACCGCAACGTCATGGGCATGGGGATCACAAGCTTCCTTTCGGACGCTTCCCACGAGATGGCAACGTCGGTACTACCCGGTTTCCTATCTGTGATTGGCGCGCCGCCATCTGCGCTTGGCTTGATCGAGGGGATATCGGACGCTCTCTCAAGCTTTGTGAAGCTTTGGGGCGGATGGATCTCCGACCGGCTTGGCCATCGGAAAATTCTTGCAACGGCCGGGTATGCTCTGACCGGGTTGGCGATGGGAATATTTGCCTTTGCCGTAACGTGGCCACTCGTTCTCGTCGGTCGTGCGGTCGGTTGGTTCGGCCGCGGGTTTCGGGGACCGATACGGGACGCGATGCTTGCGGACTCGGTCGATGCGTCTGTGCGAGGAAAAGCGTTCGGTTTTCATCGCTTCGGAGATACGCTGGGTGCAATTGTAGGTCCGCTCATCGCCGTGTGGCTCCTTGAAGTCTGGCCGCCGCTTGCAGTAGTTGAGCCATCACAACCGTTCCGTAATATATTCCTGATTACGCTTATCCCGGGTATTCTCGCCGCTGTTATGTTCGGCGCAATGATTGTCGAGAAGCGTCGAAGTCCAAACGATCAGTTGCAGTTCTGGGGGACAGTGAGATCACTTCCGAAGGGCTTCAAACGGTTCCTTCTCGGTGTCGGGATATTCGGTCTCGGCGATTTCGCACCAACGCTTCTGATTCTTGCTGCGACGCAGTTGCTCACTCCGGAATATGGCATTACACACGCTGCACAGCTCGCCGGATTGATGTATGTCCTTCGGAACGTTGCCTACGCCCTTGCCTCATTTCCAATCGGGTCGCTGAGCGATAGAATGAGCCGGGTCAAGCTGCTCGCTCTGGGATATCTTCTTGCGGTTTTGACAATTGGAGGATTTCTAATAGCGTTCCTGTTGAGTTGGACAAATCTTGTGTATCTCTTCGTCTTGTTTGCTGTTGCCGGCGTGTTCATCGCGGCGGAAGACACGCTTGAAGGCGCCATCACTGCGGACTTCATTCCGAGTGAGACTCGTGGAATCGGCATGGGGGTTTTGGGAACCGTGAATGGCATCGGCGATTTCGGCGCGAGCGTGGTCGTTGGCGTATTGTGGACGGCTGTTTCACCCGTCGCGGCATTTGGATTTGCCGGGTCACTCATGCTGCTTGGAGCAGTTTTTTTGATGAGGACTCGATGAACCGCAGTACTCCACGATAAGAAAAGATTGTTCTTCTGTTCTGTTTAACCGCCGTATTGGTCTCCGAGCGCCCGGCTGTCGGTAATGACGATTCGGTGCAGGCGACGGCGGGCTGCGGGTTGAATTGAGACATTGAGCGATAGGTCATAGCGTGCGCACGCATCCCAAAACTGAACATCGAGACCGTTTGCAGAAAGCCTCTCTAATTGACAAGGGAGCGAACACCGATCCCATAATTGCTGGGGGCGGCGTGGAACATGTTGGATTGACAACGCAAGTGGCAGCTGCCCGCGATCGAATGCTTGAGGGTCTTGACGAGCTGAAAACCATTCTGGATCGACGCGGCACATCTCTGATGCAAAGAAAACTCACTGAGACTCAGGATCTCCTGGCCGGACTTGATGAAAGGACGAGGCGAAACGACCTTCCTGATCCATATGTCCGCATGCAGCTCAATGACGCTCGGCTGGATGCACTCACCCTACTCAGTGGATTGAAAGTTGCAATGCTGTATGAACATCAGCGCTTGCTCGCTCCGACTGACAAGTTGCGATCCGAAATCGAAGATTCTCTTGAGCACTTTCTTGGTGACGAACCAACCCCGTTGGCACGGGATGGATTGAACGTGCAAGAGGAGCTCGCAAGGCTTCGGAATGATTTTGAGAGACTCGCTGATTCCGAGAAACTGATTCTGGGTAACGAATCGAGCCCTTGATGGACGAACGGAGACGGTGGCAAGAGGAACTCGAACTCGCCATCAAAAAAATTGGTGATGTTGCAGAGCAAAGGAAAGACGAGGATGCCTTGAGACGATGCAGGGCGCTCTTGCGTAGGCTCTCCAAGACGAGCGATGCTCAGCGCCTTTTATTGGCCGGGACAGGCAATAGAAAGATGAAGAAACAAATCGAATTTGAAATACTGCGTCTCGCCGAGGATCTGTCCATGGTGATCAATCTGGAATTGCGTGAAATTGTGTACCCGTTGGAGGACATTAAGGAGAGCACACATCGGTTCGGTGTTCTCTTCACTCCGTCGAAGTACTTGACGTGGATGCCTGAGGATCGCCCCCTCTCGCCGGAGGAAGCCATAAGCTACCTGGAGCGACAGCTCGACAATCTCAACTTCGCATTGGATTTGTTACGGAAACCCAGAAGAAGAAAGGCTCATTGACGTTATGCTTGAAAACATCTGGTTTGTTGCAGCCATTTGGATGGGATTGGCCTTCATTGCCAGCCTGATATCAATTCGCCTGGGGGTGTCAGTCGCCCTGATCGAGATTCTCATCGGCGTCATAGCCGGAAACTTCCTTGGCATTCACAAAACCACGGAATGGATCAACTTCCTGGCGATGCTTGGAAGCGGTGTGCTCACGTTTCTTGCAGGTGCTGAGATTGACCCAGTCTCACTGAAATCGAATCTTAAGGCAAGCTTCATTATCGGGTTCCTTTCATTTGTTTTGCCGTTTATCGGTGTGTGGTTGTTCGCGCAATTTGTGCTAGGGTGGCAAGTTCAGCAAGCCCAGATCGCAGGTATCGCCCTCTCCACAACGTCTGTCGCCGTTGTGTATGCGGTGATGATTGAAAAGGGCTTGAGCAATACGGCACTGGGGAAGATGATACTGGCAGCGTGCTTTATCACCGACTTCGGCACGGTGCTTGCGCTCGGCATTCTGTTTGCCGATTTTAGCATCTGGCTGCTTGTGTTCGTTGTGGTAATGTCTGTCATGCTTTGGTATATGCCAACATGGACCAAGTATATCATCGTCAGGATGGGGGCAACACGCGTGAGCGAGCCGGAGGTGAAATTCATCTTGCTGGTGTTGTTCTTCCTTGGCGGGCTGGCAACAACGGCAAAAAGTGAAGCGGTTTTGCCGGCGTATCTTATTGGACTTGTTGTCGCAGGCGTCTTCCTTCGCGATAAGACCCTCGTCCACCGCATGCGAAGCATCGCGTTTGCGATGTTCACCCCATTTTATTTCATCAAAGCCGGACTCTTTGTGTCCCTTCCGGCGCTCTGGGCAGCAGTTGGAGTTATATTCGCCCTCCTGGTCCTGAAGATATCCACGAAGGTGATTGGTGTCTGGCCATTTGCGCGGGTTTTCAAAATGCGCACTCGTGAGGCAAACTACACTACCCTCTTGATGGCAACTGGGTTGACGTTCGGGACGATCTCTGCGCTCTTTGGACTCAACAATAAGATTATTGACCAGACTCAATATACGATCCTCGTCACGGTCGTGATTTTGAGTGCGATTGTCCCGACCATGATAGCACAACAGTTCTTTCAGCCGTCTGAAGAGACGATGATAGCGTGGGGCCGGCTCTGGAGCCGGTCCCAGAAGACGAATTCCAAACCCGATAACCAAGAAAAGGAGTCGAGCAATGTATAAGAAGATTCTTGTTGGATACGACGGGTCACAGGGATCGAAACAGGCACTCGAGCATGCAATCTACCTGGCGAAAGAACTTGGCGCTGAGCTCACTGCGCTGTGGGCGCGCAGTTCCCTTCCACACTACCCGGAGACAGTGGATGAAGTTGAAGAGGAGAAAGAATCCGCTTCAACGTTCTTGCAGGCGATTACGAAAGAATTGATGGCATTCTCCAAGAGTCATGGAATCGAAATCAAGGGGGATGCAAAATTAGGGCATGCTGCGAAAACAATTGCGGACTACGCCAAAGAAAATGGCTTCGACCTGATCGTTCTTGGTCACCGAGGGCATTCCGGGCTTTGGGGCAGTTTCCTGGGGCACACGGCAGACAAAGTCAGCGAACATGCTCACTGCAGTGTCTTGATCGTTCGATGATAGCTTATGAAAACGTTAATTCTCTCCGACATCCACGGCAACTTGCCTGCACTCGAAGCAGTGCTGAAACAAGAGAAACAGTACGATGTGTGTCTTTTCCTGGGCGACGTTGTCGATTACGGACCATTCCCGAACGAATGCATTGCTTTTCTACGACACGAGATGGACTTTGGAGTCATCGGAAACCACGACAACGCGCTGGCGTACGGAGTTGATTGCGGTTGCCGGGGGGATTTCAAGGAATATTCCGAGGAGACTCGGGCCTGGCATAAAAACCTCGTCGGGAAAGATGGAATAACCTTCTTGCGATCATTACAGCCGCTCAATCAAGTTACGATCGATGGGAATTCACTCGTTCTTGCCCACGCGTCGCCGCAGGGCGATCCCTTTCGGTACCTTCTCGAGAATGAGCTCGATGAAGCACTTGAAGGGATTACTGCACAGATTGTGCTCCTCGGTCACACGCATGTACAATTTCAGAAACATGTCGGTAACACGCTTGTTGTCAACCCGGGCAGCGTGGGTTTGGCACGTGATGGTGGAGAGGCATGTTATGCATTGCTTCAGGATGGATCGGTCACTTTGAAGCGTGCCTCGTACGATGTGGACAAAACGATCAGAGCACTTTCGCAAAGTCCAATCTCTCAGGAAAGCAAGGAAGGATTGTCGCGAGTGCTTCGGGGAGAGTGGAAGGCTTGAGTTCATAAATGAATGAGAAACGTTCTGGCAACGAAGTTTGCGTGAAATATCAGACCGACATACGAGCAGCCTCGACGCTTGAAGATCTGCGTCGCCTTGTTGAAGACAATGGTTTCAGTTCTCTTCTTGCTGAGATCGACGAGGAGATTCGAAAACTGCGGGAGAATCGTTTCTACCTCGTAGTCCTGGGTCAATTCAAACGAGGGAAAACGACATTGCTCAATGCCTTGTTAGGCGAGGAGCTCTTGCCCGTTGGAGTCCTTCCCTTGACCGCGGTTGTCACTTTGATTTCCTACGGAGCCCGAAGGAGTTCCCACGTCAGATTGGCGAACGGACAGAGGATTGAGATAAAACCTTCGGAAATTGAGGACTACGTAACGGAGCTCGGCAACCCAGGTAATCACAAGAATGTCCGATATGCGGAGATTGAGCATCCGGCTGAGTTCCTGCGGGACGGGCTCGTTCTGGTTGACACGCCTGGAATCGGTTCGCTCTACCTGCATAATACCAAGACAACGCAGGACTTCATCCCGAAGGTGGACGCTGCGATCCTCACACTCTCCTCTGACCCTCCGATGACGCAGACCGAGGCGGAATTCCTGGATGAGGTCGTCAAGGATGTCGGGAGAGTATTTGTTGTGTTAAACAAGACTGATCTGCTGACCGAAAGTGAGCTCAACCAGACGCTGGGCTACACGCGCTCTGTCCTAAAAGATAAGTTAAAGAGTGGTTCCACCGAGATCTTTGCGATGTCTGCGTTGTCGGCCCTTCTGGCGAGAAGAACCGGACAACGAGACCTTCTGAACAGAAGCGGCATTGAAGCGTTTGAGGTCGCTCTACGGTCGTTCCTGGAACGCGAGAAACGGGATGTGTTTCTGCAGAGATCGACGCGTAGAGCGTACAATTTCGTATCAGAAGCTCGATTTGACGCGGAGCTAAAGCTTCGCACGATCGAGATTCCGCTTGTGGAGCTTGAATCGAAAATTAGCGAGTTCGAGCGGCACGGCAAGACCCTGCAGGAAGACAGGGAGCATTTTGCTTACCTGTTACGGGGAGAGATGAAGGCACTTGAGTGGTGGATTGATTCTGAACTAGGAGTCCTTGCGGAGAGCGAAAAGAATCAGCTCGCAGAGCTGCTGCCGCTGTGGGCATCGGAGCTGAGGAGTGCGTCTTTCAGTAATGTGTTAGCGGCTTTGGAGTCAAAGCTAGCAGAAAAGCTGGTCGCCGACATTGAGTCGTGGCGACCCCGACACGAAGAAGAGTTGCTTCGCAGGTACGACCGGATCGCCAAACAATATACCCAGAAGACCAATCAGCTCATCGCACGAGTGCTCGAGCTGTCGGCTGACCTTTTTCACACTCAGCTGCAGCCCTATTCGGAGATTGAATCGCTCGAATGGCAACACAGATTCTACTACAGGGTGGCGGACCAACCCGAGTTTCTCAAGGTGGACTTCCTGCGAATAAGCTCGCCGCTTCTTTCTGAGAAATTCATTCGAAAGAGGCTGCTGAGGCGAGTTCTCGCAAGCATCGACATGAAAGTGGAGCGCAATTGCGGGAGTCTCCAATACGAGTACACCTACAGCCTTCAGGAGTCATACAGGGGCTTCCAGGCGGAATTGAACCGGAAATTGGATAGCATCATCGGTGAAATTAAGACAATCCTCCAAAGGTCCGCGGAGAGAAGGTCTTCTCGTGAAAAAGACCTCGAACCTGTCAGAGTGCAACTCATGTCGCGCCTTCGTGAACTGGATCTGCTGCGAGCCAACCTGGAGATCGAATCGTGAGCAAGACCATCAAGCTGCCGGCGAACCACCATCGCAGTCTTTCGGTCACCGCCGAGACCGTCGAACGCACACTGGACGAACTTGAATTGGTTCTTCAGTCGAAGGGGATAGAGCATTTAACGTCGAAGATCACTCCCAGTTATTCGGATGAGACGCGCCAAGAATTGCTGGCGGCCGTTGCAGAGATGAGGAAAGCAAATGAGGAAATGGTTCGCGCCTTTGACCTTCAGAAGCACGAACGGAAGGAAGCGAGGATTCTACGGGCTGCGATATCACATCTCTGGGTTATCCTCAGCGACAGCACTGCAAAAGGGATGAGAGGCTTCGGGCCACTTTCGCCCGACCTTGCATCTGAAGTGAACAAGCATGTTCATCGGCTACTGGATCTGCTAAAACAATTTGAATAGCGCTCGATTGTAGGTCGAAGAGCTGAGCATCGGCTATGGATTCAGAGATCTTGAAGATAATCGTCGCTGTTGGTTTGCCGTGCAGTGCAATAGCCGGTTTGATGGCTTACGTGATCACCTTCAACGAGTGTTCGCATCATTTTGCCGAGAGAAGAGACGCTGTCAAGCAAAGCCCAGAGACAGCCGGTGTTACCTTCCTCTTCTTCGTCGCGCTCACGGCCGCCATCAGCTTCTTCATAACATATTGGATCTGAGTTCGTAGCGCAAGCGATTGAAGGAGAGCCACTGACACTCCTCACGAGTAGCTCGTAAAGTCCAACGCGCCGCACCGGTTGACAACAGATGTATTTCAGGTTGCAACTTATCATTCATGTGATAGGGAGAATTATCGATGTTCACGAAACCCGTTGATACAGTAAGAAGGCCATCATTACTTGCCGCAGCGCTCCTGATGTGTGTCTTGCCGCTTTCGGGGCAGCCAAAGCAAATTACGATTCTCCATACTAATGATATGCACGCAAGCTTTCTCCCGCATGAGGCGTTCTGGGTCAGGCAGAATCCAAAGCCCCTTGTCGGTGGGTTCAACGAGCTGGCCTTCGCGATCGACAGCATTCGAAGGTTACGAACCTCGACTCTGGTCTTGGATGCAGGTGACCTCATGACGGGCAACCCTATTACTGACCGTGCCTACCATGGGGCTGAGGGAGGAGCCTTGGTGGAAATGTTGAATCGCATCGGCTATGAAGGATGGACTCCAGGCAACCACGACTTCGACATTTCGTACGAGAATTTTCAGAAACTGACGGCCATAGGCAACTTCCCTGTGGTTGCAGCGAATCTCATCGATAAGAAAACGGGAATGCCGTTAACGGGGAGGGAGTATGTGATCATTGAAAAGAACGGTCTCAAAATCGGGATATTCGGATTGATGTCAAAGGAATTCTACAACCTGGTCGATCACAACAGCACTAAACAAGTGCAATTGCTGTCGCCGATTGAGACAGCGAAGAGGATTGTGGCGGTGCTCAGGTCCAAGGCGGATTTGGTTGTTGCTCTTTCCCATCAGGGGGTTGACGATGACTCACTGCTGGCCGCCAATGTCAAAGGGTTGGACGTGATCGTTGGAGGACACTCACACACAAGACTCACGAAACCGATGCTTGTCAGTGGAGTGATTATCGTGCAGACTGGAATAAACTGTGAAAATCTTGGCATTCTCGATCTTACCGTCGACCACGGCACGGTGATGAAATGGAACGGGGAATTGCACCAGCTCTGGTACCACCCGAACAGGAAAACAGTCGTCACGACGCTCGTGGATTCCTTCAAGACAGAGATTGACAAAGAGTACGGTGAGGTAATCGGAACGATGGAGGGTGCACCAGGCGCGGCTGAATCGGGAGCAGCAATCGCGAATTTCATCGCTGATGCCCTTCGAGAGGGGGCTAAGGCGGACATCTCCTTCATCAACAGTGGAGGCATCCGGAAAAAGCTCACGCCTGGAGCAATAACCAAACGAGCACTTTATGAACTTCTTCCATTTCGTAACAAGCTTACTACCTTTAAAATTACGGGGGAACAGCTGAGCACTATTGTTAGATACATTATCGCGAACAGGCCCGGGGTGTATGTTTCCGGCGTTGATTGCGAGTGGAGGGTGGCCGCAAATGGGACGACGGAGATCGTGCGATTGCTTGTGCAAGGAAATCCAATAAACGAGAACGCCTACTACACGGGAACGGCCGATGATTATGTTATGGGGGAGGCTAACCGGTATCTCGGGATCGATACGCCACCGCTGAGTTACATGAACGAGACGGTCTGTACGGTAGTTGAAAAGAGAGTGCGGGCAGAGAGAACCGTCTCGGCGAAGATTGAAGGGCGTATCAGAGAAATCAAATAGCAGACGACACCAGCGACGGCAATAACGGCTTCTTCCCCGATGAAGGACGTTAAAGCATGGAGATGAGATGTTACCGATCAAGATCAAGATAGTGCTTGCTTCGACTCTTGTCTTCGGTGTGCTCGTGACGGTGTTCGCGACAATCGTCTACGAGAGTCTCTCCGATTCCGAGGTAGCTAAGCTTGATGCGCGGCTTGAGAGCCATGCTCATAAGATACAGACGGAGTTCGAGGGGGATAGGACGGAGCCAGGGTTACCCAGTCTCTCTGAGCTTGATTCAGTGCATACCGAAGGCCTGGCGACCACGAGAATCCGATTGCTTACACTGGAAAAAGACATTGTGTTCGCCGATTCGGGCTTCGATTTCGACACGCGCATGAAATGGAATGCCGGATCCCGAGTGACGGAGCACAAGGCGAAAGTGAAGATCGGGCACGCAAAGTATCGTGTGCAACAATGGCCAGTCGAGATCAATGATAAGATTGAATACCTTCTCCAGGTGGCCTCCCCGATGAAGGAGATCGAGAGTAGCTTAGATCAGCTCACAGTTCTGTTCATCATCGTGATCCCTGCTGCACTCTTAGTGGCAGGTTGTGTGGCATTTTTTATCGCGGTTATGGCATTCAAGCCGATGATGAAGATGGTGAATACGGCGGAACAAATCAGCGCAACGAATCTTCATGCACGCCTCGAGCTGCCCAAGGCACGCGATGAAGTGCACATGCTCGGCAGGGCCTTGAATGACATGATCGAAAGGATTGACAATACAATCAAAGGTCAGAGGCAATTCATCGCCGATGCCTCTCATGAGCTTAGGACACCGCTTACAATCATCAGGAGCGAGTTGGAGTACGCTGAACGATTAGCTCGGAATTCATCGATGAAAGAGAGCATTACAACCTCCCTGACAGAGGTTGACCGCCTTTCTTCGATGGTGAATGACTTGCTGACGCTTGCACAGCTGGACGCAGCACGTGTCAAACTTGAGCTGTCACAACTGAGACTGGATGAACTGCTGCTCGAATGTGTACAGGCGACCCGCGCGATTGCGAAAAAGAAGGATGTGAAAATTGAGGTGTTCGTTAAAGAGGCTGTTGAGGTTTCCGGTGACCACGAGAAATTGAAGAGCGTTGTTTTCAACTTGCTTGATAATGCGATCAAGTACTCCGGAAGGAAGAGTGTGGTTTCGGCGTCGCTTGTGTTGAACCAGACCACTCCGCAGACCGTATCGATTATCATACACGATCGTGGAATCGGCATTCCAAAATCAGAGCAGGCGGCGGTATTTGGACGGTTCTATCGTGGTTCCATGCCGAGGTCGAAAACTGACGGGAGTGGCCTTGGGCTTGCCATCGCTCAGCGGTTTGTGGAGATGCACGGTGGAAAGATCTCTGTGGAGAGTGAAGAAGGAAAGGGAAGCACGTTCACTGTTCAGCTTCCGCTTGGGGGCATTTGAACAAAGGCGTGAACCGGGCGTGCTTTGTTTGACCTTCATCAGTTTCAATTGCCACACTATTCGAATAAAAGGAAATCTCCATGACAAGAACACGCGTTCTCATCCTGTTTCTTCTGGTAGTTACCATATCGGTTTGCGTGGCACAGCAGTACGAGCTGAAAGATCCTCCTCAACGTGTCATACTGAACATAACCCAGGATCCAGCCACGAGTGTCGCAGTGACGTGGCGGACTCTCGGGAATTATCCTAATAGCCAAGTGCAGGCCACCAAAGCCTCCGACTGGATAGAGCTTGAAAAAGGGGCTCTCTCAATCGCCGCAAAGAAGGAAGAAATCGTGCTTCGAGGCGTCAACTCCGTATTCCACTATTCAGCTGTAGTGTCGAACCTCGAACCGGATATTCTCTACGCGTATAGAGTGGGCCACGATTCGATCTGGAGCGGTTGGAGTCAATTTCGAACGGCCAAAGCGGGCCAGTCTCCATTCACGTTTGTGTACTTCGGCGATCCGCAGAACAATCTCGTGCGCTACTGCTCGAGGGTATTTCACGAAGCATTCAGGAAATCCCCGGATGCACGGTTCTGGTTGTTCGTTGGGGACATGATCAGCGAACCACAGCATGATAGTCTATGGTCGGAGCTCTTCACATCGTTCGGCTTCATCCCGACAATGGTCCCGTTCGCCTTAGTACCTGGAAACCATGAATACCCCAACTTTGAGGTCGCCGGCGCCGAAAGAGAGATAGTCCCCCTCTGGCGGCCTCATTTCACACTTCCGATGAACGGCGTCAAGGGGTTGGAAGAGACTTCGTACTACTTTGATTATCAAGGGGTGCGGTTCATCATGCTGAACGGAGAGGAGAGGCTCGACGAACAAGCCCGATGGATGGAACCGCTGCTTGCAACGAATCCGAACAAATGGACGATTGCAGGTCTGCATCCTCCGTTGTTTTCGATGGGGAGAACGCGTGACGAACGCGAGACCCGCAACGCGTTCATGCCTCTGTTCGACAAATATGATGTCGATCTCGTGCTGGCAGGTCACGATCATGTTTACTCGAGAAGCCATAAACTCAGAAATGGAATAGTAGTCTCTGATACTGAAAAAGGGACCGTTTACATTGTCTCCGTCAGCGGATCGAAAGCCTACCCACTGAGCTTGAAGTACAAGGACCTCATGGTAACAATTGGTGAGAAAGTTCAGTTGTTTCAGACGATTTCAGTCGACGGCAACACTCTGTCCTACAAATCACATACTGTCACTGGAGTGCTCTACGATTCGTTCGAGCTGAAGAAATAGTATGATCGTGCGAGTTGTAACGACTGCCAGTTGACACGGCCCTGCAATTCCGCTTCGAGGAGATCTTCTCAAAATTCTCTGTGCAGGGTTTCGACTTCAAGCCACGAACCAAATGGACCGTCATATGAAGAAGATCTTTTTAGCGCTCGTTCTATGCCTTTCTCCTTGGATTTATGCTCAAAACACGCCCAGTGGGGATATCGAAATCGTCGAGAGCACTCCAGTCGGCACTTCCCTCGATAATCCGGATGTCCGCAATACTCACGAGGTATGGTTGGAGATGATCGGACGGACACAACGGACGCTTGACATTGAACAGTTCTACATCTCCAATGAACCGGGAAAGCTCATGGAGGATGTCCTTGCTGCCATCTATGCTGCGGCCGATCGTAACGTAAAAATCAGGATTATCGTCGATGCCCGGATGTACAAAACATATCCCGCGAGCGTCGACAGCTTGGGAAAGTACAGAAACATCGAAACACGCCGCATCGATTTCGGTGCAATTGCAGGTGGCATACAGCATGCCAAGTACTTCATCGTCGATGAAGAAGTCGTCTTTGTTGGCAGCCAGAATTTCGACTGGAGGGCATTGGAGCACATTCACGAACTCGGGCTTCGAATTCATAACAAAGGAATTGCCGCAACCTATGAAGACGTCTTCAATCTCGACTGGCAACTTAGCTCTGCCTCGCCCAAGGGCGCAGAGCAGGCGCGCTTCACAAATCGGTATCAAATTCCCTTTCGGATTCGTACCGGGGCCGGGGATGTTGCAACTGTTGTGCCTACATTCAGCCCGATAGGATGGATCCCGGATTCCACATCGTGGGACGAAAAGGCCATCGTCCAGGTGATCAATAGCGCACGGAAGACACTGACACTTCAATTCCTTTCGTATTCCACCATTGCTCGTGGCGGCGGATCGTATTTGATGATCGATGATGCGATCCGGAATGCAGCACGTCGGGGGGTCAAAGTCAGAATGATCGTTTCAGATTGGGAAAAAGGATCGCCCGCAGTGCGTGCGTTGAAAGACCTGAGTAGCATACCCAACATCGAGGTCGCTTTCACATCGATTCCAGAATGGTCCGGCGGATATATCCCGTTTGCCCGGGTTGAACACTGCAAATACATTGTTGCGGATGATACGAGGTTCTGGCTTGGGAGCAGTAACTGCGAAAGGAGTTATTTTTATTCAACGCGCAATCTCGGCGTAGTGTGCGAAAGTCCAACCCTGGCAAAGACCCTCGCACGGATATTCCATAGGAGTTGGGACGGTCCATACATGGAATTGATTACGCAGAAGGGAGAATACAAAGCCCGTGAGCATGGGGAAAAGCGGTAACACTCGAGATGATGGAGCCCCAAAAGAGCGGATCATTCCTTTGCCGTAACCATGAGGAGCGACCTGCACCTTTCCTTCTGTGTGTATCAGGATCGACACTGGATGTCTGACAATGTTCTCGATGGTGCAGTCAGCCATTCTGTTGACACCCAGATCGTGGATATTCAAGAGCGAAAAGGATTAATCCTTTTATGGTCCTTTGGATCTATTCCATTTCATTAGACTTATTGCCATCTAACTATAGTCTCTATGAAGCCGTTGCCATACCGGCCTTGGAGATCTTCATGAGGAAGAGTGTAGCCAAGTTCAAAGGACTTCAAGCACCCCCCCTCATCAGTATCAGTATAGCTATTGACTGAGGCGATTATACGCTTGACATCGGCGAGTTTCCTCCACGGCGAATGAAGTCATTTGCTTTCAATTTGAGGTACTGTAGGATTCTAACGTCTACGTTTCTTTCTATTGACTCTAGTTCATCTTAAAACAACAATGTGGAGATCCAAGTCATATTTGTTGCTTTTGAAGCGGCGATGGAGTTCGCCGTGAAACATCCCAATGATCGAGCATCATCGGGATTGATGACTCCTACATCGAGGCAGATTGCTTGCGAAGTAGGAGTTTTTCGTTTTATGAAGGGATGATATGGTTCATGTCTTCGATCATTTCACTCACCATCAGTGCAGCTTTAGCAAGGGCCATATGATCACTCTACACTCTTCATGGCATAAAATCTTAGGACACATGTTCCTCTCTCGCAGAGGGTACAGTTGCACAATCCGCCACAAAATTCTCTTATCTCTCCTCGTTTTGATCGTCTGCGAGTCTTCTCTCTTTGCGCAAGATCTGGCTTTGCAGGATACCGTTGACAGGAATAAATATAACTTATCCCAGTTCGGACATGAGACAGTCGACTTCCTTATAAAACCATCGATATGGGATGGAAACGACTGGCTACGACTCGGGGTGATAAGCGGCGCAACATTGTTATCAATGGAAGTTGATCAACCAGTCCGCGATGCAGTTGTCAAAGACAGAAGATATTTCTACAGTGTACCGATTGAGGGAGCAAGGATGTACGGAGAGCTTTATTCCCCGGTGGTGTTCTTTGTCGGTTTTGCTGCACACTCGCTGTTAGCGAATGACAAATCGACGAGGAAAATCGCTTATGAAATCGGGCAGGCATCATTGTATACAGGCGCAATTACCTTACTAACGAAAACGGCGATTGGAAGATCAAGACCGTATATGAACGAAGGTAATTCCAGATATCGTCCATTCTCATCATTACTTGACAAGTATCATGCACTCCCCGGGGGACATACTGCTACCGCATTTGTCATCTCAACTATTCTTTCCAGAAATGCCGGCCCAACATGGTTGAAAGTGCTCGCGTACTTGCCTGCTGTCATAACACCAATCTCTCGAGTGTATCAGGATCAACACTGGATGTCTGATAATGTTTTCGGCGGGGCACTCGGCTACTTCGTCGCCACTTGGGTCGTAGATCATCATGAGAAACAGGACAATCAAAATTCAAGCGCTTCAAGCACTCCCCTCATCAGTATCAGTATCGTTATTAACTAAGGCAATTTTACGCTTGAAATCGGCGGGTTGCTTCCCCAGCGAATGAATTCTTCGACTTTCATCTCCAATTGCAGGAGCTTTCTAACGCCTGCGTTTCTGCCTATTCACTGCGAAGCGCTATGGCCGCATCGACGGGAGATGCGCGTCTTGGGGATAGACTCCGAAGAACAAGCCGATGAGGAACGCAAAACTCTGACGGGAGCATAGGACTGGATTGCCGGGTTTTGACTGGACACGCCTTATGAGAAGTGTTTTCTATGACAGAAACGACTCTCCGTGTGGTGAACGTATTCCGCGAGAGTGAAGCCGTGACAATTATTAGAGGAGGACATTATGGGCGAAAAAACTAAAATAGGGATCATCATCTGTCATCGATATCATACTTGTGCCGGTGGAAAGTGCTTCCGGGCGCTTTCCCACAGGGAAGGGGCATTCAGCGTGTACCAGAGCCAAGAGGTCGAGCTTGTGGGATTTGCTACGTGTGACGGCTGCCCTGGTGGGAACATTGAATCCGCACCCGAAGAGATGAAGAAAAACGGAGCACAGGTCATACACTTCGCCACAGGAATGCTCGTGGGGTACCCCCCGTGCCCTTATATTGGCCACTTTCGGGATTTTATCCAGGCAAAGTTCGGGCTGAGGGTGGTCGTTGGTACGCATCCCATCCCTGAAAGATACTTCAAGGTCCATAGGGAGTTGGGAACCTGGGACACACCGGAATGGAGAGAGTTCATTCAGCCGACGGTGACGAATGAGAAGATGCGATTGACTTATGATTGACTGGTGGGCATTCGCTGCGATATGCAAATCGGAGGAACAAGGTGGTCAGGACGGATCCACCTGTGAAAGCAGCCTTCTGGCAGTATTCCTCAAGGGATGAAGGTATGGTGAAGAAATGGTCATCTCAGGTCCTCTAGAATCGGAATACAGAGCAAGTCCGGTGGAAAAAGTGCGAAGTCTCTATGATGTGCATCGCGTGCCCCGGACTTGAACCTGCAACCAAGTGGAGAACTGCCGCCAAAAATGCAACGATGATCTGAAATTTCTAGATTCATCAGCCGGAATCCCTTTGCGTACAGAAATAATCCCCTCTAGTCAGAGGGGATTCTGTTTTTGGATGGATAGGAACCTGTTACATTTTGGTGACTTGCGAATGACGGGTGACACGAAACCTCTGTTTCTAAAGGGGTCATTCCTATTTGACACTAGATGGGTAGTCTGATGTACGCATCCCCCAGCGGTTCGGTGTCAGCAAGGCTTGGATAGAAAAGTAACAAGTGCGTACTGTGATTCCCCCCGCGTTGCGACTTCGCCCCCCTCCTTGGCCAAGTCGCGTATTGCGCGCGGCTCCGCCGCCTTAGGAAAAGATTGCATCAGCAATAACGCCTCCTTGTCCACCGAAGCGACCTGTCCACCGTAGCACGCAGTGCGTAGGTGGAAGCGCAGGCGGAACTCAGTCGCTCTCTCCGCTTCGTTCCGCACTCCAGTCATTCTAGAAGTATTGGTTTCAGCTGAGTCACTCCGCTCCGCTGGCTCCTTCATGTCGGCGTAATTGCCACCAGTTCTGAACAGCAGCGGCTGTCACAGCTTCTGCAGCCAGGGGACATCGGTGCGACGCAAAAAACCGCGCAGCTTCGTCTTATTCTGTGATAGGCGCCGCCTCGTCCATCGATCTCAATCTCGATTGCTTGACTCTCTTGGAGGTCACGCTCGAGATGAGGTCACGATTGAAGAGAGGGCTGTACCCAAGAGAAGAGGGCCAACTCTGTCGAACATCGTGGGAATGAATGGGGAGGGGCAATGCAGAGGCGCGGGTGTCACGTCAGCAAAAACCCATATAGTATCAAAGCCTTGGTTGGAAATCCCGAAGAATCGATTGGCAAATTCGTGTAGCCCTAACGGGATCCTTCTGCACCCTGAAAATTCATGCTTGATTATCAGTCTAGACCTGAAATGAAGGGTCGAGCATGAAGAGGACACACCTCACATCTTGGCACTTCCTGCTCATTCTGGCGGCCGTCGTTCTCTTTTTGACCGACCGGAATAGCCCCTCCGCTCCCCAAACGCATGCACCAGATCCGTCGTGGCAGGTCTACTTTTCACCAAATGGCGGCGCGACCACTGGCATAGTAGAGACACTCGATAGGGCAGGAGAGTCCATCCTGGTTCAGGCCTACTCGTTCACCTCAGCTCCGATTTCTGAGGCTCTGGTGCGAGCGCACAAAAGGGGCGTCGCAGTTCAAGTCATCCTGGATCGAAGCCAGAGAACCGAAAAATACTCCGCCGCTGACTTCTTGGCCAATTCCGGCATCATCACAAGAATCGATGCTGCTCACGCCATCGCCCACGACAAGGTTATGATCATTGACGAAAAAACGGTCATCACGGGCTCTTTCAACTTCACAAAGGCGGCCGAAAAGAGGAACGCCGAGAATCTATTGATTATTCGCAGCAACGAGCTTGCTGCCCAATATGTCGTAAATTGGCAGATCCACCAAAGACATTCTACGCCTTTTCGCTAACAGGTGAAACCCAAATATAGAGAAGTCGATCGGCTTCACATTCTACATCCTGCCCCCAAGGAAATGAGTTGGTGCTTATATCAACTCTCTTCTCGCACAAACGAGAATCGCCTCCCGCCCGTGAGAATCCACAATCCTTAAATGTGCAATAATCCTGTAAATGGGCAAGGGTTTCCCGTGGCACGGTGTATGAGTATATGCTCATATACTTTATAACTCAAGGAGCGTAAATGAAAACTTCATCACATCTGAAAGCGGAAATCCTCGCTGCACTTGCTCATCCGAACCGTATCCGGATTCTTGAACTACTCCGGAAAGACGTCATGTGCAATTGTGAGCTGGCGCCCGCGCTTGAGCTCGAGCAGTCAAACCTCTCCCGACATCTCAAGATCCTAGTTCAAGCAGGAATTCTGAGCTCGTGGAAAGACGGACTGCGAGTGAACTTCAAGGTAGCGGATGATCGTATCTTCAAGATCCTGGATGCTGCAGCGGGAATCGCACGTCGGGAAACCGAAAAGAAAGCAGAAGCGCTGGAAGCATAACGACAAAGACTCAGGAGAAAGTTCAATGATGACTATAAAGGTTCTCGGACCCGGATGTGTAAACTGTAGAACACTGGAGCAAAGAACACGCGAGGCATTGGCGGAGCTCATGCTCGATGCAAGCGTTGAGAAGGTGACCGATTTCAACGACATGATGTCGTACGGCATTCTTCGCACACCAGGGCTCGCTATTGACAACAAGCTTGTGATTCAGGGGATGGTCCCTCAGGTGCAGAAAATCAAAGAAATCATTCTTGCAGCGCAGAAAGAGAGCTCAGTCTCATGAAAGAGTGGCAGAAATTCACCTTGCTTGTTGCGGCCTTCCTCATTTTCTATTTTGCTCCCATCGACGCTCCGGTCGTGCTCACCGCGTTCGGCGCGGGATTGACACTCCTTCAAGAATACGCAAGACTTCATGTCCTTACCTGTCTCGTTCCTGCTTTCTTCATCGCCGGCACCATAGCAGTGTTTGTAAAAAAGGACGCCGTGCTGAGACTCCTTGGTCCGGCAACCAAGAAATATATCGCTTATCCAATCGCCAGCGTGTCCGGCGGGATTCTTGCCGTCTGCTCATGCACGATTCTTCCACTCTTCACGGGCATCTACAAACGTGGAGCGGGCATCGGCCCCGCGGTGGCATTCCTCTTTACTGGGCCTGCAATCAACATCACGGCAATCCTGCTGACAGGCAGTGTGCTCGGCTGGGATTTTGCCATCAGCCGCCTGGTAGCAGCGATGACGATCTCTGTCATTGCCGGATTGATTATGGCCGCACTGTTTCGCGAGCATGATGAGAAAAACCTCAACGGCGAATTCGTGACAGGAATATCCGGAGATTTGCCTTATTCAAACATGACAATTGTCCTTTTCTTTCTGCTCCAACTCGCGGTGTTGGTTGTCTTCGGTCTTTCCATCGCTCCTGCAACGAAAGCAGTTCTTATCATTGCTATGATCCTTGTTTTGCTGGTTATCGTGCTGTGGAAATTCCAGAAAGAACATACGCTCGAATGGCTGAACGAAACCTGGGGATTGAGCAAGAAAATCCTTCCGTACCTCTTCATCGGAGTCTTTATTGCCGGCATCATTGAAGTGATGATCCCACAAGAGTTTGTTACCCGGCTTGTCGGCGAAAACACTTTCCTCGCCAATGCCGTAGCATCGACGTTTGGGGCATTCATGTATTTTGCCACGCTCACTGAAGTACCTATCATCCAAAAACTAATAGGCCTCGGTATGGGGCGCGGTCCTGCCCTCACGCTCTTCCTGACGGGAAATGCCCTGAGTCTTCCAAGTATGATTGTGCTTTTCAAGGTCATGGGGAAAAAACAGGCATCTGCCTACATCCTGACAATCATGGTCCTTTCCGTGGTTGCAGGATGGTTGTTTGGCGAATTTATTTAGGTCAGGGCGATGTGGTAAGTGATGACCAGGAGCCGTTCAGACGGATGCGTGGTGAATTCAGAACGTATTTCTCTAACTCCAATTCATATCCACTCACAAAGGGATTGATCGTATGACAACCGTGAGCAAGCAACTTTCCCTTGTAGACCGGTACTTAACGCTCTGGATATTTCTCACGATGTTTCTTGGAGTCGCCGCCGGGTCACTCTTCCCCGGTATTGCCGGTTTCTGGGATTCGTTGAGTTCCGGAACCACGAACATCCCAATCGCAATCGGCTTGATCCTGATGATGTATCCCCCTCTTGCAAAGGTCAAATACGAGGAGCTCCCCATCGTCTTCAAAAATTTGAAGCTCCTCTCATTCTCCCTTATTCAAAACTGGATCGTGGGACCATTGGTGATGTTCATCCTCGCTCTCATTTTTCTGCCGGACAAACCCGAGATGATGATCGGCGTCATACTTGTAGGACTTGCGCGTTGCATTGCGATGGTGCTCGTGTGGAACGACCTGGCAAAGGGGGATTCCGAGCTCGCTGCCGGACTCGTCGCATTCAACGCAATCTTTCAGGTATTCCTTTATTCAGTGTATGCCTACGTATTTATCACAGTATTGCCTCCATTGTTCGGCTTTAGCGGGGCATTGGTTGAGATTTCAATCGGTGAAATTGCCGTAACAGTATTGATCTATCTCGGCATTCCTTTCTTCGGTGGAATGATAACCCGTGCAAGTTTGATAAAGATAAAAGACAAGAGATGGTATCATAATAACTTCGTTCCGAAAATATCGATACTCACTCCAATTGCGCTGCTCTTCACGATCTTTGTCATGTTCTCGCTCAAAGGTGAAAAGATAGTTGAACTTCCGCTTGATGTCATACGAGTCGCGATTCCATATCTCTTCTATTTTGCCGGCATGTTCTTTGTCACATTCTTCATTGCGAGAAAGATGGGATACAGCTATGAAAAAACAGCAACCACTGCATTCACCGCCGGCAGCAACGATTTTGAATTAGCGATTGCCGTAGCGATTGCGGTTTTTGGGATCAATTCACAAGCGGCTTTCGCAACGGTCATCGGTCCGCTCGTTGAGGTGCCCGTCTTGATCATCCTCGTGAATGTGGCTCTACAAATGAAGGGACGATATTTCGGCCCGGGAGCGCAGTCAGCGTGAAAACAGTGAAAGTACTCGGCACGGGCTGCTCGAAATGCAAGTTGCTCGAACAACGACTGCAAACGCTGAAAGCCGAACACCATCTCGATGTTGAACTCATCAAAGTGACCGACCTTGACGAGATTATTTCCTATCGGATCATGATGACGCCGGGCCTCGTCATCAACGATAAACTTGTCAGCGTCGGCTCCGTCCCAAAAGACGCTCAACTTCTTCAATGGCTAAGGGAACCATAACAATGACACGACAATTCCTTCCACTGGTCGCCTCTGTACTCATTCTCGCATTCGTTTCTCAAAACGTTCTGGCGCAATCAACCGCGCGCCCTAAATCCATTGACAAAACCGTGGCTCCAAAAACTCCTCTCGTCACGTTCGTCGAGCTTGGGTCGGTAAAGTGTATTCCCTGCAGGATGATGCAGCCGGTAATGAAGGCAATTGAGAAAAAGTATGGCGCTCAGGTCAAAATAGTTTTCTATGACGTCTGGAAGCCTGAGGAACAGAAATATGCGGAACAGTATGGTATCAAGCTCATTCCAACGCAGGTGTTCCTCGATGCTGACGGCAAGGAATTTTTCCGGCATGAGGGATTCTATCCCGAAGCCGAGATCGACAAACTTCTTCAGAAGCAAGGGCTGAAAATCCAGGTTGGGAGTTGACCGATGATAGAAACCCTTTTCACCTGGTTGACAACAGCCCTCAATGAGCAGTTCGGCATTGCGCTCCTGGCCGCGTTGGGTTGGGGCATCGTGAGTATTCTACTCAGTCCATGCCACCTCTCGAGCATTCCACTTGTCATCGGATACATCAGCAGCCAGGGTCAGCAGGGGATGAGGCGACCATATTCGCTTTCTCTCGTCTTTGCCCTTGGCATACTTATTACGATCGGACTCATCGGGGCAATCACAGCATCAGCCGGCCGTATGATGGGAGACGTCGGCGTATGGGGCAATATCATCGTGGCGGGAGTCTTTTTCGTTGTTGGCCTCTATCTCATGGACATCATCAAGTTATCCTGGGGCGGGATTGTACCGCAAACGTCGCTGGCTCAAGGTTGGAAAGGCGCACTCCTTCTGGGTCTCATTTTCGGCGTCGGACTTGGCCCCTGCACGTTCGCCTATATGGCACCGGTGCTCGGTGTTGTATTCAGCGTTGCGTCCACGGATCCGATGCGGGCATTCTCGCTAGTCGCCGCGTTCGGTGCAGGGCACTGTGCTGTGATTGCTGTAGCGGGAGGAGCAGCGGGGTCAGTCCAGAAGTATCTCAACTGGACAGATCAGTCAAAAGGCGCGCTGTACCTCAAGCGAGCCACGGGTGTGCTCGTAATTCTAGCAGGCGCGTACTACATCTACACTGCATTTTGAGATCAGTAGAAGAACGGAGGTGTTCTATGCCAGGATCATGCTGTGCAAAACAGGTGGCAAGAATCATCAAGGTGGCCAATGTTGAAGCAGGCCTCATCGGTCTTGATCAGGCGATTCAAAACGTCTTCATCGCCGGTGTGAAGGAAGACGAAGAGATCAAGCGGGAATTGATGCGATGGGTCAGAGATTTCGGCAACTATGTTTCCCCGTCCCGGGAGCAGGACTACAAACAGGCTCTCTTACGTGAGTACAAGAGCTACGTGGAAAAGGCTCAGCGTGAGGTGCGACAAGAGGAGGCGGGCTTACAGAAGCACTGAACAATCGCGAGGCAACTTCAAAACGAGCGCAAGATGACTGAAAACGAGAATGCAAACATTCCGCGACAAGAGATCCCGTGGTTCCCCACGATCGATGAGGGGCTGTGCACGAACTGTGGAGTCTGTGTTGGTTTTTGTGCCAACGGTGTGTACACGTTCGACAATGTGCATACACTTGTCACGGCACCTTACAATTGCGTCGTCGGCTGCTCCGGTTGTGAATCGCTCTGCTCCCCCGGAGCCATACGCTTTCCAGATATGGGGGAATTCATGCTGAAGCTCGCCGAGCTTCGTGCTAAATACGCGGAATGAAACGCCGCCGCCTCAGGAATCCACAGCCCTTAGTTCAGGGCTTGAATCGCATCCAATCCAGACATCAGAAAGAAACCAACATGGGATCTGCAAAAACTCTCACACCGATGGAGTTGCTGAAACAGGTCGCACCGGAGTTTGCCAAACATCAGATGGATGAGCGCGCTCTCCTTTTTGATCATCCACAGTATCAATCAGTCCCTAAGAAATACAAGCTCCTGGCGGGAATTGCGGTGGCTGCGGCTCTCGGGTCCGACACCTGCACGCAAATGTGGACGAAGATGGCGCGGGAGAATGGAATCTCGACGCAGGAAATCGTCGAGGCAATTCTTGTAGCTCGATACATGAAGCAAGCTACGGTGAACGACACTGCGTCCGGTGCTCTGCGCCTCATTGTTTGACGCGATGTGCTCATCTTTTTCTCCTTGATCGGAAGGTCATGAAACGAAACATAAACCGAAGACCGGCAGGAGGGGCCTGGAGGTCGGGGTCCTTTGGTATTTCACTCGTTTTGTTGCAGACGGTATTGCATTGCCTTGTGGCGCAGCTCGCTTGGAGCACGCAAGCCGACACTGTCAAGTCCGATCGGGACAAGCCGGGTCAAAACGGATTTTGGGCGCCTGTCAAAGATGTAAAACTGGGACCATTCAGGCTCGCTCTCAGCGGTCAGCTCCGATTGCGATATGAATCTTCCGGTGACTTCACACTGAAGGGATATCAACCCGGTGCGGCTGATGAGCTCCTCCTCGAGCGATTGCGAATGGAAGTCGCTGTACGCCTCTTGGATAAACCGCGTCTGTTCCTGCAGTTCCAGGATGCCCATGCGTTTCTCACGACATTCGACGATGGTGACTTTCCCCAGAGCAACCCGATTGAGAACACACTCGACGTTCGACAGCTTTGCCTCGAGTGGCTGCGCATGGGCGACACTCCTTTTGGCTTCAAAGTCGGCCGACAACAGATTTCGTACGGTGATCAACGCGTCTTCGGGCCGGGCAATTGGGGAAACACGGGCCGCTTTGCCTGGGATGCGGCGATGTTCAAGATCGATGCTGACCAATTCTGGATGGATCTCTGGGTCGGGAAGTTTTTACGGTACAAGAGCGCGATCTGGCCCGACCGATCAGTCTCTGATTTCCTGACGTTCGTGACGTACACCGGGATCAAAAAGCTGCCCTTCAGTCTCGAGTTGTTTTATGTGAACACCCGCGATGATCGCGCCGTCGTCGCCGGCGAAACCGGGAATGGCAATATCCGATCCCAGAGCGTTGGAGTGCAAAGTACGTGGCAAGAACAGAATAGCATGGATGCTGGTGTTACGTTCGTGGCACAGTTCGGACGGTATGCCGCGGATCGAATCCGGGCTTACGGAGCGAATGCAAAGTGGGGAACGTTCATTTCAGCCCCCGGCAGGCCCCGACTCGGTGTCCAGTTTACGTACGGCTCCGGCGACCGCGATCCGGCAGACGGTGTCCACGAAACCTTCGACGGTGTTTTTGGCGGACGTGATATCCAGTATTACGGTTTCCTCAACCTATTCTTCTGGGCTAACCTGAGAGACTACCAATTTGAATTAAGCGTGTGGCCCCATGAGGACGCAGTTGTTCAGTTCGAATACCATCACTTCACACTTGACAGAGCCCGCGACGCCTGGTACACAACCGGCCTTGTTCCGTATCGACGTGATCGCGCCGGGCATTCGGGGCTATCGCTTGGTGAAGAGCTGGACATGCGCGCCACATGGAATCTGCAAGGTCACCTGGAGCTGATGGGTGGATACGGCGTCTTTTTCCCTGGCTCGTTCGTTTCACAAACCGGAGCTTCAACAAAAGCCCACTGGTTCTTCGCACAGGCTGCTTATAGTTGGTGAATCATTGCTCCTGTGCGTTGTTGATCAAGCTACAATTCCTTCGCGATGGCGAAAGGCACACCGATGACGACATTCGAGATCAAGAGAACGATTGCGCTCGTGCTGCTAGCAGCATTTGCTGTAATCAGCGCTTTACCTGTTGGCCAGGATCAGACGACCGATTCAACGATCGCCAAAACTGACTCGAAGCGCCGCGTCTGTCCGCCGTTCTTCTTGCGCGACGAAGCGGGGAACATTATTGATCCCATCAAGGGCGTCAATGATCGCGTCCCCTATTCACCAAAACAAACGTGCGGTGCGACCGACTGTCATAACTACGGGAAAATCACCGAGGGCTATCACTTTCAGCAGGGAGCTAATGAACAACCGTCGGAAACGATGAGAAGCCGTTTCCAGTGGGTGAGCTCACCGGGGAACTATGGTGGCTCGTGGTGCTCGCCTGCGCCGCTCTATTCCTATCTGTCGCCCAAACGTAATACCGACGCGCACCTGATCGACATGACATCATTCACCTTTGTCTCACGTGGATGCGGCAACTGCCACCCCGGTGGAGGACCTCTCGAGTATGACCGGGAAGGAAAGCGCTACAGCGATTGGATGACAGATCCAAAATCTGGACTGACCCCAGGGGGCGACAATAACCTTGATGGTGACTATCACAAGGCTCGTTGGAGTGAATCGGGCGTGCTGGAAGCAGACTGCATGCTCTGCCACCTACCCTCGTACGATTTCAGTACTCGTAACAGCCAGCTCGCGGCCCTCAATTACAGGTGGGCGGCAACCGCGGCTGCCGGATTTGCCCATGTTGAGGGCTCTGTCGGCGCCAACCAGAAGGTCACCTTAGTCTACGACAAGTCGAGATTCCAGCCGGACGGTCGGGTGTCACCGCACATCGTTGTCTCCCCGCGCAACGAGACATGTCTGTCGTGTCACGCGCAGCCCGGTTGGAAGAAACGTGGCGCGGATTTCAGGTCCCGAACCGATGTTCATCTGCGGGCTGGCATGCGGTGCGTTGATTGTCACCCTGCGGGCTCGAGGGCCGTTGATGCGCGGGTGCGATCGCGGGAAGTCCATCAATTCGGCAAAGGCGATGATCCGGGTGGCCACGTCCGCGATGATCTCGACAACACTGCTCGTGCTTGCGCCTCATGTCACTCTACAGGAGAGTTCGGCGCGCCGATCGCTACCCACAAAGGCCTGCCACCGCTTCATCTGTCACGGATTGCCTGCCAGTTGTGCCATATTCCCGAGAAAATGGTGATGCCAATTCAGGTCCAGGCAAGCGACGTTTTCAACACCGACGCCCTCATCGCTACAGGCGGAAAACAACTGTGGACGTTCTACGGAGTCGATGGGCTCTATCGGAATCACTACGGCATCCTGCACATGATGGGATACGATGACAAGCCGACCGAGCGGTTCCGTCCTGTGGCGGTCCGATACAAGGGCAAAATCTACCCCGTCAATCGGGTTCACACCGCATGGCCAGGCATCGAGACTCCCGGTCAGCCCGGTTTGATGCAACCGCGTCCGTCCGATATCTTCAAGATGTGGAAAACACACAGTGACAATCCCGATCAGTACGCTGAACTGGCAAAGATCACGGACGAGAACGGTGATGGCATCATCGAGGTCAACAGGCCGGAGGAAATTGATGCGCTTATTTTGGCCATTACGAACCACCTGCACGCAATCGGTTATCCACTCGACGGCAAGCGTGTCGTCTGGGTCAAGGACAATCGAGTCTACAGTTCGGGCACCGAGTATCGGGAAGTTGAGACGGAACTCTGGGAGGCCTCGCCGTATGGAAACGTACACAAGTACAATCACGATGTCAGTCCCGCGAAAGCCGCGCTTGGTGCGAACGGATGCAGCGATTGCCATGGCAACGGAGCCTCATTCTTCACCAAGGATGTTCTCGCCCGGCAGTTCGATTCTGTTAGTGCGCAACCAGTTTGGGTCGCCAACCACGAAATTCTCGGAATCTCTTCCCTTGCTGTAAGGATGGGAGTGATTCGGGAGAGCATCGTAAAGCCGGCTGCTCTCTGGATCATCGGGGCAGTCATTCTCCTCTTGATGCTCCATGCTGTGGTGTACGGCCGTAAGGACTCTTTGCGAAACTCAGATGACAGCACTCTGGTTTTGCGATTCTCGCTCGCTCAACGCCTCACCCATTACGCCGCCCTTTCGGCTTTTCTCGTCTTGTCGGTTACAGGATTGTTCTTTTTCCAATCCCATCCGTTTCTCAATGGCGAACCGATGCGCGATGTCCATACCTGGGCAGGCATCGTTTTGAGTCTGGCCTGGATTGTCATGCTCCTCCTATGGTTCCGCGAAATGTTCTTTGCAAAATACGATAAATCCTGGTTGCAGAACCTGGGCGGGTATTTTGGCTATCGGGGATTGCTCCCTTCCGGAAAATTCAACGCAGGGCAAAAACTATTCTTCTGGATCATTGTGGCATGCGGTCTGGCGTTGACTTTCACGGGAGTAAGTATGGCGCTTCTGCGCGATGATCCGCAGGTGAACCTTGCCGTGCTTTATACGATCCATGATATCGTTGCTTTGTTTACACTGATCCTTCTTGCCGCGCATATGTACTTTGGAGTCATCCTGAACACTCATTCACTGAGGAGCATCTTTGGCGGAACGGTCAGCCGTCGATGGCTGGCTGAAAATCATCCGCAGGCCTTGGAGCGCCCACAATGAGCAGATCTGTGGATCTGAAATATGCTCGGAACGGCACAATACTACGACAATATGAAAGGATAAGGCAATGTTCACACTTCCAGACTGGACGTATGAGTTCCACGGACACCGCTGTCCATTCATGCCCATCGGCTATCGCATGGGCACACTGATGCTCGAGACACTAAAAGTCCACCGGGCACAGGATCACGACTATTTCCTGTTTGCTGAACTTGGGGTTGGACATCCGCAGACGTGCATGATGGATGGACTGCAGGCCTCGACTGGCTGCACGTACGGCAAGCTGATGATCGAGCGACAGAATTTTGGAAAGCTTGCAGCGACGATGTGGACACCCAAGAACGGCTCCGTCCGCATCGCTATCAGGCCGGA
>Ga0315277_10000807_pt1 | contig 48351 bp, 53 predicted proteins | sample YL17G05_15_MG_FD_203695 | JGI IMG/M metagenome (GOLD analysis project Ga0315277, IMG submission 203695) | Sediment microbial communities from Yellowstone Lake, YNP, Wyoming, USA - YL17G05_15 | ecosystem: Environmental > Aquatic > Freshwater > Lake > Sediment | place: USA: Wyoming | collected... | reverse complement strand
AATATTTATTAAACTGAAACTAAAAATCTATATTATTTTTTACTCGTGATAATCCCTGTTAAAGACATTCGTGAAGATTTAATAAAAATCAGAAGAGACATGGAAATAATCAAGAACATTCTTCTCTCAGAAGGAGAACTGACCGATTGTGCAAAAAAAGAATTGGCAGAAGCAAGGATGATTTGTAGGGAAAAATGCATTTCTCATGAGGAAGTTAAAAAAAGAATACTAAAATGTCAAAATTAAACTCTGGCAAAATACCTAATTTAATTTTGAGCATGCTCAAGAACCACGAAAACGCCACAGAATTTAGTAGATGGTTCTTGACAAAATGAGTTTTTCCATTGAATGGAAGCCAAAACCATTTAATTTTTTAGAAAACCTGCAAAAAGAGGTTGCACTAAGAATTCTAGAAAAACTTGACAGAGTAAAAGAAGACCCATTCAGATATCTAGAACACTATGAAGGAGATTATTACAAATTAAGGATTGGAAACTATAGGATGCTAATTGATATTGATTTTGACCAAAAAGTTCTAATTATTCAGGTTTTAGACAAAAGAGGCAGAATTTACAAAAGATAAGATTTATAGAAATACTTCTCTAAGAAGACTCTTTAAAGTGAAGCTACATCATACTCTCATGGTAGAAAGGGAAAATCTCAAGAATAGGTCTCCAATGAACATCCCTATTGCTAGCCGGTTGTTGGGAGTGACTATAACTGTCTTTGTTCTTATACTGACTATTAAGTCCGAGCTCCTGGAAAAAGGAATAATCGTCTTGCAATTGGTTCTTGCTGTGCCTTTTCTTTTGATTTCAATGATAACTAATGCAAAAATAGTGGATATAGACAGCTTAAAAGACTACTATCTTTCTAGCAGAGTAACAAATTCAATAGGCATATCTTTAATAATTAACACTTTTGGACTTTTGGTAACCAATTACACAGCCCGGTATATAGGGATAATTTTCTTTGTAGTCATGATTCTTCTCCTTAGTTCTCTGCTTTATCTTGACTTCAACAAGAGAAAACTCTACAACGAGCTTTTGATGATAACCCTAATATTTTTCCTAGGGCTCTTGCCTGCTATTTTTGGGCTATAAAATGCAGATTATATCCTCATCGCCATTAACGGCCCGTTTAAATCAAAAATCAGGTTAAGAATCTTATCATAATAAGCTACAACAATTATTTCCTTTTTAGGGCATTTTAAAAAAGCTGAATTTATCTCACCTTTAATTTTTTCTTTCTTTTTTCCAAGCCCTATAATTTTATCAAAAGAAAAGTTGTAAAATAAAAAATAAAAATCTTCTAAAAAGCCATTCATTTCACCAGAAATCTTTTTTAATTCGCTGCTGAGAATAAGCTCTTCTTCTGCAATATACTGGCATAAGTCCTTGTATCTATCAGAAACTTTCTCTAATTGTTCTATGAGCGTATAAAGAGGGGAAACTCTCTTATCCCCAGGAGAATATCCTAAGTTAATCACTCTCCTGCAATAATCTGCATACCTATCTACTTCTTTTTTTAAGAAAGTAAGATTTTTAAGCCAGTTAAAATCGTTTTTTTCTATTGCATTAGAGCTCTCTTCAGCAACCTGGTTGATAACTGTAAAAAATCTCTTAAAAGTTTCATCAAAATCTTCAAAATTCAATTCAGATATATTCTTTATGATTATCTCTTCCTTAGACTGGCTGATTATTTCAAACCCTATTAGCTGCTCCCTAATTAAAGTTCTTACAATCTCCAATTCTTCTGGTCTGGAAAACCTAATTTTAACTTCATCATACCCGGTTTTATAAACAGCACCCAATATCCTCTTAACCATAACTCCTGCTCCTGACAAGTCTATCTCAATTTTTCTGTGAGATTTTGATTTTTCAGAAGAAATAACAAGCTTCCCAGAACTTTCCTCCACATTTAGCTCGTCTCCCTTCTTGAGATTTTTATCTTTAACCCACTTTCTTGGCAAAGATAAAGTAAGTGAAGAAAGCCCGTGCTGGATTAATTTTCTTCTCATAATTAAGCTAATTAAACCAAGTATATAAATTTTTCTAAAAATGTATTCAAAATACATTTTGTATGCACAAAAAATAAGAAAAAGAGCGTCTTTTATTGGTAATGGAAACTTTATGCAGGAATTACAAAGAAGGAAAATTTGATATAGCGTTGTTTAGAGAAGGAGAATATAGTACTCAAGATCATCATGAATTTGTACAGCTAGAAGTAAAAGTAGACCCTAAAGGAACTGCAGATAAAAGGATTAAAGAAGTACATGTAGCAAAAAAAGATTTAGGAACAGGAGAAGGAGAAGAGTATTATACAAAATGTAAAGAATCTTTATCACATGGGCAAAGTCTATTTATGACCTACGAAACATATCCATGTGGAATAGATTGCATACCTCAATTAGTGCCTATAGAGAACATAAGAACATTAGAAGTTCATGAACCTGATAAAAATACGAGGCTAAGAGGCCTCCCGTTAAGTTGGATATACGAACAGGTAGTCTCTCTTTCCATTGAAAATGGAATACCAGAACAAGCAGCAGATACGTTGATTCATTCTTTAAAAGTCTACGAGCTAGCAAAAGAAGTTAGCGAATATGTTTTGGAAAATGAAAGGGATAGACATAAGCGGGAATTTCCATGGGACCTATGGAATCCAGAAAACTCCAGATTTTACAAGGCACTTGACCTAAGCTTCATAGAAAAAGCTTGTCTTTTACATGATTTAGGAAGGATGTTTACCGGAAGTGATGCTTCTAGAAAAGTGAAAGACAGGGACTACTCTCTTCACGGAATCCTAGGAAGAGACTACTTATTAGAGAAATCTAGAGAGCCTGAATATAGAGGAGAAAGGGAAGAATTAGAAAAATTTGCCAGAATATGCGAAAGGCACATGGGAGGGGCTGGTTTCACTTTAGAAACAAAAGCTAGATTATCCATAAAAGGCGGAGCTGCTCTGGCAGAAACGATAATTGAAAAGATAGTAGGATACGCTGACTGGAGAATCCATGCAGAACAGAGGGGTATTAAGCTATTTTTCCCAAAAAGAGTCAGTTTAAATCAGGCACTCAAAAGGACAATAGACTACGATCCTCCTGAAAGTCAAACCTTGGCAATAGTTGCCCTAATAGAGTTCATCGATAATTTAATAGAAGGTAGGTTAGAGATATAAAGTTTTCAAAAAACAAAAGATGGTAAGATGTATTGTTACAGGAATAAACATAATGCATGAAACAGTAGGAGCTCGCTACATTGGAGACGACCAAAACTATTATGAAAGATGGCTGGAGATTTATTTTAAGCAATGCGAACAAGGAAATGGGCGATTGGAAGAAATCCCCCCCTATAAAGAAGATTACTCTGAAGGCGGCGGAAGTCCGAACTATCAACAAAGTGACTCAGAAATAATCAAGCAAGCAAAAAGAAGATATAACATTGGAGATATTGTCAATGTGGAATTTCGTAGAGAAGGCGCTTTGGGATATGCTGCTAATTTAGGAGGTATACCAATTTACGTTGAGAATAAAACAGTAACAAGTGTAACTCTAGAAAAAAGGGCGCAAGATTAGTTTATGGTATAATCTCAGGCCCAAAATATTTCTCATACACAAAATCCTGTTCTCTTATTATCCCCTTATTAGTCATCTCCTTTATTTCAGGCATTTTTTCCTTTAGTTTATCAATATAAAATTTAACTGTCTTGCATATTAGCTGCATACCTTCTTTTGGCCATAATTCAGCTTTATTAGAATAAAGACATCTTCCTCCACATAGCTCCAGATAGTTGCATCCAACACACCCTCCACTAACATCAAACTTTTTCAGCTCTCCAGGCTCACTTTCCAAATCTCCAGCTTCAAAGTCTTTAATACAATTCATTATAGGGCAGGCAACAATTTTTCCATTGGTTGTTATTGCATATCCCAAATGTCCTGCCCCACATCTTAATTTTGTTTTCTCGTTTTTTAATAAACTTTCAACAATTCCTAAAAAAGGATACAATTTCAAAACCTTTCCTTTTTTCATCTCTCCAATCCAGAAATCCATTAATTTTTCAATTGATTTATTATACTCTTTAACAAATTTTTCAAATTCTTCTTTGTTAAAGTCATTTTTATAAAATCCAGCATCTATCTGCCAGTGCACAGAAGAAAATCCAAGGTCAAGCAAGTATCTAACTTGCTCATAAACATCCGGAAATTCAGAAGCAATACACATCCTTGCCACTATTTCACCATTATATCCTTCTTCTCTCATTTTCATTATATTTTCCATTACTTTACCGTAAGTTCCTTTCCCACGGTTATAATCTGTCCTTTCCTTATCTCCATCAAGCGAAACAAGAATCTTATCAATTTTATTCAAATATTTAATTGGCAATTTATCAAGCAGTTTGCCATTGGTCTGAATTCTAAATTGAACATCTATTTTATCGATTATTTCCTTAATCTTCTCAATTTCAAGAAGCGGCTCTCCACCATAAAATACCAAAACAGCATCTTTATCTTTTTGAAGAAACTTTTTCAATTTATCAACAGAAATACTTGATTTTTCAGGCGAAGAAAAATCAAATTCAAACTTCTTATCAAGCCCATTATCAAATTCCTTCATTGATTTTCCATAGCAGTATCTGCAGTTAGAATTGCAGCTCTCTGTTAAAAGTATGTGATAATGCATATTTTAGGAAAAAATAATTGAATAAATAGTTTTCTATAGACTTAAAATTTTCATCAAGAAGGTTCCTCAAAAACAGACATATCTATTTCAGGCATTCTGCGTTCTTCTTCGGTTACCTCTCGAGGGTATACTTTATGATAAATCTTTCCGCCTTCTCTCCGTAGCTCATAGTTAAATGGAGCATCTTCATAATGAAGACCTACTCTTGCAAATTCTTCTGAAGGAAAAGTCCTTTCTATCTCCCGACCTTTAGGAGTTTCTAGAATAACCTCTACTTGGGATACATTTGGGCGAACGCGCCTAACATAACCGCGTAATGTCATCTTTTCTCCTTCTGCAAGATGTTTTCCCAAACTGTTATCTGGATTCGACATATTCACTCAACGAACTAAATGTAGTTTATAAAGAATATTGTTCTAAAAAGAATATAAAACAAATTTATTTTTTAATAATGATAAATTTATATACTTTATTCTATACATAAATTAATGAAAAGAGGGCATTTTCTAATAGCTCTAATTGGTTTTATAATAGCCCTACCCTTATTACTTGTTTCTGCGCAAGAAAACCAAACTTCAGAGCCAACAATTATCTATGACAAAATAACCTGTGTTTTTAGGGGTGTTGAAGGAACACACAAGTGTTACACAGAAACAACCCCGTTTTTTTCCTGCTCAGGAGTTGGCTCCTGTACGATGGAGGTTTATGGAGTAGCAGGAACTAGAATAATATTTAGAGAAACTTGCTTGAATGGACAATTAAGCTACGTAATTGGGGCAAATATGGGAAATCAGTTTGACATAAACTGCGGGCAGGAAGGCATTCCTATTCAAGAGCCCAAATCAGTTACAGAACCGATAAATCCAGAAACTGTTCAACCAACAAATCTCCTATCAACAGGTCCGATATTAACAGAGCAAGTTAAATGCATTTTTGAAAATCCATCTTCTTATCAATACTGCTACACAGTTGATAAAAGATATGTATGCTCTGGAGGAGAAAGCTGTGAAAATACAGTTTCAGGGGAAAAAGGCACAACCCTCCCCTGGACAAGCTCGTGTGGAGGATATGCCATGACAACAATTGATTCTGTAAATGAAGAAATAAGATTTACATGCCCGCGACTAAATATTTATCAAGTGCCTGTGGAAACAGTTGCACAAGAAGTTCCTCTGGAAAAAGCTCCGGTCTCTGAAACTCTATATTATTTTTACAGCGAAGCCTGCTCTCATTGCGAAGGTATGGAAGAAGAATTAAGCAAGTTATCTAATTATTTTATTATTTCAATTGCCAAAATAGACATTAATAAACAGCCAGATTTTGCAAAAAGATATGGAATTCAAGGAGTGCCGGCATTTGTCCTGTTAAAAAAAGATGGAAGTTTTGAAATGAGGGCAGGAAAAACAGATTATTTGACATTAGTCAATTGGATTAAAAACATCGCTTACACTCAAGAAATACAACCAGCAACTATTTTAACAGAGAAAGTTAAATGCATTTTTTTTGAGGCAAATAGCTCTCAAAATTGCTACACAGGAGATGGAAGATTCGGATGCCATTATGGTGAAAAAGTAGCAGAAACCAGCCTAATAGGCAAAGTTATAGAGAGTATCACTGGAAAGCTCATATCAGAACAAACTAGCGAGTCACCTTCTTGCGTTGCAGAAGTTTTTGGAGAAAAAGGTGCAATACTTACCTGGAAGAGCTCGTGTGGAGGATACGCCTCAACAACAATTGATGCAACAGACGAAAATGCAGAGTTTAAATGCATTTCAAAACCAGAAGTTTCAGAGGAGCAAATAAACGGAAAAGGGTTTAAATATGCCTACTGGCAGTGTTACGATGGAATAGAGTTTAAGTCAGCTAAGAATTCCGAACTCTGCAAGCCTTCAGAAATATGGAAAACAGAAGCGGAAAATTCTTGTAAACAACACTGCAACGAAGATAAAAGCAAATGCGGAATTAATTCTTTCAGCATTTCAGAAGACTGCTACCCAGACACAGAAATAGAAGAAGTTATTTTCACCCGCCCTCAAACAACCAACGAATCAGCTGCAAAAACAGAGGAAATATTAATTTGCAAAGATGCCTGCCCTTCAGATAACAAATGTTATCCTTTTGGCTATAGAAAATCGGGCAAGTTCTGCTCTGATGACAGCTCTTTTAAAGAGCAGCTAAAGTCAGAAGAAAGCTGCGAGAATAATTTTGAATGTAAGAGCAATTTATGCATAGACAGCAAATGCATAAGCTCTGGACTGATTCAGAAAGTGCTTAATTGGCTTAATAAGTTGGTTGGCCCCTCTAACAAGGAAGAGGTGAATGAAGAAACTATCCAAATTTTGGACTGTGGAACAAGTAGCGAATGCATGGAGAATGCATTTAAAGTATGCAAACCTGCCAAAATCGCGCAAGGTGGATATGTTTCTGAAATTGTTGGGCTTGAAGATAAAAAATGCGTATTAAAAATAGCAGCAGGTAATGAGTCGATGACATGTAAGATAGAGAATTACACACTTGGCACCAAAAATATAGGGCCCACGGAACAATACTGCGAAGGCACGCTTACTTACAGGCTTGCAGCTACACCACAAATTGCGAGAGTAGAATAAGCTGTGTTCAATTCTGTTGTGAATGCAATAAAATTATCAACAGATCTGAATGATCCAAATTATAGTTTTACTGTACATTGACCCAGAAGGTATAGGTGAAAATAGCAATTTATGCATAGACAGCAAATGCATAAGCAGTAGCGTGTGGGCAAAATTCTTAAGGTGGCTTGGTGCATTTAGCAAGTAGTTCTTTAAAATCAGTAAGTATATCTTAACTAACCATTGCTCTTATCTGCCATGTCTTCGATAGCTTCTTGGAACTGCCCCAGTGCATTTTTATGCCATTTCCAACATAAAGAATCTCCAATACCTGTATCGCACGTAACTCCTACTGATTTTGCTTCATTTCCTCCAATAAACCCCCAGACTAGCAAGATTCCCAAGATAACTGCAATTACTAAAATAATCAGATAAACCATCTTTTTTTTCATTATTTAGATAGGAGAGTAAGGTTTTTAAAACTACTTATCATCAGATTTACATGCCAAGAAAGAAAAAAATAGAAAATATAGAAGAAAAGGAAACAGAAGAAAAGCCAAAAGAAGAAGTTAGCGAAGCAAAGAAAGAAGAAACAGAAGAAAAGCCAGAAGAGATTAAAGTGGAAACTGGAGAAGAGAAAAAAGATACTAGTGCTGAACAAAAAGCTGAAGCTAAGCCGAAAAGAACAAGGAAGAAGAAAGAGGCAAAGGAGAAGACAGAGGAAGAAAAGCCAGAAGAGAAAAAAGAAGAAGAGAAAAAACCAGAAGAATTCCCAGATGTTGACATTGGAATTGACGTTTTTGCAAGCCAAGCCTAGTTTTCTACTTCCTAGCAAGTTTTCGTCTACATCCTAATCCAAGCTTCAGAGATTTTATAATTTATCTTAAATTTCTTAAAAAGGCTCTTTATTTTAAGAGAATCTGCAGCAGGCACCAAAATAACATTTGAAGCAAGCTTAATGCCTTTAATCTCTTCTATAAATCCCTTTTGTTTATACTCTTTTTTGTTCTTTTTCAAACTATATCCAAAAGCGCTTCTTATAAATTTCATTTTTTCTTTTCTGCTTAAATTTGTTAGAGAATAATAAAATAAATGATAGTGCTGGGTATTATTTGGCAATTCTTTATAAGGGCCGTAGAGCAAGATTCCAGAACTTGAAATTTCTTCCCTAATGCCTTTCCAAGTTTCTTCTTCTAACGAGCCTACAATAAAACTTATTGGAAAGCTAATCTTTTTAAGTTTCCAGGTTTTTTCAGATTTTATTTCAAAACCTTTAAGAGATTTTCTTAAAAAGTTTTCAACTAGTTCAGTTTTCTCTTTGTTTTTGATATCAAAAAATAAGTCAATATCGCTTTCTTTGTCATAAGTTCCTTTAGCAACACTCCCATAAAGGATAATTTGTTTTATCTCTTCCTTTATCTCATTTTTTTCCATAGCAATAGACAAAAAGTCATAGATATAAGCAATTGTTTCATCCATTTTTAGCCTCCATCTCTTTTTCAATAGTTTCTTTAAGCTCAAATAAGCTCTTGACTGCAGAATTAACTATCTCATCTGTTTTCTTTTTTCCGTAGCATAACTTTAACCTATACTCTTCTTGCTTTACTAGTAATTCTAAAATCTTATCTTTTTTTGCAAACTCAAAACTAAATTTATTTTCAGCTATTCTTTGCGAAGCAAAAAAACGATGGTTAATATTAAAAGAGGGCTCTATCAAGTTCTTTGAATGAAGGAACAAGGCAAAAAGGTTTGTAGCCGCTTCTGAAGCTGAGAAGCCAATTATCTTTTGCCTTTCAACTAGCATGCCAGCTCTTATTTTCTCATTTATATCTTCTAAAAATTCTTTAATTATTTCTTTATGCTCCTCAATTGTTGTCATAACTTACAAAATACAAAGTAATTTAAATATCTTTCTGTTACCAATAACATAATTTATGTTACTCGTAACTTATTAGTATGTTACCTTTCACATAATTTATGTGATTTATCACATAACTATTTTTTTGCTAGTTTCCATAAAAATTCAAAATAATGCTTGAAGCTTTCTGCGATAATTTTATTTTTAATCATGAACACAAATGGCTTTTCCTCCCATAAAAACATATAAACATAATCCCCAAAAATATCTATCGCAGAAGGGCTGATATATCCCTTTGGCATGTATCTTACTTCACTATATTTCTCTTTCTCCCTGTCTTTTCCAAGAGTTTCTTTTGCTGAACTATCTAATATTATCTTTAATTTTTGCTTTTTTTGAGCTGATTTTAAATTCATATTGCTTAAAAATATCCTCAATGACTCGGTTTTATACGGCTGCTCTGAAAATCCCAGAATAAATATCTCCCCATTTACTGGGCAGTCTTCTATTATTTTTCTAAAAGCAATTTTAAATCCTTCAAACCCCTCATAAACAGCTGTCTTTGTCTCTTCTTTATTCAAATTTGTCAAAGAGGATAGTTCTGGAATTAAAGCTTCTATTTTCTTTCTTCTCTCCTGTTCTTTTTCTATCCAGATTTTAGGATCTAAAGCAGAAAAATGCTTTCCGTCTTTTTGAACATTGTAAGCAACAAGCCCCTTAGATATAAGTGAATTAAGAGACTCGTAAACCCGCGAATTTGCTATACTCGTCTCTTTTATTATTCTTCCAGTAGTTGTTTCTCCTGCTTTTAATAAAAAAACATAGATTTCAGCTTCATTTTCAGTCAGACCAAATTCCGCAAGTTTTCCAGCAGTTTCTTCCATCCTGTTTCTTATTCTTCCAGCTTTAAATATCTTTCTCCTTTTTGGGAGAAATAAATATTATATGCCAAAATAATGTAACTACTTTATGGTAAAAAAAATTCCACGAATAACGCGAAACTTCATAAGGATGATTAAAGCGAAAGCCAAAAAAGGCCCATATCAAATAAAGTTAAATGGAGTTTTAATAGATGTTTTTCCTTATATTTTCCCTCCATCTTCTCCTTTTTCTGAAAGTACTCACACAGTTTATGATGAACTTGGACATCTGAAAGGGAAAAACGTCTTAGATATTGGCACAGGAACTGGAATACAAGCCATACAAGCAGTCCTAGCAGGAGCAGAAAAAGTTGATGCAGTGGATATTTATGAAGGGGCAGTTGAATGTGCAAGACATAACTTTAAATTAAATTGTTTAGAGAAAAAAATAAAAGTCTGGAAAAGCGATTTGTTCAGCAATGTTCCAAGAAAGCAGTATGATTTAATTATAGCAAATCTTCCAATTGTGGATATCGAAGAAGAAGATTTAAGGCTTCATTCTTTATTTGACCCAGGTTTTAAATATCATGAAAGATTATTTCAAGAGGCTCCAGCTTATCTAGCTAAAGATGGAAGCATAATACTTTGCCATGCTGATTTGCAGAGCAGAGGATTTGAAAGACTAGAAACTTTAGCCACAAATCACGGATATACTTTTAAAGTCAAACAAGCTATTAAGTCTCTCGGATATGAATGGAGAAACTATGAATTTAAACTTGTAGGAGATAAAAAATGATTAACTTACTTTTGCTTTTAATTTGGATATGTTTAATTACCGGGTTTTCTGTATTTGGCTCCTTGTATGCGAGAAAATACAACCGGGCAGATGGGCTTATTGGATTATATGTTACTTTTGTTCTTATAAGCAACATCCTGGCTTTTAAAATAGCTGAATTTAATTTTGGAATTGTGACTTTTTATGCAACTGCCGCTTCAATAATATTTCCTGTAACTTTTCTTCTTACAGATGTAGTTAATGAAAAATTTGGGAGAAAAGAAACCCACAAAATGATTTTTATTGCTTTTATCTCCCAGGTAACAACAGCTGTCTTCATCTTAATTTCAATATATATGAAAGCAGCTCCCTTCTGGCAGTATCAGGAAGTTTTTGAAACAGTACTTGGCTTTGCCCCAAGAATCATGGTTGCGAGCTGGGTTGCTTTTTTAATAAGCGAAAATATAGACGCATTAATTTTTGCCTGGTTCAAAAAACTAACAAGAGGTAAACACCTCTGGAGCAGGAATATTTTCTCGTCAATTCCATCCATGGCCCTAGACACAATTATCTTTGTAACAATTGCCTTTTACGGAGTTCAGCCTCTTGCCCCTTTAATGCTCGGAGTTCTTGTTATAAAATGGCTTGTAGGAATAATTGATATTCCTTTTATGTATCTGAATAGAAGAATTATGAAAAAATAAGATAAAATAGTCCCGCTAGGATTCGAACCTAGGTCCACACGGCCAGAGCGTGTGATGCATAGTCTCCTCAAAATTAATTTGAGAATTTGACCGCTACACTACGGGACTATTCTTGAATTCTTGAAGCCTTTTTACATGCTTCCAATTTGAAAATCCAATCTCTCTTAAATACTTTTCTATATCTGATTTTCTAGAAAGGTAGACGTTATTCTGGATTATTTTTGAAGGGTGAAATCCTAAATCTACAAAAGCGTTTCTTACATCGCTTAAAAGTCGAACATTGTGATTGCAGAAGCTTATCCTAATCAAGCAAGGATCCTTCTTGGACATCCTAAAAACAGAGCCATCTGTATCTATCAACCCCCTCAAACAGTATTTCAACAAATTTCTATCCTTTAAAATCCAGCTAGGCACCGATATATTATTTTCAATCTTATTACCTGGTTTTAATCCGAGATTCACGAGGAATTCTACTAACTCTTTGCTAGACAAAAATAAAAATCTCTCGCCGTGTTCTGGATTAATATTTTCTCCAACATTTAAGTTAAACAAGGACTCACAAAGAGGTTTTATGTAATTTAAATGGTATTCTTTATCTTTTATGTAATCCCCTGCAATTTTAACTTGATAAACTCCAACTTTGCTACCTTTTTTATAAAAACCTATATTTCCGTCACCAAGAATAATTCCAATAAATTCAGCCAAATTTTCTTTGTTATCTGATACGCTCAATTTTATGGTAGAGCCCCTTGAACTCAACCCTCCTTTCGATTTTCCCCAATCATCCTTCAATTTTTCTATTACATCATCATCAAAATTATTTTTAGCAAGCTTGCATAATTTTCCATATAATTCTTCTGAAAGAAGAATCTCTTCTCTCTTCAAATCTCCAGATAAATAAGACTCTGGAACACTAACGAATTTAGCAAACTCCTTCCAACTCCAATTTCCTTTAGCTAAAAAGATAAGCTCTTTTTGCTTGCCCTTACTTAACTTTACCCTCATAAAAAAAATAAATTGCAGAAGTATTTAAAAGTTACTTATTGACCACTACACTATGGGGCTATAAGTTTAACTAAAATTTAATAGAAAAGGAATATTATAAATTTATGCTCTTCTATACCTTTGCCCGGCTTCACTTCCTGGCCGCGCATGTTGCACACTAGATCCCCTGCGATAATTTCCCGCCTGTGCGCGATGTCCGTTTCTATTAATATTAATTAAATGATCCCACATAAGCTGCTGAACTAGACCATATGCTTGCTCGCTTATTCTCTTTCTCTGAGACTGATATCTCGTACGGCTGTCTCCTATACCTGCAGTTACTCTAAAATGCGCAAACTCCCTATATTTTTCAGAATCCGGGTCTAATCTAGAAACCGAATCTGGAATAACTCCATTAACTATGATCCTTTTTAAATCAAAAGATACTTCGGTCTCTCTTTCCGAATCTCCCTCGTCGCTTAGTCTCTTAGCTATATAAGGAACTAATACTCTACCACTAAAACAAGGCGCATATCTCACATTAGGATCTGGCTTCATAAACTGCATAAAAAAACTGCGCTTTAAAAACCTTAGTACTCCATTTCAATTCTTAGTTCAAGAAGCGCATTTATGTATTTGCTCATCATCCTTAAATGGTGGTAAATTTCTCTTTCTTTATCATTTGCCTTTTTATACATGTCAGGAAGAACTTTAAAATAAACTTTCTTGTCTATTTCAGACATTTTGTTTATCTTGGATTTATCAAACTTATAAAATAAATCGTAATAGACATCTAATTGTTCTTTAATCGCTTCGGCAAGTTCTTTTATTGCGCCAAGCTTAGTCTTGGGAAAATCGTGAACAATATGGTTGGATATATTCTTGAATTCATCTCCGATAAGCTCTAAGATATACAGAGTAGCGAAAAGAAGTTCAGACTGGCGAGGCTCTTTATTGGAGGTTTTATTCAATATCCTTACGCAATAATCATGAAACTTATCAAGATTAACATCAACATCATGTATCTGCATTAGTATTTTGGGGTTGTTTTTATCTATGGCCTCTAAGGTCTCTTCTGCCATTTCCTGTAGAATGAGAAATATCTTTCTTAAAGAATTATCAAACTGCTTGCTTGTAAGCTCGCCCATCTCCCTTATAATAACATAATCTTTGCCATGCTCAACTATCTCGTATCCTATGAATCTAGAAACAAAACCCTGCAATGCCCCAAAGGCAGTCTTCTTTTCACGCTCTATCTTGTACCTTGCATCTAACTTATGATGTGTAAAATACTTAAAAGGACTGTCAAGCTCCAAATTAGGCGGAAATTTTACTAGTAATTCATCATAGCCCTCTCTGTAAACCGCCATGAAATATTTCCATATTGTAGGAATATCCATGCCAGTTGCATCGAACTCTGCTCTCTTGCTATCTCCATTTTTTTCAGTAGAAAGAAACAACCCATTTTCCCTTTCAATTAATTCTATCTCGCTGCCTGCTTTTAAATTAAATTTCTTTGTCCACTCAGAAGGAAGAGTAATAGTAAGAGTATTATGCCCTTGTCTTATAATCTTTCTTCTCATACTTAATATAAGGTAACAATATATATAAATCTTTTTACACTATATTCACTAGTGAAAATATATTACACTACACAGCAAGAGAAAAATATGGACAAGGATTAAGTCAAGAAGAAAATTAGATAATTAATGGAAGCACTAGAAGATCCAAGAATTGCGAGAAGGCTTCAAGGCAGTGAAAAATATAGGCGAGGCGAGCGTCGGGAAGATGGATGCACTAACCCCTGCCGTTCTATAAGACCTTACGAAGATTTAGCAGCCGAACTTGAATCTACTGACGCAAATAGGGTTATCGCCGCAATGCGAGAAATAAACCCTTCAATTACTGGCCTTCTTTCACCTAGGCAAATAGGGGATTTAAGAAAAAGACTGGTATGCTATCTTGGTGATACCAGGATGAAGGAGTTTGCCTACGGCGGTTTCCAGGCAGATGAAGATGACACAAGTACAGTAAGTGAAGCTGCGAACTATGCGCTAAAAAGACTAGAAGGAATAGAATAAAAAAAATATTTCTCACTATTCTTCCTATTTTCACTATATTGCATAAGGTAGACAAGGCAGTAAGGAAAAATATGGACAAGTCATAAATACTCTTTTAAATTAATTTAATAATGCAAATAATAACTACGCCAACAAGAACAAATAAAAAACCCACTCTAGAAATAATTGGAGAAGATTTTAATTACGAACAGATTATGCATGGCACCCCTTCACTCAATTCGGTTAGAGAAAGAAACTTATCAGCTTATTTGCTTGCCTGCGCGATAAGCACCCCCGAACCCGGAAGAAAAGCAAAACCCTATCAAGCAGCTTATTGTCCTTCAGTTCAAATGAGGTTAACTTATGAAAGAAAAAATTCTGGAAAATATTTTACGCTCATTACAAATACTTCAAGAGACCAAAGACCCTGTCCTCCTTCTAAAAAGGAGCCCTTGCCTGTCTATTATTATAAAGACGATGATACAAACGATCCTCTCCAAAAACACATAGTTATACCAAAGAACTATCTCGGAGAATTTAAGGATTATTATGTTTCGATTAATCAATACCCGATATCTTTTGCAGCTGGAATATTGATAGGCAAGGAATTAAAACGACAAGGGGATCTTGAATTAAAAGATCTTGAACAATTAATCCAATTTTCATGTTTAACCGGACTAGTCGTTGGATACAACGGGCCTTACGCAGGAGCAAGTGTTAATAGAAATCATGCCCAACTTTTCTATAAGGACTCTTTAAGATTAGAAGGAGAAACTGTTACCCCTCCTTTATTTAATGGTATCCGATGGCATGAATTAAACGAGTTTACAAAAGAGGTACGAAACAATCCAGCAGATGATTCCCCGCGACAATATCCTCTAAATGTAGTTGTGTTTAAGCCAGGAGATAGAAATCAAGGAAGAGATCCTGCGACGCGGGCATACAAAGCAATTAAAAGGATCTTAGAAGATGGAAAGACCTTTAATTTAGTAATCGATGGTAAAGAGGTTTATGTTTTTGCGAGAAACCCAGACAAGTGTATACTGAGTTGTACAGGAAAGGCGGCAGCTTTCTTAGAATGTACAGGAGATATCGTATTGGGCCATGTAACAGAACAAGTCCAAAGACAGTCCATAGTAACAACAGCTGCAGATATATGCAACAATCTGAGTTATTATGAAGTTTTTGATAATTTAGCTGATTCTTCTGAAGACACTAGCAGATATATAAGATGATAAAATGAAAAACGCTCCTTGCTTAGTTGTTCAATATATGGTATATTCTTAATAGTGCAAATATATTCCGAATAAATTTCTTATTGAAAAAGCCTAAATAATTTTTTTGCTTTGTATAAATAATAAATTTAATCTAAACAAAATGCCTGAAAATCAAGCACAAACTGATAGAATGAGGGAATGCGATTGCGGGGTAAAATACAGCCTAGCAAAAAGAAGGCAAGAAATTGAATCCATGGACCCAAGAATGGCCAGAGGGACAAGAAGCAGGTACTGCAGCGACAATTGCTGGCAAATTTACACACAGTCACAAGATACTTTAGAGCCTGCCTTTTCTGAAGAAGAAAGAGAATCCCATAGAATGTTAGAAGTCCGCTTAGCCTTCAGATAAACAATAAGTTCAAAGAAGCAATGGAAGTAGTCCCAGAAATAAAAAAGGGCATGGAAAAGCTAGACCAAGATTATCAGGCAAAAAAGCAGGAATATGAAAGGTTAACCCGAGACATAGAAAAAGCAAGAAAGATGTTTTGAACCTGTAAATTCACCTTAAAACGGTATTAATTATAAAGTAGTTACTAAACCAAAAAATTTATAAAGGAAAATCGCTTAAGTAGAATATGATTAGGAACTATCCTGCTGCTCACCCAAGCACTGCTCCTGCCACTGGGAGATTGTTTTATGAATTCTTAATGGGAAAGATAGCTATTCCAGCTTCTGCAAACCACACTATATGGTATGCTGGTGTAGAAGACCAATTAAAACACCCTGACAAGTTTGCTTTTAGAGGAGATATACCCAAAGGTCGTACCCTTGAGCTGATTACCTTGGCAAGCAAACCAATAAACGCCGCTTACACTTTTAAAGGAGATGAAGAATATGTTTTGGTATCAGACTTGTCTGAATTCGCAAGAAAAGAATTAGGAATACCAGCAGACGCAAGAGGCAGGGATAAGGTTTTTAATTCCAATTTTAAGCCATTTAACCAACTATCTGAATTCACCAGATGGAGCAATGAACTTGCAGCATTATCTGTTCCAAAATCCATCAGCAGCTATCTGGCTGGAGTAAAAGGAAAAGTTAATTACTCTGAACAGGATGTTCTTAATCTTCTAGAAACAGGCTTTAGAGATTTAAGCAGCCCTGAAATGATGCACTTTTTGCATGGAAATCATCTGGCTTGGGCAGCTTTAGCTTACATGAGAGAAAAAGGAAATGTTGCAGGAGATTTATTGACAGAGTTCCATAGCCAAAATACCGCGGACTTTTACACAAAAGATCTAGGCACTGTATTGCCTGCCATGTTTTTTGCTTTGGCAAATTTAGGGCAGGACCCAATGAAATTCCACGATATGTTAGACATTGAAGTTTATGGAACAAAAGGAGCTGCAGAGTATATGCGGCAGTTTATGCCAAAACAATAAACATCAAAATCAAATCTTAAACATAAACATTTATAAATCCTAATTTTGTGAGAGTTCTATGAAACGCTCATCACGGAGATGGAAGAAGAAAAGGCAGATGCGGTGGAAATGGCAGAGAAAGCGCCTTAGAAAAGAAAAGAAGAAAAGAAAGCTCCACAGACAAAGAAGCAAATAAAAAGATTTATTAATGGCAGTTCTAATATAATTTTATGTATAAAGGGATGCTCTACATTGGAAGCGACCATGCTGGATTTAAACTAAAGGAAAAATTAAAAGAGTTTTTAGCTAATAATTCTTATGAAGTAGAAGATATAGGAGCATATGAATATCTACCCGATGATGATTATCCTGATTACGCAATAAAACTTTCAAAAAAAGTTGTGGAAACCGGCAGGCAAGGTATTCTAGTCTGCGGCTCTGCCCACGGCATGAACATAACTGCAAATAAAATGTCGGGAATAAGAGCAACAATCTGCTGGAATGAAAAATCTGCAGAATTTGCAAAAAAGCATACTGGTGTTAATGTCCTATGCCTTCCAGCCAGAGTAATAGAGCAAAAAGAAGCAGAAGAAGCAATAATCCGTTGGATAAACACTGAATTTGAAACCGAAGAAAGACATGTTAGAAGAGTAGAAAAAATAAAAGAGCTAGAAGAAAACAGAATAAAGAACGGGGCAAAAGGGTATATTTAAGCGGAGGGTCTAGTATAATCTCGATTAGGCAGTTGAAACTCAGCTGCATTACTATATGTTTGACATATTTGATCTAGGTCAATACCCATATTATGCCAGTCAAATATTAATGTAGGGTCAGCTATTAAACTTAATGGTTCTTCCCTTGTATCTCTATGCCGCGTGTTAGCTTTAAGCAATGCGGCGATAAATGATGACGGAAGGCTTTTGTTTGGACCTAAATCCACACAAAGTGAATGTTCTGGGTATTTATCCAAAAATTGCCTTAGAAATGTATACAGCTGATCCCCAGAAGTAAATTGTTCAAAATCAATTACTAAGTAACCAGGTTTGTGTATAGTATCTTTTACAAAGGGGATATCTTCGATACCAGGGGAACTATCCCTAGGCCTTATGAAATCAGGTTTCAGAATATTGGGTCGGGATGGTCTACCTTTGAAGTATTTTATTACCCTCCCGTATAACTCTCTTGGATTCATGGACACGAAGAATAATGTTTGTTTTAAAAAACTTTTGTCTCTATCTCGTTTGTAGGACTCCAAATAGATGCTATTTCAGTTAATTTAGGAGTTATTTTTATTGTTGCTAGAATTAAAAAGTTTAAAATATATTCTCTATTATAGCAATGTTTATAAGATAATTCTATCTGGCTTTCCTATTAAAGGAGGAAAAAATGTCAAACGAGATATGGACTGAAAAATACAGGCCAAATAAATTTGAAGATATCTTAGGTCAAGAAGAGATAGTAAAGAGAGTTAAAAGTTTAACTGCCTCCTTAAACATACCTCATCTGCTTTTAGCCGGGCCTGCAGGAACAGGAAAATCAAGCCTGGCAATAGTTATAGTAAAAGAATTGTTTGGAAAAAGCTGGAAAGAGAACTTTCTAGAATTAAATGCCTCAGATACAAGAGGAATAGAAGTTGTAAGACAAGAAGTTAAAAACTTCGCAAGGACAAGATCTTTAGGAGAAGTGCCATTCAAGGTCATTTTTTTAGACGAAGCAGATGCGCTAACAAGAGAGGCTCAGCAAGCCTTAAGAAGAACAATGGAAAACTTCACATCCACATGCAGGTTCATTTTATCGTGCAACTATTCATCAAAAATAATCGATCCTATACAGAGCAGGTGCGTAATTTTCCGCTTTAAGTTGCTGGAAAGAAAAGATATTTTCAAAAAAATAAAAGAGATATCAGAAAAAGAGGGTATTTCAGTTAATGAGCCCGCTATGATATCCCTATATGAAGCCAGTGAAGGCGATTGCAGAAGAGTAATAAACCTGTTGCAATCAACAGCTTCTATATCTACAAATATAACAGAAGATTTAGTAAACACGATTGTTTCTTCAGCAAAGCCTGCAGATGTAAAAATAGCTTTGGAGTATGCTCTGAGCGGAGACTTCATAAAGTCGAGGGAAAAATTGCTGGATATAATGCTGAAAGAAAGCATTTCAGGCCAGGATGCAATAAAAGCCATACAAAAAGAAATCTGGAACCTTCCAGTAGAAAATGCCTTAAAAGTCAAGCTAGTGGAAAAAACCGGAGATATTGAATTCAGGATAGTTGAAGGAAGCGACGAATTCATCCAATTAGAGTCTCTTTTAGCAAGTTTTGTGCTTGCTGGAGAGGGAAAAGGGTAAAAAAATTAAAGTTTTAATATTTTTCTTACTCATTTTCAGATGTTAAAGAAGGCAAGGTCAAACCTAATCTTTCTAAAAGCTGCTTGTTCCATACTAGATTTTTCTTGAAATCTGGAAGCAGCAATCCAGAACCTTGCTGCTCATGCAATGGAAGATGAATATAAGGCAACTTTTCCTGCCTTATTTTAAAATCAACTATCTGTCTTTGAAGTATCCTTATTCCGTTTTCTGCACCAAAGGGTGTCATCTGCCTGTTAAAATAACACATGGAAACAAAAGGGCCATTAAGCACATGGAAATAATGCCCAGAAGGGCAAGAAGGATACTCCAAGAAACTTTCTTTTCCTAATCTTCCTTGATGTCCTTTAACAAGCTCTAAATATCTCAAAAATCGATTACACATTATCTCACAATTTTCTGCAAATATTCCTCTATCATCAGCAATAAGCGCCCCGTCCATTTCTAAAAAATTGTCCAGGCTTTTTCTGTGAAAGTCAAAATGTACTCTTATATCCTGCTCTGCTGCTTTTATCCTCCGCTCCATAGTAGCAAGCGCAATTTCTTCATTTTCAGAACAATCATAAAACATCCCACCATGAGAACTCATTTCAAAATCTGCCCCCTCTTTTACTTTTCTTAAGACAACCGGGTCTGCTGAAGAAGAAACTAAAGAATACTGCACAGACATAATTCCCAATAAAAATCTATAATCTTCCTTAGTTACTTCTTGCTTTTCCATTTTAAACTATCAAGAACTCTTTTTACCAAGGATAAATACCTAAGAAAAAACAAACTTTTAAATCTTTGCTTTTCACAAATGTTTTTTAAAGAAATCCATAGATAGTTCGGCTATTTCATCTAGCTGATTGTTAAGCCCGTGGTCAGCACCTTTTATTATATACAATCGAGAGTCTTCATTTAATGTTTTAATAGCCTTTTCAGAATCTTCCAACGGAACAGACTCATCTTCTGTTCCATGAACTATCAATACCGGGCATTTTACATCCTTTAGCAACCCTTCTTGATTAATATTTTCTCTCTCCTCTATAATCTTTTTATCAACAACTATTTTTCTTCTGAAAACTTCAGTTTCTCTCTTGAATTTAAATAAAAAATTCCCATCTTCTAATCTAATAAATCCCTTTGGGATAAGTCTTCCATCCTCGTAATTCTCTTCCTTATTAGTCACAGGAGCAGCTAAAGCAATTGCAGATACATTTTCACTATTACGCAAGCAAATCAATCCCCCTAAACTAAGCCCGAAAAGCCCTATTTTAAAAAATCCTTTTTTTCTAATGAAATTTATTGCAGATTTCAAATCCTCAATTTCTTTCTCAATTGTTAACAAATCATCTTCGCTCTCACCACTTCCTGAGAAATCAAAAGCTAGTACATTAAAGCCAGTTTCGTTGAACTCCTCTGCAAGTTTGTCAAATCTCCCCCACTCATGCCTGTCTCCTGTAAAGCCATGGCACATTATTATTGCCTCTTCAGAACTCGCAGGATAAAAATCTCCAACTAATCTCTTGCCGCTTGAATTCTCAAACTCGACTGTCTCGCTCATCTTTTCAACCATTTTTTCAATTTATTTAAACTTTGCGCATTAATAACATCCTCTTTTTTTAACCATCCTCTTCTAGCTGTGCCAACTCCTAATTCCATATGATTTAACTGCTCTGTAGTATGAGCATCTGTTCCTATAGCAAACTTACAACCTGCTTCTAAAGCATCTCTAGCCTGCCCAGAATTCAAATCCAGCCTGTTAATGGCAGAGTTTATCTCCAAAGCTATGTTTCTTTCTCTAGCTTTCTCATAAATTTTACCTAAATCTAAATTTATAGGCTCTCTCTTTTGTATGAGCCTACAAGTAGGATGCCCGAGAATATTAACATAAGAATTATCCATTGCCTTTAATATTCTGCTTGTCTGCTTAGCTTCTGGAAACTTAAATCCAGAATGAACAGAAGCTATAACCACATCCATTTTCTTCAGAGTTGAATCTTTTATAGATAATTTTCCATCTGCTCCAACATCCACTTCAACTCCCTTAAGTATCTCTATACCTATTTTTTTCTCGATTGTTTCTACTTCTTTTATCTGCTTGTCCAGTTCTTTTTCATTCACACGGTCTATGCTTATTCCTCCGTGATCAGTTATTGCAATATATTTGTACCCTAGTTTTTCAGCAGTCACTGCCATTTCTTCCACGGTATTTTTTCCATCAGATAGTTTTGTATGAATATGCAAATCCCCCAATATTTCCTTATAGCCAATAATTTTGGGGAGTTTTTTCTTTAAGGCTATTTCAATCTCCCCTGATTCCTTCCTCATTTCAGGCTCTATATACTCCATCCCAAGTTTTTTGTAAATCTCTTCCTCTGTCCTGCCGGCTATTTGCTTTTCTCCTTTAAACAAGCCGTATTCACTTAATTTCATGCCTTTTTTAATAGCAATATCTCGCAGTTTGATATTATGGTCTTTGTTTCCTGTAAAATACTGAAGTGCCGAGCCAAAAGAGCCCGGCTTAATAATCCTTAAATCAACCTGGACGTCATCTTTTGTAATAATTGAAGATTTCGTGTCTCCTCTTGCTAGAATTTTCTTAACAATAGGCATTTTAGTAAAAAAATCCACAACTTCGTAATTGTCTGAAACAACTAGGATATCGATGTCTCCTATTGTTTCCTCCATTCTTCTAATACTCCCTCCTGCAATAGCTTCTTTCACTTCTTTCCTTTTCTTTAGTTCTTCGACTATATGTCTAGCAACAGGCAGTGCCTGCCCTAATAAAATTCTTTCCCCTCTTTTTTTCATAAATTCAATTCCTTCTATTATATTCTCTTCTGATTTTTCCTTAAATGTCTCTAATCCTGCTATTTTATGCTTCTTAGCAGCCTCTTCTAGCTCTTTCACCGAATTTATCCCAAGCTCGTTATAAAGCTTCATGGCCTTTTTTGCTCCGACTCCAGGAACTTTCATCATCTCTACCACTCCTTTAGGAATTGTTTTTTTCAAGTCGTCTAAATGTCTAACCTTGCCGGTCTGTATGTACTCTATAATTTTCTTTGCAATTGCTTCTCCAACTCCTGGAATTTCCTCCAAGCCTTTCTGACCTTGTTTTTCATAAATCTCTTTAACATCCTCCCCTAAATTTTCAATAGAACGTGCTGCTTTCCTGTAAGCTTGCGGCTTCCATTTTTCATTTTTAATCTCCAATATGTCTGCTATTTCATAAAAAATTTCAGCCAGTTTTTGATTCATGTTAACAACTTTTATTATAAAAATAGACAAATGCAATATATAAATTTTTATAAACCCTAGATAAAGTATTATGTCAGAAATGTTGATTAATTTCGCATTTCTGAACATCCTAAAAACCCCAAGAACAAACGAGAGGGTTTTTTTGATTTTGGGAAAAGAAGATGGTACCATTATGTGAGAAATATAGGGCTACTTGTTTCGCAGATGTCAAAGGCCAAGAAACTGCAATAGCAAGCATCCATGCTTTTTTTAAAAATTTTCCAATAAAAAAGGCAATCTTGCTGCATGGCCCTGCTGGAACGGGAAAGACAAGCTTGGCTCATGCTCTAGCGCAAGAGATGAATTTTGAAATATTTGAATTAAATGCTTCTGACTTAAGGAACAAAGAAAAGCTTGAAGAGATTATGAAGCCAGCTACCCAGCAGCAATCCTTGTTTGGAAAAAAAGGAAAGATTGTTCTTGTAGATGAAGTTGATGGGCTGTCAGTAGATAAAGGGGGGCTTCCCGAACTGCTGGCCTTAATTGAAAAAACCGGGCATCCCATAATTATAACAGCCAACAACATCTGGCAGCAGAAATTCAACTTATTAAGAAAAAAAGCAGACTTGATTAAAATAAAAGAGCTAAATTACCAAACCGTATTGAATATTATTAAGGAAATAGCAGTCAAAGAAAAAAAGCCAGTGAAAGAGGATATTTTAAAGAGCATCGCTGCTAAATCAAGAGGAGACGTCAGGGCAGCTTTAAATGACTTGCAGACAGCTTTAGACATCGAGATTTCTGTAGAGGACATACACGAGAGAGAAAAAGAGGAGGATATTTTCCATGTATTAAGGAAAGTCTTTAAAAACCAGTCTGATCCAAAAATACTAAACGTGTACGATAACATAGAAATGCCTACAGATGATATTTTTCTATGGATAGAAGAAAACATACCCTACGAATACAAAGGAGAGGCTCTTGCAAGAGCATACGATGCTTTAAGTAAAGCAGATGTTTTTAGGGGAAGAATACACCGCCAGCAGCATTGGAGATTCCTGGTTTATGAAAATTTCCTTCTCTCAGCCGGCATTTCGCTAGCTTCGCATAAAACAAAGCCAATCTCCGGCTTCACAGTGTATCAAAGACCTAAGAGAATACTGAAAATATGGCTTCAAAACCAAAAGTATGCCAAGAAAAAAAGCATAGCAGGAAAATTCGCAAAAATGACTCACATAAGCAAAAAAAGAGCTATGAAAGAATTTTTTCTTCTGCCCTATATCCTTACAAAAGAGTCCAGGAAAAAACTGGACTTAAGCGAAGACGAAGAAAAGTTCTTAGAAGAATATCAAAAAATCTCTCTTGCTGAGAAACTAGGCAGATAAAAATGTCCTCATTCTATCAACAAACTTCTAAAACTAGCTTTTATAAAGAAGCGCAGGCCTTTCCTCTGTTTTAACTAATTCCCCGGTCCTACATGCCCCATCCAAGCATCCAAGTTCGCACTTATACTTCATGCTCTCCTCATAAGAATGCATGCCATCCTGAACGCAATAATACTCTACCAAGGTTGTTTCATCCACACAATAATCTTCAAGAGTATAATTTTCTTTTGTAAACATGTAATATATGCCATTTACTTCTCCCTTGGAAGAGGAATCCTTAGCATCAGTGTCCGTACAGGTATTAATGCTCGTAACAACTAATCCAGTAAACCTTGCAAATAGAACTGCAACAACAAAAATCGTGACAAAGACTATGACAATTATGCTCTTTTTCATCTCTAACTCTCCTTTAGCGATTATAAAAGATAAGATAAAAGGAGTTTAAAAGTCTTCCTCTCCTTCTAAAAGTTCTTCAACTTCCTCTTTCTCACCAATCTTAACTTCCTCTTCTACCTCGCCGCTTTCTCCAGTTTCAGAGTCTTCACTCTTTTTTTTGTCAGAGCCAATTTTTTCCATCTTGCCGAACTTGCCCGTAGTTAGCTGTTTCTCTCCTTGATACTCATTAACATAGCCATTGGTTATTCTTATTTTGTCCCCTTGCTTAAATTTTCCAATGTCATCGTTCCATAAAGTAAGTTTTATTGTACCAGAATCATCCTCTAAAACAGCATTAGCGACTTTAAGTTCTTTGCCAAACTTATTAAAAGTGCGCGGCTCATCTATCTCTTTAATAGTCCCTTCAACTTCAACGCTTCCCTGCCGAACAAATAACTCAGATATTTTCAATTTAACCTCATTAAATTGAAGGCTCGAAAATCAAAGATTTTCGTTGTCTTCATTTCTCGTCTTTTTTAAGATATTTATAAATTTAAATAGAAAATTTAACCACAGCTTGCAGAACTGGCGCTTCCGCTTGCTGAATATCCAAACCCTGCGCTTGGATTAGTTGAATCCAGAGTTTCACTGCATCCTTCCGGCGCAGTGTTAAATGCAGAGCAAATTGTCTGCAAAAATGCAGAAGGGCTTCTTCCAGAATTGACTATCTGCCCGTTAATCACTAATGTTGGGCTTCCTTGGACGCCTGCCGCCTCGCTTGCTGCCGAATCTGCCTTGTAATAAGCTTCAGAACTCTTGGAAATGCAGCTCTTTAATTTAGTTTCACTGATTTTAGCTTCTTTAATGCATCTTGTGGCATTTCCATCAGCTAAGTAACATTTCAAATAAGTAAGGTACTTGTCAGACTGTTCTTCTCTAATGCAAACCTGCCTGTAAGTTTCTTCTTCTTCTTTATCGCCATGCATGAAATAGTGAACAAAACTAATTTGACCGTCTATTTTACTCCCAAATAATTCTAAAACAGGAATAATGCCTTTTTCGGCCTGAGTTCCATATGGGCACTCAGTCATTACAAATAATTCCACTTTAGGCTTGTCAGACTTAGGAACTTCTGCTGGCGTGGTTTCAGATGTAGTATCAGGCTTTGTATTGGCAGGGGTTTCTTCTAACGGGATCGCTTGCAATATAAGATATTTTCCATCTAATGTAACCTTTAATGTTGATTCCTGAATACTTCCAGTTTGCGGACTTGTATATGAAAAAAGGACATCATAGAATCCATCTGATTCATTAACTGAAATTAATTTAGTGTTTTGAACTTGACCCCCAACCCAGTCGATAACCTTCTGCCCTGCCTTGTCCTTGTCTATAGCATTTCCAGTTACCCCGCTCCCCCTATAAAGTAAAAAAGCAAGTATTACGACTGCTATTGCAAGAACAACAGTATAAATTATCCAAGGATTCTTTTTCTCTTTAGAAACATAAACAGCTTTAATTTCTTGTTTTGGCTCTTTTATTTCTGTTTTGCTAGCTTCCATTTATTCTGCAAGAAATTGCCCTTTTTAAATATTGTGGTTCTTTAGTCCATTTTTTGGAATTTCAAAAACTCGGAACTAAAATAATTAAAGTCTTGGAATTTTTGAGAATCCCAAAATTCCAAACAAACTCAGGAATTTTCTGATTTCAAAGAGTTTAAAAATCTCGCTCTCCTCAAAATAGTATGCCATATGATATTATTATTGGCAGGGGCGACTCTGACAAAAAAAAGTTTGGTAAAAAGGGGCTAATCTACCTCGGAAAAGGGTATGTAAAGATGGGCAACTACACCTCTTTATCCAATCTAATTTGGATGGACATAGCAAGAAGCCACGTAGTCTTGATCGCAGGAAAAAGGGGATGTCTCACTAAAGATACTTGGGTGTTCACCGACAAAGGATATAAAAAGATAAAAGATTTTAACACGAAAGAAGATAAAGTATGCTCGTTTAATAAAGAAAAAAAAGAGTTTGAATGGGAAAATGCAGAATTGTTGAAATATAATATTTCAAATGAAAATTTATTGGAAATAGAACTAGAAGATGGAAGAAAATTAAGTTTAACAAAAGAACACCCTCTTATGTTAGTTACAGGAAGCAGTTTACTATCCTTATTATGGGTTAAAGCAACTGAATTAAAAGAAGGAGATGACCTTCTTTCAATAAAAGATTCTCCAGATAATCTTATGCCTATCAAAATAAAGAATATAAAAGAAATTAATGGAATCAAAGAAGTTTATGATTTATCAGTTAACAAAAACCACTCATTTATCGCAAATGGGATAATAAGCCATAATAGCGGAAAGAGCTACAGTATAGGCGTCATGGCAGAAGAGCTTTCTTGCCTGCCTAAAGAAGTAAGCCAAAACATTGCTCCATTAATATTTGATACCATGGGAATTTTCTGGACAATGAAATACAAAAATGAAAAAGATAAGGAGCTGCTGAGGGAATGGAATCTTGCCCCTAAAAATGTTCCTGTAAGAGTTTTTGTTCCGTACGGGAAATTCGAAGAGTATGAAAAAAGCCAGATTCCGGTGGATGAGAAATTCGCACTAAAAGCAAGCGAATTAGACGAAGGAGATTGGCTCTTAACCTTTGGCATTAAATTCACCGACCCTATCTCTATTTTAATCCAGAGATCCATTAATAATCTAAAAGAGACAAAGAAAGATTTTGATATAGAAAACATATTAAACAAGATTAAAGAGACTGACGAAAAAGAAGATACCAAAAAAGCTGCACTGGCTTTATTCGAAGCAGCCTCAACCTGGGGCTTATTTGCAGAAAAAGGGGAAAAAGGGACAGCAATAAAGGATCTTCTCGAAGCTGGAAAAACAACAGTCATAGACACTAGTTGTTACTCTTCTATTGCCTCGTTTAACGTAAGGGCGCTGGTTATAGGGCTTGTTTCAAGGAAGCTCTTCATTGAAAGGATGGACGCAAGAAAAAAAGAGGAAATTGAAGCAATTCACAACCTGGGGATTTACTCTGAGAGAAAAAAGATGCCATTGGTATGGATATTTATTGATGAAGCACACGAATTTCTCCCTCAAAACGAAAAAACTCCTGCCAGTGACGCTTTAATCCAGCTGCTTAGAGAGGGGCGTCAGCCGGGAATCTCCTTAGTATTGGCAACCCAACAACCAGGCATTATCCATCAGGATGTTATGACACAATCAGATATAGTAATAAGCCATAGAGTAACAGCCCAACCAGACATCCAAGCCCTTAATAATATAATGCAGACCTATTTAATGGAAAGCATAAGACAGCAATTAGATGACCTTCCTGACTTAAGAGGCTCTGCCATAATTCTAGACGATAACAGCGAGAGAATCTACCCCGTAAGAATAAGGCCAAAATTCACCTGGCATGGCGGTGAAGCTCCTGTTGCAATAAAAGATGAAAAAGAAATTTAAACTAGTTTAACACTCGGACCAGTATTACAAACAACTTCTCCACTAAGTATCGGGCTATCCCCTTGCATGACAAGCGCATTAAGGGGGTACTCATTATACCTTCTCTTAAATACGGGCGCTCCAGCTAGATGGATTAAAATTTGAAATTCTCCAATTTTAGGAGGATTGTGAAACATAAAATCTTGGGAAGCATAAACTCCTTGATACTTCCCAGTTTTAGCCCTAATAAACTCTAAAAGAGCAGACGGGACAAGAGCAGCCGCATACATAAAAGGAAACTCTACGGCAGAAGGTTTTCCAATACAACGATAAAAATCCTTTAGTTCGTCACTAGTAAGTCTAGCTGAATCTTTGATTAGAGGAGACTCTCCAACAAACCGGCCCAGATAGGGGGGAGATAACAACGGACTCCTCCTCAAAACTACATTCGGCTTTTTATCTATAGGTTCAACAATAGGCTTTCCCTTCTCATTAACCCCTGATAAAGAAAGTACAAGCGCACCATCTGATATCTTAGGCTCGCTAAAAGTCCATTCAAGAGTTTTATCGGGATATAAAGGCCTTTTAAAACTGAGATTCTGGCCTGCGTATTCAAATTTTTCTACTTGTGCTCCTTGTTCTCCATCCAAGAAACGATTAACAATGCTTGCTAATCCATTAATATACTGTTCAACATGTGCTGCTATTAAAGTCGCATGAGCCGGAGTGTCCTTAAATTCAAACTCGCTTTCCTGAGCATATATCGGATAAAGATGTATAGGATTACGGTCCCGGGCAACATTAGCCCAAAACTTAAGAGTATCTCTTTCTATTACCAATTTAGGGCCAGTATGGTACGCTTGTACTGCTGCTGCAAAAGCCTCCTGGCGCTCTCCGCTAATGCCCGCAGCTGAAGCTAACTGAGCAAGAGTACCCTCATCGATTCTCTTATTTATCCTATCTCCACCCATGTTCTCACTTACGGCATCCATTTCACCTAAACAAAAGAAGTCTTTAAAAAACTTGCTATTTAACCTATTTTCCTACCTTAATCTCAACCCCATACCTGAACTTATAAGGCGCTATGTCTCCGGTCTTTCTCACGCTTAATATTCTTATCTCTCTTTTTTCTTTTTTTGCCTCTTCTTTTAGCCTTTCCAAGTTCTTTTCCAAGTCATCCTGGTGGCAGAAGCAGTGATAATAAATCCTAGTTCCGCTCTTAGAAACATTCAAAGCATACTTCAAGAAAGTTTCTTTAAGATTAGGACGTGCCATAACAATAAAATCAAACTTGCCAGCTAGTTTTTTCTTAACATCTCCCTGAATAATCTTAACATCATAAGTCTTGTTTAATCCAACATTTTTCAAAGCATACCTAGAACACTCTCTTGAAATCTCAATTGAAACCACATTTTTAGCCTTGCTTAGCTTGGCAATGGCAATAGCGTAAGGAGCAACGCCTCCAAACATCACCAAGACTCTATCATTTTTCTTAACTTTGGAAGCAACATATTTTCTGTCTTCTGAAAGGCGAGGAGAAAAATAGCAAGTTTCAACATTCAATAAAAATCTGCACCCATTTTCCTTATAAATAGTCTCTCTTTTATTCTCCCCAGCAATAAAATTCAGTTTTGCAGTCCTTAATCTTCCCTTAACCCTATCTGCTTTCTCCAGCACAGTTTTAATGCTCGGTCTCTTCAAAAGCTCCTTAGAAAACTCTTTCTTTTGTTTTTGGCTCTCGCCTTTGAATTTAACAATTGCAATATCCCCAATAAAATCGTAGCTGGGCATAGTATAATCTAGGAAAGGGGGTTTAAAAAATGTTAGAATAATTATAGTTTCATCTGAAACTAAACTATAGTTACAATTGAAACCAAAAGTTTATAAATCTGAAGGTATTGATGAGTTTATGAAAGTAGAAGACCATTTAAGAAATATAGATGAAAGCATTGAAGTGATAAAAGAAAGTATCCAAAAAGGGCTGCAAGAAAGGCAGAGAACCATCGAATTTAATGCTTCAGTAGCTTCAGTGGAGATGCTAGAAGTTTTCCTGCATCAAAATAACATAATCAACCCAGGAACAATGCTAAAACATGAGTGGTTTAGTTCCATAAGGAGGGCAAAAGAAAGACTAAATTTTGAATTTCCAAAAAAAGAGGAGATACTAACGCTAATTAACAGCATTGAACAAAAAAGAAACCTTCTCTGCTACGGAAAACCACAGCCAGTAGAAGCTATTTCATCAATCCTAGAATCGTTTAATCAGCTTAAATCTTTGTTTGAAAAAGGAGGGATAAAATGGAACTAATTAGCTACTCTATGGATTTTGCATCTTTTGTAATGCAAAATTTAAAAGATAAAGAAATCATAAAATCAATAATCCTATTTGGTTCAGCAGCAAGAGGCGAAGCAGAAAAAGAGAGCGACATAGACATTTTCATTGATGTATCAAGCAACGAAGAAAAGATAGAGAAAGATGTAAAGACAACAACAGACAAATTTTTTGATTCTGTAAAATTTAAGAATTATTGGAAAATGCTTGGAATAACTAATGAAATAAATGTCATAGTAGGAAAGATAGACCAATGGAAGCTAAAGGACAGCATGCTTGGAAGCTCAATTATCTTATACCAAAAGTATTCCCCAAAATTAGAGGACGGAAAAAGCAAAGCAATACTCTCCTGGGAAAGGATAAAGCCCAATTCAAAAAGAGTCATGCTCAATAAAAAAATTTTTGGGTATAATTATTACGGAAAGCGTTATAAAGGCGCAATAGAAAAATATTCAGGAAAGAAGTTAGGGGCAAATGTAATATTAATAGACATAGAAAATCTTAACTTTTTTATAAAAGAATTTCATAATTTTAAAGTGCCTGTTAAGATATTAAGGGTATTCGAGTATGAATAACCCTAAAAAATAGAAAAGTTTATATATTACTTAAGCTACATTAAACTATGAACAGAATAAGTACTAAAACTTTATTAAAAAAACTAGAGGGCATACACAGCATAGAGTCTATAGCTTCTATTATGGGTTGTAATAAGGAAAAAGCAATTTATTATATTTATAGGCTAAGAAAAAAAGGCTATGTTAAAACAAAAAAAGATGACAGAAATAAAAGAATATATTATGTTTATTTCGAAAATAAACTAGGAGGAAAAAGTTATATTGACATAATAAATGAGCATTCTCCAATAAAAGTAACCTCTTCTCAGGACCATAAAATATACGGCAAGGTAAGTCTGGAGGAAACACTTATATTTGCAGTAAAGTCAAAAAATCTGCGTATAATTCTTGCTTCTCTTGCTTTATTCAAAAAAATTAATAACTGGAAAGAATTTTACAAGCTTGCTAGATTAAACAACGCAAAAAGAAAGGTAGGCGCTCTATATGACTTGTCAAAAAAAATAATGAAGATTAGAAAAATGACAAAAAGATTCAGAAAAAATTCCTTGCCAAAAGGAGTAGAAAAATACGAGTTCATAATTCCAGGTTTAAAAACCTACGATTTTCAAGAAATAGAGAAGAAATGGCGAGTTTACCTGCCATTTAATACCCAAGATTTGGAAGAGTATAAAATTAAGAGGCAAACATGATATCAGCAGAAGAACAAAAAAACCTTCTTTTAGACATAGCAAGAAAGCTTAAAAGGGAAATTACTACTTTTGCAATAGGCGGGACCGCAATGCTTTTTCTTGGCCTAAAAGATTCAACAAAAGATATTGATTTAGTCTTCACAAAAGAGGAGGATAGGAAAGATTTTATAGAAGCTGCAAGAAAAATAGGCTGGACAAATTTAAACTCTGCAATTGTTTATGGAAGAAAAGAGAACAAGCCAATAATGCTAAAATTTGGAGATTCAAGGCTTGATTTATTCGTCAGGAAGGTCATATATTTTGAGTTTTCAGAAGAAATGCAGAAAAGAGCGATAAAAACCAGGCAGTTTGAAAAAAACCTCCTGCTAAAGATAGCAGATATGCATGATATCATCCTAATGAAGTGCGCTACAGATAGGATTAAAGACATAGACGACGCAAAAACAATAATCGAAAACACAGAGATAGATTTTGACATTCTATTCAGAGAAGCAAAAAACCAGCTAAGCTTAGGGAAAGAAAGAACCGCTTTAGAGCTCGGCTATTTTCTAGAAAAATTAAAAAGCATGAAAGTGGATATTCCAAACAAGATTCTGGATGACCTTTGGCCAATATTGCAAAAGCAAATTAAAGAAAAAGGCAAGGAATTTAAAAAAGAGAAAAGATTGAAGAAAGAAAAATAACGTTAAACCCTCAAGAATCCTAGGAGGGCATAATATAATATAAAAGAAATAGGTTTAAAAAATTAAGCCACTTTGCCTTCATGCCTACGCATGTCTCTTATCTCCTTTTCTAGTTTTCTAATGCTGCGCCTCTTCTCTCTGTCAGTAAGAGATGTAGAGGATCTAATATCCTTTATGTCTTTATCCAGGCTTGCTATTCTCTTTTTAATAGCCTCTTTTCCCGCTTCTCTCCATTTTTCCCTCTCCATGTAATGGTGTATTGTTCCGTCTAATAAAAGGAAAACAAAGGCTATTAACATAGTCCAAAAGTATATTTGGGCATAGTTTTCAGTCTCATTTGTTGCCCATAATCCAAAATATACTACTATAAAAAAAATCCAGCCTATTTTTCTGAAAGTAGGATTTTCAGAAAGATTATGAATAAAGAACAGGTATATTATAAATGGCAAAAATCCCGCCACTACAATTCCCATGAGCTGGTAACTTATTAATATAGTGTTAAGCCATACAAAATCCATGTATCTTACCGAAATAAGCGGAACAATAGCCGAGATAAGTATAGTAATTGTAGGATAGTCTTCAAAGACTGATATATTTTTTATGGCAACATAAACAATGGACATAATTATAATAAAAACTAAAAGCCTCTCAAACAACAATAATCCCGAATAGTCCTGCCCGCCTAGAATCGCCTGAAGAAAAGGCTCAAAAATATCCACCGCCCAATTGATAATCTGCTCGCTTCCCTGCCTTAAATCAATGCCCCAGCTCTGCGCAGAAACAAGCTGAAAAAACATAAATCCTACAATTAATCCTGCTAAAAGCATGACTCTCTTTTTACTTTTCATAAATTATAAAGAAAAATTAAGTTTATAAATTATTTGGATAATACAATTATCTGGATAAGATGACAATCTGCTTCTGCCACCCTTTAACTAATTTACCATATTCCTTTTTGGTTATAATTTTATTTGTTAAATCAACTTGAGCTTGGTTTATTTTTCTTCTCAGCTCTGTTACTGACTCTCGGGCTGTTTGCTTTCCAACCTTCTCGTTTTCAAGCTGCACAAAGAACCTATGAATTGTGCCATCAAAAAGAATCATTATAAATGCGAGAAGCGCAGTAATAGGGTAAACATATGCCAAATTACCCATTTTCATCGTTGAGGTGTCTCCCGCTCTTGTTATCCACAATCCGATAAAGACGACAATAAAAAATATCCAAGCAACTCTTCTAAGAACAGCGGGCTGTTCTTTCCATCCAATATTCACAAGTATAAAAAATAATACAAAAGGCAGTCCAGCAGTAATTACAACCCCCAATGTAGAATAAGGAAGCAAAATAGTATTGATTATCTCCTCGGTTGTCAAAAATCTGGTAGAGAGTATAGCCGCAGCTATACTTATTACTGCCAAAACCCAGGTCTTCTCCTCGAAAAAATCTACGTTGCTTAAAGCAGTCCAAACAATTGCCAAAACTATCAAAAAGAATAGAAATTTAGCAAATAAATACTGTCCGCTGGGAGTTTCGCCCAAAATCGGGTTAATTATCGGTTTTGCTGCACCAATAAACCCTTCAACAAACTTGCCAATCTCAGTTCCTATATCTGCAGAAACTAATGGAGAAACAAAACTCGCGCTAATAAGTAAGGTTAAAACAAATATTCCGATGATTTGCCCTCTTTTCATAGCTTTCCTAAAACAATCCTATTTATAAATATTTCTTTTTTCCCTTTGCAAAAATTTACTGGATTAAAGAAATAAAAATTTCAGCAAAAGGTTTTTAAACATCTCCTTCTTAAATAAACCAATAACAAAAAAACGAAAAGGAGGTAAAAAATGAGAAATTCAAAAGTATTCAGTGTTCTACTAATCTGCTTAGTTTTGACGAGCTTTTTAATGTCTAACGTAGCAGCTCAAGGTGCTGCGCAGAAATTCGGAGATGCTATAAAAGGTATAATTGACGGTATCAAAGCAGGGGGCAATCCAATATTCAGCGCATTATTTGGGACATCTGCAGGAACTCAAGAGCTATTCATCCAAATTTTAGCTTTCTTACTGGTAATGTTTGTAGTATACGGTGTGTTAAGTATGACCAACATTTTCGGAGAGGATAGAGGATGGCTAAATGTAGTAATTGGGGCAATAATAGCAATAATAGGCATAAGATTTATCCCAGCCGGCTTCTTAAAGCAAATGGCCATTCCTTCAAGCGCCTTTGTTGCTTTGATAGTCCTAGGGATGCCGTTTATTATACTTTTCTTCCTAGTTAGTAGCCTTCCAAGTCTTGTAAGAAGAGCTATATGGACTGTATACGGAGTGTTAATTTTAGTCATGTGGGTATATAACTATGACAATAAATTCTGGTATGTTTACTGGGTTATAATTGCTGCGTGCATTGTAGCATTCTGGTTCGACGGAGTCGTAGGGCGATTTTTTAGAAGAGCAAAATCAGAGAAAATAGTTGGTAAACAAAAAGACCTTGAAGAAAGAAAACTCCAACAGGAGATAATAAGTCAGACTAAACTTATTGCTGGCACAACAGATACAACAACAAGGCATAAATTCGAAGCTGAACTACAGAGAAAGAAAGATGCACTGAAAGCCTTACAAAAAATGAAAATTTAGTTTTTATTTTTAATTCTTTTTTTATTTTTTATTAATCTCCTTTTTTATTTTATCAAAGTTTACCCCTTCTCTCCAATAAAAATTTAAAAAAAATTTAGAAAGATTTATAAATAAAAGGATTTTTAGATAAGCATGAAAAAAGAGAGAGCAAAGATTTTAGGAATAATCCTATTTGGACTTATATTAATAAGCGCTTTAATGATTCTGGTTAATGCACAGGCATCGCCTAGCGATATTGGAAAGGCTACCTGGTCTGGCTTCAAAGAAGGGTTAAAAGAGGTCATTGGTGATAATGTATGGCTGACAAGGATTTTAATGGCTGTCCTTGTATTTATGATTGTTTATAATATAGTCGCAACTATTTTTGGGTCTTCTAACTGGACAACTTGGGCAATAACCTTGGTGATTACTGTATTAGGTTTTATTGCTTTACCCGCAGAGTTTCTCCATGGGATTTTAATATCTTATGGCGCAATGGCTGCAGCAATACTTTCTATAATCCCCTTCCTTATAATCTTAGTATTTACAATAAGAATTAGAAGCATGCTTGCTGGAAGAATCCTATGGATATTCTTCTGCGTTTATTATTTTGCAATTGCCATATATAGATGGAGCGAAGCAGGTTATTGGACAACAGAATCAATAGTTTATGGGGCTGCTATGATTGCAGGGGTAGCAATATTCTTTTTATTGGGCTCTATAAGAAAAGCTCTCTTCAAAGGAGAGATGAAAGGCCTAGAAGAGTCGGGAAGGCAAGTAGCTGACCGAGCAAAATTACTGCACAAGCTACAGACTACTGAGCTAAAAGGTTCCTATGGCTCTGATACTGCTGGAAACTAAATATTTTTAAACATAGTTCTTTTCATTCTTAGATGAAAAAAGTAGGGATATTATTGTTGATACTTTTGCTCTTCAATATTCTCATATTTGTTAATGCCCAGTCCTCAGACTACGGAACAGTAGACGAAAACACCGGGCTTCCAAAAGAATTCAGCAAGTTTTCTGAAGCTGGCCAAAAATTATCAGAAGAAGAACAAAGAAAAGAATACATGAAACAAGAATGGACAATTCTAGCTGCAGATAATAAAATAATTGGCCCGATTTTGTTTTATACGAATAAGTTTTTTGCCTTTTTTAACCCGTTCTGGAAGCTAATTTTCGGCGTTGAATTTGGATGGAGCTGGGTATTTATCTTTTCTTTCTTAATCTGGATTCTTCTTATTGTACTGATTCTTTCTCCAGTAAGGTCTATGACAGAAACCAATATCTTCCTGTCCATAGGAATATCAGCAATTGTTGCAACGCTGGCTTCTTTAACAGGGCTGATTAAACAAGTTATCTTATTTTTAACAGCAGCGGTTAAAAGCTTCTGGATTGCAGTGGGAATTACTGCAGTGATAGTAGCAATTATGCTCCTATACAGCGGTTTTATGAAATCCTGGGGCAAACAGATGAAAGAAGAAGCTGAAAAAGAAGAATTAGACCGAGCTAAACAAAATTTAAAAGCAGCAGGAGACGCAGCTGAAAAACAGTTAAAAGGTTTTGAAGAAAGCAAATAATTTTTCTAAAACAGCGTTGTCTGCTTTGCCTCTTCTTTTGCCTCTTCTAATTTTTGAAGCGCAGAATCTATTCTATCCTCGCTGAAATCATGCCCAATTAAAATATCTTTTATCTTTTTTTTATCCAGTTTAGGAAAAACAATTTCCTCATCCCTTACATCCGGCCTCTTGAATAGCTCAAAAACTTCCTGCCAGTTAAAATTAAGCTCAGGAAACTCCTTGAAAATCAGGGCAGGAGCTTTTCTTTTCTTCACAATATCCAGGGCTTTTTTAGGCCCTATTCCCTTGACTCCCCCCGGATTATAGTCTGTTCCTGCCAAAATACCAAGGCAGATTAACTGGTCTAAGTCTATCTGTAAACTGTTAAGAACTTTCTCAAGCTCAATCATCTCAGGCCCGATTGAAACATATCCCGTAGGAGTTTTTCTCTTGCTGGCAAGAGTTAGATTCTGTATTAATATAGGAGCGCTAAAAAGCAGGGAATCATAATCCTGGCTTCCCACAGCATAAACTCTTTTTTTAAAAGCTAAAAAAGATGCCTCTGCCTCTCCTTCTCCAGGAGCCTGGATAACAGGAATTCCCATTGCCACAAGGAGTTGCTTGCTCTCCTCGAGCATTTCTGGAGTAAGAGCTGAAAGCTGCCTTGCAAATTTCCCCATTGCCTCCACATCTTCCTCTCCAACAGCTTTTTCATAATTTTCAAAAGCTTTCTCCTTGATTTCCTGCCTTTTCTCCTGCGTCCCTCCCTTAAGCCTAGGAGTTTTTCCATCAAAAACATAAATAAGCTTTAAGCCCTGTTTCATTAGATTAATATTCCGATAAAACAATCCTGACAAATGACTTGTAACTTTTTTCTGCCTGTCCATTAAAGGAGTTCCATCAGGTTGCCGAATAGTAGAAAGAAACTGAAAAATAGTGTTAAATGCATCAACAGCTATTTTCTTCCCTTTCAGCTCAGAAAAATCTATAGCTTTTCTCGGAACAATGTTTCCTATCTGCAATCCCATAGAATATAGAGTGAAAAGGATTATAAAAATTTATTCCTCGGCCCTTTTTTTTCTCCCTACAACTAAGGTTCCTTTTACAACAAATAATTCGTCAGCTGCTAACTCAATTTTACCACGCAGCAAATCAACAAGCCCGCCTAATTGCTCAGCAACAAATTCGGGCTCATCAAAACTCCCATTCTCATGGGGGTGTTGATATTCAAAAACAAGTTTAGTTGCGTAAACATCCCCTTCACCAGGCCCAACCATTTCCCTAAAGCCGGCACTAAACTCATAAGTTGTAGAACCCGAAGCTGAACCAACCGAGTGAACCTCTGCTGTAATTGTTATTCCACCATACCCTAGATATTCTCTAGAATCTAAATGAGCATCAATAACTCTTTCTGCAAAAACCTCTGGCTTATCAACTGAAATGTTAACAGGAGGTCTTAAAAGTCCGTACCTCTTCTCCGCTATTGCCGGAACTCCTAGCCCCCAAGATTCGTCCTCTTGATAATCCCCTTTTCTAACCTTCATTAGTTCTTCTCTAGCCCATCTCTTAATTACATTGTCGGCAGAATCTGTGCTAGCAATAATTCTTTCTAAGTACTCCTCGGGCTTGCTTCTTCTTACAACTTCCTTTGCCATTTTATTCTAAAACAACCTCCAAATCATAATCTCCAAGCATAAGTTTATCTCCATTTTTTAATCTAGTCAGAGCTTCAACTTTACTTATTCTTCTATCTTGAGAGAACCATTTTTTCCTGCTAACATAAGTTCCATTATTGCTTCCTGTATCTTCAACATATAGTCTCCTGCCTCTTTGATATAAAACACAATGTTCTCTTGAAACGCTCTTTAAAAGTAAACTAAAAGCCGCATTTCCATAATCTTGATAATCTTCCCTAGGAATAACAACCCCATTTTCCTCGCCTCTTCCAACAGTCACTCTTTCGCCTGTAACTTCATAAGTAACATTATCTGGGGGCTCTGTTGTAGCCTTAATAACCAAATCTTTAAGTGTAACTCTCATAAAATTTATTAGTTATTTTATATTTAAAAATCTTTCTATTTGTTACCATTAAAAAGTAAATAATTTAAAGGGTTAAAAACACAAAAATCGGGCATAGTAAGGTTTATTAATTAATTTTTCCTAAGGGGTTTATGCAAAAAGAGAGTGAAAGTTTAGGCTTAGAAAAGCCTAAAAGAAAAAAAGAAAGAATAACTATAGAAAGTCCTACACAAAAATCTAATAAAATTCCAATTATAATACTAATCATAGCTATTCTATTGGTTCTTATAATTCTTATCGTGCTCTTATTTTACTATCTGCAGGTTAAAGAAAGATACATCGGTGTTGATGAAAATATAGAGTCTGCTTTGATAAAAAATGAGGAAAAAGCATTTATAGAGCTATCAGACAATTTAGATTTAAACAATATTAACCAGATTAATTTCATTTTTTATGATAAAGAAAATACCGGCTATCCTTATCTTGCCCAACAAATAAATTCTTCATATGAAATTAACGCATGGGAGCTTAAGTTAGAAAATTTCAAACAAATTATTGGAGTAAAATCAGAAATCGAATACAAACAGTCTCTAACACCTGAACAAAACAAAACCCCGCCAATTACTAATCAAACAACAAATAAAACTAACGTAACCAACCCCCCTAGAGGAGGGAACGGAGGAAATCCCCCTCCAACCTGCAGTGATACTTGCAACTCTTTTGGGAAAAAATGCGGTAATTGGACAGTATGCGGGGCATCTGTTAACTGCGGAACATGCACAACTGGTACTTGTAATTCATCAGGCCAGTGCGAGATAACCGCCTGTATTTCTGATGTTAGCTGTACAGAATTTACAGGAGCTTGCGGAACAGGAAAATGCAACCAAACAATAAAGCAATGTTATACCATATATAATGTTTCAACAACCATCTGCAAAGCAAATGTTTCTGAATGCGATGCCACAGAATTTTGTTCAGAAAGTTCTGCAACATGCCCTGCTGATATTAACAAGACCGACGGAGATTTGTGTTCTTCTGGAAAATGCAAGTCTGGAAAATGCGTCTCCTGCTTGGCAGATACAGACTGCCCTATAGATAACTGCTATAATGGAGAAAGAAGAGATTATTTCTGCAACCTAACAAATTCATGCTCTTATAACATAACTACAAAAGAGGAAAACATAACAAACGGAAACTGCGGAAATGAAATAGATGATGATTGCGATGGAAAAAAAGATATGGCTGACCCTAACTGCATTGAAAAATGTGGAGACGGCACTTGCGAACCCAGCGAGAACTGCCCGGCTGATTCTAATGCTTGCACAGACACCATGTGCTACGAACCTACATGCATAAATGGATGCGGGCAAACAGCTGTTTCTCTAAAGGGAAATGATGAATCCTGCACTCCTCCTAGATTCTGCGATGGAGCTGGGAAGTGTGTCCAATGCATAAACAATAATGATTGTTTATCAAGTCAAGAGTGCATTGATGGTACATGCTCAGATATTAAAGAATGCTCCACAAACAATGACTGTATCCATCTAACAAACATCTGCTCAGTAGGAAAATGTAACCTTTCAAACAATTGCGAGGCAGTTTTTAATTCCTCTTCAGATACCTGCAGGCAAAGCACTGGTTTTTGTGACCCAGCTGAAACTTGTTCAGGAAGATCTGGACAATGCCCAGCTGACTTATTTAAGCCTGAAGGCACTTCATGTGATGATACCTTATGGTGCACAACAAATGACCTCTGCTTATCTGGAAAATGCAAAGGAAGCACTAGAGACTGTTCAGATTCAATTAAGTGCACAGTCAACACTTGTAATGAAAATACAGACCAATGCACAAGCACTCCTGATAGTAATCTCTGCCAAAAATGGGAATACTGCAACTCTACAAGAGATTGCCAAGAGCGGGCATGCTCTTCTCCTTCAGAGTGCGAGACTTATTGGGGAGTTAATTGCAACTGCAATAAATGCAATAGTTATTGTGGAGGATATTATGACCCTTCTACTGGAGACAATTGTGTCTCTAAAGATACATTATGCACTCTGCGCGTTTTATCTTGTGCAGATTATGATCAATGCGAATGTAGTAAAGACCCATGCGGGCGGATTTGCAAATGGAATGGAATTTCTTGCGAAGATGCAAATCTAGCAAATATAGAAGTGTCTGTCGCAACATTAAAGTATAATTATAATATAGGAGAAGATATACAGATAACTGACCCTCCTGAATTTTCAGCTTCTTCAGTTGACCCGCTTTACCCTGAAACAACTTTATATGGAAATTATGTTCCTGGAGAAGTAATTGTAAAGTTCAAAGATAACAGAAACCCTTCAGAAGTCTATTCATCAAATTACTCTGTTATAATGCCAGAAATGGATTTTAAAGCCATGGACTTAATGCTAGAATATAACTTATATAATTTTAATGACTTTTTTAGTGACTTGCATCAACAGCTTATGTTCCAAGATATAAGCGTAGAGCAATATATGGAAAATATACAGTCCCAATTCCCGTACATGAATCCAGTCAGCCCAGAAGAAGCTGTTGGCCTGCTTCCTGTATATACCTTTGAAACTCAGAGGGATGTTATTGAGTTAGTCGAAGAATTAAACCAAAACCCAGATGTAGAATATGCCCAGCCAAATTATATTTACACAATAGCTAGCCAAAATCCAAATGACTTGTATGCTGATGCTAATCAAGATGGTGTATGGTCTACTGGCGCTTGGGGTCAATCTTATGATGATTTATGGGGCATAACCAAAACACAGACCAATCAAGCATGGGCTCTTTCAGAAGGGCAAAACATTATAGTAGCAATTGTGGATACAGGCATAGACTATACTCACGAAGATTTAAAGGACAATATGTGGAAAAACCCAGATGAAATAGCTGGAAATGGGGTAGATGACGACAAAAATGGATTTATTGATGATATCTATGGTTGGGATTTTTATAACAATGACAATGACCCTAAAGATGACCATGGACACGGCTCCCATTGTTCAGGCACCATAGGGGCAGTTGGAAATAATGCCAAAGGAATAATTGGCATGGCTCCAAAAGTAAAGCTCATGGCTCTGAAAGGATTAAGTGGAAGTGGAAGTGGAACTTCAGAACAACTTGGCAAAGGAATAAAATACGCCGTAGATAATGGAGCAAGAGTTATAAGCAACAGCTGGGGTCCACAAGGAGGAAATGGCGGCTCAGATAAAGTTACAGAAGAAGCTGCATTTTATGCTTATAGCAAAGGGGCTGTTGTTGTTTTTGCAGCAGGAAACGACAATAAAGATGTAAAGGATTATTCTCCAGCAAATAAAAATTATACTATTGCAGTTGCAGCATCCTCTGAAAATGATGAAAAATGCAGTTTCTCCAATTACGGAGATTTAATTGATGTAGCTGCTCCAGGATGCGTTTCAAATATTCTTTCTGTAAAGGCAGATGGGACTTCCATGGGAACTGCAGTAGGCACTGGATATACTAGAGCACAAGGAACTTCAATGGCCACTCCACACGTCGCAGGGCTTGCTGCCCTCGTATTATCTATAAATCCCGACTTCACTTTTGAACAAGTAAGAGATTTCATACGAGATTATGCTGATGATTTAGGGGATCCTGGAAAAGACCCATCCTTTGGATATGGCAGGATAAACGGGCTTTGGTCAGTGAAAGCTGCTGTTGGAGATATAAAGATAGAAATAACTTCTCCTGCTGAGGATAGTTATCTGAAAGGAACAGTTAATATAATGGGCTCTGCTTCTGCCAAGACCGATTTTGATAGATATGAAATATATTATACTTCTCAAAGCAACCCTGACACCCCTATTTTAATAAAATCTTCTACGTCTCCTGTAGATAATGGATTGCTTGGCACATGGGACACCACAACAGCTCCTGAGGGAGCAACAACCTTAACAGTAAAAGTATTCACAAAAGATGGCAAGAGCATAAGAAAATATGTAGGGATTAATATTGATAATGTGAACCAGCCCCCAACATTCAAAGGCATTCCAAGCAAAAAGACAATTGAAATCGGAAGCTTAACTGAATTAAAAATAGAAGCAACAGATCCAGATGACCCCTCTTCTCCATGGGGAAAGTTAACTTACTCTGCCCAAAACCTACCACCAGGCGCGTCCTTTAATACTGTAACTCATATTTTTACATGGAATCCATCAATGGATAACAAAGGAAGCTATAAAACCACTTTTATAGCAAGTGATAGCCAATACAGCACCTCTCATAACATAACATTCATAACTTTATATATAGAAAAGACAAAGATAACCAACGATGCAGTCGATCAGGACAATCCTTCTGTATACAAAAATAAGATAGTTTGGAAAGAAAACGGAATATCCTTATATGATATTGTTACAAAACAAAAAACATCAGTTCCCTCCTCTGCTAATTCAGACCTTCCAGAAGTTTATGAAAATAATATTGTCTGGAAAGAGTCTTCTAGTCTTTATAATTATGACACGAGCACCACGCAAAAGGTCTTATTGGATTCTACTGGAGGGTTCAGTGAGTTAGAAGAAGTGGATATCTATAAAGATAAAGTTGTCTACAAAACTGGATTTCCTCAGGAAATAAGATATTATGACTTAACAAAAAAGCAAAAAGGCAGTGCAGTAAGCAGCCTTTTCTCAGAAAATCCTTCTGTATATGAAGACTTATTACTATACGAACTTACGCTAGGAAGTCCTTCTGGCATTCAGGGCTATAATCTGACTACCAAAACAAGCAAAGGAGTAATTCTTGAAAATATATTCGGAATCATGGATCCTTCAGACGCATCTTCCTACAACGAATTAATGGCTTATATAGCAGTAGGAAGCTTTAACGCGAGAAGTTTAAAGATGCTTAATTTGACCGACCAATCTGATATTAATATTAATGCAGAGACTAATGGAGCTACAGATCCTAAAATATATAAAAGCGTAATAACCTGGGAGTATCAGAGCTCGGATATGTTCAATCCAACCAGCGATATTTATATGTATGACTCAGACGTAGGCCAAAAAACAAGGATAACTGAATCCCAAAAAGGAAAAAACCAGGATATTTATGAAAACAAAATTGTCTATGTGGATAGAAAAACCGGAGACTTAAGCAATGAAATCTATCTTGCTCAGCTTTATTACTCCCCTGTTATAGACTACGTAGTCCCTTCAATGGTGCCTGTTGGGCAAGTTTTCTCAATATATGGAGACAATTTCGGAGATGAAAAAGGCACTTCAAAAGTTATTTTTGAAAATGGAGTAGAAGCACAAACACAGAGTTGGTCAGATGGAAAGATAACCTGCACAGTTCCAAATGGAGCTCCCCAATCAGGATTATTCCAAGTAGTTACTCCTGGCGGAAAAAGCAACTGGGGAAAAATTATAATAGGAACAAGAGAATCAAAGATAGTTAATAATGAAAATTTTGCAGTTACTGGAAATTTAAAGATGATTCTTCAAAGAAAATCAGGAAATTCCTGGGTTGATGAAAAGGTCGTAGTAAATAAACAGGTTACAGTGCCGGCAAATAATTACATAAAGTTAGATACAGAATGGAATCCCGGTACAGTCGCAGCTTCCCAAAACGGAGTATACAGAGTATACGCAGTCCTTGATTATAACAGCAGAAAATATGAAGGATTCTGGGAAATACAAGTTGGCTCGCTTACTTCACTTTCACCGAACTTCCTGGAATCCCTGATAAGGTTCATCAAGGCGCTCTTTGGTTTCTAAAAAACCCTTTATCCCTACTGGAATTCCAAGCCTTTTTGCTTTTCTTAGAAAATCTTCTCGATTTCTATCTGGATAAAAAAGCTTGCTTTCTCTTAAAAATAAAATGCTTCTAGGCTTGAATCTATCTAAAAAAGTTCCCAAAGTATCATAAACCCTAGCAGTATATCCTGGAGTGTATAGATCATGCAACCCAGTTTCCTCAATTCCTACTGCTACATTCCCTGCTTCTCTATCTGAAGATACTTTTTCAACAAAACCAAACAAATTTCCATATCCCATTTCTGCAGAAATTCCATTGGCCCTTCTCATCTGAATTTCAAGCATCTCTCTCGCCTTGCCTAATTCAGATTCAGCTGGATATTTGAAAATTTTATTGCTTTCTAAAACATCTCCCAAGTTGATTTTTTTAGGGGTAACTGAAATGTACCCTGCATCAAACCTATTTTCTAAAACCTCAACTGCGCCATAAATATGAAATGCAGCCCCTGAAAGCAGAATCAAAGTCTTATTTCCATGCAAATAAAGATGCCTTTCAACCTCAAACTCAATTTTACCTGCCCCATCAAAATCCCTGTTATGAATCAATCCTCTCTGGGCACTTGCTCTTTCATAAGCTTCTCTGACTTCTCTATCGCTAAAATCAAAAAGCGGAGAACCCAAATTATGCAGCCCTTTTCTTTTAAATTCACTTGCCAAATAATTGTAAGCTCCCGCTTCAAATCCAGGAGTCTCAACTCTGGCTTGAGGAACAGCGCATCCAGCTAAAACAGCTCCAGCTAAGCCTAAAAATAACCTTCTGCTTATGTCAGAAATGCTCCCCAATGTTCGCATTTCTGAGCATCCAAAAAACGAACGCCTTATGTCCCAGCTTGGGCGTATCGTTTTTCTGATTTCCTTAGTCATGCCCCACCTAGAATCTCAACCTTTAAATAATCTTTCCCCGTTTTAAACTATGGAAACTCTCTTTATTCCTCTAGATTATGACTATTTTGACTGGGAAGGAAGGAACTATGTAAGAATTATCGGAAGAAACGAAAAAGGAAAAAGGCTCTGCGTTATTGACCGATTTAATCCTTACCTGTGGGCTATATTAAAAAAAGGAACAAATGAAAAACAAATACAAGATCTAAGAAAACAAATTGAAAAAATAAAAATTAAAGGGACTAACAGGATAACCAAGGTCATAAAAACAGAAGTTCACGATAAAAACTTTTTAGGAAAACCAGTCAAGGCTATAAAAATTTTTATAACAAACCATAAAGATGCCCATGAAGTTGCAGATAATCTTGACCTAGAAGAAATAGAAGCAAGAAGAGGTTACGATGTTCCTTTAATAAAAAAATATATCATAGAAAGTAAGCTTGTACCGCTTCGCTGGTATAAAATAAAAGGCAGGCTTCTTAATGGAACCTTAGAATTTGGAGGTATTGACAGGATTAATGTAGATGAGTGTTATGAGGCCGAGAAAATAGAAGAAGCAGAAGATATTGGTTTTCATCCGAAAATTCTTGCTTTTGACATAGAAGCAGGGGAATTTGGAATAGGCAAAGGCGAGGTTTTAATGATTTCTTTAGTTGGCAAGAACTTCAAAAAAGTTTTGTCCTGGAAAAAATGCCCGCAAAATCTAGATTTTGTTGAGTGTTTTGAAAGCGAAGCAGACATGATTGAGGCTTTTGTGGAATATGTAAGAAAAGAGTCCCCTGATATTTTAGTCGGATACTTTTCAGACGGATTTGACATGCCCTATTTAAGAGCAAGAGCTGAAAAAAATAAGGTAAGGCTAACTTTAGGATTAGATAACAGGCAGCCAGCTTTTGCAAGAGGAAGGATTCCAAGCGCAAGCTTATGCGGCATAATCCATTTAGATATTTTCAGGTTTATAGAATCTGTTTACTCCCAGTATTTAACAAGCGAAACTTTAGGGTTAAACGATGTGGCTTCTGAACTACTTGGAGAAGGAAAAAAAGATTTTGATGTTTTTGACCACGTAAAAAACAAGAAGCAAGAATGGAAAGAATTTTTTGAATATAATCTTCAAGATTCTCTTCTAACTTACAGGCTAGCAGAAAAGCTATGGCCAGACATGCTAGAATTTTCAAAAATCATACAAGAACCGTTATTTGAAATAAGCCGTTCATCAATGTCCCAGTTAGTCGAATCTTACATTCTTCACAATCTTGAAAAATATAACGAAATAGAAGAAAAAAGGCCGCTTCACGATGAAATAGGCAAGAGAAGGCAGAGAGAAAAATATGAAGGAGCATTTGTTTTCCAGCCAACTGCTGGATTGTACGAAAATCTTGCAATATTTGATTTCACAAGCATGCATGCGAGCATTATTGTTTCCTACAATCTCTCAAAAACGACCTTATTAGAAAAAAAAGAAGAAGATTGCTTTGAATCTCCTGAATTAGAATTAGAAGGAAAAAAAGAAAGATTCTATTTTTCTAAAAACCCTGGTTTTTTTCCAAGCCTTCTTGGAGAAATTGTAAAATTAAGAAAAAAATATAAAAAAGAGCTTAAAGAAAAACCCGACCCGATTAAAAAAGCAAGAAGCAATGCATATAAATTGCTAGCAAATGCTTATTACGGCTATATGGGATTTTTCGGTGCAAGATATTATTCAATCGAAGCAGCAGCCTCCACACTCGCTTTTGTAAGAAAATTCAATAAGTGGACTATGGAAAAGGTAGCCGAACAGGGATATGGGGTAGTCTTCGGGGATACAGATTCTTGCGGATTTACACTAAATAACAAAACTAAAGAACAGACAAAAGAATTTCTTGAAAAGCTTAATTCAGAGCTCCCGGGAATAATGGAATTAGAGTTAGAAGATTTTTACAAAAGAGGAATCTGGGTCAAAAAAAGAACAGGGGATTTTGGAGCTAAGAAAAAATATGCTTTAATCGATGAAAACAACAAGCTCAAAGTAAGAGGATTTGAAACAGTAAGAAGAGACTGGTGCGACCTTGCAAGAGAGCTTCAGAATAAAGTCCTGCAGAAAATACTCGAAGATGGAAATGAAAAAAAAGCCCTGGAGATAATAAAAGAAACAATAAAAAAAATAAAAAACAGGGAAGTTGAGAAAAAAGATATTATGATACGTACTCAATTAAAAAAGCCACTGGATGAATATAAATCCATAACGCCCCATGTAATAGCAGCAAGAAAAATAAAAGAAAAAGGGCTGCCAATAGACCTTGGTATGCTCCTGGAATACTTCATAGCAGAAACAAAACCCGGCTCTAAAAAGAAATTAGTAAGAGAAAAAGTAAAGCTGCCAGATGAAAAAGGGGAGTATAACATCAAGTATTATCTAGAGCGGCAGATTATTCCCGCAGTAGAAAACATAATTGAAGTTTTTGGCATAAACCTAAAAGAAATTATTGACGGCAAGAAACAAGCGACTTTAGGAGAGTTTTAACAAAGTTTTATTTTCAAAGCATATTTTGTTATACGTTAACTACTCGGGGTTGAAACCCCGAGCGTATTAGAACTCGTTTATTCTTTTTTGCAAAACAACAACTTCATTCTTCTTTGGAGACCTTGTTTCCCAATGCTTATCTTGGCATTCTTCTACATAATGCTTCATTGTCTCTGCATTAACTGCACCAACGCTTCTGTAAAAATGCCCTTCGCTCCAGAATTTCTTTCCATACAGCTTTGTTCTGAAAAGTTCTCTAAAATGTTTCCTCATCTTATATGCGCTGTAACCCTTAATCTGCTTTACAAGTTCAATCTCAGAAACAAATCTTACATTTGATACAAACAAATGTAAATGATTCGGACCAAACCCATAGCCTACAATCTCAACCTTCAATTCATGCAACTTTTCAAGAATGTATGCAAGAGTTAATTCTGCAATCTGTTCGTCTCTAAAAATATCCTGCCTGTAAGCCGGTGTAAGCTGTATATGGAAGTTACTCTCTCCAATAGCATTCGAGCTGGCTACTAATCTCGTTTCCATTTTTACCTCCCGAAAGATTTAATTAGAAGCCTAGCTATAGCTAACTGGATTTTATGCAGTGAGCTACGCTAAGCTCACTGTTTTATATTCTCATAGAAATAAAAATCTTGTTTGCTACGAATATTCAGTAAAAACTGACTCGCCCCTTCACATTTGAAATTCAATCTCGGGGTTGAAACCCCGTAGGGTTTCTTTCAAGGGCTCGTCCTAAA
>Ga0315277_10000806_pt1 | contig 48351 bp, 45 predicted proteins | sample YL17G05_15_MG_FD_203695 | JGI IMG/M metagenome (GOLD analysis project Ga0315277, IMG submission 203695) | Sediment microbial communities from Yellowstone Lake, YNP, Wyoming, USA - YL17G05_15 | ecosystem: Environmental > Aquatic > Freshwater > Lake > Sediment | place: USA: Wyoming | collected... | reverse complement strand
TATTCGGCGTCCGTCGGTCGTGACGGCTGCAAGTTCTCTTATGTCGAGCAATGTTCCTTCAAAATCAAGGAACTGCTGCTGTCTCTTTCTGTATTCCTGTAGAGCCTGTTCGGTCGGGTTTACGTCGACTATACCCCTGTTCCCGTCCACAACGACTGTGTCTCCGGTGGCAACGTGAGCCGTCACATACTTGAGTCCCACGACTGCAGGAATACCTCTCGAGCGAGCCATGATGGCTGCGTGGGAAGTCCTCCCTCCGGAGTCCGTGGCAAAGCCGAGTACACGATCCTTGTTCATCAATACCGCTTCGCTCGGCGTGAGATCATGCGCCAACAGTACTACCTGCGCCCCTGCCGTAGCGAGCCCTCTTCGGGGCTCGTCGAGTAGGTGCCTGATCACCCTTCGCTTAACGTCACGCACGTCAGCCGCGCTGTTTCTAAAGTGCTCATCCTTGGCAAGGTCGAGCTCTTCCGCGATCTCGGAAAGGGTTCGTCTGTAAGCAAACTCGGCGTTCTTTTTTTCCTCGCGAATTGCCTTGATTGTCTTGTCTATAGCCACCACGTCGTCCACGATCATCATGTGCGCGTCGAATATCTCCGCCTGTTCCTGCCCGAGATCTTCCGCTATTGTCTCCCTCAGTTCTTCGATTTCTCTCCGCGCAGTTGCGAGTGCGGCCTTGAATCTACCGACTTCCTTCTCGGTATCCTGAGACTCAACCAGGTCGTCTCTCACGTGGAGTTCCTCGAGCTCAAGAATGTGCGCCTTACCGATGGCAATCCCGGGAGATGCCGGAATGCCTCTGATTATTCTTGACCTGGATACTTCCATCGGCGAAACCTGCTATTAATCCTCGTAGAACTTGTTCTTGACCAGGTCGGTGAGGGTCTCGAGGGTCTCGACTTCGTCCACCCCCTTGACCCTTATGCGTATGGATGAGCCCCGTTCAGCGACAAGGGAAACAAGCCCGAGAATACTCTTGCCGTTGACCTCGATACCGTCTTTCATGACCAGGACGTCTGACTTAAACCGGCTCGCTTCTCTCACGAATATTGCCGCGGCCCGCAGGTGAACGCCCGGATCGCTCGTGATTATGACCGTTGTTTCAACCATCCTAGTCCCGGTAGAGATTTCACCTCATACTAACCGAAAACCCCGGCGGCTGTCAAAAGAAGCCCCGCAACGGAGACGGCAATCGCTATCTCAGTGATTCTTTTCTGAAAGAACTCAGGCAGAAGCCCGCTCGCTACTGCTACCAAAGGAAACAATAACAATGCCTCTCCTCTCCACTCACCCTTCCATGCATAGGCTCTCACGACGAGCAATATGCCAAGCATTGCGGCCCCCAGCCATCCGACGGTCTCGCTAAGCTTCATGAGTCTTAGCTTCGCAATCTCCCCAACAATACCCGCACCCAGTGCGTATCCGCTGAACACACCCTTCACCCTGTAGTAAATGTGAAAGACGTCATAAACTATAAGCAACACAATGGCGCCCAGAGCTCCAGCCCCACCAGCAACCAGCACGCCCAGCAGTCCGGACAGCGGTCTAAGATTCGCCCAGAAGAAACGGTCACCTATGGCTGCTAGAGGCACGCTGAGCGAGTTTTTCAGCGTGACTATATCCGCCGCACCTCCGCGCCCTTCTTCGTACTCTTCTTCCAGTTTTGCAGTGGCGCCGATGACGTAGGAGGCAAGAACAGGGTTTGTGTTGAAAAGGTTCAGATGCCGCGCTGCAAATTCAGCGGCCACGGTTCTTCCGTGAGCGAGCTTACGCGCGACAGGAAACATCACATATGCAAACCCCAACGCTTGGAGACCCTCATAGTTCCACGCCGCCTGCAGATAAAAAGAACGAAGCACGAGTCGAACTACGCCGAGCCTGCCTATGTTCCTTTCGCCCAATTCATCCTCACTGGTGAAAAAGACTCACGACGAGAAAGGTCCCGGCTATGCCGCCCGCGAAGGCAAGGACGCGCCCCCTTGACTTACCAACAAAAACGGAAAAGAGAACTCCTGCCCCAACAGCCTCAAGGATAAGCAGCGTAAGACTGTAATCACGTATCGACAACGTGGAATCATCTGTCAATAAGGATACCGCCAAAGCAAGAACACCTATGGCCAAGAGGCAGAGAAGGAAGCCTCGCGCAAAGGCGAATATCACTGCAAGCGGGACGGTTCTCTCGGGGCAGCCCACTTGCCCGCTACTGACACGGTGCACAAGTCTCCGGAAGAGCCATCCGCTGATCTCGCGCTCGAGCATTATTGTGCGCCTGCCTAGCAGGGCAACGCACAGAGCAGCGATCACGCCCAGAAGATAACAGAGAGAGGGAGAAGCGGAGCCACTCGTCCTAAGAAGAGTCACTGTGAACCAAACGCCACTTACGGATCCGACGGGCGCATCGGGCAGGGGCCGAGCTCCCACTGGTATGGCACCGGACCAGAGAAGTTGAAGCACAAGTCCTATGACTACGCCTGCCTGGGGTGCACCGAGTAACAAACCGGCAATCGTCCCGCTCACCAGGGGCTGGCTAAGCATGATCTGCCAGGCAGCCGTTGCATCAAGCGCGCACACTCCGCCGGCGAGACAGAGGAGAAGAATCTCTCTCAACATCCCTTATCTCCCGGCCTTTTGCTTACGGCCTGCGAGAGCGTGCATCGCACCCGAGCTCTTGAACCCCACGTGAATGGTGAAGCGCGACCGTCTGGTGCCTGAGGGCAGTGGCCACGCTGCCACGACACACGTGCCCTGATATATTCTCTCGAGACCACTTTCGGACAAGGAAACGGTTTCAACCGGAAACTGCCAGAGCTTACAAGGCGTTCCCACGGATATCACTACTGAAAGCTTCAGGTGGTCGTCTCTGAGTGTCAGCTCTCTCACGCCCAGGAATTCAGCGGAACGCGAGAGCTGCACGATCTGCGTCCCTCGCTCGTCTGTCTCAACTTCGCCGTGAGCTCCTCGGCCAGAGGGAATCAGCAGGTTCAGTTCTGGAGCAAACAACAGCTCCCCGCCGATTTCGCTGCTGAAGTTGAGATCGTAGGACACTCGAAGCGAAGCTTCGTCAGAAGGAATCGAAAGGGTCTTCTCGATAGTCAGCTGTACTTGTCCCGCCGTCAAACGAACTATCCCCGCCCTGGTCAAAACGACTCGCCCCTGCCCTGAAGGCGCTGTCTCCGTGTAAGGACCGTTGGCGAAACTACCCAATTCCTCGAACCTGCTTTTCAACATCTCCTCGAGCGAAGTCTGGGGTGGCAGAAAGTGGTCTACCAGGCACACCCTGGGATACAAGTCATAGAAGAGAAACTCCTCCAGCCTTTCTTCCTTTGCCGCAAGGGCCTCATGAATACTGACGGTCTTCTCACCCGAATGATGATCGGTACCCGCCGTGATACGGCCGTGATACGCTTCCTTGCGACGAGCCAGTGTGTTGACGAGGTTTACTTCGTGAGTTTTGTCGTCAATCTCAACCAGGGTTCCGCCTCTGGCAGGGGAGATGAAGCACGCAAGCTTCTCGTTTGAAAGCACTATCTCCTCCGCCCCGTCGCCGTCGATGTCAGGTCGCTCAATCGAGGGCATGGCCCCTGGATTCCCCGACGCCGCCGAAGCCATCTTCTCAGCACGAATTATGTGCTTGTAGATGGCCTCTCTCAGATGCGGCAGATAGAGACCCCCAAAAACCCCGTGCCAGTAAGCACAATTGCATTGGGCTCTCCATATCTCATTGAGAGCGGCCTCTGAAGTCTCTTCCTGTACGAGAGGCCGCTTCGCCTGGGTAGACTCTCCTCTAACGCCGGAGGCTGTCCACGACAATACCTTGCCCCTTGCGTGCAGCATGCGTTTGTACATCCAGTTGCTCTCGGGGTACCTGCTGAAGAAATTGCGCCAGAATCCTCCCTTTACAAAACACTCGTATTTCTCAAACTCCCCGCCTGCTCTTAGCTTTCTCAAAAACTCGTGATATCTCAGCTGAGCCTCTACCGGCAGGCACCACTCCATCATTTCCGCGTATGAGGCCGTCGGAAGAAATACCCAGCCTAAAGGTCCGTGTCTTGATATGTATTCCGCAAACGTGATAACATTCACCCATTCTCTGTTTTCTTCCAGCGCTCTGAAAAACCTTTCGAGCCATTTCTCTTCGTAGCAAAGCCTGTGAGTTCCAGGCCAGCTCCCGAATTTCTCTCCGTCGTCTGCAAAAACTAGAAGAGTCCCTTCGGTCACAGAGGCTTTCTCGCGCATGTATGTCAACGTCTCCTCGGGACTTGCATACGGAATCAGGTATCTGAGACGCTTGCTTCCAGAGAAAACCTTGATCACTGCGCCCTGATCTTCTGTCAGGTAGTACCCGAGTAGTTCGTCTTCCAGAAGACCCGCGCTCTTGAAATGGGAATCATCCACGACGGTATACTCAACGCCGGCCCTCGAAATCACGCTGGCCAGGGATGGCTCCCAGACTCTTTCCGCAAGCCACATGCCCTTGGCCTCAAAACCAAATTTCTCCTTCACAAAGGAAGTCAGTTTTCTTGTCTGACCTATCTTGTCCTCGTCGGGTACCGAAGGAAGCACGGGCTCGTAGAAACCGCCCGTCATGAGTTCGAGTTGACCCCGCCCCGCCAGATCGCGGACGAGATCAATGTATTGAGGGTGGTGCCGCTCAATCCATTCCATTAGCGCCCCGCTCACGTGAAGTACGATCTTGATGCACGGATGTCGAGCCAGCACTTTCAGGAAGGGTAGATAGGCACTGCCAAAGGCGTCTTCCAGCACAAAGTCAAAATTCCCTACGGGCTGATGGTTGTGTATACAGAACACAAAGTTAATCTTCGTCAAGTTTGGCCTTCCTGAGTAGTTTGACCACGTCGTAACAGGGGTTCCCGGGGACATCCCGTGCCGACAGTTTCACGTTTCTGGCGACAATCTGGCGCAGAATCTCGACGTCTCGCCTGTCAACAAAGAGGTACGGAAGGAGTTTCGTTTTCCCTGCGCTGAAGTGCATTCCGCCAACATTGATGGAATCCACGGAGAGACCGGTCTCCATAATCTGGAGTGCACCAAGAGGGTCCCGCACAAGCAGGATGCATTTCTTCTTGTCGAGAGCTCTTGCCCTCAGTATACCCGCCGTCTCGCTCACCTTTGCGACTACGAGCTCGACATCCGCTGGCAGACCCATGCTGAGAAGTTGAGCCTGTCCCGGCGTTGAAGCTACCGCATCATCGGCAACAACGATGACGTCGGGCGAAAGCGCACCTATCCAACCGACGGCCACCTGGGCGTGAAGCAACCTATCGTCTATTCTCATCAAAACAATGTTCACTCAGTACCTACAAGGGCTGGATGCCTCCCCTGCCTTTTCCAATGATCCTCTCTACGAGCTCGTCAAAGGCCAGCGTCCCCCTGTAAAGAAAGAACTCCAATACCATCGGTAGATTTACGCCAGAGATAACCTTGATTTTCTCGCACGTACTCTTCGCTGCCTTGCACGCAGTCAAACAGCTACCTCCTGCCACATCGACAAAAATGACCGTGTCGTCCGCGCCGTACGTAACCAACTCACCTTGCACAGCTTCGCACAAGCTCTCAGAGGAAAGCTCCTCGTTCGAAAGGACCTTTACCCCCGCCTGCGGTCCTACTATTAGCTGTGCCGTGTTGACCAACTCGCTTCCGAGGTTTCCGTGCGTAACTAGTAGTGCTCTTATCATTCTCAGGCAGTGTCTCCCTCAAGTTCTTGTCGCGCCACCCATGGATATGAACACGCAACAGACCTTCCAGCTACATGTAATCAAGTCATCTGTTCACGTCCCTGTGTTGCACCCGCGCGTCGATTCCCTGTCTCTCGAGCGCCTCTGCAATTCTGTTAGCTATGTAAACGGAACGATGTCTTCCTCCAGTGCACCCTACGGCGATAGTGAGATAAGATTTACCCTCTTTCTTGAATCGCGGCAGGAGAAATCCGAGAAAACTCTCGAGGTGCTCCAGAAATTGTCGAGTTACATCACAGGTCTCGAGAAAGGCAACGACCTTCCTGTCACTGCCTGTGTAAGCCCTCAGCTCGTGAACGTAGTGAGGGTTAGGCAGAAAGCGAACGTCAAGGACCACATCTGAGTCAAGAGGCAGCCCAAACTTGTAACCAAAAGAGACTATCGTCGTAAGCAGCTGCGGCTCCTTGTTCGACGTGGCAAAAGCGGAAACGAGGACGTCCTTCAACTCTCCGGGAGTCATTGCAGAGGTGTCTATCACACGCCTCGCAGAGTCCCTCAAGAAAGCAACCCTTCTTCTCTCTTCGTGCAGGCCTTCAAGTACCCCACTCCTGCGGCCAGTGGATGTTTCCTACGAGTTTCGCTGAATCTCCTCAGGAGCGCCTCGTCCGTAGCGTCAAGAAAGAGAACATCGTACTCGATTCCCTTGCCGCACAGTTCGGAAAGGCTACCGGTGATCTTGTCAAGAAAATCCCTCTCCCTTACGTCAACGACGAGGGCGACGACTGACCTCCGTCATTCTGGGTCACCACTGACGCCCCGATCCGAAAGGCTTCTGCGATGCATGGCCTGCATTAGTTTCTCGTTGAACTCCTTGGCAGGGTGGTACCCGTAGATCTTTACAAGATGATTGAGGGCGATCACCTCTGCGATAACCGTGATATTCTTGCCCGGCACGATTGGCACCGTGACGATCGGAATCTCAACGTCCAGTATCTTGGTCATTCTGTCTTCGAGCCCAACTCTATCGTAGTCATCTGCGTCGTTCCAATCCTGGAGCCTGACTTCTACTTCTATTCTCTTCTGGAGTCTGACTGATCGGATCCCGAATATGCTTCTCACGTCGATTATCCCCAGCCCTCTAATCTCGATGCGATGCCTAAGGATCTCCGAGGAAATCCCGATCAGAAAGTTGCCATATCGCCTTATGACGTTCACCACGTCGTCAGCCACGAGTCTGTGACCCCTCTCGACGAGGTCGAGTGCACACTCGCTCTTACCGATGGAACTCCTTCCTGTAAACAGCAGCCCTAGCCCGTACACGTCGACAAGCGAGCCGTGAACTACTGTGCGTGGTGCAAACACTTCGTCAAGATACGCCGTCAAATCCCGTATGAAAGGAGTGGTTGAGAGGGGAGTCCTGAGCACGGGCACTGAATGCTGATTCCCAAGTTCCAGGAGTTCAAGTGGCGCCTCCAGGCCTTTTGCCACGATGATGCAAGGAAGAGCAAACTTGAACACCCTTCCTATGGCTTCTTTTCTCTTCTCCGTGGGAAGGGTGCTCAGGTAAAGCAGCTCGGTCTGTCCGAGCACCTGAACCCGCTCGTGGAGAAAATTCTCAACAAACCCTGCAAAGGCGAGGCCCGGTCTGTTCACGTCACTTGTAGTTATCTCCCTCTTGGACTCGAGGGATTCGGTGAGAAGCTCGAGCTTAAAATCCTCACGCTTCTCGTCGTAGAATCTGGCAATAGTAATTCCGTGCATGTTAGCCCACCGGCTCCATCAACGTGAAGTCTCCGTCCCCACGTTTCTGAAGCACCGTAGTTCTTGTAGTAGCAGTATTCACGAAAATCAGGATGTCGCTGCCAGTTCTTTCCAGCATGTCCATGGCCTCTTCCACGGTCATTCGCTGAGGCACGACTCTCGTGGGTTTAAGGCTCGCGAGTTTCTCGAGCCTCTCGATTTCGGCCTGAGACTCCTTCAAAGAGCTGCGCTGTCGTCTGCTCGCGACCTTGTCTTTTCTCTTCTTCAACATCCTTTCGAGTTTGTCGACAACGGTATCAATGGAGGAATACATGTCGTTGCTTTCGGCGCGACCTGTGATATCGCCACCGTTAAGTCTGAGAACCACTTCTGCAATGTGTCTGTATCGCTCAAGAGAGAACATCACGTGAGCTTCGATGAGTTTTCTCGAGTATTTCTCCAGTTTGGAGAGCTTCTCCTCGGCGTAACTCTTAATCGCGGGGCTTGCAGTGAAATTCTTGCTTCGAGTCGTGATTTCCATTGACGCTCCTCCAAATCTCAAAAGCCCTGTATGAACTCCTGACCAAGGGGCCGGCATACACGGCACCGAATCCCAACCGCCTTCCTGTGTCCTCGTAGTGGCGGAAGCGTTCAGGGGAAACATACTCCTCTACGGGCAGGCTGTCCAATGTGGGCCTTAGGTATTGCCCTATGGTAACGGACAGACAGCCCGCGTTCCTAAGATCCCCCAAGACATCTATCACCTCCTTCTCTTTCTCACCAAGACCAACCATAAGTCCGGATTTAACAATGATCTTGTTTGAGGCATGAAGTGCAGCAGTCTCTATGAGCTTGAGCGAAACGGAATAATCGGCACCGGGCCTGACCTTGGGGTAGAGCCTTGGCACAGTTTCTACGTTGTGAGAGAATACATCAGGATGCGTCTCCAGCACAAGTGCACACAACTGGACCTCGCCTCTAAAATCGGGTACTAGAACTTCGACTCCCGGTCTTGTTTTAATCCTCCGTAGTTCCTCAACACATCTGGCAAAATGAGACGCTCCGCCATCTGACAAGTCGTCTCTCGTCACGGAAGTGAGTACCACGAAGTCGAGCCCAAGCTCCATCGCGGCCTGCGCGAGGCGGAATGGTTCTTGGACATCGACGCTCTCTGGTTCTCCCTTGGAGACGCTGCAGAATCCACATCTTCTCGTACATACTGTTCCAAGGATCATGAAGGTGAGGGAATGAGAAGAATAACACTCCCACCTGTTGGGGCATCTTGCGCTCCTGCAGACAGTATCCAGCTCAAGAGTCTCCAAGAGGTGGTCGACTTCGCGCGTCGTACTGTTTTCGGCAAATGGCTTTCTGACCCAGAGGGGAAGCCTGGCAACTGCCATCAGTATTTACCCCTGCGGGAATGCGACACAAAACCGCTAGTGTCTCTTTCTATAGCGAGCAGGGAGCAATTTCAGCTGTTCCCTGTATTTTGCCACGGTGCGTCTTGCAATCCTTAGGCCTCTGTCTTTCAAGATGTCGGCGATTCTCTGGTCGCTCAGAGGATCCGACCTGTCCTCTGCCTCCACGAGGACGGAGATTATGTCTTTCGCGCTCTTGGCGCTCATCTCTTCTCCAGCATCGGTCTGTAGCTTGCTTGAGAAGAAAAACTTGAGCTCGTACACACCCCTCGGGGTCTGCACATATTTGTTGTTTGTAACCCTACTGACGGTCGATTCGTGCATTCCAATCTGGTTGGCCACCTGTTGCAGAGTCAAGGGCTTCAGGAAGGCAATACCTCTGTCGAAGAATTCCTCCTGGCTGTCTACTATGCATTTCATCACCTTAACCATGGTTTTTCGTCTCTGCTCTATCGTCTGAATAAGCCATTTTGCGGAGTTGAGCTTACCTATGATGTACTCTCTTGTCTTATCCTTGCGCGACCTATCTCCACGCAGCATGTCTCTGTAAGAAGGGTTGATGCGAAGCCTGGGAACATGACGGTCGTTCAAAAACACCACGTACTTGTCTTCAACCTTGTCCACGACTAGATCGGGAACCACGTACCTTGGTTCCTCATGCGATACCAGGAGGCCTGGCTTTGGATTGAGCTTCGAGATTATGTCTCCCGCCGCTTGAACCTGGGTGATCGGCACGTGCATCTTCTTTGTGATCTCGGCGAATTTCCTGTCCTTGAGGGAGTCGAAATGGTCCCTGATCATTCTGGCGGCCAGGCTATCGCCCATTTCCTTGCGCTCCAACTGAATGAGGAGACACTCCCTCAAGTCCCTTGCGCCGATGCCCGGAGGTTCGAAAGATTGGACTAGCTTGACCGCCTCCTCGACTCGCTCGACCGGCTTGCCGATCAACGTTACTACTTCCTCGACGGTAATCATGAGGAATCCCCTGTCGTCGATGGAACCTATAAGAAACTCCCCAATCTGTGTGAGCTCGGGATCGTCCGTGGACATTCTCAGCTGGCCTTGTAGATGCTCGTGCAACGTAGGAACCGTCACTGGAACCCGTTCGGGCAAATCGGCGGAGTTGTCAGGCCTGCCTGGAGATGCTTCGTAACCGTCCTGGTAATACTCGGCCCACTCGAGCTGCTCTTCATTGTCCACCGGCTCGGGTTCCTCTGCCGTGCTTGTTTCCTCTTCAGACGCAGGCTCTTCCTGGACCTCCTCTTCCTCGTCCACCTCTTCCAGGAGTGGGTTCTGAAGAAGCTCCAGTTTCAAGATCTGTTGAAGCTCGAGCGTGGGTACTTGCAGGAGCTTGAGTGCCTGCTGAAGCCTCTGCGTCATTATGAGTGTGGGCTTCTGAGTCAACTGGAGGGTGTGCTTTAGTTCCATGTCACATTCCAATCCCCGCGCTAGAGTCTGAATTTCTCGCCGAGGTAGATCTTCCTGGCAAGAGGGTCGTTTGCCAGCTGCTCGCCATTTCCAGAAAGCAGGATTCTCCCTTCGAACATCACGTAGGCCCTGTCGGTGGCTGAAAGAGTCTCTCTTACACTGTGATCGGTGATGAGGACCCCGATTCCCTTCTGCTTGAGTCTTAGAACGATGTCCTGAATCTCGCTGACCGCAATAGGATCTATGCCAACGAAGGGCTCGTCAAGGAGCATGAAACTGGGATTACTCACGAGCGCCCTGGTAATTTCGACTCGTCTTCTTTCACCTCCGGAAAGATTGTAAGCCTTTCGGTCTCTGAGATGAGAGATTCCGAGTTCGGCCAAAAGACTCTCCAGCTTCTTTTCTTTCTCTTCCTGGCTGAGATTCATCGTCTCCAGGATAGAGAGCACGTTCTCCTTCACCGTGAGCTTTCTAAAGACCGAAGGCTCCTGCGAGAGATAACCAATTCCCATGCGGGCTCTGCGAAAAACGGGAACACGCGTCACGTCTTCGGTGTCAATCATGACTCTACCCGCGTCGGGTCTAAGGAGCCCCACAATCATGTAGAAGGTAGTCGTCTTGCCCGCCCCATTTGGCCCAAGAAGCCCCACGACTTCACCCTGCTCGACCTCAAGGCTTACGTCGTTCACCACTGTCCACCTCCCGAAACTCTTAACAAGCCCCTCGGCCCTGAGAACCTTCATCGCTTCCCCTGGTACTTATTTTGGCTAGTCCTTCGGGACAAGCTTACCTTCTTTGTCGATCACGAAGGCCTGGACGTTCCTCTGTATCTCGAACTCATTGAGGCTGGGGTCGCTCATGAGACCAAAGCCGGTGAGCACGTCTCTGCCTTGAGTTATCTTGACAAAGTCCCGCGAGGCTATCTTCTGTGCAAGATTTAGCCAGCTCAAAGACTGAGTCTCGAGAGTGATTCCATCCCGAGTCTCTACGAGCACGTTTCCACGTGCTTCCATGTCGTTCGTCTTTTGGTTGAGGATCCCGGAATCGGCTTTTAGCTCGGAAAACTTGGTACCGTCCTCCTCAAAGAAGTCTATTCGGACGTTTCTCGCATTGACTTGCGCTTTTTCGTTGTAGATGGCGGCCCACTCTGCCCAAAGAGTCCATTTCTTGGTGCCCTCCAAGCTCTCGGTCAGGGAGAAATCTCCCACCTCCTGGTCAGGCGTCTCCGCGAGAGCCTTCCCGGGACCCGAACCCGAGTTCCTGTCGCAGCCTGACACGCTCACACACATTCCGCAACAAAAAACGCCAATCAAGAGAAAATATCTCAGCTCGAAATTGGGCATTCTGCTCCCCGCGAAATCCCGCTTTCGGTTCCCACGCTCTCCATGGCAGGTACGGTCTTCCATCTTTCGTGCATCCAAACCCACTGAGTCGGTCTAAGTCTAATGCATTCTTCCATTGCCTGTGTGCATGCCTGCATGACGGAGCGGACACACGCCTCCGTATCCTGACCCCCGGGAACGTCGATTGGCTCTTTCACTCGTATGATCTGGGTGCCGTCTTCGTCCATTTGGATAGCCATCGGCACGATGCCTGCGCCCGTACGCAGAGCCAAGTAGGCCGGCCCCGCGGGCGTGTACGCTGGACGACCGAAGAAATCGCAGAATACTCCCTTGACCGACGTGTCCTGATCGATCAGCACCCCCAGAACACCACCACGCTTGAGCCAGCTATAGGCGGCCTTGACACTGCCTATTCTGGAGATGGGCCTCATGCCTTTTGACCTGCGCAAACCGTCGATCAGCCTCTCCAGCCTCTCATCCCTGAGAGGCCTCACGATAACGGCCAAAGGATACCCCATCATCGACAAATACGCCCCCAGAAGCTCCCAGCAACCGATGTGACCCGTTACCGCTACCACCCCCTTGCCCCGCGACATGGCTTCCTCCAAGTAGCTCAAGCCTTCTACCCGAATGAAGCCCCCCAGTTGGTGCCATTTCAGTCTGCGAAGCCTGAAGACGTCCACGCAGTTTCTTCCAAGCTCGACGTACACTCGCCGGGCCAACCTGCGAATCTCCTGCCTCGAACGCTCAGGGAACGCAAGAGACAGATTGACCTCGGCCCTCATCCTGCCCCTGCGCAGCAGCACATAACCCACTCCACCCAATCCACCAAACACTCGCAAAGCAAGCGACCGTGGAACGACAAGCGTCACCAACATCAAGCCTCTGGCAAGAGCGTAGATACTGACCCACCTGAGCTGCTTACCCAAAATAGTGACACCTCCCAGACGGAAGTTAGCAAAAAAGGTGCCGGGCGTCAAGCATGAACCGTGCCAAGGTCGGAGAAGCTAACCGGCAGGACACCAACAAGATACGTGCGGGCGAGTTCGAATCAGCGGACGGCTCTTGCCCTCAGACAGTCGTGAAGATGAATGACCCCTTCAGGATCACCGGAAGGCGAGATAACTACAAGGCAGGTTATAGGAGAAGGGATGTTTTCCTCCATTATTTTGACAGCAGCCGCTATGAGCGCGTCTCTGGCGATCGTGCGCGGGCTTCTCGACATCACGTCTCTCACTTTTAATCTGAAGATGTCGGGCGATCTCATGAGAATTCTCTTGATGTCGCCGTCCGTCACAATGCCACACAATTTTCCATCTGCGTCTACAACCGCCGTCACCCCTAGCCTCTTGTTCATGATTTCTAAGATTGCGTCCTTCATGAAAACGTCGTCTCTTACCTTGGGAAGCTCGTCTCCCGCGTGCATGACGTCTTCAACCCTAAGATGTAGCATTTGCCCCAGGAGTCCGGCCGGATGAACGAAGGCGAAGTCTTCCCGGGTAAAACCCTTGAGTTTCAACAAAGCCACTGCAAGAGCGTCTCCGAGCGCAAGCGCGCAGGTCGTGCTTGTCGTCGGAACGACGTCAAATGGGCAGGCCTCGGAGATCGCGCCCGTCTCCAGCACGCAGTCGCTCGCCCTGGCAATCGGCGAATTCTTCACCGCCGTGATGGAGATCAGTACTACGCCAAGCCTTTTGAGCACGGGAAGGAGCTGAGTCAGTTCCGACGTCTCACCGCTCTTGGAGACGAAAATTACCACGTCGCGCTTCTCCACGACACCGATGTCTCCGTGGGCCGCGTCTGCGGGATGTATGAAAAAGGCCGGCGTACCGGTGCTGGTCAGGGTCGCCGCTATCTTGCTGGCGATTATTCCTGACTTGCCAACGCCGGTGACAATCACCCTGCCCTTGCTCGCAAATATTCTTTCGACGGTCCGCTCAAACTCGGGTCCGATCGTCTCGGCCAGCGAGAGGATCGCTTCGCCTTCTTTTCTCAAAACGAGTCGTGCTACCTCAAGCGCTGAGATCGAGATCCTGTCTAGCTGAGGAATTCTCTTACTGTTTCTTCCCACTTTCCCTGACTCCTCAGTATCATTTCGATGACTTCTCTCGCCGCTCCTTCTCCGCCATTCTTCGAGGTCGTGAAATCGGCGATTGTTGTGATTTCACACGCCGCATCGGCCACCGCAAAAGAGACTCCCACTTCTTTCATGGCGTTGAGATCGTTCAGGTCGTCGCCCACGAAGGCAACATCGTCGAGCGTAAAACCGGCCTTTGCGCAGACGGTTCTCAAGCACACAAGCTTATCCTCTACATTCTGAAAAGCTTTGACTCCAAGTTCGCCGGCCCTGCGCGTCACGCTGGCCGAGCTGCGTCCCGTCACGAGGAAGACTTCCAGGCCTGCTGCTCCGGCTACGAGGATGCCAAAACCATCTTTCGTGCAATAAGCCTTAACGTCCTCCCTCTGCCCGAGATAGATTTTCCCGTCTGTGAGAACTCCGTCAACATCGAAGAAGATGGCTTTGAGGCGCCTGAGCTTCTCGTCCAAGCCTACCACGGATTTCCCTTCACTATTGCGTTCGCTCATGTTTTCTGACTCCTGACCGTGCTACATCTACCCCACCACTAAAAGGAGCATTCCAGAAAAGCTTCCCGTATGCGAATCATGTCTTCCAAGAATCTCCTGAGAGACGAAATGGGCAGCATGGTCTCACTATCGGAAAGCGCACTCTCGGGCTTCTCGTGTGTTTCGACGAAAAGCGCATCACTACCGGCCGCAACGGCCGCTCTGGCCAGGGTTGCTGCAAACGCCCTGTCACCAGAAGCGCGCTCCCCACCGGGCCGCTGCAAGCTATGTGTAACGTCAAAGGCGACTGGCACTCCCATCGCGCGCATGGTCATTATGCCTCTCATATCAACAATAAGATTGTGATAGCCAAAGCAGGTCCCTCTTTCGGTAAGCAAGACATTCCTGCATCCTGAAGAAGCCAACTTTTCGAGAGCGTATTGCGTGTCCTCGGGTGCGATAAACTGGCCCTTCTTCACGTTCACGGGTTTGCCGGTGGCCCCGCAAGCCAGGAGAAGACTGGTTTGCCGACAAAGGAAGGCCGGAACTTGAATCATGTCCAGCACCTGTGCCGCCTCTCTTACCTCGCTCTGGCAATGCACGTCCGAAAGCACGGGGACCCCAATTGTCTTCTTCACGGCGGACAGGATCTTGAGGCCCTTCTCCAGACCGGGCCCTCTGAAAGAACGAACAGAAGATCTGTTGGCCTTCAGATACGAAGCCTTAAAAACCATGGGCACTCGAAGCTCGTCTGCGATTAGTTTGATACGTTCGGCAGTCTTGAGACAGTGTTCCCTGGACTCGATAACGCATGGTCCAGCTATCAACGCGAGTCGACGCCCGCCAAACACCACGTCACCCACTCGCACCTCTTTTTCAAGTCTCAGTCGCAAACAGCCCTCCGTGACAAAACGCTCAGTCCCCGGCTCTTCCAGGAGACGATGCTGCTTTCGAGAACTCAACCGCAACTTCAACGAACTCCCGGAAAAGCGGATGAGGCGCGTCCGGTCTCGACTTGAGCTCGGGATGGAATTGAACGCCCACGTACCAGGGATGCCCTTTGAGCTCCATTATCTCAACAAGATCGCGTTCCATCTGAATTCCGGAAAATAACGCGCCGTGCTTCTCAAAGATGGCACGGTAACGATTGTTAAACTCGTATCTGTGCCGGTGGCGTTCGATAACATGATCGGAACCGTATGCCCTTCTGGCGACTGATCCTTCCTTGACATCACATCTGTATGCGCCAAGCCTCATGGTTCCTCCCATCAGCTCTAACTTTGTCTGCTCCGGCATGAGACTTATGACGGGATGAGGCGTGGATGGATTGAACTCGGAGCTGTCCGCGTTGTCGAGACCGCAGACCGATCTCGCGAATTCGATGACGGCGCACTGTAGCCCGAGGCAGAGTCCAAAAAACGGCATGCCCCTCTCTCTGGCATAGGTTATCGCTCGAACCATGCCTTCGATTCCCCTCTGCCCGAAACCGCCAGGCACCAAAAGTCCGGACACGTTCCCGAGGAGTCTGTCGGGTCCCTCTTTCTCGATTTGCTCGGAATCAACCCATTCAACGTTTACTTTTGTTTCGTTCGCTATGCCTGCGTGAACGATGGCCTCGGCAATACTCTTGTATGCGTCTCTCAGATGCACGTACTTCCCGCAAATTGCAATAGAAACGTCCTGGCCGGCATGCTTTATCACGCGAACCATGTCACGCCATCCGTCCAGACTCGGCGTGTCGCACCTGAGAGAGAGAAGCCTCACCACGATCTCATCCAGTCCACCCTCGCTGAACATAAGAGGAACCTCATAGACGGAGTCGACGTCGAGCGCTTCGATTACGGAGTCATTCGACACGTTGCAGAACAGTGCAATTTTATCCCTGGCCTCAGGGGAGAGCTTGGCCTGGCTCCTGCAAAGCAGGACGTCCGGTTGAATCCCGATTTCTCTCAGTTCCCTGACGCTGTGCTGTGTGGGTTTGGTCTTGGTCTCTCTGGCAGCCTTCATAAACGGAACGAGAGTGACGTGAATAAAGGCAGTGTTCTCCCTTTTTAAGTCCAGCCTGAGCTGTCGGATGGCCTCAAGGAAAGGCAGACTCTCGATGTCACCAACGGTTCCACCTATTTCGACAATTGCGACGTCCACACCGTCCGAAGAGCCGACTTCGAGTATTCGTCTCTTGATCTCATCCGTGACGTGAGGAATTACCTGGACCGTGCCTCCCAGATAATCGCCTCTCCGCTCTTTGGTGATGACCGCATCATAGATCTGGCCCGCGGTCACATTGTTCTTTCGGCTCATGTTGATGCCGGTGAATCTCTCATAGTGACCGAGGTCAAGGTCGGTCTCGGCTCCGTCCTCGGTCACGAACACCTCGCCGTGCTGAAACGGACTCATCGTTCCAGGGTCCACATTAAGGTACGGATCACATTTCTGAAGGGTGACCCTAAGACCCCTGTTCTTCAGGAGAAAACCCAGCGACGCTGCTGCGATGCCCTTTCCGAGGGAGGAGACCACCCCGCCTGTTACGAAGACATACTTTGCATTCATATATCCGCCATCAGTGTGCGCCCCTTATGGACTCGTCCCCACAGGAGAAGCGGGTGCGCGCCGTTCATGCTTTGGACCTGTCAAAGGATCTCAGGAAACACGTCACCTTCTCGACGTCCGAGGGCACGTCTACTCCAACACAAGAGTGATTGGTTAGAACGACGGCGATCCTGTGTCCATGTTCAAGGATTCTGAGCTGCTCGAGGGACTCTGCAAGTTCGAGCGGTGTTTGCCTGAGTCTCACAAAATCGAGAAGAAAAGTCCGCCGGAACCCGTATATTCCCACGTGCCTCAGGAATCTGACACGCCCCTCGGCGCTCTCCTCAATATGCGCATCGAGGCCAGCGCTGCGGCCCTCGATACCGGCCCCAATGCTCGGCCCGATGTCAACCCCGCTCGTCGATGAAAATGACGTGTTCGGTATCACAGAACGAGAGAAAAACAGAGCGTGTCCGTTCAGATCGCGCACTACCTTGACCACATTAGGATTCGCGAGGTCGTGCCTGTCCTTTATCTCCACGGCCAGACTGGAGACATTGAGCAAAGAGTCCGTTAGCAAGGGAGAAACACACTCGTCAATCATCTCGCCGGAGGACACTAACTCGTCACCCTGGATGTTCACCACAAGGTCGGCCTCCGTCTTCTCCGCCACCTCGGCAACGCGCTCCGTACCGCACCTGTGCCCTGGTGAAGTCAACGCGGCTTTTCCGCCGAAACCTTCAACTTCACGGACAATGCGTGAATCGTCCGTCGCTACTATGAGTTCGTCGAGGCAACGCGAGGACAGGGCGTTCTCGTAGACGCGGCGTATTAGAGTCTTACCTTCTATGAGTGCCAGAGCCTTGCCGTTGAATCGCGAGGAAGCGTACCTAGCCGGGATGATTCCTGCCACTCTCACTGGATCAAAAATCCTTCTCAGGCGATTTCAGCGACCCGAGAAATGGTCATGCATGTTCAAAGAGAAGAACAGGTCAGCGGAGAGCTTCATCTTACCGGCGAGCTCTTCTCAGGGGAAAGGCCGGCCGTACTTCCTTACTCCCTCGACAAACAGGTCGCCCCCGTGGCAATCCTGAGCAACAATCACGGGAAAATCGGCAACCTCGAGCATTCTCACAGCTTCGGGCCCCAGTTCCTCGTAAGCCACAATCTTATTCGATTTGACCGCTCGTGCAATGAGAGCTCCCGCACCCCCGACAGCCGCGAAGTAGACGGCTTTGAATCTCTTCATCGCCTCGACTACCGGCTCCGTGCGCTGCCCCTTTCCTATCATGCCCTTCAGCCCATTCTGTATCAGAACCGGCGCATATGGGTCCATTCTGTAGCTCGTAGTGGGGCCAGCCGAACCGATGACCTCACCAGGTCGAGTGGGACTGGGACCTGCGTAATATATCACCTGTCCCTTGATATCAAAAGGTAAGGGCTCGCCCTTCGAGAGAAGGTCAACCATTCTCTTGTGAGCAGCGTCTCTAGCAGCGTAAATGACTCCGCTGATGAGGACTTCGTCCCCGGCTCTCAGGTCTTCTACAACGTCATCGGAAAGCGGTGCTGAAACCCTTTTCACAGTAGTATCCTTTCCCGGAGAGTTAAACGGCAAACCTAGACGATCATGCAGTAATAATAGCCAATCCCAAGAAGATCGCTTCTTCCTCTTCGGTCTAGATGATCGCTTCTTTGTGACGGCTAGCGTGGCAGTTCACGTTTACGGCAGCAGGCAGGCTTGCAATGTGACACGGAAATGTCTCCACGTGGACGGCCAGGGCAGTGACTCTTCCGCCCAGCCCCTGGGGCCCGATCCCGCTGGCATTTATTTCCTCGAGTAGTTCCGTTTCGAAGGCAGCGTATCTCTTGTCAGGGTGATGCGAACCCAATGGTCTCAAGAGTGCTTTCTTCGCAAGAAGGGCACATTTTTCGAAAGTGCCCCCGATTCCAACGCCTACTATTATGGGCGGGCATGGATTGCCACCAGCTTTCTTGACCCTTTCAATCACGAACCTTCTCACACCCTCGATGCCGTCGGCTGGTTTCAGCATGGCCACACCGCTCATGTTCTCACTGCCGCCGCCCTTGGCTGCAAGAACGATTTTCACACGGTCACCCTTGACGATTTCTGTATGAATGACCGCGGGTGTATTGTCGCGCGTGTTTTTCCTGTCAATGGCCGGATCGTCAACGATGGACTTCCTGAGGTAGGCTTCGCCGTACCCTTGTCGTACTCCCTCGTGAACGGCCTCGTTCAGGTCCCCGCCCTCGAAGCACACGTCCTGACCGATTTCCAGGAAAATGATGGCGAAACCCGTGTCCTGGCAGCTAGGAAGTTTGGTCTCGCGAGAAATGCGAGCATTCTCCAGAATCTGCTCCAGTATCTGCTTACCGGTGGGAGACTCCTCTACGCGCAAACCTTCTTTGATCGAAGTGATGAGATCGTCGTCCAGATCCCAACTGGCCGACGTACAAAGCTGTTTCACTTTCTCGGTGATTTCGCTCGTTTGAACTGTTCTCTTTGCCATAAACTCTCTCGGATTGAGGTTAGACAAGAACTCTGTGGCAGAACACCAAGACCGTGTTCGGGCAGAAAACACAGCGGTACGGGCTCACGGCGGCGCCTAGACGGCTTGTACGCTGACCTTTTTTCTTGAACGTCCCATTCTGGAAAAGATGACCTTGCCTGCAATCAGGGCAAACAGAGTGTCGTCTCTGCCCATGCCGACATTGATGCCAGGGTGTATTCTCGTGCCCCTCTGCCGGACGATAATACTGCCGGCATGCACAAACTGGCCTCCGTACATCTTTACGCCAAGTCTCTGGCCGTGGCTATCTCTGCCGTTCCGGGAACTCCCAACACCTTTTTTGTGTGCCAATTGAACTCACCTCACTAACCGGCCCGTTACCAAACGGCCCCTTATCCTAATTCGCCTCTATGGAAGAGACCTTTATCTCCGTAAAATCCTGTCTGTGACCGGTTTTCTTTTTGTAACCTTTGCGTCTCTTGAACTTGAACACAATGAGCTTTTCTCCACGACCTTGAGACACAACCACCCCCTTGACTTTCGCGCCCTCAAGGAACGGCCTACCGACCTTGACCCGCTGACCATCGGAGAAAAGCATCACGTTTGAGATGGTTACTTCGTCGCCGATCTTCTTGTCAAGTTTCGGAACCTTCACTGTTGCATCAGGTTCGACCCTGTACTGAAAGCCAGAAATTTCTACTATTGCGTACATGTTGCGCCACCAATCGTGTAGATAATCGCCTCCGAAGAAATAACCATTAATGAATACCACTATCGCGAAAGCATGTCAAGCGCAAGATTGCCAGGACAAGACCAAATGCGACGGCACTAACTCAGTTCCACCGAGTTTCAGATGCTTCCATTGCCAGGTCCTGGCGAAGCTAAGCAGGGCTGCCATCGAGCGGACGCATCTGCCAGGCGCCACTGCCCACGTTCAACATGTTCAGCTCGAGAATGAAGGACGGACATGCAGAAACCGGAACGCCTAACCCAGTGGTTTTTGATGCACAATAATCAGTTGGTGACATCTAAGGTCCTCCGCCGTGAATCTCTTGTAGTCCTTGCTTACTCTTAGAGGACCGATGTCACTGTCAAGCCGTTCATGGTGGATCAATTGGAAGCGTGCATTTTTGAACAGATCCAGCCATTCAGGAACTTGCAGCCTATTTATGTAGTGAATGCTGTTTTGAAAATACCGCCTCCACAATCTGTCGGAAAATCTGAGGTACTCTTTAGAATTAGTGTTTATTGGGTCGAGGTAATGATAGTGATCAGCTATGTCGATCATCTGGACCGAATAGCCGCCCGGTTTCAGTATTCGCATCATGTCCTTTGTGTAGTCAGAAAGTACATTTTTGTTAATATGCTCGAACACGCCCACGCTAAAAATGACGTCGAATTTGTTTCCAGAAAACGAAGTCAAGTTGCCACTCTTGTCAAGGACGTAATTGTAACTCAATAACTCGTAAAGCTCATCGAAGGATTCGACAGCTGCGATCTTCTCCAGAAGATGGAGCACTTCCTTCCTATTCTCGATTGCGTCCTTGTCCAGGAAATCCGGCAATTCCGAGAAACACTGCTTCAATGTGCTCAACTGGCGATTGTCCCATACGTCAAATAGGTGCATCTCTACGTCGTGGAAGACCTTTACAAAAGTGGCGTACCAATGAATCCATCCCGTACCCAATTCCAGGAGAACGTCACCCTTCTTGATGTTGCAGAATTGTTCCAGCAATCGGATCATTTTTCGTCCCTGATCTACGTAGTTTTGACTAAGACCACGCCGTCTCTTTAGAGAATCGCCGATGGTGTCGCCTACAAATCTATAGAATTTCCGACTGACTTCCGTTGACGACAATAGCTTGAAAACAACTGGATAGAAAAGGTAGTACTTGATCATTCGCTTTCTCCGTCTGGCACAGTTGACACTGCGTATATCACAGAAGGTAGGACTTCCCCTAGATCAATGCCTCACGTCTCACGACCCAAACGAGTCGCGGCCGCGGATCACCTCAACGAGCCTCAGCAAGTCCCACTCTCACACCATGCAAGGAGTGCGTCGGGCGTGCCCCTATGCCATCCTCACCCCTCAAACTGCGACGTCACGTCCTTGTTGCCCCGTCTCAGGATCAACCTGAAGTCTTCCCGTCTGAGTGAGGGGTCGTCCACGATGTCGATCTCTAGCCCCAGTCTTCTCTCGAGATGCTCGAGTCTGGCGCCTCTTTCCTCAAGAAGATAAACAGCGACCTGGGGTGACACTTTCAACCGCATCTCTTTTTCGCCCAGCTCTGCCGCCGCTCTCTTGAGTATGCGTTCCATCTTCATGGACATAGACTCAAGGGAAAGGACCCTTCCGACTCCCCCACACGACGGACATTCTTCGCTGAAGTAGTGAAGTAGGCTCGGTCTTTCCCGCTGCCTCGTCATCTCAACGAGGCCTAGCTCGCTGACCTGAAATGCCTTGGTCCTCGCTCTGTCCTTCCTGAGTCCGGACCGAAGCTCGTCAAGGACGGCCTTCTTGTGACCCTCTTGCTCCATGTCTATGAAATCGATTACGATGATGCCTCCCATGTCCCTGAGCCTGAGCTGTCTGGCAATCTCGTGGGCGGCCTCCATGTTGGTCTTAAACGCGGTCTCTTCCTGATCCTTCCGGCCTATGTACCGTCCAGTGTTCACGTCTATGGCCACAAGAGCCTCGGTCTGATCTATGGCAATGTACCCACCCTTCTTAAGCCAGATCTTCCTGTCCATTGCCTTCTCTATCTCTGGCTCCATTCCGTAGAAGTCGAAAATGGGGGCCCTGCCCGTGTAGAGTTTGACCCTGTGTCTGAGCTCCGGGGCAAACGATCTCACGTACGAGAGAATCTGCCCGTGCTCCTTCTTTGAGTCAATGACAAGCTTGTGCACGTCGTCCGTAAAAATGTCTCTGATGAGACCGGCAACCAGTTCCATGTCCCTGTGAAGGAGAGCTGGCGCGCGGACCTTGCCTGCCTTGATCTCTATTCTCTTCCAAAGTCTGCTGAGGAACTTGACATCGGCTATGAAGTGTCTCTTCGTCTTGCCCTCGCCCGCAGTTCTCACAATTATGCCTGCACCGCTGGGCTTTATTTCCGAGACGATGCCTTTCAGTCTGGCGCGTTCGCTTCTGTCTTCTATTCTCCTTGAGACCCCCGCATGGTCTGCCCCCGGCAGTAGAACCAGGTATCTCCCGGGAAGCGAAACCTGCCCGCTCACACGAGGCCCCTTTGTGCCGATCGATTCTTTCGTGACCTGGACCAATAAGTCTTGGCCTTTCACCAAATGGTCCTCGATCTTGATGGCCTGCCTCAAGTCTCGCCGTTTCTCCTCGTCATCTTCGAAAGAGCCCTCCTCAAGTTCGTCGTAGTCCGCCAGGGATTCAACAAGGTCGGACACGTGGAGGAATGCAGTTTTCGCGAGACCGATGTCGACAAAGGCTGCCTGCATGCCCGGAAGCACGGCGTTGACTCTGGCCTTGTGGATGTCACCTACTCTTCTTCGTCGATCAGCCCTTTCTACGAGCAATTCGACAAGTTCCTTGTCTTCAAGAATGGCGATTCTTGTTTCGTGTGGATCACAGTTTATAAGAATTTCTCTAATCACAACTAATTTCACCTCTCATTTGATGTTCCCATCGCGAGTTTCCTTGCGGAGCAAGCGCGTGCGGTCCACGAACGTCTTTCGGTTTGAATTTATAATGCCCCATGCCCGCATGCTAGCTCACTATTGACGATTGAACGCTGCATGTAGCGGATTTGATCTCCGACGCCCGAACTCGTACCCCAGCTCAAATTCACATCGGGCTCTGAGTGCCCTTCGCGCAACTCAGGTATAATGCGATCCTCTCAATCAGAAGGTACTTCGTCTCGACCTCCTTGTCTCCTAGAAGTATTCCAACAACCTCATCTGGTCTTATCACATTTGTTCCCTGAAGGGAAAGCAACATTTCCAGAACAAGACGCTTTCCGTTGGAGAGTGCTATTCCCTTTATTGCGCTTCCCAGCTCGATTTCTCTGGGCCTGGAGTGCGCTCCCCTCTCAATAGTGACAGTACCTTTTTTCGCCAGAGAATCCTTCGCACCGGAAAGGACACTCCTGATCTCCTCAAGACTCATGTCCGTCTGTGCCACGAAATGCTCCGGAAACTCTACGGTGTATCTTGCCATCGTGCAGACAGACGAAAGTGAGCCAGTGCCTGGCGCCAGGCGTTTCCATTCCACAAAACGTATACCTTCGGGGAGAAGAGCGTTCAGTGCTGCAATCGGGTCGTCCTGCGGAGCCGTTGCAAGCTCCAGGTCAAAGTATTCGCTCCTACTCGTAAACCCGAGCGGCAGAGGCGGACCAAACGAGACCCGCGGTCTGGCTCTGTAGCCGCAAGAATATGCTACAGGCAGATTGGAGGCTCTGAGTGCGCGCGTAAAGATCCTAACGAGGTCGAGATGAGAGAGAAATCTGGCCTTCCCCTTTTTCTCATACTGAAATCTGTACTTTCCACCCGTGAGGGTTTCGGCACCTGCTCTCAACTCCTTGGAATGCGGCGACGGAGTCTTCGCCTTGCTTTCAGTTCCCGTTTCCTTTGCTGAAACGAGGCAAATCGTCTCTGGCGTCAAGCCCGTGGCCTCCAAAACGCCGCAGGAGTGGCAGACGCCACTCCTGCAGTCTTCGGTCAGTCGACTTTCGTAAGCAGCGACTCTCTCACTGAGCAGAAACTCTCTGTTCACGACTTCCACGTGGTCCCAGGAAAGAGGTTCGTCAAGCAAGCGTGCGCCAGTGTAAGCCTCAGTATTGAGGCCACTTTCCCCGAGAGCTTCCTGCCAGATGCGGAGTTTGAAGAAATCGGACCATGCATCAAGCCTTGCGCCCTTCTTCCAGGCAAGAAGAATCGCTTCCCCAATCCTTCTATCTCCACGTGCGAGGATACCTTCTAGAAATGAGACGCCCGGATCCCTCCATCTGACCTTTATCGGAAGCCGCTTCAAAAAATCAACGATTTCCTTTGTCTTGGAAGCCATCTCCTGGAGCGAATCTTGTCTTTCCCATTGAAACGGAGTGTGCGCCTTGGGTATGAAAGGCGAAATGCTAACGTTGAAGCTCGCTCTTGGGTTCAGCTTTCGGGCTGCCTTCAACGCACCCTCAACCATACGAGGAATAGCTTGAACGTCCTCCTCGGTCTCGGTGGGTAGACCTATCATGAAGTAGAGCTTAATCAGATTCCATCCGGATTGAGCAGCAAGGGCGATGGCTCTCACAATTTCTTCGTCGTCCATGCCCTTGTTTATGACGTCCCGGAGTCTTCTTGTTCCGGCTTCTGGTGCAAGGGTCATGCCCGATTTCTTGAATCTGTCAAGCTCACTCATTAACTCGAAAGTAAGCGTGTCAGGTCTCATCGAAGGCAGAGTGACTTCCACCCCTCTTTCGGCAAACACTCCGTCCAGCAGGGGCAACAATTCCGGCAGTCCCGAATAGTCAGGAGTTGAGAGCGAAATCAGCGAGATCTCTTCAAGACCGGCCCTTAAGAAACCCCTGGTGGCTTCATCGAGGACAGAATACACGTTTTTCTCACGAACAGGTCTGTACGTGTAACCGGCCATGCAAAACCTGCATCCGTGCGTGCAGCCCCTCATCACTTCCACGTTGAGCCGGTCGTGCGTCACTTCCACCCGAGGCGTGAAAGTAAGTGGTTCGTGATGTTCTATACTCTGCGTGACGGCGCTCCTTACGCGGCCCTGTACAGAAGCGTCCCTTATGTTCATGCCGCCTTCGGTAGACGTCACGGGAAACAAGGAGGGTACGTAGAGGCCGCGGCGTTCTGAAAGCTCTTTCAGGACTTCTGCCCTGGTTCCCTTCCTCTTTTTCTGTGTTCTGACGACTGAACAGACGTGACCTATTGTCTCTTCGCCATCACCAATAGAGAAGCAGTCAATGAAGTCAGAAAGAGGTTCGGGGTTGAAGGCGCAGCTTCCTCCTGCCACAACAAGAGGGTGAGAGCAGTCTCTCTCCGAAGCAAACAACGGGATTCCACCCAGCTCAAGCATGTTGAGGACGTTGGCATACTGCAACTCGTATTGAAGTGAGAATCCTACTATGTCAAAGTCCCTGATTGGAATCGAATGGCAGAGAGAGACAAGTGGAACGCCCATTTTTCTCAGTAGATCTTCAAAATCCGGCCAGGGCGCAAAACAATAGTCGAGCAGGACGCCCTTCATTTCCTTCAGCGTGGCGCCAAGAATCCTCAGCCCCAAATTCGCAACGCCCACCTCGCAGGTGTCCGGAAAGACCAGCAACACCTTAAGCTCCCTGCCGGCAGGCATATCCCTGCAACCGGTGACGAACTCACCCACGTATCTGCCTGGCTTGCGAACCAGAGGTAGAATCAGCTCTTCGAGAGTTCTTGCGTAGTCTTTCATCTTTTCAAATAAAACGCGTGGAAAAAAGGGAATCTGAATCGAGAAAGATTTGCGGCGAAAGTCCCAACCCCCACCAGCGAAATCCACGAGACCACAGACTGCCCGGCTTTCTGGAGGTTTTCCGAATATTACCACTTTGCGCGGCCTTGCTCAAGTTCAAATGCGTAACACATTAGTGGGTAGCCTATTGAGCGTGCGTCAACCATTACCAGTAAGCTCCCGGCTAGGCCACCCCTCTCAGAAGTGGACTTTCCTCCGCAGGTGTTGCCACAACGAACGTTTTGCCAGAATGAGTGGCGCGCAAGCTCTGTTGGCCGGTGGCGCTCAACCTACGCAGCTATTGCCACAACGAGCACCTTACCAGCTCCAGCAGTCTTGAGAGCCTCGATGCAGGCGGCCACAGTAGAACCAGTGGTGACGACGTCATCCACGAGTATGATGTTCTTCCCCGCCGCAACGCCCACCTTGGTCACAACAAAACTACCCGCCAGGTTGCGTCTTCTTGAGTCCCCGGCCAGCTTGGCCTGTTCGGCCGTGGGCTTTAGCTTCGTCAGAAGATTCGCGATCAGCGGAACCCCGGAGTCACCTTCCAGACGCGCGGCAATCTCTGCGCTCTGATTGAAACCCCTTTCCCTCAGTCTGGCTCGAAAAAGAGGGACCGGGCACATGAGCTGAAAGCTGCGGAAGTCTTCGTCGATGATACCAGAATCCAGGATCAGCTTGGCCAAAAGTGGTGCTAGCTCTCGTTCCCCAGAGTACTTGAGTCTGTGTACGAGCCTGAGTATCTCCGTCCCCGCGCGGACTGCGGCTTTTCCAGTCACAAAGCTGTGCGACTCATGCCTGCAAGCACTCGGTCCAGTTTCGCTACTCCCTTCGCTATCTCCGGCCAGGCGGCAGAGCGGGCAGAAAAAGACTGGCCTGGGCTCCAACAAGCTGACGCAGCGAGAACAGAGCTTCTCTCTTGAAGAGATCCTGGTTTCACAAATTGAGCAGAACTGTGGAAGGAAACACTCGATGAACGCGGCTCCAACTGACTTTGCGGTAGCCAACATTCTTTTTCCCTTCATCCCTGCACCTCCCCACACACAGGTTAGCTATCCACATCCCGAACTAAGAACCCAGCTATCTCGCTCTGGCGCGAAGAATCCGCATCATCACGATTGAAACAACTATCAGGCCGGCGGCAATAAGCTGATTATTGTTGAAGCTCAGGTCTCCCAGGTGACCCATGTAGTCGCCGTCACCGTAGTATCTTGTGAAGTCAACCAAGGCCCTCGCCACAGCCAGAAACAGTATGCACGTCCAGAAAAGCTGCCCTTGAAACTTCTTTCTCTTATCATACCAGAGCAGATAGATAAAGATAATGAAGGCAAGGCCAGATGAGTACAATTGTGATGGATGAATTCGCGGCATGGCTCCAAAAGCGTAGGTCGCGAATGAGTTCTCGGGAAATACGACTCCCCAGGGCAGGTTCGTTGGCGTCCCAAAACAGCAGCCGTTCAGGAAGCAGCCGAGCCTCGTAATTGCCTCCCCCAACGCGATGAAAGGAGCCATCACGTCGGCAACCTTCCACACCGGATAGCCTTGCCACCTTACAAACGCCAAGCCGCCGACCGTGGCCGCGATCACTCCACCGTACATCGACAGCCCCCCCGCCCAAAGCATGAAGACGCCGGCAAAGTGCCCTCGAAACTCACTGAGGTGTGTCAGCACATAAAGAGCCCGGGACCCAGCCACTGCAAAGAACAGAATCACCAGAGCGAGCCGTACTACCAAGTCTTCGGGTACGTGAACCCTTTTCGCACGCCTCATCGCAAAATGTGTTCCGAAGAGGAATGAAAGAGTCAGTGCAAGACCATAGAACGTCAGGCGCAAGGGCCCTACGTGCAGAATCTCAGGATGCATGACTTTACCTCAACAAGCCTTCCCTCTGTAATCTCTCCCTTAGCGGTCTTTCGCCCAAATACCCTTCGGTTTGCATTGCCAGTATGGGGGCATCTTCTCCCCGCGTTTCTTACTCAGTACTCGTAGACCTTTCCGGCGATTCCAGCCATCACGCCGACTACGGTCAGACTCACCACCAAGGCTGAGCCGCCGTAACTCAAGAAAGGAAGAGGAACCCCGGTCACGGGGGCGAGACCCAAGGTCATTAGCATATTGATCGCACCATGATAAAGCAGAATACTAACTATTCCAACACACATCAGACTTCCAAACCTGCTCCTCGTGCGCACCGCAATGGAGATTCCTTTCCAGATTATGGTGGCGTATAGAAATACAACCAGACAACAGCCCACAAAACCGAACTCTTCCCCGAGCACGGCAAAAATGAAGTCTGTATGCTGCTGGGGAAGAAAAGAAAGTGACTTCTGAGTACCCTTGAGGAAACCTTTTCCAAACACTGCACCCGACCCGACGGCAATCTTGGATTGAACCGTCTGGTAACCTGCTCCAAGCCTGTTGGCGCCGGTACTTAAGAAGGCGATTATCCTCTCTTTCTGATAGTACTCCAGCTTGTTCCAGACCTCGTGCGCGCCTCCTCCGACAACGCTGGTCCCGATCATGACGAAGACGGAATGAACAAAGGAAAGCGTCGAATAGTGAAGAACAAGCCACTGGACCACAAAAAACACCAGCCAGATCCACCACCAGAAAGAACACAACATGCTCGCAAGCGGGAGGAGCAGAACGGCAAGGTTGATGGCCGGCACGCCGGCCCAGTAGAGCATTCCAAAAAGAATCGCAATGAAGGAGATGGCCGTTCCCAGGTCCGGTTGCTTGATTATGAGGGCGGTGGGAATCAGCGTGAGTGCGACCGGTATGGTGAGGCTCCCGAATCTCGTCCAGTCGACCCGTCTGTTAGCAAGGATCCGTGCCAGAACCAGTATGAGAGCGATCTTGGCAAACTCGGAAGGCTGAAACAGAAAGTTGCCGATCTGAAACCATCTCCTGGCCCCGAGTCTCACTTCGCCGAACGCAAGAACAGCCACGAGTAGGAGAATGGAGGCTACGTATACAAATTTCGCGAGCGCGTCGTAGAACCTCAGCGGTAGAGCGGCGGCGGCGGAAAGGAGCAGGATACCTGCTCCAAGCCACGCGATCTGTTTTAAGTACAGACTACTTCTGGCTGCGCTCAGTGGACCATGACCTGTACTGTAGATTAGACCGATCCCGATGAGCGAAAGAAGTAGGGCACAAGATATCAGCGCAAGGTCGGTCTTCTTGCCAATATCACTCAGTCGCAAGGGTATCCTCCGGACTTGGAGAAGCAAGTGTGAGCGTGTCGGGACCGAAGAAATAAAATCTCACAATCTCTCTCGCAACTGGTGCTGCGATCGAGCCACCGTGGCCGGCGTTCTCCACGACGACTGCAAAGGCTATTTCTGGATTCTCGACCGGAGCGAATCCCATGAACAGGGCGTGGTCCTGACCGTGCGGGTTCTGCGCAGTACCTGTCTTTCCTGCAACACGAACTCCCTGCACGGCGGCCATTCTGCCGGTGCCAACGGGCCCCGACACTGCAGCCTCCATCGCCTCTTTCAATAGGGCGGTGGTGCTCCCGGACAACCCCACGATCGCCCGGGGCTTTCTGTGAGAGGGCCTGCTGGCCGAGACATTTGCGCTCCCATAAGGAAGCCGCGCGGCCACAATGTAGGGTTCATAGAGACAGCCGCCGTTGGCAATGGCCGCGCAGAAGCTGGCAAGTCCGATTGGGGTCACAAGAATCTCACCCTGTCCGATAGAGAGATTGAGAAGAACACCTTTCCCCCATTTCCTCTTTCCGTATCGCTGGTCGTACCACTGAGTACTGGGGTAGAAACTTGATCTTTCGCCTTCGAGTTCGATTCCTGTGCGCTGGCTCAGACCGAATCTGGTTGCATAGCGGGCCAGCTTGTCTATGCCCAGACGCAGACCGAGCTGGTAAAAATAGACGTCGCACGACGCTTCAATGGCCTCAAGGAAATCCAGGCTTCCGTGACCTTCCGGTCTCCAGCATTTGAAGCTTCTTCTGCCGAACTTGTACGAACCCGTGCAAGGCTCCAGTTTGGTGTCACGATTCGCGACACCTTCTTCAAGAGCCGCCGCTGCGGTCAGAAGCTTCATGGTTGAACCCGGGGGATAAAGTGCCTGGGTCGCTCTGTTTAACAACGGATGAGCGCGGTCCGACTCCATCTTCTCCCATTCCTGAGGGGTGAGACCTACCGAGAAGATGTTGGGGTCGAATCCCGGTTTGCTTGCCATTGCCAGGACTGCGCCGTCCCTAACGTCGATTACCACAATTGCACCCGTCCTCCCCTCGCCCAGCGCAGCTTCAGCAGCTTCTTGAAGCTCCATGTCAACCGTGAGTACAAGGTCTATCCCGGCCAGGGGAAGCTCTTTGGGCGGGAGGGGCGGTCTATCGGGGGTGGGCTCCACCCTTCGGCCACGCGCATCAACTTCAACGTATTCCTTTCCGTTCCTGCCCCTCAGGTCTTCTTCTTCGCTGCCTTCTATGCCTACCCTTCCCACCATATCTCCGGGCTGGTACACGTCCTCAGGACTGGCCCTCATCTCCTCTTTTGTCACCTCCGACATATAGCCGACGAGATGGCACGCGAGCTCTCCATGTTCGTAAAAGCGCCTTGGCCGTGCTTCGATCCTGGTGCCGGGAAGTTCATCGCGATGCTCTTCCATGATCGAGACTTGTACGATGTCAAGATTGCACAAGAGTGTCACGGGCCTGAAAGGAGTCTCTTTCCCCTTCTCCACCAAGGTCTTCCATTCATCCAACCGATCCAGCCCAAGCAACGTGGAGACGTTCTCAAGCACTTCGTCAACCTGGATTTCTTTGGAAACAAATTCCTTCTCGAAGGGGTCGAAAAGCAGACAGTACGACATTGTGTTCTCGACGATGACCTTCCCGTTTCTGTCCAGAAGTCTTCCCCTTATACGAGGAAGCATCTCGAGTCTGACTCTATTGTTCTTTGCCTGTTCAGCGTAGCCCTTCCCGTGCCAGACCTGAAAATAGAACAGCCTGCCCACAATGACGGCCAGCAAGATGAGCGCGATTGCCTTGAGTACGCGCGCTCTGGAATACTTACTGCTCGGGGGGGACGATTGGTGTCTCACGTGCGACTGTCTCTCTGCGAGAAAAGACTCTCTGCATCAGATAATCATAGCCGGAGCATGCGAAGGCCGTGTATACGGCCGACCCGATGGACACTCGCAGGATGCTGAGCGCCAGATCTCGTATGTTACCCGGATAAAGGACCGCAAAGTAGATAAGATCGTGGACCACGACGGAACAGGCCAGCACGACGATCTGAGTCCAATATCTTTCCTTGTACAAACCAGAAGAAGCGCGTCCGGCGGCGAAGCCGATCGCAGATTTGCATAGTGAATTCAAACCCAGTCCGCCACCAAAGCTTAGATCCTGGAAGAGACCCACCAGGAAGCCCGCGATGGTTGCATGAAAGGGCCCATTACGGAGCGCGATGAAGGTAACAGAACCGAGAATGAGGTCGGGCCGCACCGGCCCGATTGCCAGGTAACCGACAATCGAACCCTGTAGAAGAAATGCAAAAACAAGGTATATGATCTCAAAGAGCACATCAGACAAGGTGTCTCTTCTCAACTAATGCACTCCTTACTTCTTGTCAATCGTTGCATCCAACAATCTTGCGTCGCTCATTTCAGTCAACTGCAGGGTTAAAGAGTCCGCTCTCTCGCATTTCGACCTTTATTTTCTCGGGTGCTATTAGAAGAACTTCTGCCAGACGCGAGAAATCTACAAAAGGTCTCACTTCAACGTAGGGCTCCCAGCGTCCCTTTTCCAACTTCACTCTTGAGACTGTCCCGATTCTTAGGCCAGCCGGGTACACACCGCCGAGCCCCGAAGAGATCACGACATCGCCAACCTTGACGTCGGTCTCGGGCTGGACGAATCTCATCACAAGTCGATTCGGTAGAGAGGGATTCCATTCAACGACTGCTTCTACCCCGTTTCTCTCAATCCTGACGCTTACAGGCGAGTTGTGGTTCGTGATGAGCTGCACCCGCGAGAACTCTTCGCCCACACCTTCCACTTTGCCTACGAGGCCCTGAGGAGAGTACGCGATCCAACCCCTGCCAACGCCTGCCAGCGAACCCTGATTTACCAGAATCACCGCGCCCAGTCTGCCTGTTTCCTTTCCAACGACCTCGGCATGCAGAAACTCCAGCTCGCTCTTCGGACTAAACCCCAGTTCCCTTCGAAGTCGTTCGTTTTCTCGTTTCAGCTCTTCGAGCTTTTCGAGTTCAAACGTGCGGTCGGCGATTCGAGAATACAGAACCCTGTACTCCTCGGCGAGCCAGACCAACCTTGCAAACCAACCTACCCGGCCTGTAAGTTGGCCAACCGTTTTGTCAATACTCGCTCTGGGAGTGGAGAGCCAGGACTCGCTCTCGAACCTGGTCATCAGAACAACGGAGATTACTACGCAGATCAGAAGCGCCTGCAAGGACCTGTCACGGAGGGAGGCAGCGAGGAAATCTTCAATCTTGTGCATGGCACGATCAATGACTCTCACCCTTCATTATCACGTTACGATACTTCTTGGGATTATCCAGTATTCTGCCCGTGCCTAGCACCACGCAAGTAAGCGGTTCATCAGAGACTTCGATGTGAAGGTTCGTATGCTCCCTCAACAGTGCATCCAATCCTCTAAGGAGGGAGCTGCCGCCTGTCATTACTATTCCCTTGTCAACGATATCGGAGGCAAGCTCGGGGGGTGTTTTTTCCAGAGACAGCTTAAGCGCGTCAACTATCTGGCCTATCGGCTCCTGAAGGGCTTCGCGCACCTCCACGGAAGTTATCTTGACTGTCTTCGGAATGCCACCAACGAGATCACGACCCTTGATTTCCATCTCTTCTTCTCGTTCGAGCCTGAAAGCTGATCCGATTCGAATCTTGACCTGTTCGGCGGTCTGCTCTCCAATTAGAAGATTGTGAGCTTTCTTGACGTGCTGTACGATGGCGTCGTCCATCTCGTCGCCAGCGATGCGGATAGAAACGTGACTCACTATGTCATCCAGAGCCATGACGGCTATCTCGGTGGTTCCTCCTCCGATATCGATTATCATGTTTCCAGACGGCCTGTCTACTGGCAATCCCACGCCTATTGCTGCGGCAATGGGTTCCTTCACAAGAAAAACCTCCCTGGCTCCGGCTCTGAGTGCGGAGTCCTCCACCGCCCTTCTCTCGACTTCCGTTATGCCAGAGGGCACGCATATCATTATCCTGGGTCTTATGAGACGCCAATTCTTGAGAACCTGTTTGATGAATTCTCTCAGCAGGTCTTCGGTCTTTTCGAAGTCAGCGATCACGCCATCTTTTAGAGGTCTGACAGCAACGATTCTGTCCGGCGTGCGGCCAAGCATCTCTTTTGCCTTTGTTCCAACCGCCAGTACCTCACCTGTCCCCTTGTCAACGGCCACTACCGATGGTTCATTGAGTACGATTCCCTCTCCCTTCAAATAGACGAGAGTGTTGGCCGTGCCCAGATCTATGGCAATGTCATTGGACAGAAACCTGAGCTTTCTCAAGAGAAACACGTTGAACCTCTTTCTGTCTGAGGACTCAAAGACTGGCCAGACCTTGGTGTCTCGGAAAAACCATGTCTTAATCTACCAAAACTCACAAACCGAATCAATCCTTTTAAAAACGATTTGACACAAAAAGATTGACGCTTCCGTGAAACAAAGGGGAACTGCAAGCCGGGAGCCGCGACGGTTCTATCGCCCCTGCTTCCTCCAACCGAGAGCTCACCCATTGTCCTTGACATTGGCCGTCTGGATTGATAGGTTCGACCCGGCATTGCGAAGCGACCTGTGTGAAGGAGGTAGCTCTCATGAGAAAGGTATGTGTGACCTTCCTGGCAATTGCATTCATTCTCGCCGCGATGGGGATTGCTCTTGCTGTCCCACCTACTGGTTCACCGAGGCCTCCCGAAGAGAAAAAGCCGTCGGAACCACCCCAGTTCATCCGCACGATCCAGGGCGAGACCTCCATTAGCGGAGTCGTCCAGGACCAGAACAAGAAGCCGCTCAAGGACGTCATGGTTAAGCTCTTCGTCGAGGGTGTAGTTGCTGCTTCGGCTCAGACCGATGGAGCGGGCGCATATAACCTGAAGTATCCCATCGACATTGGCAAAGACAAGACCGTGATGCTGTGGTACGTGGCGCCAGGGACCCAATGGGTTTCCAAGGCCGTTGTGCTTCATGAAAGCAAGGCCGCTCTGGCCTCAAACTTGATTTCTCCTTGCATCCCCAGAGTTCAAGTGAAGCCGTTCCTGGAATTCAACGTGCAAATGGTTGACGTTGCGACGAGGAACAGACAGATCGCGCAGTCGGGATGTCTTTCGGGAAAGCCGGTGTCCGAAAAGGGACAGTGAGCAATCAAGAGTGACCAGGCCGCGAAGCCATCAATAGCGACCAAGCCATCAAGAGTTAGTGAGCTATCAACGGCCAGGCGACTAAGGTCTTGAAAAGACTCCTTCGCCCACACGAGGACCGCCCCGAGGGACGTCTCGCCAGATCATTGAAAAACGCCCAACAAGCGTCGGCCTTTAGAACGAAACGTGACCTTTCTGTGTCAGGGCGTCTCTCCTGGCGCTGATTCTACCCATCTCTGCCAGTCTTTTTCTCGCAATCTGAGCCCAGGTGGTCTGAGGATACAATCCTCTCACTCTGAGGCAGAGTTCACTTGCCTTGTCGAGATCGTTGAGTTTGGTAGCGTAGATTTCTGCTGCCTTCAGGAGCGAAGCCGGCGCCTTGTCAGTTCCAGGGTTTGAGCTGCCAAAGGTGGCATAGGCTTCCGCAGACAGGTCCAAACGACCGTTTTCTTCGAGACGCCGGGCCATAACCAGTTGAGAAGACGCAGGAAGCTCGGCCCCCTCAGAAATCCTCTTCATTTCCTCGTAGAGTTCCACTGCGGCTCCGAAGCCCCCCGAGTTGAGTTCGCGAACAATGGCCTTTGAGTATTCCCTCGTGGCCTTTTTTCTTTGACCGGTCAGCAGGAATGTTCTGGCAAGAAGAGCTCTCGCCTCGGCATCAAGGGGTCTCACCCTGAGAAACTCTATCAACTCACCCATTGCTGCAAACCACTTGCCCTCTTCGAAGTACCTCTTGCCCTTCAGGAGCTTTCTCTCCAGGCCTGCTTCCTTACCCAGGCCTCCCGTCAGACCAAGGGCAAGGCCAAACAGAAAACCTGATATGTGGGACCAGTAAGCAGTTGTAGAAAGCGGATTCGAAGAGGAGGACAGCCCGTAGGCAAGTTGAATCAGAATCCAAAGGAGCATTGCCCCTCCGGCGTTGAGCCTGGATATCGAGGCACGGTAGACACCCTGGAGGAAAAGTAGAGCCAGCGACGCCACCTTTACGCGGACATAATAGAACCTCACCAGAAACAGGCCGAGAAGCCCGGAGATAGCACCCGAGGCTCCGATGATCGGAAATGCCGCGTTTTGCGGCACAAAGCTCACCACGGCGACGGCCTGGACCATCATCGACAGCGCACCGCACACCAGGTACGCGCCCAAATAGTGAACTCGCCCCATACGATCCTCGAGCACGGAGCCAAAGATCCATAAGTACAAAAGATTCGGAACGATGTGCAGGAAATCCACATGGATGAAGCACGAGGTCAGAAGGGCATGGACTTGGAAACGAACAGGGACAAAAGCAAGCCGCAGAAGGAAATAGCTGTCCGTACCCAGAAACCGGACGGCGACAAAGACTGCAGCGTTAAGACCCAGAAGGAACAGCGTTACCAGGGGGATTTTGCGTAACCGTACCTCAGTCCCCACTGGCAGAAAGTAGAAGTAGTACATTCAGCTACCTGGGCGGGCCCATCAGACAGGAATACAAAGGGGAGCAGCTTTCCGCTGCCCCCCTTTCCACTCTGCGGCTCAAAGAGCCCCAGCGAATACTAATAGTGGTAGGTCGCACTAATCCTGGTGAACGGAAGCTCCTCAACACCGCTCAACCAGTACATCCCGGTAAATGGGTAAAAGTCGTTCATGGTGGCATCGATGTCAAGATCGCCAAACTTGAACCCGACGCCCAGGGAGAACATAAACGGCTCGTTAAAATACGGCATTCTTAGGCCCGTCGCATCGAATATGTCAGAGCGGAGCCCATCAGGAATCAAGCCGTTCTTTGTCTTGAACTCGATGCTCTCGACCCCGGGGCCGACGAACGTGAGCTCTGTTTCCTCGTTGACCAAGTTCTTCTTCGCGCCGAACCTTACTGTCAACCAATCCTTCACCTCTGTTTCAAGACAGCCGAAAAGGAAGGGTGCAGCAGTGCTCGTGAACGTGAATGTCTCGAGGTTCGTGGCAGGCGGCGCAGCGGCAGCGAAGGTTTGGTCAACCTCCATCTTGGACTGGGAGAATCCAAGACCCATCATGAACCAGCTTCCGACATCGACCTTTAGACCCAACCCTGCCCTCATATTGGTGAGGGTCTGGTCGGCAGAATCCTCAGCATCAGGGACGTCAGGAGCCTTTACCTGCCAGCCGAAGTCGTACTTGTTGTAGCCAACCAGGGGGACAAGGCTTATGTTCTCGGCCATCGTGAAGAAACCGCGACCCGTGAAGCCGATCGAAGCATTGCCCTTGTCTTCCCAGGTGAAGGACGGAGTCGGTATGAAGTCCACCGAGAAGTCGACCATCCTGTACTCGAAGGCAGCCTCGAGCTTGTCGGTCTCGCGCACGTCCATCCCGACGCTCAGACCCAACCCCCAGGAATTCATGTCGTTTATGACGATGTCGTCAGGACCGCCGACATAGATGAAATACAGGGGGCTGAACTTCTCGAACTCCACCTCTTCGTAGGAGCTCGAGCTGTTGTCAAAGCGGACACCGAGAGACGCCTTGCCGAAATTCATGCCCCAAAGAACGTCAAACTGGCTGCCCTCTGTGCCCGACCAGTTCGGGACGGGGGCGAAGTTGCTGTTTTCCCTCAGCATCAACCCGAAGACACCGTAGGCGTTGTCCTGGCCAAGGCCCATTGTGGCCCCGAACCCACGGTCCCAGGATCCGTACATGCCTAGCTCACCAATCACCACGCCAGGGTACCTGGTTATCGAAACCGGGTACGTAAACATATTGGCGTAGTCTTCAACAAAGTCCGGAATCACTCCCAAGCCTTCCAGTCTTGCAGTGGAAGCCAATGCAAGAGCTGGAGTCATAAGAAGCAAAACCGTCAACAGTAAGATTTTTCTGGTATGCATTGAGAAAGCCTCCTTTTTGTACTCTCTCTTAAATGACGTTTAACTCTGCACCCTCCCCTCTGACACCACCCCGGACTAACCACGGAGAGAAGAGGTTAGAAATTCGTATTCCACACCCCCTTTCATGATCGGTCATCTCAATCCGTCTGAATTAAGAAGTGCTGTCGCCTAGTGTGGCCTTGCAACCACGAATAAAGAAAAGCAAAACAGAGCGTTATGGCACTCGGCGGCACACTCTATTGCAACGCCTTTTTTTTGTCAACATTTTTTTTGACTTGTCTCAAAGGTCTGGTCACGGCTCGCAGAAGCCTTGAAAGCTCAAGTGAATGGCCCAGTTTCCCTCTTTTGAGACTCCCCCTTCCGACGTACCCCCGGGAGTGAATGAAGGAGAACCCTCCCGTCGAGATGCCCACGTGCGAAATGTGCCCGAGGCTCCTTCCGAAGAAAAGAAGATCAGCCGGTTGGAACCGTCCGACCTCAATGTCCACAGAGCAGTCCCTCGTAGCACGAAGCTGGTCTTGGGCGTCACGAGGCAGGCTCACCCCGTTGAATGAGTAGACGGTCTGAACGAGGCCCGAGCAGTCGCAGCCCCAGGGAGTCGTTCCACCCCAAAGGTAGGGCGCACCCATAAAACAGACCGCCGTCTCGATGATGGCGGAGGAGGTAGCCAAAGAAGACGGGAGCGACTGAACCCCGGAACTCTCAACCCACCCCCGCCCGGAATCTGGAAGAACGGTCTTGACCCAATCCTCCCGGCTTGCAAGTTTCGGAAGACGAGTTCCCAGTACAAGCTCACACAGTACCAGCGAGTTGACCGAGGGTGCTTCCCTGAGTGGAATGCTTCTGCGGTTCACCTGGTACTCAATCCTGGCCGTCCATTTGAGCAGTTCTACGCCCGAGACGGGAACGACAGACCAACTCCTGACCCAGCCAACATAATTGTCCGGCAGCCTGACCAGGTACCAGGTGCGGTCGCGAGTTGTGCGGATCACTTCCAGCCCGACGCCGAGGATGACCTGGGTCAGAAGCTCGGAAATGTGTGAGCATTTGTCCCTTACGTCCGCCACGCTGACCGAAACGAGAAGTTTCCTTGCGCTCATTCGCGCTCAGGTCCCACAAGTTCGTAGTTCCCCAGCCCCATCCTATCAACAAAGACGAAAGTGAGGTTCCGCTCAAAGTAGTACCACACTTCGTAGGCGGGCCCGCTGGGACTGAAGGGCCGGCTCTCGACCTGGTCCGGCGGTCCCCTTCTTATGTAGATTCTTCCCCTGTCTGTCTTCCAGCCAGGCTGAATGGACGAGAAGTTCTCGTTCGCGTATCCTACCCTGCCAAAGAACTCTATGAGGAATTCGTTCTCGGGTGTTTCGGGGTACGTGTCCCGCTTTTTCCAGAATCCGAGCCAGAGACGTTTTCTTTCCGCACCTGTTGCTTGCTTGATGGGTTCTATCTCCGAACGAGATGCGATGTAACTGAGAAGGACCAGAGTGTCGTCGATGTTCTTCTCGAGATCGAACTTCGTCTCGTCCACTTCAAACGTTCGGCTCGCGTTGGGCACCCCCTTTGCCTGACCGATAAAAAGCTCTAGTGTATGCTCTCCCATCGTGAGGTCGCTCACCGAATACGTGAAGAGAAAAGGCGAGACCCTCCCCCCTCTCGTGACGTCAAGCGTGTCTCTCAGCTTTTCGGAGCCCTGACCGTCGAGAACTCTCCACACGATCCTGACGGCGCCAGTGTCGATCTCCGCCGGAGCATCGGAAAGCTCTCCATAGACACAAACAGTGGGGAATCTCTCGCCAAAGCTGGCCCTGGGAAAAGGGACCAGTCTCGAACGCAGCGAACCAGAGTCTGCGGAGTCGGCACGGCACCTGCCGATCAAGAGATCGCTTATTGCAGGGAATGACTTGAAAGGCTTCAGATCAAGTTTGATCAAGATTGAAGACCCTTCCTCTGAATCAAGATTCTCCGTTCTGACGACGAGGCTATACTTGCCGGGAGGTACCCCAAGCTTAAAGGTCTCCTGGTAGGAACCCTCTGGAGAAATCGTCTCCCTGTACGAGGAACACGCAACCTGCCTTCTCCATGAATCGCCCGCCGCCTGCTTACTCTTGGCGTCGTAGAGCACCGCCTGAACCTCAAAACGGGCCAGGAATCCTTCGGCCTTCTTCAAGAACTGAAGCTGGCTATACGAAATATCATAGTGAATCTCAAGAGTCCCCTCGTGCTCCGGAGATGGGAAGAATGTCGCGTCTGCGTAAAAATGGGGTGACTCCTTTGCTCTCCTGGAGCCAAGCTCAAAGTCTGACGCAAGGATTGAAGACTGAAGGATGGACAGGCAAGAACCAACAACAATTGTGACAAGAATCGTTATAAGAAGAGGGCGACTCGGTGTCATAAACGATGCCTCCTACTCGCAAGTCCCGTCCGGAAGGGCCGGGCGAAATCTAACACAAAGAGTGTGTCTATTCAACAAGCGTGGCTGATGGCACGGAAGATCCCTTGCCGGAGACTAAAGCTGCCCTGAATTCGCAGTGCCTGTCGCAAGGTGAGGTTGCAACAAATTGGTTGCAACAACGGACGCTTTGGTATAGATTTTATTTCTTTGAAGAGTGCTGCCTTCTGAGAATCATTTTGTCAGCTCCTCCCGGGGTGTTTTGAGAGGATACAGGAGGGAATCATGAAGTACGTTGTAGTTGCATCTTTGCTCCTCTCGACGCTAGTCTTCTTCCATGCTTTGGCTGAAGCCCAACCTGCCATTCCTCTAATTTCCGTGGGCATCAGGGGAGGCTTGAGCACCTACGCGATGAGCGACATGAATGTTGTCATAAACGAAATAAACGACCTGCTCTTGGCCTTGAGATTCGACGAGCTCAAGACCTTTGGAAGCGGTCCTAACGGCGGAGGCGAACTACGCATAAGGATACGTCCCCACATTGCACTTTCGGCGACTGCTGAGTACCTCTACCAGTCTGCCGGCGTGGATCTTGAGAGAGTGGGCGAGCAATTCCAGCGAGTTGAGCTGCACGCGAGCACAGTACCGATCACGGGCCGCGTACTTTATGTTGTCAGCAATGCCAAGAACCCGAAGCTTGTCTACACCATGGGCGGTGGGATTTCTTATCTCTGGCTGGGTAGACTCAAGACCGGGATACCGAGCCCTTACTATAGAACGGCTGACGGAAACGGCATCGGTCTACAGGCACTTGGTGGGGTCGAATACTTCGTCAGACCCTGGGCCTCGGTTGGTGGAGAGCTTCTCTACAGGCACGCCAAGATTTCAGAGCTCACGTACAACGATGACGGCTCACCTGTTCTGATGAGCAACGGGCAAAAGATGAGAATGGACTTTAGCGGCGTCTGCTTCAACGCGTGCGTCAGATTCCATTTGTAACGGCTGCGCCGGAAAACCACACCGGCTATTAGGTTGAACCCCTCGGTGATGCTCGCCAGAATAGTGGGAGGTGCACTATGCGAAACAAACTTGCCTTTCTGGTCGCATGCTGCCTATTGGTTTCGTTCTCTCGTTGTGCGGGAGCGGACATCCTGCCCCCGGGAACGCATGAATTGGGTGGCAGCGCAGATGTAGTCTTTCCCGAAAACGGCTCCTCCATTTATCTTGGTCCGCGTTTTGGCATCGTTTTCGCTCCAGGCTCCGAGTTGGAGTTCGAGATGGGCTATTCAAGGACTTCAGACGGGCTGTCAAATTCCAGGCTGGCCTTTCTTGCAGATTTTATTTACAATTTTGAGACTGTCTCAACACCCTACCCTTTTGTGCTGGCGGGATTTGGATTTGCCAGGTCTCATAGCGAATGGCAAAGGGGTGGTCTTGAATATCGCAGTGACGAGACTAACGGAATGCTGAACCTGGGGGCGGGTATGAGGCTGCCGATAACTGAGTCGGGTCTGATTCGTTTGGAACTGCGCTACACCAGGGAATTCGCAAACCCCGACGTGAGTACGACGGCGCTTCGTGCCGGTCTGTCACTCCTGCTGGATTAGCCAGTACTGGATTAGCCATTCTCTCCAAGCGGCTTGGTTCTTCCTCCGGATGGTGACTTGGCCTTTAGGTCTCACTTGCTCAGGGTTGCGCTCTGGCCTTTCTCTCTCCGCACTATCTCGACAAGCCCCTCCAAAAGCAAGAACCTCCCAAGTGAAATCACCTGGGCAGGGATGCTCTTGACAAAAAGTGGATTCTCGCAAAGGCCACCACACAAGTACACCTTGCCGGGACAACCAGCAAATCTGTGAGCATTCACCGCTATCCCTTTCACGAACTTGGCCACTGCTTCCTCAACTCTCTCTCCTCTCGATACGGCGTCAAAGACAGCGCTCATCCCCAATACTCCGCATGCTACTGGCAGATGGTCGTCCGGTGCGGAGATGCTTCTGTAATCAAGCTTGAAGTGCATCTCCAGAAGCTCGATTGAGAATCCCATTGAAGATCCACACTCGGAATTCCAGCCCGCCCTCTCAAACTTTCCTTTTTCAAAGGCGACGAACTTTACGTCCCTGCTGCCACAATCAAGAACAAGGAAGTCAGACGCGTCGATCCGTTTCCTGGCGCCAGTCGCAAGTGCCACAAGCTCGTTTACCACTCGAGTCGCTTTCAAGGGAGCGTTGTGACCGGTTCCGTAGTCAGCCCTAACCTGGGGCCCAACTTCCGTGCTTCTGATCACTTGAGGCCCACTGGGCGAACCTACCTCCCAGAGCTTTGTGTAAGATGTCCCAAAATCCCCCACTATCAAAGTCACACTCCATTCAATCTGAAGTGAACCAGGCCTGACTCCACTTGATCTGGCTCTCCTCGACGCCCACTCCTGCAAGACCTTTGGAACAGACTGGCGCGCCACCGGTTTTTCGCATTCACCTCGTCCCACGCGTTCAACTCAACGCCCGACCCCGTTAAGTTCGAGAAACGCCTCCACCTTCGCTCTGGTGCTCGCGCTAATGTCAAAATCTCCGTCGACGTAGAATCCTCTGGGATGTCGATGAGCAAGATAATAGGCGATCGAGTTCTTGGCGCAAAAGGATTGGGCAAAAAAGATTGTGGGTATTGATGGATCGAACGTGAGCTCGAGTTCCCTGTCAGCAGGGGTCTTGTTCTCCATGCATCTAGTCCAACCGAAAACGTACGTCTCGGGCGGAAATAGCTCGAGCAGACCGAAATCCCTCGGCGGCACGCCCCAAAAACCACACGTGGCTCTGGAGGGAACAAGGTCAACTTTCAGGCCATCAGGATGCTTAACGCTGTCAACAATCCTCTCAAACTTTTCGACGAGTGCCAGGGAAGAGACACAGATGGGATTGCCCCGTCTCTCAGTGTCCTCGTTTTCGGTCTCCATGACAGGAATCGAGAGCTCCCTTTCGAGGACCTCTTTGATGTGGCGGGCACCATCGCACTTGCCGTGACCGACGTCCACGTAGATCTCGTCCAATTCAAGTCTGAGCGCGTTGGAGAGCACGGTTCTTAAGATCGCGCAGTAATAGCGCGGAATCAACCGCGCCTCGACCTCGACGTCGACAAGAGAAACGGTGGCATCAAGGTCAATGATTTCGTCTCTCCTCTCGACGAGCTTCTTGATTACGTCGACCGGAGGAACCCCCACTATTCCCACTACACGTCCCACGAGACGTCACGTCCTTCCGCGTTAAACTTCCTACTCTTGACCAGATATATCAGTGGGAGGCTTATTACTGTGACGGTCATTTTCACGAGGTACTGACCCTCTACTAGGGCAATCAGCGGCATGACGCCGTAGAAAGCAATCGTAATAAACAAGACGCTGTCAATGGCAGTCGAGACCGAATTGCTGACAAGAACTCGCAGCCATCTCGCCCTGCCGACTCTCTGCTTCCACCACGCAAACACGTGGGTGTCTATGAGAGAACTCACGAGGTAAGCCGCGAGGCTTGCCGCGACGATCCTGGGAGTAGCTCCGAGCACGGAAGCGAAGGCTTCTTGATTCGCATAAAACGAGGCGGAAGGTAAGAAGATGGCAAGCTGGAGATAGAGTGCAAGCAATACATTTGCAGCGAAAGTGCCGTAAATCACCTGACGCGCACGCTTCCTACCCAGTGTTTCGTTTATGAGGTCAATCAGAGTAAAGGTCAGCGTGTAAATGAAAACCGCAGAGGGAACAACAATGCGGCCCAACGCAATCGGCTTAGAGGCCGTGACGTTGGCTATGAGCTCGCAGGCTACGTACAGGGAAATAATGAGTATCATGTTTCCTCACTTCTCGCTATCGTATGCTACCAAAAACATCCGAGTCGAGCAACAGGCGTCGGCAGATTACGAGGAGGGACTCGACCGTCTAATTTCGACCATCCTACCAAGAAACACTGGCGTCAACAATTTTGGGGGAATTCAAGAATCTTCACTGCGTGTTCCTCCTGCTGCGCCGTGTTGAAGATGGGGCGGATATGTGGTAAGTTTGTACTTCAAGTCCCTGGGGAGGCAGGTGTAAGACCCATAACACGGGAGAGAGAATGAAGTGTGCCGCTAGTTTTGGAGAATCGAATTCCTTCTCACTGCTTTCGAGGCAACTGGTTCTCGGGGGTCTGGCTCTGCTCGTCGCCACGGGCCTGGTGCTCCTCACAGGCCTGATGCTGCCAGGATGTTCGGGCGGAGAAAAGACAGTTGCCCCCAGGAATCTTCCTCCTTCGATAAACGCAATCCAACTCGTACCACCAAGAGCGGCTCCAGGTGATACCGTTGTGGCTTCGGCAATCGCCGGGGATCCCGAGGGCAAACCGCTGGTTTTCTCATGGAGAGCGAGCGTCGGAACACTGATCGATTCGCTCGGACAATCTATTCGATGGATAGCACCTTCCGTGGCTTCGACTTGTTCGCTGACGGTCAAGATCAGCGATGAGGCTAACGAAGTCTCGATGAGCCGCGTAATCTCCGTCGGTGTTGGGTGTCTCGTCATAGAGAGCTTCCCCGAGGGCGCGAGATTACTGATCGACTCTGAACCCACCGAGTTATTTACGCCACTCACGATAGCCGACGCCCCCGTTGGAAGTTACTCCCTGCAAGTGGAAAGGGCACCCTATGTTTACTCTCCCAATCCAGCGAGCGTGGAGGTCACCCACGGAGATACGACCCGCGTGCGCTTCAAGTTGAACGAGGGCGTCATGTCGATGACTCAGATGACAGTGAACGGTTGCGTTACGCAGAGCTCCTGGTCGCCGAGCGGAGCGAGCGTGGTGTGCGCCATAGAAGACCTCGGTCTGGGCTACCGTGCCCTCGCCATCTTTGATTCCCCCTGGCCAGACTTTGTGGAAGACGTGATACAGACGGGCACGGGGGGCCGGCAAAGCTGGGGACCGTCTTGGTGTCCGACCACTTGCGCTGTTCTTTTTGCCTCTTCCCGCACCGGCGTAAACCGGATCTACCAGGTGCCGATATGCGGCTACCCTTACGGCGGCGAGGCGCAGCTTGTCTACTCGGAAGTCGCCAATTTCCCGGTCTGGTCACCTAGCGGTGACCGGATCGCTTTTCTGGCTGATGAAAGCGGGAGTTTTTCGCTGAAGATTATGCCCGGCTCGGGGGGACCGGCTACAACGATTGCGGCAGAAATCGCCGAGGACAGACCCTCCTGGTCACCCGACGGGAGCCAGGTTGTTTTCTCCAAGATAGTGGATGGGCAACCCTATCTATTCGCAGTTCCTTCGGGAGGCGGAACGCCGTTGCAGATCTCTCAGGTTCCGGGCATGCACCCGAGTTGGTCTCCGAGCGGGAACATGATCGCGTTCGTTTCGTCTCTGGACGGGACGGAGAACGTATGGATCCTGTTCCTCGACGCTCTTCCCACGCCTGTCGAGGGCCAACTCACGAGCACCGGCGCAAACTGGCCCGCCTGGAGGCCTAACGGCGTCGCTATTTGCTTCGCCGCGCCCAGCTCTCAGCCAGGCTGTTCCACGCTCTGGTTTGCGACCGAGTTTCCTTTCTAGCATGTCCACCGCGTTGTGTGCGGCCGGGCGCATTGACGTTATGGCAAGGGTGCAGGAATGGGCCATCGTAGACCTATTCAGACGTAAAGTCAGTGGCCTGGCCTGTTGGCGTTATGGCAGGGGCCCCAAAAGGTCTGCCGGACCTTGGGGGTCCGGCATAATTGGTAGCGCCACGGGGAGTCGAACCCCGGTCTGATGGCTGAGAACCACCTGTCCTAACCACTAGACGATGGCGCCCGAGTACGTTTCAGACATCGTTTGGCTGGGGAGTGAGGATTCGAACCCCAGTAAGCAGATCCAGAGTCTGCTGTCCTACCACTGGACGACTCCCCAGTGTTCTCTCGGGTAAATTAGCATACGAACTGGCCCTTTTCAACCTCTTTGTGTGGCCAACGCGAAGGCGGCAAGCCGGAAAGCTCACGCGAGCTGGTGCGGGGAGGCCCCCGGGAGATCGGTCGAGCTCCCGCCTGCTAAGAGCTGAGATCAGAGTTCACAAAGGCTGCGGCATCTCTCAAGCGGGAAACAGACCTTTTTTCCCCAAGAAGCTCCATGATCTCGAAGATCCCCGGGCTCGTCGTTCTGCCCGTGAGAGCTGCCCTGGCTGGATGTATGAGTTCGCCCGGCTTGAGCCCCATCCCTACTGCGAGGCCCCTCACAGCTTGCTCAATCGGACCCGCGCTGTAGTCCCTCAACCCTTCAAGCGTGTCGGCTACCCGGACCAGAATGTCACGAGTTCTCTGTTCTGACAGGAGTAGTTCCTTTGCCTTCTCGTCGTATTGTATCTTTTCCACGAAGAAGAAACCCGCTTGCTCGGTTATCTGTGAAGCGACCCTGAGCCTTTCTCCGAGGACTCGAGTTATGCCCGTTAGCCAGTCTCTTTTCTCATCGATACCGTCCATTCTTTCTGCTTCTTGCAGATAGCGGGTGACCAGCTCGGTCCTCTCGGACACCGAGAGTCTCTTCATGTATTGTCCATTCAGCCACAAGAGCTTCTCATGGTCGAAGACGGAAGGATTCGAACTCACTTTCTTCAGGGAAAACCTCTCGACGAGCTCCTTCTTGCTGAAGATCTCCTGTTTTCCATCGTAGGACCAGCCCAGCAAGGCGAGAAAGTTCACCATCGCCTCGGGAAGGAAGCCCTGTCTCTCGTAGTGAGAAAGAGCCACTGCTCCGTGCCTCTTACTCAACTTGGCACCGTCTGGTCCCAGAATCATGGGAATGTGCGCAAAGACGGGTTGAGTTTCGCCCAGAGCTTCGTAGAGGAGGACTTGACGGGGAGTATTCGAGATGTGTTCGTCCCCCCTGATGACATGCGTAATCCGCATGGAAATGTCGTCGACCGTCGCGGCAAAATTGTACGTGGGGGTGCCGTCCGAGCGCAGGATGACGAAATCATCCAGCTCGGTGTTAGCGAACTCTATTGCGTCTTTGACAGCGTCGTTCCAGGCCGTTGAACCTGCTCGGACTCGAAACCTGAAGGCGTAAGGCTCTCCCCTGCTCTCTCTAGAAGCGATTTCCTCTTCCGAGAGTTCACTGCACCTTCCGTCATAGTGAGAAGCCTGCTTTCTCGCGAGCAAAGCCGCCTTTCTCTCCTTGAGCTCCTCCGCCGAACAGAAGCACTTGTATGCGTGGCCGGACCTTATGAGCTTTGACACGAATCCAAGGTATAACTCCGTTCTCTTGGATTGAAAGTACGGACCTGACACCTCTTCTTTGCCTGGCCCTTCATCCCAATCAAGTCCCAGCCACAGCATGCTCTTCAGAATGGCGCTCAGAGATTCTTCCGTGGAACGGGCGAAATCCGTGTCTTCGATTCTGAGAATGAACTTTCCGCCCTCCGAGCGTGCAAAGAGCCAGTTGAAGAGTGCCGTCCTTGCGCCTCCAACGTGAAGGTAGCCTGTTGGACTTGGCGCAAATCTCACCCTGGGAAAGTCTGACATCCGTCGTTACCTCGTGAGAGCGAGTCGGTTCTCAATCAAACCGCGACCAACGTAGCCAACTCTGGAGATAAGATCGAGTAGAACAGAAAGAAACAGAGTTCAATATGACTGAATTCGATTGAAACTACATCTCATTTGACTTCTTGTCCAGTTCAAAGCTCTCTGTGCAAAGACATGACGCCGCTCACTCGCTAACGACGTAAGCCACTGGCGGTTGCCAGTGGCTTACGTCAGCGGAAAGGAAACAGCCCAAGTCCCTCTAGTCCAACACCACCATCTTTCTCGAGGCCGTGTATTCGCCTATCTTCGCCCTCACAAAGTAGACTCCGCCTGCAACCCTGTCACCACCGTCACCAGTGGCGTTCCAGTAAAAGGAGTAGAAACCGGGAGCCTTTGGTTCATCAACAAGTGTTTTCACGCACCTTCCCGTCACGTCGAATATCCTGACTGCAACGCGCGTCAACACGGAGGAACCTGCTTTGCTGGCGGGAACGCTGAACGCAATCACAGTGTGAGGCTGGAAGGGATTAGGGAAGTTCTGCGCCAATGCAGGCGCAAAAGGTACCGACGAGGCCGGAACAGACACTGCGTACGGTCCAAAGAAAATCTCACCGTTCTGCGTCACCTTTGCAAGCAGGTAAGAGTATGCGCGACCGCCTTGAGCGGTCGGATCCACAAAGCTGTAACGGTGCGGAGCCACCGGCTCGACCGGCTCGGTGTTCACCTTTACGTAACCCTCCGGAACACTGCCCGCAGGACTGCCCATGCCGGGGTCGACGCCCGCTGCCGCGTTTTCAGCCTGACTTATCTCTTTGCGGTACACGTTCCACTGGGCCTTGAGAGTGTCGTCCATATTCGTGTACCATTCCAACACCACGCCGGCCTGGGAAGGTCTTGCAACAAAGGAAGAAAGCTCCACGGCCGTCAGGATGGAATTGACGAAATAGCCACTCCTTCCCGCGTCGTGCCTGAACATGGGCCACGGGTAGCTTGTCCTGGTATAGTTGAACTGACCCGGCATGTCCCAAACGTACACGGTCCTATCCCAGTTCTGACAGATCACGTTGACGTATCCGTCACCATCTATGTCCCATATTATTGCGGGTCCCCTCACTTCGCCACTCATCTGGATAGGGAATCCCGCGGCCTCTGACCCGTCGTGGTTCCATCCGTAGAGACGGCCGTCCTCGGCACCAAATAACACCTCGAGTCTTCCGTCTCCGTCTATGTCGCCAAGAGTGGGCGAACACTGGCTACCAAGGTTTGAGGAAAGCACCGGCCAACCAGACAGCATCTGGCCGTTGTATCCTTTCCAGGCAAAGACCCAGCCGTTTGTCGTTCCCATCACGACGTCAAGCTTTCCGTCTGCGTCAAGATCGCCTAACGCGGGAGAGGGCTGCATGTCCCCGGAGAGATTAATGCCGGTCTTGGGCCAACCCGGGACGAGCGTGCTGTCGAGATTGATTGCGTACACTCTGTAGTTTCCCGAGCCAAACACTATCTCAACCTCGCCGTCATCGTCCAGATCTGCGACTG
>Ga0315277_10000805_pt1 | contig 48378 bp, 46 predicted proteins | sample YL17G05_15_MG_FD_203695 | JGI IMG/M metagenome (GOLD analysis project Ga0315277, IMG submission 203695) | Sediment microbial communities from Yellowstone Lake, YNP, Wyoming, USA - YL17G05_15 | ecosystem: Environmental > Aquatic > Freshwater > Lake > Sediment | place: USA: Wyoming | collected... | reverse complement strand
CTTGGGTTAAAGTGACCCATGTTTATTTATATCTTTTTGGTCGATTTGTCCCGCAAAATCGTTACCCCCTGGAAATTGATCCCGGCCAAGGGGCCGAAAGTGAGTCCCACTTCCGATTGCACCCCTTCGCATAACGGTCTAATTGTTTTTTAACAGTTTCTGGTAATCTTCCGAGGCCTTGCGCAAAATGAGCCAATCGCCGAACAGCTCGGGCGTTTCCAGCCAAATCCGAAACCAGAGGGCTGCCTCCTGTTTCTCAATCCGCTTGCCGGCACTAACCCGGCGGTTGCGGGCAATCATCTCCGCGCGCTGCCGCCCAGCCAATGCCAGTTGATGACAGTACTCCACACCTTTCTTATCGCTGGCTGCCAGAAAACGTTGACGCATATTCTCGAGGCGAGTGATGGTTTCTTCTGTTTCCGCGAGGGTGGCAAAAGACAGCATTCCACTCAGGATGGAATCGTAAGGGGGGGCCAGATGCGGTTCCCGGATGCGGGGGCTCATTTTTTGGGGGCGGCATCAATGGCCGGCTTCAGGTCGATTTCAAAGAACATCATCTCCTTCCCGGTCTTGCCATTGCAAATGTTGGGTATATAAACCTTTGCAGATTCGAGCACCTGCCGGAGGCCGGGCACATCCTTTACCTGCAAAAAAAGGAAACCGCCGGCCGTCGCATGGGGTTCCACCCTTTTGACGGCGAGATACTTGGCTTTGAAATCCTGGCAGGCATCGGCATGGCTCTGCTGGATCTTGATCGGAGGAATCGGGAGCGGCACAACGATTCGCCTGGTAGGCTTGCTTTCATACAGGCATTGAACGGCATAAATCGGATCAACCGACTGCCGGCGTTCCTGATCCCACAGCAATTCGATGGAGGGGCCATCCACTTCCACGGGGAAGTCGTTACTATTGAAAATAACTATGGCCAGCGGCATAATCCCGCGTGCCAGCATGTCCGGCCTGTCAAAGACCTGGGCCGCCAGCGAATCGGTAAACAGCGGATCCACTGCGATCGTTACCCCTTCGCTAGCAAGCGTTGACGCGTAAGATTCGATGGCGCGTGCCTTCCAGGGCCGGATCTTATATCCCGCGGCGAAGGAACATACCGCGACCGCAATAAGGAGCGCGACAGGACGGAACAGATTTCCAATCGACCTATTCAGTATCATGAGGCACTTCCAGGGCGGCTGTGGCGAACCATTGGATTGATGCTCGATGAGTATAACATTGCTCAGGGAAACCATACATTGCAATCCTATCTGATTTATCTGCTGGCCCGTTGCGCGATGACGGCGTTCCGCGTCCTGCCTCGGGAGGGCGCGGCGCGGATTCTGGATGCCCTCGCAGCACTGACCTACCGCCTGGACGCTGTCCATCGCCGGATCGCCCTGACCAACCTCACGATCGCATTCCCGGAACTGTCACTGCGCGAACACGAACAGATCGCCGTCGGCAGCTTTAAGAATACGGCCCGCAATCTCCTCGAAATCGGCCGGATGCCAACTCTGACCCGTGCAAACATCGGCGACCTTGTCCAATATGATCCCGATTTCGGATTGGCCAACTATGAGCGGGCTGCCAGCGGCGGCAAAGGCATTCTCTATCTCACCGGACACTTCAGCGCATGGGAATTGCTCCCTACCGCCCATGCCCTGCACGGGTACCCGCTGAGTTTCATCACCCGGCCGATCGACAATGTGCTGCTGGAGAAGTACATTTTCGAAATCCGCCAACGGGCTGGAAATCAGGTGATCTATAAGCGCAATTCCGCCCGGCATATTCTTGAGAAGCTCAAGACCGGCGGCTCTGTGGGAATTTTGTTAGACCAGAACACGAGCCTGAACGAAGGGATTCTCGCGGATTTGTTTGGCTTGCCGGCCGCCACATCCACGAGTATTGCCCTGCTCTCCCTGCGCACGGATGCGGCTGTGCTCCCCGGATACATCGTGCCGAAGCCGAAATGCCGGTATGCGATTCGTTTTCTACCTCCAGTAGAGTTGATCCGCACCGGGGATACCAATCATGATGTGGCCGTCAACACGCAAAGGTTCAATCGGATTCTGGAGGGAATCATCCGCGAACAGCCGGACACCTGGCTCTGGGGACACCGCCGCTGGAAGAATCAAGCCGGAGAATTCCCGGATCTTTATCAGCTTACCCTCGACGACCTGCGCGCTTTCCTTGCGCAATACGCAAGGAAACGTAGGGACCACGGGCTGGAGGATTAGAGGGGCTGAAACGGAGCGCGGGCGTCCCGCCCAATGCCGCACAGTTGTTGCGCAACCACGATCATGTCGGGTCAAAGGGAGGCGCCGAAGGCGCTTGAGGAGTGCGGCACGCCAGCCTGCCCCTTATACAAATTTCTATCGCGCCCAAAAATGCCCGGGTGGCGGCGGCCCGTTCTGGAGTGCGGCGACTGGTCGCCGCTTGCTCAGCCTCGGTCAACCGCCAAACCGGGCGGCTTGCCGCCCTGCTGCACGGTCCGCGGAGCACCATCGACTGCAGCAAGGGTGTTGCGGCGAATCCCGGCGGCAAGCCGCCGGCATGCGGCAGTATCGGGCTCCACAAAGCGGCGACTGGTCGCCGCACTCCAGAACGAGCCGGCCCCGGCACCGCTTTGTCCATTCGAGTGCTGCTGCAATGGGGCGACTGGTCGTCCGGGACGTCCATGGTTCGCATGGTGTTACGTTCCGTTTTCGGCCGACGGCAAGTCGATAATGGCCGCAGGCCGCCTGTTCCGGGATCACCTTCGGCCTGGGAAAGCGGCGCCTGGGCGCCGCAATGCGCCCATCGGGCGCTGTCGCGGTCCTCTTGGGGCAAAAACCAAGCGGCATTGGGCGGGACGCCGCGCTCCTGCACATCACGGCGGAAAAGCAATTTCCTATTTGTCGGCAAGCAGGCGGACGAAGGCGTCCTTGTAACGCACGCTGTCGAGCACGGAGTGGACGTTTTTTAATTCGTCGCGCAGAACCTGGCGGTATTTTTCCGGCTCCAGCCGAATCGCCTTGGCGAAGTTCGGGATAGCTGCATCCGGATTGTTGGCCTTCGCGTATAGGATCCCGAGGCGGAAATACGTTGCCGGCACCGCCTTGCCGAGGGAAATCACCTTCTCGTTAGCCGCAACCGCCTCCTTGTCCAGCTCCAGTTTCTCGCAGACCACCGCCAGGTTTGACCAGGCCGCCGCGTATTCAGGATCGATCTCGATCGCCGCCTTCAGCTCGGAGCGTGCCTCACCGTAATGTTTGCTCTCGGCATACAGAGTGCCCAGGTTGTAATGGACATTCTTCTGCCCGGGATTCAGCTTGAGAGAACGATTGTAGGCGGTGACGCTTTCGTCAAATTTCCGGAGCTCGGAATACAGGTCTCCGAGAAGATAAAAAGCATCCGGGCTGTTGGGATCGAGGGCGACGGACCTTTCCAGCGCCGCGGCAGCATCGGCAGTGCGTTTGAGCCTGGCGAGCGTGAACGCCAGTTTTGAAAGCAGCACTGCACGACCCGATTCCCTTGCCGCCGCATCCTGATAGGCCTGTGCAGCCTTCTCGAGCTGCTCCAGATAAGTGTACGTATCCCCCAGCCGCTCGAGAACATCCGCATTGCCGGGCGAGATCTTGTTGGCGGCTTCCAACTCTGCAACCGCATCGGCAAACTTGTCCTGGCGCAAAAGCAGCAGCGCGAGGTGATAGTGCCCGTTGAAATCGTCCGGATTAGCTTCGATGGCCAGCCGGTAGTTCTTCGCCGCATCTTCGAGCCGGTTCTGCTTTTGATACAGGATGGCGAGATTCAAGCGCGCTTCAGCATCGCCCGGCTCGATATCCAGGATTGCGGCCAGAGTCGGAATGGCAGCGGTATCGTCGGCAGAGTGGACCTGCAGGTACGCAAGGGCGCGCAACAGGCGCAGGTTTTGGGGCTTCTTTTGCAGTCCGGCTTGGATGGACGCGATCGCTTCTTCCTTTTGGCCAAGGTCCAGGTAGACTGCGGCGAGCAGCTGGTGAATGCTCTCTTCATTGGCCGAAAATTCAGAATCGATTTTGCGGATCGCTTCAAATTCGCCGGCGGCTTCCTTCATCTTTTTCTGGCGCATATAGATGAGGCCGAGATTGAAATGCGCCTCGATGAAATCAGGTTTGATGGAAATCGCCTTGCGAAAAAGTTCGGCCTGCTCTTCGCTGTTCTCCTGCGGAGTGCCGATCATCGCTTCCGCTTTTTTGAACCAGCCCATTGCTTCGCTGTAGGCCTTGATGTCCTTTTCAGCCGGGCTCTGCTGCTTCGCCGGCGGGATTTTCTGCCCCTGTGCCAAAGCGATGGCAGAAACCAGAAGGCAAAAAAGTGCCGGCAAAAATCGATGAGCGGCCATCCTGAAAGTCATGGGCTTCTCCCCTGCCTGCTGACGGATCATGCTTACAGATCCTCAAAATGCGTGAGTTCCCGGAACTCCCGGAATCTGGATTCGATTTCCGGATAGGTCAGGGATGCGAGGCGGCGCGGCCCGAATTCGCTTACATTGAAAGACGCCATGACGGATCCGAACACAACCGCGCGCCGCATCGCTGATCTTTCTCCGGAACGCGCAGCCGCCAGGTAGCCGAGGAATCCTCCCGCGAACGAATCTCCCGCACCCGTGGGATCGATCACTTCCTCGAGCGGGTACGCAGGCACGCCAAATGCCGATTTGCCGTCGATCATCAGTGCGCCATATTCCCCGCGCTTGATCACCAGCGTCTTGGGTCCCCAGCTCAGGATCGTCCTGGCGGCTTTGCACAGGTTCGGCTCCCTTGCCAGCTGGCGCGTTTCCGCGTCATTGATCAGCAGGATGTCCACTCGCTCCAGGGTGCTGCGCAGCGAAGGCCGCTTGTGCTCGATCCAGTAATTCATGGTGTCGCAAGCCACCAGTCTGGGCCGCTCCATCTGTTCCAGGACAACCCGCTGAAGGTCGGGATCTATGTTGCCCAGAAAAAGGAATTCCTGCCGGCGCTGCTCCGGAGAAAGCCTGGGAGAAAAGTCGGCGAACACATTCAGCTGGGTATCGAGCGTGCGCGCATTATTGAGGTCATATCCGTATTCACCCTTCCAGCGAAAAGTCTTGCCCGCCTTGCGCTCGATTCCCAAAGTGTCCACACCCAGGTTCTGCAGAGCCAATAGGTGCTGTTGGGGAAAATCTTCCCCTACCACCGCGACAACAGCGACGCCGGTAAAATAGCTGGCCGCCGTGCTGAAGTAGGTGGCGGATCCTCCAAGGACCTCTTCAACGTCGCCGAATGGTGTTTTGACCGAATCCAGCGCGACCGAGCCCACTGCAAGAATTCCCATTCACCCTCACTTATGAGACGTATTTGCCGATGATGTGATCCAGTTTTTGTTTGGTTTCGGAAGGAATGGCCGCCTTATCGGTGATAATCGCATTCTTGAGCGCTTGGCCGCAGGTGCAATTGCGCATATCGCTCCAGTCGCGTATTGCCTGAACGATGACGGCCTGCGCATTCCTGCTGTTTTGCACCAGGTTGGCGACGACCATGTCCACGGTGACCGACTCATGTTCAGGATGCCAGCAATCGTAATCCGTGACTAAAGCCAGGGTCACATAGCAGATTTCCGCTTCGCGCGCCAATTTGGCTTCCTGAAGATTGGTCATGCCGATGACATCGGCGCCCCAGCCGCGGTAGAGATTTGATTCCGCAATGGTCGAGAACGCCGGACCTTCCATGCACACGTAGGTCCCTCCCATGGAGGCGCGCACACCTGCCTTTTGCGCCGCCCGATAGACATGTTCCTGCAGATCGGGGCAGATCGGATGTGCGAATGCGACATGGGCGGCGATGCCACTGCCGAAAAAAGTCGAAATCCTGCCGAAGGTGCGGTCAATAAACTGGCTCGGCAGGACAAGGTCGAGCGGAGCCAGGCTTTCCTTCAGCGATCCGACCGCACTGGCGGAGAGAATCCTCTCCACGCCCAGCGTTTTCAGCGCGTAAATGTTCGCGCGGAAATTCAGTTCAGAGGGGAGGATCCGATGTCCCTTGCCATGACGCGCAAGGAAGGCAACGCTCCTGCCTCCCACATTTCCCGTGACGATGTTGTCGGAAGGAAGGCCGAACGGCGTTTCGATGCTCAATTCTCCGCGGTCGGTCAGATCCGACATGTTGTAAAGGCCGCTCCCGCCGATGATTCCGATCCTGCAAGGTTCCATATCGCTCTATTCCAAATTTGTGTGTGTCTGGGCGCCGCCCGCCTGCATGAGCTCTATCAGCACGCCACAGGCGGCGGACGGATGAATGAATCCAATCAGGCTTCCTCCGGCTCCGGGCCGCGGCTGCGGATCGATCAGGCGCCATCCCTCAGCCTTCAGTTTCCGCAGCGCCTCAGCCAGGTTTTCGACCTGAAAACAAATGTGATGCAACCCTTCACCCCGTTCGGCCAGGAACCCGGCTATCGGAGAATCGTCCGCGGTGGGAGCGAGCAACTCAATACGGCTTTCTCCGACCGGCAGGAGGGCAACCCGCACTTTCTGTTCGGTGATTTCCTCGATGGCAAAATCGCGGAATCCAAGCCCTTGCGCGTAGATCTTCAGTGCGCTTTCCAGCGACCGCACCGCAACCGCAACATGATCGATTTTTTTAATCAAGTCAACTCCGTAGAGGCACCTGGAATCTCATGGTTTGCCGAGCAATTCCTCCACAGCCGAATACGGATCGATTTCCCGATCGGCGAGCCGGTGCGCAAGGGCATCGAGCCTTTCCGATGCGCCCGGCTGGCGCATGAGCCGGCGCAAAATCTCGGTGCGTGCGAGGTCGAGCAGCCGCTCCCGTTGAATCCTGACTGCTTTGTCTCGCTGAAAATCCGACTGCTTCTGTTGCTCTCGCCAGGATTCGACGGCGCGCGCACATTCCTCGATTCCCTTGCCCTCCGAGGCGACCGTTTTCACCACGGCAGGTTTCCAGCCGTCTTTGCGGCAGGTGATTGAAAGGAGCGCGCCCAGCTCGGCTTCGATGCGTTCCACGCCCGCATGATCCGCCTTGTTGATGACAAATACGTCGCCGATTTCCATGATTCCCGCTTTCATGGCCTGGATATCGTCGCCCATGCCGGGCACCAGAAGCACCAGGGTGATCTGAGCCGTCCGGGCAACTTCCACTTCGTCCTGACCCACACCGACGGTTTCAATCAACACGACATCGAAGCCGGCGGCGTCCAGAACGAGCAGGACATCGCCGGTGGCGCCGGCCAGCCCGCCCAGATGCCCGCGGGTCGCCATGCTGCGGATGAAAGTGCCCGGATCGAGCGACCGCGACTGCATCCGAATTCGGTCGCCCAGGATGGCGCCTCCTGTAAAAGGGCTGCTCGGATCCACGGCGATAATGCCGACTTTCTTCCCTGCGCCACGATAATGGCCGGCGAGCCGATCGACCAGCGTGCTCTTCCCTGCTCCGGGAGAACCTGTGATGCCCACGCTGAGGCACCGCCCGGTGCGCGGATAAAGCTCACGCAGGTAGGGCACCGCCTCAGGGGATTCACTTTCCACCAGCGTGATCAGACGGGCGACCGCACGGAACTCGCCTGCGGCCACGCCTTCAAGCATCTTTCTATTCACAGGGAGACTCAAAAAAAGCGAATTGTAACACGAAGCTGCCGGCGATCTAATCCAGGATCTGGCGCGCAATCACAATGCGCTGGATTTCGCTGGTGCCTTCGCCAATGGTGCAGAGTTTCACATCCCGATAGAATTTCTCAACCGGGAAATCCTTGGTGAATCCGTAGCCGCCGTGAATCTGCACTGCCTCGTTCGCCACCCGCACGGCAACTTCCGAGGCATAAAGTTTGGCCATCGAGGACTCTTTTGTGGTCTTTTTCCCCTGCTCTTTCAACTGGCAAGCATGGAGAATCAGCAGCCGCGCGGCCTCGATTTCCGTGGCCATGTCGGCAAGCTTGAACTGAATTGCCTGGAACTCCGCCAGCGGCTTGCCGAATTGGCTCCTCTGCTTTGCGTATTTCAATGAATGCTCGTAGGCGCCACAAGCCATTCCGAGGGCCAGCGCCGCGATGGAAATACGCCCGCCATTCAACAACTTCAAGGCATCCCGAAATCCCCGTCCTTCCATTCCTAGGAGGTTGCGCGCGGGCACCCGGCAGTCCTCGAAATGAAGCGTGGCGGTATCGCTGGCACGCATGCCGAGCTTGTTTTCCTTCTTGCCGACCCAAAATCCGGCCGTGCCCCGCTCGACGATAAACGCGGAAAGTCTGCGCGGACTGGCCTCCGCATCGGTAACCGCCAAAACCACGTAAACCTCCGCCAGGGATGCATTCGTGATGAAAGCCTTGGTGCCGTTCAGGACAAAGCAATTGCCGTCCTTGACTGCGGTTGTGCGCGCCGCGTGAGCATCGCTGCCGGATCCCGGTTCGGTCAGTCCCCAGGCTCCTATCTGTTTCCCGGAAGCCAGGCCGGGAAGGAAGAGCTTCTTCTGCTCTTCGGAACCTTCCTGGAGTATATGATTGCAGCAGAGAGAGTTGTGGGCCGCCACAAATAGGCCGATGGATCCGTCCACCCGTGAAAGCTCTTCTATGAGCACCACATATTCAGGATAGGATAGACCACTACCCCCATATTCGGCCGGAATGATCGCCCCCATGGTCCCGAGCTCAGCCAGTTTGGGAACCAGCTCCATCGGAAATCGCTGTTGCTCATCCCATTCCATGACATGCGGAGCAATTTCAGTTTCAGCAAAATCCCGCATTGTCCGCCGCAGTATTTCGGTCTCTTCCTGAATCATACTCATTGCCTGCACCCTCTCAGCACGTTTTTGAAAATGCGAGCCGTCTCAAGCATGTGCTCATGCATCACGTCCACATGAGTCAATAGCCGCAAAGTAGTCTCATCCACCGTACCACAAAGCACCCCATATTCCTTCAACAGTGTCTGGAATGTCCCGCTGTCTCTTCCGGCACGGGCGACACCCACCACCACAATGTTCGTTTGCACCTTTGAAGGATGCACCTCCAAACCGGGTAATTCACTCAGGAGCTCCGCCAGATATCTGGCATTCTTGTGATCTTCCTGCAGGCGCCCGGGCATCTTCTCCAGCGCAATCATGCCCGCTGCCGCCAGGACACCCACCTGGCGCATACCTCCGCCAAGCATCTTGCGCACGCGGCGCGCTCTTTCAATGAACGCAGCCGCGCCGATCAGCATGGATCCTGCCGGCGCCGCAAGTCCCTTCGACAGGCAGAACATCACCGAGTCGCAGGAACGGGAAAGGCTGGCAACATCCGTGCCAAGGGCCACGGCCGCATTGAAAATCCGGGCCCCGTCCATGTGCACGGGAAGGCCGGCCTCGCGGGCCTTGCGGCAGATGTCTTCAGTCAGCTCAGCCGTGTACAGCGTCCCGCCCGCCATGTTATGGGTATTTTCCAGGGTTATCAGGCCGGTAGGCGCACGATAGTAAATCTTCGGCGCAATCGCCGGTCGAATCAGATCCCAGCTCAGAATTCCGTCCGGCGCGCTGACCGGCCGCGCCAGCACGCCGCTGATGGCGGCCATCGCTGCGAGTTCATAGTTGAAAATGTGCCCGCGCTGTTCCGTGATCACTTCTTGCCCGGGACTGGTGTGCAGGCGGATGGCGATCTGGTTCCCCATGGTCCCGCTCGGCACGAACAGGGCCGCCTCCTTGCCGAAAATTGCCGCGGCCCGTTCCTGCAGGCGATTTACGGTGGGATCTTCGAGGTAAACATCATCACCGACCTCGGCGGCCGCCATCGCGGCGCGCATTTCCGCCGTGGGCTTGGTCACCGTATCACTGCGCAGATCTATGATTGCACTCATAGGTTGCTCTCCACTTCTCTTACACAAAATTCTGAAAAACTTCGTTGGATAATAACATGCCGCGGCGGGTCAGCCGCAGCTTCGAATCGTGCCACTCGAGCAGACCTTCCTCCACAAACTCACGAATACGCGCATCCCAGGATGCCGCTTTCTCTTCATGAAAGTCCCGGCGGATCCAAGCCCAGTCCAAACCCTGGCGCAACCGCAAGCCCAGGAAGATTCTCTCTTCCATTTGGCGTTGATCGTCCGCATGCTGATGCCAATGGATTGGCGATCCGCCCCCTTCCACGCGTTCCAGATACTCAACCAGATGCGCCGTGTTGGCGTACCTGGCTGCGCCGTCGAATGAGTGCGCGGCCACGCCAAAAGCGAAAACCGGTTGGCAGCGCCAGTATTTCAGATTGTGCCGGCATTCACACCCGGGAATCGCAAAATTGCTGATTTCGTATTGGCGATATCCCCGGCTTTCCAGGAAATCGATCGTCTCCCCATACCAGCCGGCCACAGCATCGTCATCGGGAAGCGTGCACAGGCCGCCCGCGACCGCCTGAAATAGCGGCACCTTGGGATCCATTTCAAGCATGTACACGGAAACGTGGCTGGGGTGCAGAGCCGCCGCCTTCTCAAGAGTCTCGCGCCATGATGCGCTCGTCTGTCCGGGAAGGCCCAGCATCAAATCGATATTCAGATTTTTGAGTCCGCTGCCGCGCAGCCTCTCCCATGCTGATTGGATCTCGGCTGCCCTGTGGATGCGGCCGATGGCAGCCAGTTCGAGGTCCGAAAAACTCTGCGCCCCGAGCGAAACGCGGTTTACGCCCGCTTCACGCCAGGCACGCAGTTGGTCCCGATCCATCGTCCCGGGATTTGCCTCCAGAGATATTTCATTATCCGAGGCAACCTCGAAAACATCGCGGCAGGCTGCCAGCACATGCTCAACCTGGATTGCAGCCAGCAGGCTCGGCGTACCGCCGCCAAAATAAATGGTATCCACAGCGGGTTTGCCGTCCAGTTTTCCGCCCAAAGCCCTCAGTTCGCGAATCAGCGCCCTGCAATATCTCTCGGTTTGCTCCTCGTGCCCCGCGCTCGACACAAAACTGCAATAACGGCATTTTGAGCGGCAAAACGGGATGTGAAGGTAAATGCCGGCATTCACGATTTCCATGCTGAGTCTCTGTGATCGCTGTGGTTCAAAAATCCTTTCCGATCCAGAAAAGATCCGCGGATTAGCAGCATCGGGCACCGCAACGGAAGAGCGTCGGACAAAGTCTCCAATCATAATCCGGAAAGCGCGCCGAGCAACATCTCGATGGTAGTGAATTCCACACCCGCGGCGCGCAGCACGGCTTCGGACCCGGCTGCATCCCGCGGCTGCAGCGCCATGGTGGCATTCTGAACCACGGCGGCTCTAATCCCAAGACGACGCAGGCCAAGACCGGCCAGTCTGACGGAATGCTCCGCGGGAACGCCAAAAAGCACTGCATAAGGCGGCAACACGCGCAGGAGTTTTTCCGCTGCCGGATTGCTGAACGGATCGAAATCCTGTTTTTCGACGATGACTTGCTGATGTTTGCGGATGATCTCGGCGAAATTGCGGTTGACCGGCCGGTTTTCCAGGATGAGCGGGTGAAGCAAGAGTGTGTCGTCGATCTTTTTTTGTCCCTCCGTCCCGCGCACGCAATAGCCGGGATGCCCATCCGCCCGCGCGGCATCCGGTTCGTGCGCATTTGCGGTGGAGAGGATGGTGATCTGCTGAGTGCGCGCAAAATCAAATAACCGGCGCAATTTGGGAATCAATCGCTGTGCGCCGGGAACGGCCAGAGCTCCAGCGGAGAGAATCAGGTCGCGCTGCGTGTCGATGTCGAATAAAAAAATTCCCTTCATCTCCAGCCCTTGAGAAAAACGATATTTTACCATAGCGGGAAAACGATCGGACGGATTGGAACGACCGGTGCAACCCATAAGGGCAGAAGCCGGAAGCAAGAAGCCAGGAGGTTTGCGTGGAGCTCCTTGCCCGGCTACTCGGGAAGATTCTCCAACTGGCCGGAATCCGCAAAGCTGAAATAGTCCTCGTGGCCCAGGATGACATGGTCCAGAACGCGAATGCCCAGGATCCTGCCGGCGCGCGCAAGCCGCTGCGTACACTCGCGATCTTCGCGACTGGGAGCGGGATCTCCCGAAGGATGGTTGTGCAGGAAAATCAGCGCCGCCGTGCTGTCGCGCACCGCCGCGGAAAAGACCTCCCGGGGATGCACTACCGATGTGCTCAGACTCCCTACCGATACCAGGACCTCGCGGATGAGTTGATTTTTCGAATTGAGGTGCAGGGAAACGAAATGTTCGCGGTTGGCAGCAAAAAACTGTGCCCGGTAGCGCAGGAAGAGATCGCGGCTATTGGAAAAACGCTGCCCCGCCCTGAGCGGATCGGAACACAACTGTTTCCCCAGGCAGAGCGCTGCGCTTAACGCCGCGGCCTGCCGAGGCGAGATCTTCCCGCCCTGGCGAATTTCTTCCACGGTGGCAACCGTCATGGCGCCGGGGGCGCCGAAGTGGCGCAAAAGCCTGCGCGAGGATGCCAGGGCGGCCACACTTTTCCTGCCATGCCCCAGAATGGTGGAAATCAGCCCCAGCACTTCGTCAGGCTCCGGAAGAATCAACGGTTGAACGCACACCGTGTGACCGATGTCGGGCATCCTGTCGTTCAAAATCGCCCCCTTCACCGAATCTAACGTCCGCCGCCCCTCAAACGCCAACTTTTTGTTTTAAAAACGCGAGGAACCACCCATGGGGAAAACTCGGGACGCAGAAGAACGCCGCTTGCCAAGAAATCCCGGCGGCGTCTCCGAAAGCGGCGTTTTTCCGCGTCCTGAAAATATATCAGGTATTTTTGAAATTATGCACTCGCCTCAGCGTTTCAGACTTCTACATGGCGAGGCCGCCGTCGACCTGGATTACCTGGCCGGTAATGTAGCGGGCGGCATCGGAAAGCAGAAATGCCGCGATCGGGCCGATCTCTTCTGCTGTGGCGAAACGGCCCATCGGAATGGCCGAGAGCATCTTCGCCCTGTATTTCTCGGAGAGAGATTCGGTCATTCCGGTGGATACCAGCCCGAGGGCAAGAGCATTGACCCTGATGTTCCGGCTGGCAACCTCCTTCGCCAATGCCTTGGTGAAGCCGATAATCGCGGCTTTGGAGGCGGCGTAGTTGGTCTGGCCCGGCATCCCTGCCACGCCGCTGATGGAGGTGATGCTGAGAATCGCCCCGGCGCGCGCCCGGATCATGGCGCCGATGACCAGTCTCGAGAAATTGAAGACTCCCTTGAGATTGGTGGCGATCACCTCGTCCCAGTCACTTTCCTTCATCGCCAGGAGCAGCTTGTCCCGGGTTACTCCCGCGTTGTTGACCAGATAATCAATCCTGCCGAAGTCCCGTTTGACTTGCGCCACCATCGCTTCCGCAGCTGCATAGTCCGCGACATCCACCCGGTATGCCGCGGCTCTGCGCCCCAGTCCCTTCAACTCGTCACACAGACTCCCGGCTGCAGGCGCACTCCGCGTGTAGTTCAAGGCGATATCGCACCCTTGACGGCCGAGTTCGAGACAGATGGCCCGGCCGATGCCCCTGGCCCCTCCTGTTACGATGGCTGTCTTGCCGGCAAAGCACATAAGGCGTTCTCATTTGATCAAGAGTTTCGCGACAGAAACTGCTTAGAACGGAAACGGGTACATCAACCAGGCGACCAGGATCGAGAAGAAAACAAAGGATCCGAACAGAAGCAGAAAATATTTAATGCGCTCTCTTGCCCCATGCTTAGCCAGGAAAGTGAAAACCAGGGATACCAGGAAACTGAAGATCACCATAAGGAGGATGTGGTTGTTCACGGCTTTCTTTCCTGTGCGATATCGAAGGCATCCGCAATCACGAGCATGTTGAGCAGGCCCGCAACATAGATGAAAACATTGGCAAAGTCATAGGTGTAAGCAGCCGGATCGCCAACTCCCAGCCCACGCAGCCGGGACACCCAGTAAATCATCCCGATGCCCGCATCCGCGATAAATTTAAGAGCAGAAAACACATCCGAGAAATCCGGATTGAACAGCCGCCCGTGCAACTGGAGTCCGAGGGCAAACATCACAGTGAGGGTCCCAAGAAAGACAAAGGCGCGGTCCCACTTGCCCAAAACCGCATGGCCAAGTCCCGGGACCAAAGCCCCCGCCATGCACGCCGCCATGGTCCTGAGGATGTGCAATTCCTTCCGCGGGGCTTCCACACAGGAAGGAGGCTCAAGATCCGCGGCAATCGGAATCACCTCAGGCCCCGTTTCACCGAGGTTCACATCCACCGGATCTTTGGAGGGTTCCGACCCGGTCTCAGCAACAATTCCTGTTTCATCCACGTTCAGCCGTTCCTTCCCCGTGTCTTCCACATGGGAAGGAGGTTCATGTTCTGCGACTGCCGGATTTGCCTCAGGTCCGGTTTCACCGAGGTTCCCATTCGCCGGATCTTTGGGGGATTCCTGCCCGATCTCGGGAACCGGTTCTGTTTCATCCATGTTCATAGGTCACAAATCTTACGGCGAGCTTGTGTTACAGTCAAGCGAAAGCCTTGTGAGGCAAGGAAATCGGCTTGACACCTGTTGCGGCCATCAATAACATGGCCGCGTTGTCGGCTCTTATGATGAGGATACCCTGATGAACCTGGACACGCTTCTCCACACCATGATCGCCAAAGGTGCTTCTGATTTGCACATAAAGGTGGGCGCCTTCCCCCATATCCGGGTCAGCGGCGACCTGGTCCCCCTAGCCGAATACGGCAAGGTCTCCAAGGAAGACAGCCTCATGATGGCTTTTTCCATCATGACCAACAAGCAAAAGCAGCGCTTCCGCGACACCGCCGAACTCGACCTGGGCTACGGGTTGAAAGGACTGGGGCGATTTCGCGTCAATGTGTTTCAGCAGCGGGGCACCGTCTCGATTTCGATCCGCGCCATCCCGGTGAGCATCCTGAATTTCGAGGATCTATACCTGCCCAAAGTTCTTGAGAAGATCTCCTTCGAACCGCGGGGGCTGGTGCTGGTTACCGGCACTACCGGGAGCGGCAAGTCGACAACCATTGCGTCCATGCTCAACTATATCAATGAACACATGACGCGCCATATCATCACCATCGAAGATCCCATCGAATACCAGCACAATGACCGGGTCAGCATCTTCAGCCAACGGGAGATATCGGTGGACGCCGCGAGCTTCGCGGCTGCGTTGCGCAGCGCTTTGCGGCAGGACCCGGACGTAATTCTGGTCGGCGAGATGCGCGATCTCGAGACCATTGAAACTGCCCTGCTGGCTGCGGAAACGGGGCATCTGGTTTTCAGCACGCTTCATACCGTCGATGCCCTGGAGACGATCAACCGCATTATCGCGGTGTTTCCATCACACCAGCAGCGGCAGATCCGGCTGCAGCTTGCCATGGTTCTCAGTGCGGTGATTTCCATGCGGCTCATGCGCCGATCCGACGCGCGCGGCCGGGTCCCGGCCATAGAAGTCATGGTTGTGACCGAATATATCCGGAACTGCATTATTGAGCCGGATAAAACCCGCCTGATCCGCCAGGCGATAGCAGCCGGCACTTCCCAGTACGGGATGCAAACCTTCGATCAGTCCATTTACGAACACTACAAGGCCGGCCGGATCAGCTATGAAAGCGCGCTCAGCTACGCGACCAATGCGGATGAATTCAAGTTGCGCGTCCAAGGCATTTACACCACCAAGGATGCCGCAATTGAAGCAATGGAAGGCGAGATTTCGGGTGGCAATCCGTGACCGATCCTGAAGTAGACAAGGAGTTGATGCGCAAGGCTGTCGCCCTGCTTGCGCGGCGCGGATTCAGCCGCGGCGACCTCGGCTGCAGATTGGCCCGTAAGGCAAATCCCGAGGAAATCCAAGCGGTTCTCGACCGGCTCGAACAGCTGAATCTTCTCAACGATGCGGATTACGCCTATAATTCTGCAGGCCGCTGGATCAAACAGGAAGGGTGGGGGCCTGTTCGGGTAATTCACCGGCTGATGCAGCACAAGATTCCAGGTCCCATCGCAGAGGCGGCAATTGACCGCATACGCCAGGAAATCAGCGATGCCGGCGCGCTTGCATCCTATCTGGACCGACGATGCCAAACTTACCGGCTGCCGGAGAGCCGAAAAGGAATTCACAAGCTCTTTCAAAGCCTGCTCCGCCGCGGCTTTCCTTCCGAAGTGATCTGGAACGAGCTTCGACGGAGAATTCCTCCCTCGGCATGGCAGGATTTTGAAACAGGAGAATAACTTGCTCAGCAGCAACCACATCCGCACGGCTTTCCTCACATTTTTTGAGCGCAATGGGCATAAGATCGTCCCGAGTTCGTCCCTGATTCCCTATAATGATCCCACCCTTCTGTTTACCAACGCCGGGATGAATCAGTTCAAAGATGTCTTTCTCGGCAACGAAAAGCGCCCTTACTCCCGTGCCACCACGAGTCAAAAGTGCATGCGTGTCGGCGGAAAACACAACGATTTCAAGGACGTAGGACACTCCAAGCGCCACCATACGTTTTTCGAAATGTTGGGAAATTTTTCCTTTGGCGATTATTTCAAGGACGACGCGATCCGCTTTGCCTGGGATCTTGTCACCAGGGACTTCGGCCTGGATACGGGCAGGCTGTGGATCACCGTTTTTCGGGAAGATGATGACGCCTGGAAAATCTGGCACAAGGCAATAGGCATCTCCTCGGAGCGAATCTTCCGCCTTGGGGAAAAGGACAATTTCTGGGCGATGGGAGAAACCGGCCCATGTGGGCCTTGTTCCGAAATCTATTACGACTTTGGCCATAGTCCGTTGCCCGGCCACGGCAACTGCGACCTGACATGCTCCTGCGGACGCTGGGTGGAGATCTGGAACCTGGTATTCATGCAGTTTGACCGGGACGCCGGCGGCGCCATGTCCCCCCTTCCCTCTCCTTCCATCGACACTGGCATGGGATTGGAACGGACCACCACTGTTCTCCAGAGCAAGGACAGTACTTACGATACTGACCTGTTCCAGCCGCTGCTCGAAGAAATCTCAGGGATCGCAAATACGGAATACGGCGCAAATCCGAACGATGACGTATCCATGCGCATTATTGCAGACCATGCCCGGGCTGCCGCCTTTACGATCGCGGACGGCCAGTATCCGGGGAACGACAAGCGCGGCTATGTCCTGCGCAAGATCCTGAGACGCGCCATCGTCCACGGAAAACGGCTCAAGATCGACGGATCGTTTCTGTATCGTGTTTCCGGAAATGTGGTTGCCATCATGAAAGAGGCTTATCCCGAACTCATGGGAGCCCGCGACACAGTAGCCCGTGTCATCAAACAGGAGGAGGAATCGTTTGCCGATACCCTGGAACAGGGGCTCAGGGATTTCCACGACAAGGCGCGCAAGCTGGAGGCATCCGGGCTAAGCATCTTGCCGGGCGATGCCGCGTTTTTCCTGTACGACACCCGCGGCCTGCCTCTGGAAATCATCGAGGACCTCGCCCGGGAACGCGGCTTCTCCGTCGATGAAACCGGATTCGTGAATGCGCTGGAAGGCCAAAGAGCACGATCGCGCCAGGATTACCGGGCCGGCACCATCCGGGAACAGGTCGCCCGTGCCGTGTTCCAGGCGAAGACCTCATTTGTCGGCTATGATTATGCCGCGCCGGTCCCCGCCCTGGTACAGGCGATCCTGCTCGATGGCGAACCGGCCGACATCATTGCAGCCGGCCAGACCGGGGAAATCGTTCTGGACAGCACGCCATTCTATGCCGAATCGGGGGGACAGGTCGGCGATACCGGCATGCTCTCGAAGGAGCGAAACCGGGCGCGCGTTACCGATACGCTCTATCGCGGCTCCACAATTACCCACAGGGTCGAGGTGCTGGCCGGCAGCATACAGTCGGGAGATACTCTGCATGCTGAGGTCGATCTGGACAGGCGGCGCCAGACCATGAAAAACCACACCGCGACCCACCTCCTCCACGGCGCATTGCGAGGCATTCTCGGCACTCATGTGAAACAGGCAGGCTCTTTGGTGACTCCTGACCGGCTGCGTTTCGATTTCACCCATTTTGCCCCTCTCAGCGCCGCCGAAATCGAGAAGATCGAAAATGAAGTCAACAAGCAGATCTGGCTGAACTCTCCCGTCCGCACTTCCATCATGGACCTCGAACATGCAATGCAGTCCGGTGCCATGGCGTTGTTCGGCGAGAAATACCAGGAACATGTCAGGGTGGTGGAAATCCTTGGATTCAGCAAGGAACTTTGCGGCGGAACCCACGTGCCTGCAACCGGGACTATCGGCCTCTTTAAGATCGTCGGTGAGGGCGGAATCTCGGCGGGTGTGCGGCGCCTTGAGGCCGTCACGGGCACGGGAGCATTACAGCGTTTCCGCGGGGACGAAGAGATTCTTGCCGATGTTCAAGTAAAACATAATATTATGACACCGGAGCTCCCATCATATATAGATAAATTGCATCAGAACATCAAGGAACTGCAGCACCAGATCGCTGATTTGAAACTGCAGAACATCCGCGGGCATATTTCAGAGTGGCTGGCGGGCGCACGCCTGATACAGGGTGTCAGGATCGTTGCGCGGGTCCTGCCCGAAATCGAACGTGCGGGAATGCGTGCGTTTGCCGATGAGTTAAAGGACCGAATGGGTTCCGGGATCATCATTCTGGGCGCCCCCCAGGAAAACAAGGCAGCCCTGGTCGTCATGGTCACCCGGGATCTGGCGCAACGCCTTCCAGCCGGGAAGGTCATTCGTGAGATTGCCCCCCTGATCGGTGGATCTGGAGGGGGAAAGCCCGAGCTGGCGGAAGCCGGCGGTAAAGATTGTTCCAGGCTTGCCGATGCAATAGACCGAAGCTATGGTATCGTTGAAAAGCTGCTGGGGGGAACATAGCGCTTGCTGAACACCTTTTTTTATCTGTGGACGGCAAGTATTTTGGACTTTTGGGGCGCCGGAAGCGTCTTTGAGTAACGACAGGGCGGTTTTGACAAGCTTATTAATGCGCGAGATCTAATGAAAGTAGTGACTCTTACCGCAATATTGGCGATTCTCACCATCTGCGCGGCTTCAGGCAACGCGCAGGTTTTCTCTTATGTCGATCAGAATGGGGTGCGCGTGTTTACCAATATTCCGCCCACCGGTCCGGTTTGGGACCTGAAGGTGAGCGGAACTCCGCCGGCTCCCTCTGCAGCGCCCGAGGCGGCGGCAAAACAGAAGACAAATCTCCCGAAGGCGGCTGGGGCGAATCGCCCCAACCCGGGAGCCGTCGATGCCAGGAATGCAAAGCCCGGCGCCTATGACGAAATCATTCAAGAATACGCCGCCAAATATAAGATTGATCCCAAGCTGATTAGTTCGATGATTGCCGCGGAGTCGGCCTTCAATTCAAATGCGGTTTCTCCCAAAGGTGCGCAGGGATTGATGCAGCTCATGCCGGATACGGCATTCCGGTTTGGCGTGCGAAATCCGTTTGATCCCGAAGAAAATATCTCCGGCGGGATCAAGTACATGCGCTTTCTTCTGGATACATTCTCCGGTAATCCCGAAGAAAAGCTGGCCCTCAGCCTGGCGGCCTATAATGCAGGGGAAAATCTGGTTCAGAGGCTTGGGCGGATACCGGACATACCGGAAACCAGCCAATATGTCTCAAGCATCATCCAGAGTTATGGCAAGACGATCATGGATGAAGCGCCTGAACTTCCACCGGCACGTGCTCTGGGCCCATCCACGTTTCGTGATTATGACGAAAACGGCGTCCTGGTGCTCACCAATATCCCTCGTGTTAAACCATCACCTGCCGGCGCCAAAGCCGACGTCCGCTGAGATTCCTGTCATATTGGCGGGCGGTCCTTGACACCTGGATTGGGTCAGCCTAGAATACGCCTATGATCCTCGCCCAGTGTGAGTTGCGGCGAATGTTCAGGATTGCTCGCCGGCGGGCACTAGGGATAGCTTTCGTCCTGTGTTCGATTGCGGCCGTTTCAGGCTCGCAATGGGACCTGGAAGGAGCCAGGCGCGCCTGGGAAGAGGCGATACGTCAGAAAACGGATCTTTCCACTCGTTCCGCACCATCGCGTAACACGTATCTGCGCGCCATCCAGGCTTTCCAGCAGGTATATTTCAAAGATCCTCATTACATCAACAGCGACGATGCCGTCTTCGAAGCCGCTAAGCTATGCCAGAAAATGGGGGATGCCTTCAGGGATGCAGTTTCCTACAGGAATGCCGTCAGGCTCTATCGTTTCCTGCTCAGTGATTATGGCAACAGTCCCTTCTGTGCCGAGGCGCTGCTTCAGGTTGGCACGATATGTTCCGGACCGCTGGAGGATGCTCAGGCCGGCAGGGAGGCATTTGACAGGCTGCTGAATCGTTACCCGGGTTCGTCGGCGGCAGCTGTTCTGGCAGAGAAGAACAATAGCAAGCCGGCATCTTCAGCCGCGGGTCCCCTCCCCATGGCAGCCCAGACTTCCCAGGCTGGACTTGCTCAATCCGATGCGGCGGCGAAAACAGAAGTTCTGATCAAGGGAATCACCTTTGCATCCGGCGGAGAAAGCACCCGGGTGAACATTGTCACCGATGGCAAGGCGATTTATTCCAAGGCGCTGCTCTCCGATCCCGAGCGAGTATACTTCGACATCCCCAATGCCAAACTGCGCGACGACCGGTTGTACGAGAATCTCGCGGTTGGAGACCGCTTTGTCAGGCAGGTTCGTGTGGCTCGAACTCAGGCCGGCATGGTGCGCGTGGTGATCGACTTGACGGATTCAGGCCCTTTTTCGGTTTCGGACTTCAGCGAAGCCTTCGGGGTGACGGTGGAAATCCGCGGCAAAGCCGCTCCTCCAGGCCCGGCAAAGACGCTAACTAAACCTGGCCCGGCTGGCTCTCAAACGGTGGCTGCCGAAAAACCCGGCCAACCGCCCCCGGCTGCCAATCCCGCCAAGACATCGGAAGCCGGCGCACCGGCTGCGATCAAGGATGCTTCGGGAAAAGACAAAGCAGGCTCTGAAAAGCTGTCCCCACCCGAAAAGGCCGAAAGCGAAAAGGTCACGAAGGAGGCTCAGCCCGCTGCGGCGGCTGTCAAAAACGCCCCGCCGGGATCTCCTGCGCTCAAGGAACCGCCAAAATCCAATCCTCCGGCTGCCCCGGTTATAGCCGACAATGCGCCACAGCCAAAAGCAGCCCGGCCCACCAGCGCGGGAACCCGCACAATGACGCGCACACTTGGCTTGAAGATCGGCCGCATAGTTCTGGATCCGGGGCATGGCGGTCACGATGCAGGGACAATAGGTCCGGGGGGGCTTACCGAAAAGGAACTGGTTCTCGGCCTGGCCAAGGAGCTGCAGAAGCTGCTCGAAGAGCAGCTGGGGGCCACGGTGATCCTTACGCGCTCCGACGACAGGTTCGTCAGCCTCGAGGAGCGCACCCAGATTGCCAACCAGCACCAGGCCGATCTGTTCATTTCGCTCCACGCCAATTCAAGCGCTTCCCGCAGCATCAGTGGCGTGGAAACCTACTATCTCGATTTTGCCCGTAATGACGATGCGCGCGACGTCGCGTCGCGGGAGAACGCCAGCAGTGACCGGAACATTCGCGATCTTGAGCAACTGGTTCAGAAGATTGCCAAGGCAGACAAGAGGCAGGAATCAAAGGAACTGGCTTCCAATGTCCAGAAAAGCCTGTTTGCGGGCGCGCGCAAGATCATTCCGCAATCGAAAAACCGTGGAGTTCGCAGCGCTCCTTTCGTCGTTCTGATTGGTGCGCACATGCCTTCCATCCTGGCTGAAATTGCGTTCCTCAGCAATCCACAAGACGAAAAGACGCTTGCAAAGCAAGAAGCGCGGCAGTCACTGGCTGCCGCTCTGCTCCGGGGCATTCAGGCATATATGGATGCCCTCGGAAGTTCGCTGGCTCAAAACCGCGGCAAATATAATTAAATGCGATCCTACAGAATGTTCCTCGTGATGTTTCTCGCCGCCGGCATGATCTTCACGTCACCGGCTTACTCTCAGGTGGAATTCGTTGGCCGGGATCCGTTCCCCGCTGCCATGGAATTCAAGGAGATTTCTCCTTCCTTCACCGAGAAACTATGGACCTCCCCAACCGAGCTGGCCAGACTGGATCAGGGCGCAATCCTGATCGAGACCGGCTTGAAGCGGTACGTGGAGCGCAGCTATGTGCTCACGATTCCCGGGAGCCTCAAGATTGAGATCATGACTTTTGCCGATCCGCGCGAGTCGTATTCCGCTTTCACTTTTCTTTCCGGGACGGCACTCAAGAAGGGGCCGCCGGGTGACTTTTTCGAATCGAGCGCTGAGATACTGTCGTTTTCCGCCGGCAACTGCCTGGTACGGATCCATGCGCAGGCAAACCAGAACCTGGCCGCGCGCGTGGCAAGCTCGATTGCCAACCGGATCGGACGAAAAGCCCCGAATCCGCCTGCCCTCATTCGCCATCTTCCGCTCGAGAACTGTGACGCTTCTTCCATCAGGTATTTTCTGGCGCCACCGGCGTTGGCGCGCCTTGGCGCTCCGGTCGCCGGAACTCCGCTCCTTGTCCCTGCAGAGGTGGAAGCCGCACAGGCGCGATATGCTGCGCAGGGAGAATCCGGCGCCATCACGCTATTGAGTTTCCCGACCACGCAGCTCGCCGACGAATTCTATGATGCGGGGCCCCTCTACGCGTCAGCTCCGAAGACCGGATTTCTGTACACGCGGAAGACCGGCCCGATAATCGGAATTCTAGAAGGAAACTTTTCCGCCGGTTCTGCCGATAAGATCCTAAGTTCCATAAAGTTTGAATATTCGATCAAGTGGATCTTTGACAGAAACAAGAACCAGGGACGTACCATCTGGGGAGTGCCGGTACGAATCCTGAGCACCGTAGTGCGGTCGCTGCTCTTTACCGCGCTCCTGTGCCTGGCATCGATTTTCGCCGGTGTGCTGCTTGGCGCCGGACGGTTGTATGTGCGCAGGCGCCTGGGGCGCACCGACAGCGACGCCTATATCAGACTGAAAATCGATGAAAATTGATTTGGTTCGCCGCGTGCCGCTGTTTGCAACACTGCCCGAGGAAGAATTCAAAAGCCTGGAGCCTATTTTCCAGGTGAAAAACTATCGCAAAAGCCAGGTGATCTTCCTCGAGGAAGAGACCGGCAACTACATGTATATCGTTCTTGCCGGCAAGGTGAAGGTCACAAAAACGACAGCGTCGGGAAAAGAGACGATTCTGGCAATCCACCAGACGGGCGATTTTTTCGGCGAAATGGCGCTGCTCGACGGCAAGACGTCGCCGGCGACGGTTTCCGCGATGGAAGACTGCAGGATCGCCGCCATCCACCAGAGCGATTTCCAGCGCCACCTCATGAGCAATGAAAAAGTGGTGCGCCAGATCGTGCAGGTGCTCTGCTCCAGGCTCCGGCAGGTATGGGGTCAGATTCAGGAGTTGAGTTACAGCACAGCCGACGACCGGATCAAGGCCGGCATCCTGCAGCTGTCAAAGAAACACGGCGTCCAGGATGCGCGCGGCATCATCATCGATCTGAAAATCACCCACCAGGAACTGGCTGAACTGGTCGGCACTTCACGGGAAACAGTCACCCGCACCCTCGCGCGCCTGCAGAAAAAGGGAATCCTCGATCTCGAGAACCGGCGCATCATTCTCCTCAAACCGAAAGAACTGATTTCCTCCTTGTAGCGGCCTGCGGGCTAAGTACACGATTCCATAAATACGCTGCCGAATTTATGAACCACAGCCCTAAGCCTGCTTTTCCGGATTGAAGAGCGAGTCCACAAAACTCTCGGGGGAAAACTCGATCAGGTCCTCCAGGGACTCGCCGATGCCGATATAGCGCACCGGGATTTTCAATTCCTGAATGATGCTGAAAAGAACGCCGCCCTTGGCGGTGCCGTCGAGTTTGGTCACAATCAAACCCGTCACGCCTGCTGCCTTCAGAAATTCTTTGGCCTGCTGCAAGCCATTTTGGCCGGTGGTGGCATCCAGGATCAGGAATACCTCGTGCGGCGCTCCCGGGATCTTGCGCCCGGCAACCCGGCGCATCTTTTCCAACTCCGCCATGAGATTGCTGCGCGTGTGCAGCCGCCCGGCCGTGTCGACCAGGACCAGGTCGCATTTCCGGGCCTCCGCGGCGGCCAGTGCATCGTGGAGAACCGCGGAAGGGTCGGCTCCGAGCCGGCTTTTGACCAACTCCGATCCCGACCGCTCCGCCCAGATCGCCAGCTGTTCGATGGCTGCCGGCCGGAAAGTGTCCGCCGCGCAGACCAGGACACGTTTCCCCTCCAGAGACCATTTGGCGGCAAGTTTGCCCACCGTGGTGGTTTTCCCGGTGCCGTTCACACCCACGATCATCCACACTTCCTGGGGCGGTTCCGCTTCGGGTTCCGCGGGCTGGCGCGACTGCAGGATGGCAATCAGCTGGCTGCGAATCGATGTGCGCACTTCTTCCGCAGTCTCGATTGCGCCCCTTTTCTGCTGGTCGCGGATGGAACTTATGATCTGGGTGGTCGTCTTCACTCCCAGATCGGCGCCGAGGAGCACTCCTTCCAGCTCCTCGAAGAGCTTTTCATCAATCGCTGTTTTGCCTAACAGGATGCCTTCGATGCGCCCGACAAATTGTTCCTTGGTCGCCGCCAGCGCTTTTCTCATCCTTTCGAAGATGCCGGGCTTTTTTTCCCCTTTGTCTTTTCTCGAAAATAGCATCGATGGTTATCCCTCCCCCCGTTCAAGCCGGCGGATGCTGACATCCGCGGCCAGGATCGTTTCCCGGGTTCCCTGCTCCGTGCGCACCAGGAGCGCGCCGTTGTCGGTTAATCCGCAGGTCACTGCCGGACGGGCCTGGCCGTTCTCGATGATCCATACGGGAGTGTTATTCCACATGTGCGACATGCTTTTCCATTGCGCAAGAATGCCTTTTGCATCCCCTCGCAGAAACTGGAGGTAGCCGATTTGAAAATGAAACAGGAACCGCACCAGAATGCGTCCTCGCGAAACGGCGGCGCCCGCCGCCGCGCTGACACAGGTCGCCTGATCGGCTAGTTCCGGCGGGAATGCCATCGGATGGACGTTGATTCCCACACCGACAACCGCAGCCGTAGGCGCGCCGCCGCGGGAGGCGGTTTCCAGCAGGATGCCGGCGGCCTTTTTCCCGAACAGAAGCACATCATTCGGCCATTTCAATTCGACTTCCAGGCCGCGGGGAATCCGCCCTTCTCGCGAAAGCTCCGCGAACGTGTTTGCCAGAGCGATCGCGGCAACGTGAGTGAGCAGGACCCAGCTGTGGACCGGCTGATCCGGACGCAGGATCAGGGAGAAATAAAGCCCGCATCCGGGAGGAGAAATCCATCGGCGTCCTTTGCGCCCTCTGCCGGCGGTCTGACATTCCGCAATCACCAGCGTGCCCTCCGGGGCGCCGTGCCGCGCTAGCTGGAGTGCTTCGTCGTTGGTGGAGGCCGTTTCGGGCAATGCGAACACGCGCAATTCCGGCCAGACAATATTCGGCGTTTCCTGTTTTATCCACGCCGGATCCAGGCTGTCGCCATCGTCCATCCGCATTTTTCTCCGCCTATTTTTTATGATCCATTTTTCCGGCACCTGTTTGGCCGACGGTCCAAATGGTTGTCAAACGATGCTGCTAAGTCCGAATGGGAACCACAAAGACCTCGAAGAACTTTTTCTTTGCGGTCTTCGAGGTTTTTTCGGTTCAGCTCTTCAGGCTTTGCCTATGCCGGGGGCAAACGGTTCAGGTTGGACTCGAGGCGCGCAAAACGAGCGAGAAGATCCGCGTGGCGCGCGCGGTTTTCTGCAATGATCTCCTCCGGCGCGCGGTCCGTGAATTCATGACTATTCAGCTTTTTCGCCACTTTCTGGATTTCTGTCCCGAGCCGGTTGCGTTCTTTCTTTATGCGCTCCCGTTCAGCTTTGAAATCCACGACGCCCTCGAGGTTCAGCCCGAATTCGCCAAGTTTCCAGACGCCCTTCAACTGTACGTGCCCTGAAGGCAGTTCCGAGGCGAACTCCACCCTACCGAGGCGAGCCAGAAGCCGTACTTTGTCCCGGTTGGCAACCAGCAACGGCCGCATCGCCTCCTCGGACACAACGATCGTGGCATCCAGGGTCTTTTTCGGCTCGATATTCATCTCTGCCCGCGCCGACCGCAGACTCACGATCAGATCCATCAACGTTTCCATGCTGCGCGCGGCTTCTTCATTCTCGCAGGCCGCCCTATACCGCGGAAAATCCTGCAGCATAATCGACTCGCCGTCGTGCGGAATGCGTTGCCAGATCTCCTCGGTGACGAATGGCATGAACGGGTGCAGCAGACGGAGCGAATAATCCATGACGTGAATCAGGACGGCGATGCGCTCGGCGCGGACCTCAGCGGTCGTTCCCTCTCCCACCAGCACCGGCTTCACCAATTCGATGTACCAATCGCAGAGCTCGTGCCAGATGAACTGATAGATCAGGCTCGAGGCGTCGTGGAAGCGGTATTTTTCAAGTGCATCGGAAACGCCCGAGGAGACCTGGTTGAGCCGGTGCAGAATCCACTGGTCCTCCAGCGGCAGGCGCCGGCGCACGAGCAGGTCATCGATAGCGGCCGGGGCAACTGCCGGATCATTCTCCTTGAGATTCATCAGCACAAAACGGGCTGCGTTCCACACTTTGTTGGCAAACGCGCTGTAACCCTTCATGCGGTCGGCGGAAAACGGGATATCCGTGCCGGGAACCGCCATCGATGAGAGCGTGAACCGCACTGCGTCCGCTCCGTATTCGTCGATCAGTTCCAGCGGCTCAATCACGTTGCCCCGGGTCTTGCTCATCTTCTTGTGGCCGGCATCGCGCACGATGCCGTTGATGTGGACCTGCCGGAAGGGCACGTCGCCCATGAACTTGAGCCCCATCATGATCATGCGCGCAACCCAGAAAAAGATGATGTCGGGCCCCGTGATGAGCACATCCGTCGGATAGAACAGACGCAAATCCGGCGTCTCGTCCGGCCAGCCCATGGTCGAAAACGGCCACAGCGCCGAACTGAACCAGGTATCGAGAATATCGGTCTCCTGGCGCAGCGCGCCCCCGCATTTTCCGCACTCCGACGGAGTCGTCCTCGAGACTGAAATCTGGCCGCATGCATCGCAGTGCCAGGCGGGAATGCGATGTCCCCACCACAGCTGGCGCGAAATACACCAATCGTGGATGTTGTACATCCACTCGAAATAGCGCTTCTTGAACGCATCGGGGATGAACTGAATGGCGCCGTTTTCGACGACCTCGATGGCCGGCTTGGCCAGCGTATCCACTCTCAGGAACCATTGCATCGAGATCTTCGGCTCCACCACGGTCGAGCAGCGGTCACAATGGCCGACGTTGTGTTCGTAATCGGTCTCCTTGACCAGGAAGCCTTCTTCTGCGAGGCGCTGCACCAGCTTTTGCCTGCATTCGAAGCGGTCCATGCCCGCATAAGGCCCCGCCTCCGAGGTCATCCTGCCCGAAGCGTCGATCACCGTCACTTTCGGCAGATTGTGCCTGCGGCTCATCTCATAGTCGTTGGCGTCGTGCGCCGGCGTGACCTTCACGGCGCCGCTTCCGAACTCGCGGTCCACGGCTGCATCCGCGATGATCGGTATTTCGCGATGCATCACCGGCAGGAGCACCTGGCTCCCAATAAGGCGGCCATAGCGTTCGTCCTCCGGGTGAACCGCAACCGCAGTGTCACCCAGCATGGTCTCAGGCCGCGTGGTTGCCACCATCACATGGCCGCTTCCGTTCAGTAAAGGATAACGGATGTACCACAGCTTCCCGCGTTTGGCCTGATAGGCAACCTCAAGGTCGGAAATCGCGGTGCTGCATCGCGGGCACCAGTTCACCATGTATTCGCCGCGGTAGATCAGCCCCTCTTCATACAACCGGATGAAGCACTCCTCAACAGCGTGAGTCAGGCCGGGATCGAGCGTGAACCGCTCGCGGCTCCAGTCGCAGGAAACACCCATTCGGCGCATCTGGTTCAGGATCGTCCCCCCACTGGCTTCCTTCCATTTCCAGGCAGTTTCCAGAAAGGATTCGCGCCCCAAATCGAAGCGGTTCCTGTTCTCCGCTTCCAGCTGCTTGTCGAGCACATAATGGACGGCGATACTGGCGTGATCCATGCCGGGAAGCCAGAGCGTATTGAACCCTGACATGCGTTTCCAGCGGACAAGAATGTCATGCAGTGTGTGCTGCAGGGCATGGCCCATGTGCAGCGTGCCAGTCACGTTCGGGGGTGGGATCACAATCGAAAAACGTTTCCTGTTGGATGGATTTTCCGCCCTGAAATAGCCGCGCTCCTCCCAGGCGGCATACCACCGTTGCTCGAACAGGCCAGGATTATAGGATTTATCCATTATATGCGCCATCTCGACCTCAGCACAAAAGCTTGATTGTATGCGAAATCATGCCTGGAGTCTAGTTCGGGCGCGGGCGGTAAGAATCTGTTCAGGCTTTCTTGGGGCGGAGTTCGTCGATGTAGTTGCGGATCAGGACTTCGCTAATCTCGGGGACCACTTCCCAGGCAATCTCGCGCACCACTTTGTCGGACATGCGCCGCACCACCCGTTCGACGATCATGTCGATTGCCTGCTCGCTGAGCAACAGCGGCGAGGGCTCCTTGGCGGCATTGGCGCGCTCTTTCGGAAAGGGGATCACATGAGAAGCCGCCGAAACCTCGCGCGCCGGCGCTTCGACAGGATGTTTGGCGGCGTCCGGATCCGTCTCGGAGAAATCAAACAGCTCAAGGATCCGGTCCTTACCGAGAAATGACGCGCGCGCCCGTTCGGTCACCAGCCCGGCAGAAACCGCCTCGGCTCTCCGCCCGCCACCAACGGCGGCCGGCAAAAACACTTCCGAGCCCGGCCGTTCAGTCGCCGCCATGGATCCTGCTTCATGATATTGTTTTACCAGGTGGCGGACGATCTTGATCAGTTCCGTGGTGTCAAACGGCTTGGTCAGATAGGCGTCGCATTGCACGCGGGAAGCTTCCTCTTCATCAAAGGGCTCGAAGCTCCCCACCAGCAGGACTACCGGCATCAGGGCCAGATCCGGATCCGACTTGATGGCGGCGCAGAGTTGGTAGCCGTTCACTACCGGCATAAAAACATCTGCCAGCACGATATCCGGCCTGCCGGCGCGCACTTTTTCCAGGGCCTGTGCCCCGTCCGTAACCGTCTCGATGCGCACATCTTCAGCCGCAAACGTCAAGCCGACAACCTTATGAATCGTAACGCTGTCATCGGCTAATAGCAGTTTCGTGGGCATAACCAGCTAGTTGGCCTTTTTCTTTATGGCTTTGTCATCAGCCTTCTTTTCATCTTTTTTCTGATCAGTCTTCTTATCGGTCGCCGGCGGACTGACCTTAGCATTCGCGCCCGCTTTGGCATCCGCTCCCTTTTCGATGGTCCCCAGGTTGATCCTCGGATCCGTCGGTTTCGCCCCCGGCTGGCCGGGCGCGGCGGCCTCGGCAGCCGCCTTGGCATCCTCCACCGCCCTCTTTGCTTTCTCATAACGGTCCGGCGCAGGCAGGAATCCCATGGCATCCGCAAGATCCCGCAGAGGCTTCAATGGTGAAAAGGGCTCTCCAGGCTTGATGAGTGCCTGGTACTTTTCGGCAAGCTCGGTATTGACAGGGGGAACTTCCTTGCCCAGCTTCGCCAGCAGAGCCTTGGATTCATCGAAGTGCTTGCTGAACGGGAATCCTTCAGCAATCTTGCCCAGGTTTTCGATCGCCTGCTTTTCATAATTGGCAGCCTCCGCCGCAGCTTCCATCTGCTTTAAGGCTTCCGCCAATTTCAATTGTTCCCGGGAGAGATTGAAATAGACTTCGTCGTTAAGCGAAAAACGTGGAAATCTCTCCAGAATGTCCTTGTAGCGCCCCAAGGCGCCGTAAGGGTTGTTATCATGCGCGTAGTAGTTGCCGATCACCAGGTCATGCTGGGCCAAAACCTCCCTTACCTCGTCGAGATAGCCTTTTACAATCTGGACATAATCGTTGTTCGGGAACATCGCCATGAATTTCAGAATCTCAGCCTCGGCGCGCTCGGTTTCCTTCATATCGCGGTCGGGAGTGCGCATTTGCCCCATGAGAATGGAGATGATCTTCAGCTGGGCGTCAGGGGCCTTGGGATTGGTTGGAAAGAAAATAATGAAATTCCGGAACTGGTCCTCCGCCAGGAGCAGGTTGTCGGTCCCGCCTTCTTTCATGAAGCTGTCGCCCATGGCGAAATATGCCTCAGGCTCCAGATCGCTGCCGGGATAGGTTCGGATCAGGGTTTGAAAGGCGAGCCGGGCCTGAGTGTACATGCTCCTGCCGAGGAACTCAGTGCCGGTCTGAAACAGGGTCTTGTCCGGCGGAACTACGCTTTTCTGCAGCTTGGCGCCTTTGGGCGCGCCGCAGGCGGATAAGACCGCCACCATGATCAAAAACACGATCCATCTGAGAAATGATCGCATCCATGCCTCCCACGCCGCCCCTTGTAAAAAGGGGTTATACTGCATCCTGATCCATCGCCCGCGGATTCGCGATTCCCTTCATTTCCCGAACCGCATCCGCCGGATTCCTTCCTGACCTGAAAACGGCCGAACCGGTGACAATAATGTCTGCGCCGGCTTCGAGGACCTGGCGGATGTTCCCGGTATCGATACCTCCGTCCACTTCGAGTCGTGCTCGATATCTATTAGACGTAATCTTTTCCTTAAGTTTCCGAATTTTTTGAAGTGTCGCGGGGATGAAAGCCTGGCCCCCAAATCCCGGGTTCACGCTCATGAGCAAGACGTAGTCGATATCCGGCAGAATTTCTTCCAGGGAGCTGATAGGGGTTGCCGGATTGAGCACCACTCCGGCCTGCACGCCCTGGTTCCTGATATGCTGAATCGTGCGGTTCAGGTGCACATCCGCTTCCACGTGGACGGAAATCCAATTGGCCCCGGCCCGAACCATATCGTCCACATACATTGCAGGATCCGCGATCATCAGATGCACGTCCAGAGGGAGGCGGGTGATCCTGCGGATCGACGCGACCACCGGCGGTCCGATCGTGATGTTGGGAACGAAATGTCCATCCATAATATCGAGGTGAAGCAAATCGGCCCCTCCCCTTTCCGCACTCAGAACTTCTTCGGCCAGATGCGCAAAATCCGCCGCCAGGATCGATGGGGCTATCAACACGGGGCACACCAAAGCTTTTTCACCTTTCGAGCAATCTTTTCGTGGAAGCGTAACACAGCGTCCCTGGATATGCAAGGCGGGTAAGTCTGTGCAAACTACCGCCTTGCGCTCCGTATGCAAACCGAAACGGTGCGGAAAACGGCCCGCGGAGAGCGCCGAAAATTCCTCCTCAAGTCTCTTTGCAGCCTACCCAAAGATCCTTTTCAACCAGAAAAGGATTTTTGAACCACAGAGAACACAGGGTCACAGAGAAATCATGTTTCGAGTCTCTCCCGAAACTTACTAATGCGGGTATCGGTAAACAGGCGCAAATGAAAAAGCTGCCACGGATTTCACGGATTTCACGGAGGGGAGAAAACCCGGCGCAGCCATGCCCCCCACACCGGCGGCCTTCGGCCAACATCCTGGCTCCCGTCGCGCAGGCAAACGCATCCGAATGCCAATTTCTTCAGGAAGCTACCCGTCGCGCTTGCCTGCGCGACGGGAGCCAGGATGTTGCGGCGCGTAGCGCCGCGCTGGTGTGGGGTGTATCGTTGCGCGGACTTCGGGTGGGCGCTGGTTTCATTCGTGCTTTGATCCGTGCAATCCGTGGCTGCTTTTTTTGCAGCTTCTTACATGCAACTGAGTCTCTGATTTCAATGAACGACGACCGTCGTCGCAAGAGCTCTGTGGTTTGCTTTATCCGGTTGCCAGGAAATCCCTGGCGGCGTCCGAAGGCGGTGTTTTTCCGCGTCCTGGAAAATGCGTCATCAAAGTTACGGAATTGTGTATTTAGCCGCTCTTTACCATCAGGGCAGCAAAAAATCCGTCCCAGAGCCGGGGGCTCGGGAAGCTCCTGAAAAATCCCCGGCCATCCAGCCGATTCTCGATTCCCGGAGGGAAATCAGGCCTCTCCAGCCGAAACTCAGGATGCTGCATAAGAAAACGTGTAACCACCTGCTCGTTTTCTTCAGGCTCAGTCGAGCATGTGGAATAAAGCAAGCGGCCCCCGTTTTTCAGGCTGGCAGCCACCGATTCGAGAATCCTGCCTTGATTGTGCCCTAGCTCATCAAGCCGCTCCGGTTGCAGGCGCCATTTGATCTCCGGATTGCGCCGCAGCGTGCCCGTTCCCGAACAGGGGACATCGGCGAGTATCGCATCAAATGCGATTCGAAATGGAGCCGGCCGCCGGACATCGGCTACCACGATTTGCGGGACGCCCCCTCCGCACAGGCCCAGAAATCGCTTCATGGCTTGCGCCCTCTCTTCGCTCATATCTGAAGCAAATACTTTAGTATTTCCAAGGCATCTTGCGATTAATATGGAAGATTTGCCTCCAGGTGCAGCACAGGCATCCCAGACCGTACTTCCTGAGATCTGTCCCAGAAGGAACGGGATGAGTTGCGAAGCTTCGTCTTGAACTTGCCGGGCATCCGGGTCTCCGGCCAAGGTTGCTGCCTCGGAAATGAAGCAATCCGGAACGAGCTCAGAGGGACGCACCCCTGCCGCGTCCACAGGTAGGGACTTGCATCGGTAGCGGAATGCGTTCTGAGGCGGACGGTTCAGCGCAACCGCATATTCGAAGGCGGTTTCCATGCCAAATCTGGCCTGCCACCGTTCCCAAAGCCATGCCGGCAGAGACGCACGCACCCAAGCCGGGCAATCGCGATGAAAGTCGGGCGCAAGCCAGGGCTTTTGCCGGATCAGGTTGCGCAACACTCCGTTGACAAATCCGGCGGCGCCGGAATGGGAATTCCGGCGAGTCAACTCGACAGCGTCGTTGATCGCCGCATGAGCGGGAATCCGATCCATGCGCGCCAGTTGGTAGAGGCTCAGGCGCAGGACGATACGGATCTCAGGCTCAACCCGTTGCCACGGCCGTGAGACCGCTTTCCCAAGGACATGATCCAGCCATCCGCGCCAACGCAAGGTTCCATAGACTATTTCGGTAACCAGGTTGCGATCGACCGGCTGCAACTCCGAAGCGGCCGCCGAATGGAGCACGTTGTCGCTATGTGCCATCTGCATTTCAATGCGGCACAAAAAATCAAACGCCGCCCTTCGTGCGGGTGCAATCATCGTTCCTCTGAAAAAGGAGTCAGGAGTCAGTAGTCAGTAGAAAAGCATGAATGCCTTAATTTCAACCTAAAACTGCGGCTTATGGCCGTATGTCTCTAAAAGGCTCCGATGTTCGGGCGAGCCGTGTGCGTCGTAACACTGCGGGAGCAAGAGTGAACAAACCTCGGGGCTGCAATCGGTATCGGCCGTCGAAATCATAATAATCTTATGGACTTGGGGATTTAACTGGTTTCTGCCGCGAAACTCCTGCCCCGGTGACAGCGCGTGGAATGTAGCGGCGACCGGCAGCTCGCCCGAAGATCCGCGCGCATCGCAGCAATTGCGACGTAAGCTAAGCAGTCTCAATTGATTGGATTCATAATGAGTCCCAGTGTTTGTCATTTTACCTGCCGAAACGCGGGCAACCTGCCGGTCACCCCTACAGGATTTTCCGAGTTTCGCGATAGAAACTTACTAACCACGGGGCCGCGCCCCTTGATATCCCGCCAAAAAGCCGCGGGATATGGGAAGCCAGGAGCCAGAAGGGATCCAAGCAGGTTTCGAATCACCATGGGGGATAACCTCAACGCAGCGATTCTGGCTTCTTGCTTCCGGCTTCTAACGAGAACAAAATACCCGTTACGCTTCGCATAACGGTCTAAACACCAAGCCGATTGCGATATCGATTCCGATCCCGGCGGTTGCATCGATCCGCTACTTGCTGAGATCGGCCTTTCATTCTGACTCCTGACTCCTGACTCCTGACTCCTTCAGATTGGTCCGGAGCTGTTCCCCGGGCTTAAGGCGGGCTCCGTTGGCATACTCGCGACCGGAGATCTTCTTTCTGCCGGCGGGCTGCAATTCCAGAACTTCGAGCACACTCCCCTCCCCACACACTACCTTCATCGCCAGTCCTGAACTCCCCCAGAACATACCAGGGGCGTATCCCTGGGCGCGGAAGGCATCAGGGGGAGCGCTCCTCAGAATCTGGACTCTGCTTCCCTTCCAGCCGGTCCATGCCAAAGGGGCCGGATTGAGCGCGCGGATCAGGTTGTGGATCATGCAGGCGTCCTGATCCCAGTCGATGCGCGCCATTTCCTTGGTGATGCGCGGAGCAAAGGTCGCCTGAGCTTCATCCTGCGCCACGGGCCGGAGTTCCCCGCTTTCCAGGCCTGCGAGTGTGGGAATCAACAGCTCGGCGCCGCCTTCGGCCAGCTTGACAGCAAGTTGGCCGGCCGTCATCACTTGCGGGATTTCGATCTGCTTCTGGAGGAGCATGGGGCCGGTATCCAGGTTCTCGTCCATCAGCATTGTGGTGATTCCGGTAAACGAGTCCCCGTTGAGGAGCGCCCACTGGATGGGTGCTGCGCCGCGATATCGGGGAAGCAGGGATGCGTGCACGTTGACGCACCCGAGGCGTGGGATCTGCAGCAACCATCGCGGCAGGATCTGTCCATACGCTACTACCACAATGCAATCAGCACGGTAAGATTCCAACACCGGCTGGTTTTCGGGATCGCGAATCTTCTCGGGCTGAAAAACCGGGATGCCGGCGCTCACCGCCGCCAATTTTACGGCGGAGGCCTGCGGCAGTTGGCCGCGCCCGGCCGGCCGGTCCGGCTGGGTAAACACGGCACACAGCTCGTGCGTGCGCAACAGGGCCCGGAATGAGGGAATGGCAAACTCCGGCGTGCCCAGAAATAGGACCCTCATGCGCTCACCATTCGCCCGCTTTGGCCAGCTTTCTGATCTTGTTGCGGATGAGAGTTTTCTTAAGCGAGCTCAGGCGATCGATGAACAGGATGCCATTCAGATGATCGATTTCGTGGCTGAAACAGCGAGCCAGAAGTTCGGTGGCTTCGAAGCGCATTTCCTCGCCGCGGAGGTTCTGTCCGCGCACGATCATTTTGCACGGGCGGACAATGGTATCGGTGAATTCAGGCACGCTGAGGCACCCCTCTTCGCTTTTCTGTTCACCCTCGGCGATCACGATTTCCGGGTTGCAGATTACGATCAGCTGTGACGGATCTTCTCCGACGGAAAGATCGATCGTGGCAAGTTGGATATTGAGGCCAATCTGATTGGCCGCCAGGCCTATTCCCGGAGCGCCGTACATCGTCTCGATCATGTTCCTGGCGATTTTCTCGAGTTCACCGTTGAAAGCGGCAATCCGCTCGCACACCGTCTTGAGTTCCACCGCTCCATACTTGAGAATTGGAAGTACCATAGCGCGTATATTTTACCAGAACCCATCGCCGCGGAAAAGCGAATGCTCCACGGCGGGTGGGATCAGAAGTGCGACTCGCTCCAGAGCCCCTGCGACGGCTTCGTCGTCGTTCATTGAAATCAGAAACTGATAATAATGAACCACAGAGGCACAGAGAACACAGAGATACACAGGAATGCCAAGCCCCGCCCGGGGGCGCCTACGGCCGCCATTCTCGTCCGGGAGCAGCGGAAAAGCCGTGAGCCATATCTGGAATTCCGCGGGCATCCTCCGGCTTTTCCGCTGCTCCCGGACGAGAATGGCGCAACGCGAAGCGTTGGCCCCCGGGCGTAAGCGCGTTTTGCCACCTCTGACGTGTTCTCTGTGTCTCGGTGGTTCAAAAACGGTGGCACTCAAAATCAGGATCAGAAACGGGTGAGCATGTCCTGGTAGTGCCTGTAATTGGCCTCGAGTTCCGCGAGGGAATCGCCGCCGAATTTTTCCAGAAACGCCTGGGCTACCACGAAGGCCATCATCGCTTCCCCGACTACGCCCGCGGCCGGGACTACGCAGGTGTCACTCCGCTCGAAGGCAGCGTCGCACGGTTCCTTGGTGATCAGATCCACCGATTTCAAAGGAACGCGCAGGGTAGGAATCGGTTTGACGAAAATGCGCGCCCGCAGATCCGATCCGTTGGAGATCCCTGCCTCCAGGCCGCCGGCGTGGTTGCTCCTGTGAAAAAAGCGCCTCTGCCCGCCGTCATAGAAAATTTCATCGTGAACGGCAGCGCCGGTGCGCCGTGCCGCAGCGATGCCAGCGCCGATTTCCACGGCCTTCACCGCGGGTATGCTCATCAGGGCCTGCGCCAGCCGGCCATCGAGCCTGCAGTCCCATTGCGCATGGGATCCCAGCCCCGGCGGCACCGGGCCGGCCACGATTTCCGCCACTCCTCCGAGCGTATCCCCGTTCTGCGCCGCATCTTCCACCAGGGAAACCATCCGCGCCTGCGCCTCGGGATCGGCGCAGCGCATCGGTGATTCCGGATCGAGCGCGAGAATTTTCTCGAGGTCGATGCATTCGAATGCGGACGGCACCTGCACGTTCCCCACAGCCAGGACGTGACTGCCGACGCGCATGTGAAAGTGCAGGAGCAGAAGCTTGCAGAAGGAGCCGGCGGCAACGCGTGCCGCGGTCTCGCGGGCGCTTGCGCGCTCGAGCACATCCCGGGCATCATGGGTTCCGTACTTCAGAGCGCCGGCCAGGTCCGCATGCCCGGGCCTGGGGCGCGTCACCGGAAGGATCGCGGCAGTTTCATCAACCGGTTCGATCGACATCGGGATTTTCCATTGATCCCAATCCCGGTTTTCGATATGGAAGGATATGGGCGCCCCAAGGGTTTTGCCGTGCCGGATGCCCGATGTGATCAGGATGCGGTCGCTTTCGATCTGCATCCGGCGGCCGCGCCCAAACCCCAGCTGGCGGCGACGAAGTTCACCGTTTATGAAGTCTGGATCCACGGCCAGCCCTGCCGGCAGGCCCTCGATAATTCCGGTCAAGCTTCTGCCGTGCGACTCGCCGGCCGACACAAATCGAAGCATAGGGACTCAACCCTCCTGTTTTTTCAAGGACGCGGAAAAACACCGCCTTCGGACGCCGCCGGGATTTCCTTGCAGGCGGCGTGCAAACGCGCCCGGGGCTTGCCGGCTTCTGCGTTGTTTCTTCCGGAGCCCGGAGTCAAACGCGCCCAGGCAGAACACTACGATTCACAACCAAGCAGGCGCGTTTCACTCCGGGCTCCGGAAGAAACAAACAGCGCACAGCGCTGCCCTTCGGGCCGCAGAAGCCGGCAAGCCCCGGGCGCGTTTGCCGGTGTTCATCCGCGTCCCGAAAATACGTTGCCGTACTTATGAACCAAAGTGCTCAGTACTTCGAATAATTTCGGTGCTTTTGGGGTGTCATTTCCTGGCACGCTAATCGAGCCGGCCCCACGAGTTTATGGCAGTCTGCTTTTCTACTGACTCCTGACTCCTTCAAACTCAATCTGCCGAAATAAGTTCGGTGGTTGATTGCGGCAAAACACCGCCCCACTTAGCCCTTTGTTCTTGACTTCGGCAAGCACCGGAAAATAAACTTTCGCGTGGCCTCCATGATCCGTGCCCTGATCCATGCAATGGAAGCACCCTTTCGCTTTCTGACCAGAGCGATCTGGGAAATCCAATCCTACACTTTTCTGAGCAGCCGGGCTATTGCCAATCTATTCAGCCGGCCCATTTATGTCCGTGAAGTGATCCAGCAGATGGATCGCATTGGCGTCGGCTCGCTGACCATCATTCTGTTGACCGGCTTTTTTACCGGGGCCGTGCTCGGAATCCAATCGGAGAGCGCGCTGCGCCGCTATGGGGCCGTGAGCATCACCGGACAGCTGGTCGCCATTACCCTCGTGCGTGAGTTGGGACCGGTGCTTTCGGCCCTGATGTTATCCGGCCGCATCGGCTCCGGAATTGCATCCGAGCTCGGATCGATGGTGGTTTCCGAGCAGATCAATGCCATGCGCGCGCTCGGGACCGACCCGATCCGCCGCCTGGTGACGCCGCGCATGATCGCCACGATCATGATGCTCCCTCTGCTGACCATCCTCTGCAATGCAGTGGGTTTGGGCGGGGGCTGGATCATTGCGCGCTATAAGCTGCTCATCAGCACCAGCCAGTACTGGGCCGATGCCATGAATGCGCTCCAGTTCTCGGATATTTTCGGCACCCTGATGAAACCGCTTGTCTTTGGCTTTATTATTTCCATGACCGGTTGCTACGTCGGGTTGCGCACCCATGGCGGCACGGAAGGGGTGGGCAGATCGACCACCCAGGCGGTCGTCAGCAGTTCGATTCTTGTCATTACGGCCGACTTTTTTCTGAACAACCTGATCATCTATCTGTCGCCCTATATCAATCCCTGACTCCAGGCTATGATCGAGTTCCGAAACGTCACCAAGGCCTTTGAAGACGATGTTGTATTGAACAACATCAGTTTTCGCATTTCGCGAGGCGAGACCAAAATCGTGCTGGGCGCCAGCGGCTCGGGGAAATCCACCATTCTGAAACTGATCCTCGGCCTGATCCAGCCCGATCAGGGGCAGATACTCGTCGATGGAATGGACATCACTCAGATGCGGGAACGCGAGCTGGTGGATGTGCGCAAGCGGATCGGAATGGTGTTCCAGGAGGGCGCGCTCTTCGACTCGCTTTCGGTGCGGGCAAATGTCGGCTACCGGCTCTATGAAGAGTCCGACATGAGTGAGGAGGAAATAGAAGTCGCCGTGCAGCGGCTGCTTGGGTTTGTCGGCCTCGAAGATGCGATTGAAAAGATGCCGGCGGAGCTGTCGGGAGGCATGAAACGCCGGGTGGGCATCGCCCGCGCTCTGGTGGGGACGCCGAAAGTGATTCTCTACGATGAGCCCACCGCCGGCCTGGATCCGATCACCAAGAGAACTATCGTGGAACTGATGGTCAAGCTGCGCGACCTGGAAGGCGTTACATCGGTCTTCGTGACTCATGACCTGCAGGCCGCCGAAACCATCGCCACCGAGTATGCCGTTGCAGAGGACAGCGGCCGCATCCGCTTCGAGCGCGCGGGAAAGGACTTCAGTGTGGCCAATATCCACTTCGTCATGCTGCAGGAAGGGGCTATCTGCTTCGAAGGCAGCTATGTGGAGCTCAAGGAGTCCCGCATCCCTTATGTGAAGACGTTTGTATCATGACCTGGATGATTTTTTTAACCACGGAGATCACAGAGACACAGAGAAAACAAAGAAATGGAATCTCTGTGTCTCTGTATTCTCTGTGGTTTGCTTTTCAAGGTTCGATTGCGGCTGCAGGCCGCGGAATTGAAGGGTAGCTTGATCTGCGGGTCAGGCAGGAGGTAACGATGACAAGAAGACAAAAAGCATCCATCTCGGAGATGAAGGTCGGTATCGTGGTTACGGTCGCCTTGCTGCTTTTGGCAATGGCCATTTTGCAGCAGAGCTGGGACATCAACTGGTTTTCGCGCACTACCAAGGTCATCACCTACCTGCCGGACGTGGGAGGCTTGAAACCGGGGGCCCCGGTCTGGCTGGCCGGGATCGAAATCGGCAAGGTGACCCGGGTCACTATCGTGCCTCCCGAGACATTCAGTGGGAACCGGCCTACTTTGCGGCGGATCGAGGAACTGCAGCGGCAGCAGCAGAATTTGGATCGCAAGGATCCAAACTATGAAAAGCTGGCGCTGGATCTTCAGGATGCCTTGCGCAACCTGAAACTGATGCTCAGCTATGTCGAAATACAGCTGCAGATCCGCGATCAGTTTGTGACCCGCATCAGCCGCGACTCGGAGGTCAGCATAGAATCCAAGGGGCTGATCGGCGATTCTTTCATCGAAATCAGCCCCGGCTCGTATGGCACTCCCCCGGGCAGGCAAGCCGATGCGTACGTGATCGAAGGAGTCCGGGCAACCGGCTTCCGCGAGATCATGACCGGCGCTAATGACGTCATTGCGAATTTCGGCATTCTTTCGGATCAATTCAAGAATATCGCGCTTAAAATCAATCCTGACAAGGTGGGCACCGGCGTCGCCGACACCATTCGGGATGTGCAAAACACCATGGAGCAGGCCAAAAACGCCTTTGAGCATGCCACCCGTCTCATCGATGCCCTGCAGACTGGCAATGGGACCGTACCCAAGCTGCTGTCGGATCCGACCGCGTATGAGCACCTGGTCGCATCTCTTGACAAATTCAATCAGATCGCCGGGCAGATCCAGAAAGGCGACGGAACTCTTTCCAGGCTCATTCAGAATCCCCAGTTGTACGACAACGCGAACGAAACGCTGCGCAGGGCCGAATCCATAATGAAGCGAATCGAGCAGGGCGAGGGGACCCTGGGCAAGCTGTCCAAGGACCCGGAACTGTACGAGCGGGCAAACAAGGCCATCGCCACCCTTGCGAATTTCATGGATCAGGTCAACAAGGGGGAAGGCACCCTGGGGAAACTGGCGCAAGATCCATCCCTGTATAACAACCTGAATCAATCGACGGCCGAAATCACCAAGCTTATCTATGATTTAAGAAAGGACCCCAAGAAGTACCTGACGATCCATTTCCGGCTGTTTTGACCTTGACATGATTTCCGAATCTCTTTAGCCTAGCGCAATGATCAGCGACAACATCGGGCGGGCCGGGAAGGTCATTCTTGACCTGATCGTAAGATTCCTGTCCCGTTTTCATGTGAATCCGAATATTTTGACATTCACGGGCGTGATCATCAGCTTCTGGGCTGCCTGGAACTTCGGGTATGGCGAGTTTGTGCGCGGAGCCCTTATAGTCATCCTGGCCGGCCTGTTCGATATGCTGGACGGCGAAGTAGCCCGCGTGACGCGCTCGGTGACCCGATTCGGCGCCTTCTACGATTCGGTGATCGACCGCTATTCGGATATCATTCTCCTGCAAGGCCTGATGGTCTGGTATGCCCGCCAGGACCGGCTGGGATACGTCGTCCTGGTCGGCGTGGTGTTCATGGGCGCCGTCATGACCAGTTATGCACGGGCGCGGGCCGAATGCCTGATCCCCAGCTGCAAAGTCGGCTTCCTGGAACGCCCCGAGCGCATAGTTCTGCTCATCATCGGCGGTCTCACCGATCGCATGGAAGCGGTCCTCTGGGTGCTGGCAGTGCTCGGCAATTGGACGGTCATCGACCGCATCTACTATACCTGGGAAATCCTCAAGAAAGATCCCAAGGCCGCCGCCCTCTGAATCCCCTGGTCTGTTTTTGAACCACAGAGACGCAGAGTTCACAGAGAAGTCTCGCCTCTCTGTGTCCTCTGTGGTTCGCTTTTAGGAGATTCGAATTAGGCAGAGTTACTTGATGATCTGGATTTCAACGCCTTTGGGGAGCTTCTGTTCGAAGTCGAATTCGGACACTTTCGGATTCAGCTTTTCGGAAGTGAACGTGTTCAGCACGTAATTGCCATTGGGCTCCGTCAGTTTCTGCTGCACCGGCAGGTTGCTGGCATTGCTGATCCAAAGCGTAATTGAGGCAAAATACGCGGAAACCGCACTGTTTTTTGGTTTCAGCAAAAGCATGGAGCAGGCCGTGCCTGCGATCTTTTCTTCTCCGATATATTCGACGTTGAAGGTCTCGCGCATTTTGGCAGGTGTCTGACCAATCCCGAGCGCGAGGAATTCAGCCTTGTCGCGGTTTTTTCCGAGATTGATTTTACTGGCCTGGTTCAGTGAAGGCTGATAGACCACGGCTTCCCCGCCCTTGATGGTCAGGATCTTCCGGCCCGGAGCCTTGTATTCCTGCCGGACGAGCGCCGATCCGTCCTTGGCCCGGGCGTAAATAAAGATTCCGCTCTCCGGGTCATCGAATTCCCTGAGTACCGCCACATAATTCTTCTGCGTGAAATTCGCCTGAAAGCTGCGAAAATCCTTGCCTGCGGCCCCCATGCGTTCCAGCACATTGTCCGCGGCAGCCTGGGATCCCTTGATCTGAGCCTTTCCCTCAAAACCCGCCACCAGGAGAAATACCAGGACGGCAGCACGGCAATTTTGCTTGGTACTCACAGGCATGATGGATGTCTCCGATCAATATTCGGGTGCCGATTCATTCATTTGGCAGGATTGGAGGTTTTTGCGTGCGGCGGCGTGGGGGCCGGGGCCTGCTGCTTCGATGCCGCGCTTCCTGGCGTGCCCGCGGCCCTCCTGGCGGTGAAGCAACTCCGGGGGACGAAGAGAATGAAAACGACAATCAGTGCACATATGATGTCGTACTGGAGCGTGCCCCGCTCATGAGTCCAAACCAGAATGTTCCGGAAAAATCCTCCGGTGCCAGCCATCAGATATTTTCCTCCGCCCAAAACCTACAGCAATCCCTCCAACTCGGGCTCATAGGCAAGGAGACCATGATGATTGGAGATCTGTCCGTCCCTCATCTCGACGATGCGCCCGGCGATGGACGCCGCCTCTGAGTCGTGCGTGATCATCACGATGGTCTGATTCAGTTTTTCGTTCAAAGTCTGGAGGATGCGCAGCACCTGCCGCGCGTTGCGGGAGTCGAGGCTCCCGGTCGGTTCATCGGCAAGAATGATTGCCGGATGGTTGATCAGCGCGCGCGCGAGCGCAACTCTCTGCTGTTCCCCGCCCGAGAGCTCCGCGGGCCGAAAACTGAGTTTTTCAGAAATGCCCAGCATTTCCACGATTTCTTCAGTCTTGTATGGATGAAGGTGCCCATTGCCGTGAATCTTCCTGGCAAGCTCAATGTTTCCCCGGGCGCTCAGGGTGGGCAGGAGATTGAAGCGCTGGAACACATAGCCGACCTTGCGCCGCCTTACCTCGGTGCGATCCGCGTCGCTGAGCCGCGCGATGTCGACCCCGTCGAGGATGACTTTTCCACGCGTCGGCGCCATCAGTCCGCCGAGCAGGTGCAGCAGAGTGGATTTGCCGCATCCCGACGGCCCCATGATGGCCACAAACTCGCCGGGTTTCACGGTGAGATCCACGTTCTGGAGGGCAGCCACCTCGACCCTGCCCGATTCGTAAATCATCGTCAGATCGACGGTCCGAATCATGAATTCCGGCGGGAAAGCCGCGATATTCGATTTATTCATAGGCCAGGGCCTTCACCGGGTCCATGCGGGCCGCTTTGTAGGCCGGGTAAAGTGCCCCCAAAGCGCTTCCTATCAGACCCAGCGCACATGCAATCATCACTTCCGCCAATGACATCGACACCTGCAGCGTGGGGAAAGCGGTGACGATCGCTTTGCGCGCCAGCAGGCTGATGCCAATGCCGAACAGTACGCCCAAACCAGATATTATAACAGTTTCCTTCAGGATCATGCCAACGATAAATCGACGCGAAGCGCCCATGGATTTGAGAATTCCTATTTCGCGCGTGCGCTCGAAAATCGTCGAGTACATGGCCACCAGCACGACCATGAAACTCAGCAGCATCGAGATTGCGACCACGGCGATTCTGAATTGCCGGTACATCGGCATCCTGGCCCCCGCCAGCAGCGTTGCCATGTCGTTGGCGTCGCGGAACAAATATCCCGGGAAAGCGCGCTTCAGCGCATCGCCGAGCCCTCGGACGTCCGCGCCGCGCGCGGCCTTGATGAACATGAACGTGACCTTCCCTGACGACTCGTTCAGCTGCTGCAGGGTTTTGAGCGGAACAAAAATGCGCACCACGGAGTTCTGCCGGCAGATCCCGCTGACGGTGAAGGTGTGATTGAGAAGAGTCAGCGCCGAGCCGGGGCGCAGTTCCGGGTGATCTTTCGCGTACAATTCGTCGATGATGACTTCGTCCCCGGCCAGCGATTCGCGTCCGTCCATGATCTGCAACCTGCCCGGCAACTCGTTATAACTGGCAAGGTCGATGCCGAAAATCAGGCTGAAATTCGCGGTGCTGAAATTCGAAAGGACCGGCGCCACCGCCTCGACGCCGGGAATTTCCTTGATCTTCTGGTCCAGTTTCTGCGGCAGCGCGGCGGTATTGAGCGCGAAGAAGACCGACGCGTTGCTCTGCTGGATCATGAAATCGGCGCCGACGCCGACGATCCGGCCGAGATAATCATTCAGCGTTCCCGAGACAATTCCCCCGATGATCAGCATCATAATCACGCCAATAGCCACGGCAAGAATACTGATCATGGCGCGCGTCGGGCGCGATCGCATATTGGCAGCAACTATGCTCTCCATCTGGAATTCCCACTCTCCTTACGGGTGGAGGTTCCCCTTTTCCCTCAGAACCACGCGCTCGGCCCCGGGCGGCGGCCTGAGCACGAAAGCAGAGTCCTCCACGCTTGGATTGACCCGCCAGTCCTTGAAATGCAAATCCAGGGAGTAGCCATCCTGGGGCCGTTCGATCCGCACATCGCGTGGCAACGGCGTGCCCTGAAAAATATCAAAATTGGCATACTTCACGGTGCTGATGATCTCGCCCGTATCCGCAAACCTATCTTCCCTTGCCAGCACCATCCGGGACCGTTCAATCCACAACTGGCGCAGCAGGTGGACTTCGAGACTGCCGGTTTCCCGATAAAGGGTCAGCACATAATACTTTGCCTGGGCGTCCTGCAGCTCGGTTTTAGAAATCCGCAGATCAGGCTCGTCGAGTGCAATGCCTCGGGGCAGAAGGGCTTCAAAAATATGGATGGGCCGCGCGCTGAAGGAAAGCGCCTGGTCCTTTTCATCCAACACAAAGCCGGCTGCGCTGTTCCGCCCTTCGTACACGGTATTTTTCCCGGGATTCCAGACCTCAAAGCGATCCCCTCTGGACAGCAGCTCGAGTATCGTGGTCTTGGTAACCGGATTCTGCACATTCAAAAGAATGTCAGACGGGCTTCTCAATATCACATAACCGGGAGCGCTGTGATATTTCTGCAGCTCGCCACTGTCAGCCCTTTCCGTTGTCAAGGTGAGCTTCAGGCTGCTCGACGAAAGCGACGCCACATTGGCCCCGCGCTCCCTGACCATTGCCAGGAGCCCCTGCAGGGTCGCCGTTCTTGCGGCGGCAATCGCGGGAGAAACCGGAACTTTGACTCTGGTCTTGATTCCGCATCCGAAAACGGCCAGCGCCAGCGACAAAGCCAGCCCGTAAAGAATCCCATTCCTGCCGCTTCCAGAAGCCGAATTCATAGGCCCTGATCTTATCATCCTCTCGCCTGAAATCCCGCGTGAATCTAGCAGACACCTGCAAGCATGTCAATGCGAACAAGTTACGTCGGCTTTTTGAATTTGGGGGGATTAAGAGCATAAATTGACAGTGGGGGGCCGACTGGGTAAAATGCCATTCGTATAGAAAAAGCCGAAAGACGACAGAAAGCGGTCGATGTAAATCAGGTGGAAAACCGGCAAGCCTCAGAGGCTCAAATCTCTGCCAGCCAGACAGGGTCATCCAGGAGAACCCTGGGGGAGGACCTAAGACTGTTCCGTCAGGAGAAGAATCTCACTCTCCGGCGAATAGCCGACGAAACCCACATCAGTCTGCGCCATCTCGAAAACATTGAAGAAGGGCGGTATGGCGAATTGCCCGGAGGCATGTACAACCGGGCCTTCTTGCGCACCTACTGCACCTACATGGGCCTGGAGCCGGATGCCTTCCTGGAGCGGTATGAGAAAGAGACCACCCCGTTGAGCGAAAAGCTCGCCAGGGCAAAGGCGCGCGAACAGCAGGTGCCGCCCGCTTCGAGAAACATGCCGCCGGTAATTGCCTGGACCGCGATGCTGCTGATTTCGGTTGCGGGATTGTACTTCAGTCGCGGTTGGATCTCGGAAGTTTTTTCGCCCTATTTTTCCCGTCCTCCTGCCACGCGCCTTCCCGGCCCGCAGGCCGAGCCCCCAGCCCGGGAGCCGAAGCCGGCCCCGGCGGCACAAGTGCAATCCGGCCTGGCAGCAGAACCGGGCAAGCAGCCGCCTGGTGAAGCGGCCGATTCCACTCGGCCCGAACCGGCCCCCGGCGCCATACGTCTTGAGTTTCAGGGGGTGAGCGCCTGTTGGATGTCCGTTGCAGGCGACGGCAAAACCATGTACTCCGGCATCGTGAGAACCGGCGAAACGCCGTTCTTTGATGCCAAAGAAAAGTTCGAACTGGTCCTGGGAAACGCCGGCGGCGTGACCCTCAAAATAAACGGAAAATCCGCAAAATCTCTCGGCAAGCCGGGTGAAGTCGTGAGACTGCTGATCGACGCCCAGTCCATTCCCGACCTCCTGGAAAAGCGGCTGTAACTGAGTCTTGAAAAGCTCACCACAGAGAGCGCAGAGACACAGAGCTCTCGTGGCGGGGCGTCGTTCATTGACATCAGAAACTCAGTTGCATTTATGAAGCCGCAAAAAATAAAGCAGCCACGGATTTCACGGATTTCACGGATCAAAGCACCAAGGAAACCAGCGCACACCCGAAGTCGGCGCAGCCATGCCCCCCACAACGGCGCAGCGCCAGGCGCAGCAACATCCTGGCTCCCGTCGCGCAGGCAAGCGCGACGGGTAGCTTCCTGAAGAAATTGGCATTCGCATGCGTTTGCCTGCGCGACGGGAGCCAGGATGTTGGCCGAAGGCCGCCGTTGTGGGGGGCATGGCTGCGCCGGGTTTGCTCCGCTCCGTGAAATCCGTGGCAGCTTTTTCATTTGCGCCTGTTTGCCAATACAGGCATTGCCAGGTTTCCAGAGAGATTCGAGCATGATTTCTCCGTGTCTCTGTGTCCTCTGTGGTTCAAGAATCTCTTGCTGTTGCTTTCCGGCGCCGAAAAAACTACATTAGCGGCCTGATATCATGAGGCAAGATTGCTGAAGAATCTCCTTGATGGGAATGTTCCGAAAAACCTGCGGATGCTGGCTGCTGCCGGGCTGGTTCCCCTGCCCGCCGGGGAAATGCTGCAGGCCCTCGTGCGCCTGGCGCGCGACCCCGATCCCGAGGTGGCCGGGAAGGCTGCCGCTACCCTGGAAGCCATGGCGGAACAGGAGATCATCTCACAGCTTCAGGCCCGTGAGTGCGACCCGGAGGTGATCGGGCATTTTACCGCTTCGAAATCGGCGGGAATTCTGGAAGCGATCATCCTGAATCCGGGCGCCCCCGGCGCAGCCGTCGCCGGAATGGCATCAGGGCTGTCCGCGCTGCTGCTTGAGCTGGTTCTGTACAACCGCACGCGCATCATGACTTCCCCGGAGATTCTCGACGCCATCAAACAGAATCCGGCGGCGACTCCCCAGATTCTCGGCCAGGTGGCGGAAATTGAAACCGAGTTTTTCGGCAGCAAGAAGCAGGTCTATACCGCAGTTGAGCAACAGCCTGCTGAATCTCAAGAGGCTGCCTTTTCTGAATCCGCAACCGAAGTTGCGCCGGAGGACCTGATTCTCGAAGGGCTGCCGCTCGATCCCGAAGGGCGCGAAACCGCGATTCTGCTCCGCGTCCGCAACCTGACCGTGCGCCAGAAGATTCGCCTGGCATTGGCGGGAAGCAAGGAAATCCGCGCGGTTCTCATCCGCGATGCCAACCGGGAAGTAGTGCACAGCGTGTTGCAGAGCCCCAAGATCACGCTGGGCGAAGTGGAAGGTTTTGCCGCCATGAGGAGCGTGGCCGAGGACGTTTTGCGCCAGATCTCCGCAAGCAAGACCTGGACGAGAAGCTATGCCCTGATTCACAATCTGGCGCAAAATCCCAAGACTCCGGTGATGATTGCTCAGCGCGTGATGATTCGCCTGCTGACCAAGGATTTGACCGGCATCTCCCGGAACCGGGAGCTTTCGGAGGCCGTGAGGCGCCATGCCGAACGGCTGCTAAAACAACGAAGCGGAAATTGAGGAATTGGGTGAGACCATGGAAAGTTCCAGTTCTGGTTTTCAGATGTCCCTGCCGGTGGCACTCGAACAGAAGCTCTCCGCAACCGCCAAAAACAGAGGCAAGCGAAGGATCCCGCATATGGAGATCCTGAAGGCCCTGCAGGACCCGGCGCTGGGGATCGCCAACCTCGTTGCTGCCTACACGGAATACGTCTTGCCGATCAAGACGAGAACGATCCGGCTGCTGGGGCGCAAAGCCCCGGCGCGCATCATCGAGACGCTCCTCGGCTTCGAGGTGAAAGCCCAGTTCAAGCGGATTCATTGTCCGGACATGGTAACGGCGCGCTATTTGAAGCTGTTTACCGAACTGGGCAGCCGCACGATCCGGTTGCCGTATGATCCGACGGTCACCGCCAACCTGATCCCGCAGTTTGAGCAGTCCGTGGCCAGGATTGTGAGCGGCGTGCGGGATATCTACCCCAAGGACCGGCAGGTCCAGCGGTATGTGATTCAAATGGTGTTCAGAATCCTGCGCCGCCAGCTCCAGGCCGCGGAAAAGGCTTACCGGCCGCCGCCCGTCCCGGTCCCATGACTTAGTACAAGGTTTCATAAATACGGTCACCTATTCTGCCACAGGGGCAGAATGGAGCAGGCTTCGCAGTTTCACGGGCTGGAAGCCCGTGCCACGACTGCCTGTTAACGTGGCACGGGCTTCCAGCCCGTGAATCCCCGAGGGGCGAAAATACGTTA
>Ga0315277_10000804_pt1 | contig 48391 bp, 48 predicted proteins | sample YL17G05_15_MG_FD_203695 | JGI IMG/M metagenome (GOLD analysis project Ga0315277, IMG submission 203695) | Sediment microbial communities from Yellowstone Lake, YNP, Wyoming, USA - YL17G05_15 | ecosystem: Environmental > Aquatic > Freshwater > Lake > Sediment | place: USA: Wyoming | collected... | reverse complement strand
GTTCTGACAATGCTTTTTCCATTTCTGCTTTAGACCTTTGACTCGGCAAGAAATATTCCGAATCCACATTGTTAGCCCATTTATGCCAGAACGACACGTCTTCCTTCTCCATAGCCCTCAGATTCACGGTCTTACCTTCAAGCAATCAGATTCACCATTTGTTGTGTTCTCTGTCTCAGCTCTTATTACTTATGGAAGAATCTTCGATTCAATCTCTGCAAGTCCACTATCTTTTATGAATTTCTTATTATAGAATCCATATAAGAAAAAATCCAAAGATAATTTAACCCCAAAACATCCTAAACGATCTCAAGCAAACTCAACTGCAAACTGACTTTCAAGTATAGTGCACTTCGTGCACACGCGGTCTATCTCCTCACAATCTCCTAGTTCTTCACAACCTCCCCATAGCTGAACAACCAATCAGCACGATCACTGTTCAAACTGTCACATTTTTGGGTAACGTTTAGGTTTTCTAGCTTTCTAAATTCTAATCGGGGAAAGAAGAATAGAATTTCTAATATTTTCTCTCTTCTAGAAATAGAAATTAGAAAATTGAGTGCAAGGGCACTTTCTATGTTATAAGTCTGGTGCATGTTGTTCTTCTAGAATAGATGATTTGGGGTAAAGTTTTATCCAACCAAACCAAGCAAATCCATAGGCATCAGAACTTCACAAACTAATTTCGGAACACGCGTGCACGCTACTTAACTGCGTAAGAAAACTTTTTTGCTTGCTTATGACAATCTGTGAGGTGGCACGCTTGTGTTGGAATCAAAGAGGATACATAAATGGTTAAGGTTCGCATGTCCGAGATGACGCGGGTTGATATCCAGAAAGCCTTGGACAAAGGTTTTAGCACTGTTGTATTCTCTGTGGGCTCAAATGAACAGCATGGGCCTCATCTGCCTACCTGTACGGATTCGTTGATTGGTGATGTCTTGGCCAATAAAGTGGCTGGGAAGCTTGATAGAGCTCTTCAAGCACCTTCCATAAATGTGGGATGCTCAGCCCACCACATGGTGTTCCCTGGAGCCATCAGTCTTAGACCTGAAACGCTGAAAAGTTTGATCCGAGACTACTGCGCTAGCTTAGCAAAGCAGGGGTTCAAGAATATCATCGTACTCCCATCTCATGGCGGAAATTTCAATGCCGTGCGAGAGGTAACTGATGAGCTCAACCAAAGTCTTGAAGGAACTAAAGTCGTATCTTACACGGATCTGAAAGGTCTCCTTGAATTCCTTGCTGAGTTTTCATCTAAACATGGAGTTTCAGCTGCTGAGTCAGGAGCTCACGCAGGAGAATCCGAGACGTCAATGGTTTTGGCCATACGCAAAGACCTGGTCGATATGAATCACGCCGAAAAAGGTTTTGTGGGAAGTTTCGAAGATAAGATGGATCTTATGTGGAATCAAGGCATTAAGGCCGTAACGAAGAACGGTGTGCTTGGTGATCCTCGCAAAGCAGAAGCTGACAAAGGAGAAGAGTATCTGGAGCTTTGGGCAGAGAAAATGGCAGACTTTGTCCGAAACCAGCTCGGCATCTGATCGCGCGTGCTAATGAGAGAGCACAAAAGAGAGCAAGAGTCTAAAAAAAGCGGGATATTGGGGTAAAGTTTTACCCCAAAACCCAAAAAAAGAAAGGGAAGATGTTTTGCAGTTTTGCTATGCTTTGGATTCCACTATCTTGGCAATCGGGGCATTCTTTTTCACTGATTCTATGCCGTTAACGCATGCATCCTTCGATTCGTATCCTTCACTTACAGCAATCGTCTGCCCGTTAGGTGCCACTAGACGGAATCTGAATTTTCCTGCTTTATCCTTGTACCATTCAAACTTTGCTTCTGGCAAAAATATCACCTGAATTTATTTATCACCAGAACCCACTAAAAAGACCTTCGGTTAAGCACAATCTGTCTTGGATAATCTGGCCAAACAAAGAAGTGGATTTAGGGTAAGGTCTTATCCAGATTTCTCACGAAGTCTTTGTCAGTATTTTTGGTTCTTTCCATTCTTCTCTCAGAATGCCGTAAAGAATAAGGTCAGCCCAATTACCCCAAGCAAATATCCCTCTTCGTATTCTTCCTTCTCTCTGGAAACCAGCCATCTCCAGAACCTTCTGCGAAGCCACATTCTCTATGTGAGTTGTCGCCTGAATTCTGACTACGTCTTTGGATATGAAAAGGTAGTCTACAGCAAGTTGGGCAGCTTCTGTACAATAGCCCTTACCTCTCTCGCTAGAAATCAATGCGTAGCCAATCTCCCAATACGGTCCAACAAGACCCATTCCCAAATAACCAATCCTGCTTCCATCTTTTTTCAGTATCAGAAACCACACTTTTTCAGAACCCAGTTTTTCATACCTTTTCTCAATATCTGTCTTGGACTCTTGTGCGTCTAATGGATTGTATCTTCCTGCGAATTCAGGGCGGTTGAACCACTCAGAAAGTAGAGGCAAATCCTCTTTCTCGGCGACCCTCAGATTCACACTCTTACCTTCAAGCAACCCAGATCACCAATCAAACAGTTGCTTTCAGTTCAGCTATAACTTTTCCGCAACATCCTTGAGTGGTTTGGTTGGAGTGAAGCTATCCAGCTTTATGCTATATTATTCCGAGAATGTGTATCAGAGCGCCATTGACTAAAGATATAGCCCAGATGACAAAAAGAGGCATCATCCATTTCTTTCTTCTTGCACATGTCGCTTTTGATGGCGACCTAAACATCCAGAAGCCAACCAATATGACGCCAAATGCTTCTGCTGTTGTTCCAAGTATTGCATGTGACCAGATGGCTATTGACTCTAGAATGGAAAGGTTGCCTATAGCTTCAAAATTGGTGTTGAAGGATGGAATCATGACAATAAGGATTAGAACCGTATGCAACACGAGTGCTAGTGTAGTCAAGTAGCCATGTCTTGTGACATTCCTCTTGCTATCTCTACCTTTAACAAAGGGAAGACCAAGTACCAGCAAGAACAAAATCACTATCTGAAGAGATAGTTCTGTGCTGCCAACAGGGTCTAAAGGGACGCTCATAGCAATTACCAAGATTCGGTTCGGCTATAACTCTTCCGCAAAGTCATAGAAACAGCAAACAGAGTCCCAATAACGTGCACTTCGTGCACACGACGAGCCAACCTCTTTCAAACCTCTTTGGAGACTCTCTTGGTTCTCTATGTGCAAAAACCTTATTCATTGTTCTGTCTATTCTTGAGTGGTGATTGTTTTGAGCATGGGAAGTGCCAAGAAGAAACCGATGACTAAGAAAGAACGAGAAGAGAAAAGGAAAAAACATAAGGAAAAGCAACTAAAGAAATAGTTCCAGTTATCTCACATTCATTCTTAACGTGCTCTATCGAGCACACGACGACTAACCTTTTTCAAAACCTCCTAGTTCTCTTCAGCCTCTCTGTTACTGAACAACTATTCAACGCTGTCATTGTTCAAAATGTCACATTTTCAGATAACGTCTAGGTTTTCCAGTCTTCTAAATTCTAAGTGGAGAAAGGAATAGAATTTCCAACATTTTTCTTGTTTAGAATTAGAAATTGGAAAATTAGAGAATGTGGGAGGGCGCGCGCTGAGTTCTGTGTTATAAATCTGGTGCTTGGCCATAGAGATAGAGTGCGTCTTATGAGTTGGGGCTGGGAGGAGAGTTATGTCCCAAAACCCATGCTTAAATAGACTAAGATTCTCCTATTAACAAAACTGAGAAGAAACAGTCAGGTTCATACAAAAAATGAGGGGCTTCTTAGAAAACATTAGGTATGCTTGGCAACAGAGGAAAACTCTTTACGTAGACAACATAGCCCTCAAGACACACTACTTAGAGAGCAGAGAGTTGTACCATGAAAAAATGAATAGCGCATTCGTACATCGCACAAACAATGATCCAGTCAAAGCCTTTGATGAATTGTTCAGTGCTATAGACTGTGGCGACACCTCAAATCTGTGGGAAAGAAAAGCGGGTCTAGCCAAAAACATAAACGATAACAGAGACGATCTTAAGGGAGCTCTCATAGGAACGACTACTGGCTATTTCACAGCTCTGGGCGCATCCATTCCCATAGCACTAGAAATTTACACAAAGAGTCTGAACGCGTTTTCCAACTTCTTTTTCTGGGCGTTGCTCGCCGTGTTTGGGTTTGGAATTTATACTGGAAGTTTCAACCAAAATAGACTAAAAAGACTGGTCAAAGAACACAAAGATTACACGAGTGAATCCGAAGAAATCACAGATTTGCTCGAGAGAAAAAGCGACATAAGAATTCGATAGAAATCTCCAATCGGACTTTGGGACCGCGCGCTACTGTTTCTTTCTTTTTTGGAATTTAGAAATTAGAAAATTCATTTTTTGTGTAAATACTGTTCTCTTGAATTGAGTTGTACATTGTGTTTTCTTTTGTAGGCTATGACTGTGAACAGTATTGCTATCATAAATAATGGTAGGATGATGAATGATGGAAACTCTGGAATGATGTACGGAGTCATGAGTGGGTAATGGTCTGCGTTGTTTGCGTCAAGAACGTGTGAAGTATCACCTATTCCATCATGATTTGCATCGGTTCCATTGTAGTCGCTCCAGTAGTTCCCGCCCGAAGGGTAACCATCATCCCAAGTGTTTGTGTAGTGATCTGGAAGGTGCATGGTGTTGTTTATGAAGTTGTTGCGATAAATGCGGTTTTCTGAAGAAAACTTGAGTGAGATGCCATAATAGTTGTTTTCTGTTATGTTGTTTCCAAATATGTTGTTATTGTTTGAATAGTCGAGGTCGATACCATCAACCCAGTTTTCTGTTATGATGTTCTCGTATACGTTGTTGTGTGAAGACTCATAGAAATCGATGCCAGTCTCACCATTGTCTATTACGTTGCTTCCAAATATGCTATTATAGTTCGAAGAATAGTGGACTACGATGCCATCAAAGTCGTTTCCGATTATGCTATTCCCGAATACGTCGTTATAGTTTGAAGAATATCCAAGAGTTATGCCATCCTCGTCGTTATTTGTTACGTTGTTTCCAAATATCCTGTTGTGTGAAGATCCGTCGAAAATGATGCCGTCCTTTATGTTGTTTGTTACGTTGTTTCCACATACGCTGATGTCAGAGGAACTGTCAATGTCAATGCCATAACGGAAACCTTTGATAACTACGCTTTTGATTGTCACATTGCTTCTTCCGGTGAGGTCTATTCCTGCCCAACTTCCAGCGCCTTGAAGGGTGTGGTCCGCCCCATCAATTACAGTGTTGTTTCTCTCCACAACAATCGAGTCATTAATGTTGTCTGTGAAGGTATAGGTGACGTTATTCACATTAGAAATCTTGTCTGTGCCTTCAACGATCCCATTGGCCCTTATGTAAATGGTTCCGCTTGCTTTTGCCTTCTCAACCCTCGATGCCAAGTTCAATGTGCCTATTAGAAGTGCCAAGAGCATTAACAGCAAAAGCTTCCTACCCATTTTGCATCATGCACTATGTCTCCTGCTTCAGTTCTTATGACTTGTGGAATAATCTTCAATTCAATTTCTGCCAGTTCACTGTCTTTTATGAATTTCTTATTATAGAATCCATATAAGGAAAATTGAAAAGATAATGGTTCATCAGGCTTCTGCCATGGTATCAAAAGAATGGTTGGTTCAGAAAACTCGGTCATCGATAGATGATTTGATAACTAGCTTCAAGTCAACTCCATATTTCTTCTACACAGAGAATGATCTACATTGCTATCTGCATAACAGGATTTTCAGTAGCTTGCCTCGCGAGGAATGGCAATGCATTACCTCAGATGAGAAGACAAGTATTCTGTTACACAAGGAGTACCCAACCAAGGCAAGATATGATGCAAAGACCCCGAGAGAAGTCAATTCAGGAGGTGCAAGGGGTCATTTTGACTTATGCATTTGGAACCCTGAACGAGCAAGAGAAAGAGTGTTTCGAGCAGAGCATTCAGACTTCGAGAATGAACAACACACATTTATTGCGATAGAATTTGACTTGATCGAAAGAAATCGCACTTTTGAAACTGCTCTACACCATTTCAAATGGGACCTGCTAAAACTCACAGGAAGCAAGAATGAGGTTGAGCATGGCTATCAACTTGTCTTTGTGAGAGACTGGATTCACAAAGGTGATTTTGTGTCACAGACCAGAAAGGAAGCAGCAAGAGCAAAGAACACGATTGTTCTATTTATTGAAAGGGACAAAGATAGTGCAAGTATTGGCACATTGTCACCAAAGCCCTTCTTGAGCTACAGTCCAGTATTCAAGTAACGTGCACTTCGTGCACTCTTGGTCTATCTCTTCACAATCTCCTAGTTCTTCAGAACCTAACCATAGCTGAACAACCACTCAGCACTATCACTGTTCATACTATCGCATTTTCAGGTAACAATTATTCTTCCAGTTTTCTAAATCCTAAATGGGGAAAAAATAGAATTTCCAGTATTTTTCCTTGTTTAGAATTAGAGATTAGAAAATCAGAGGGCGTGCGAGGGCAAGTATTGTGTTATAAGTTTGGTGCAAGCTGCTCTTTTGGAACGCGTGGTTTGGGGGAGAGTTCTGTTCCGCACACATGCGGTGGAAACACCAATGCTAAATAGATTCTCTGGTTCATATAGAAAGAGTCTGGGGCATGGGAGCACTATGACACTGATTAGAGAGGCCACTGAGGACGATAATGATGCTCTTAACGAACTTCAGAAGAAATGTCCGATGGGCACCAACCTAGTTCTTGGAGTCGACAGTTCGCCCGACTATTTCGCTCGGTCTAGACCATTCAAAGATTGGCACGTTCTCGTGGCAGTTGAGAATGGTACAATAGTTGGTTCTGCTGCATACGCAATTAGCGATACCTGTATTGAAGGAAAGCAGCTCAAAACTGCTTACGAATATGGTTTCATCGTTGACCCTCTTCACAGGCGAAAAGGAATTGGGGAGAAACTGCAAAGGCACATCGAGCAAGTAGTGCTGGAGAAGGATGTCGATATACTGCATCTAGACATACTCGAGGATAACACTCCCTCGACTAGCCTGTTTTCCAAACTGGGATTCGAGAAAGTGAAAGACTGTACGACATTCTCTTTGATGCCGTACAAGAAGCAGAAGACAGCACCAAGGGCAAACATAAGGAGTATGGGCGAGGCAGACGTTGATGGTGTGACAAACCTGATTAACGAAACGTACCGCAACTACAACTTCTTCGCTTCTTATCAGCCCAAGGATTTTCTTGAATCTCTTAGAAGGATGCCACACTTTGACTTTCACAATATCCTCATTCTTGAAGACAATGGTGACATCAAAGCCTGCCTAGGATACTGGAACTACAACAAAGTGAGAAGATACATCGTACGACAACTCAATTGGAAGCTGAAAACGCAGACATATCTGATAAGGCTATTTGGCCTGTTCACCAAAATGCCCCATGTTCCCAAGAATGGGGAACCCCTCCTAAGCTATAATCTGACGATCATGGCTTACAGGAGCCCTGAAAGCCTGACAGAACTGATTAGAAACATAATCAACATTGCACTTGAGAACAAGATAAACTTCATTCATGCAACGGTAGACCCAAATAACCCGATAGCCGCAGTTCTTTCGCAGTTCAGACACACAAGTCATAAAACATACTTCTTCACTAAATCGCTCAGACAGGAAAGATTGCCTAATCTTGGAGAAAGGAAACTTTACATTGATGCAACTGAAATGTGACTATCGATCACATTCACCCTGTAGCATACGACGATTTTGGTTGGTTGGGGTAAAGTTTTATCCCAAACCCAAACACACACGCGCCAATGCTTATATCGATGACTGCAAAGGTTTGCGCGAGGAAATGCTCGTGGGAATAGTAGATTCTATTAAGCGGGAATTCTCGTTCATAACTGGTAACTACAGGATTCTGGTCATCAGCTGGATAATAATGGATCTTGCTAGCGAAATGCCCTCGCCGAATTTTCAGTATTACGTTCAAGAGGTTTTGGGCGGTAGCGGACTGGCACTTGGGTTGATAGGGCTGGTTGGGTTCCTCTGTATGGCTGCTGTGGCTTTTCCGGGTGGCTACTTGGCTGATAAGTATGGCAGACGTTGGCTCATAACTACCATGACCTTCGGGATGGCGTCTTCATTTCTTCTCTTTGCATTCGCCCCGACATGGCAATTCGTCCTCTTAGGAACAGCGGTAAACAGTCTCTGCCTCATTTATCAGCCAGCCCTTTTTTCTATGGTCCAGGATTCCCTTCCTCCTGAACGTAGAGGCATGGGATCCTCCATCATTCAGCTCATTCACAGCACCTTCAACACTCCCGGCCCTGCAATCGCTGGCTTCCTCCTTTTGCAGTTTGGACTAGAATGGAGCATGAGAATAATCTACTTGATTATGACGGCTCTGTTTCTTACGGCGGCAGTCTGGCGTCTGAGACTAAAGGAGACTGTGCAAAGCACAGAGCCGATTCGCTTCCGCTACTTCTTTTCATCTTACCCCAAAGCCATAAAAGAGAGTTTCAGAGTGTGGAAAACGCTGCCACGTTCGATGCTCTGGCTTGCCGTCTCTCAGATTCTCATAATGCTTGGGCTATCAATGTTCTTCGTAATCAACGCCGTCTATGCAAGAGACGTGCTCTTGATCCCCAAATCCCAGTGGTGGCTTGTCTTCATACCCCTGACAATCGCGATGATCGTTGCCTCCATCCCAGTCGGTAAGGCGATCGATAGGTTCGGAAGAAAAATTCCATTGATCCTTGGACTAGTTGTGTTCGACGCTGGTCTTGCAACATTCATTGTAGGCGATCTTCTTCTCGTCTCAATAGCGATGATTCTCTTCGGCTTAGGGCAATTACTTGTAATGTCCTCCTCAATGGCTCTGGCAACAGACCTAGTAGAACGAGAATACAGAGGCAAAGTAAACGGGTTCATAAACTTCATGAGTTACATAGCAATGGGGTTTGGCATGCTTTTGGGCAACTATTTGTACATAGCTTTTGCACCACAGCTGCCATTCTATACTGCTTTGGCGCTAACTATCCCTGCGTTCGTCATAACCATATTTCTAGTAAAAGAAGCACATCCCAAGTGATTCGCGCGCGCTGTCTCCCGAAGTCTGCTATCCTATGTCAGAAATCCTTTTGCTCCAACAAATAGATAATTAAACAGTTGCTTAAAAGGACTAATAGCAGAAAGCTCTACCTGTCTTTGCTCTCTTTTCTTCGTTTGGGGGTAGAGTTTAATCCCGATTTCTCACGAAGTCTTTGTTAGTATTTTTGGTTCTTTCCACTCTTCCCTGAGGATACTATACACATAAACATCTCTCAGTTCTCCTCTGAGAAAAAAGTATTTACGCATTGTTCCATCCTTTTTGAAACCTGCTTTTTCCAAGACCTTATGAGAAGCCAGATTTCTTGCATCTGTAGAGGCTTGAACCCTCATCGTGTCTCTCGATAGAAACAGGTAATCCACCATAATCCTAACAGCTTCTGTGCAGTAGCCCTTCCCTCTTTCACTCGGAACTAGAGAATAGCCGATTTCCAGTTGCTTGCCGCAAAATGGGTGCAGGACGCAAAAATGGACCATAAAACCGATTTTGGTCCCGTCTTTTTTCTCTATGACAAAATCCTTTGTCTCATACGCTTTGTCATTCTCAAGCATCTTCTCTGTCTCAAGTCTAGAAACCTGTCGAAGAGAATTGTATTCACCCAAGACCTCAAGACTACTAAGCCATTCCGCAAATAGAGGCAAGTCCCCCTTCTCAACAACCCTCAAATTCACATTCTTTCCCTCAAGCAATTACTAACACCATTCACTGTGTCTTCTTGTTTCAGTTCTTATGACTTGTGGAAGAATCTTCGATTCAATTTCTGCAAATTCACCATCTCTTATGAATTTCTTATTATAGAATCCATATAAAGAAAAATCCAAAGATAATTCAACCCTGGAATATCGTAGAGCGCGATAGTGAGAAAAAATGAAAAGGTCTGAAAGAATAGAATGGTTCTTGAGAATTGCGACGTTTGGGTCTGCACTTGCTGTCGGAATCATCGGAGCTTGGAGCATTTGGGTGTCTTTTAAGGATATCTCGACTCTTCTGATTCTCACTCTTGCTTTTGCAACGATTTTCGCATCTGTGGTCTACGTTGTCAAAAAGAGAAAACTTCGAATGCTACAAACCTGATACAGGCTTAATTTCGTTTGCGAGTTCTTCGAGCTCACCGAAGCCAACCTCTCTACAAGCCTTGGTTCTTTCCAACTTCAGAGGAAGAACACCCATGCTTTTAAGAGCAACGTCTGGGTCATGACTTATAAGAGGTCGAAATGTGCCCAAAGGCAAGAAAGAGAAAGCTATGGATCATAAACAGCACATGAAATCGCAGAGAGAGAAGGAACTGAAAAGGAAAGAGAGACGGAACGTTGAACTCCCTGCAGAATATGGTAAACGTAAGAAATAGCGCGCGAGAATAGCGTAATAGTCTATCTATCTTCAGTCTCTTGGTTCTCTCAAGCCTCTTCATGAGGTAACCACCTGACAACACCGCCCTTGATTATGTCTGATATTCTGCAGTGCTGCCTCAACATTGTCCAAGAAGTCAGGTGACTTTCCAGATTCTAAATTTCTAAGCTAAGGAATAGATTGATTTTTCAATTTTATTTTTATTAGGCTAGAATTTAGAAAATTGCATTCGAGGGCAAGCTTTGTGTTATGAGTCTGATGCTGAATTGTGCCTTGTGCTTACTCAGCGATCTTTGCCTCGAACAAACAGACAGCGCTCGCCTTGAAGTGGGGTGAAATTTGTTTTGCTGCTACTTGGGCCTGCCAGTGATTTCTTCTGCGGGAATGACTATCATGGTTTCCATAATGTATTCCGTTGCGAATCCTGTTTCCATTACAAAATTCATGGCTGTCCGCTCATCTGGAGCCTCAAATATTATCATAGTATCATATTTGCCGAAAGCGAAGAAAATGTCCCGAATCTTTATTCCTTTAGGCGCTTTGAGCTCCTTAAGATATTTGACTGCGCTAACACCTTTCCCTCTGGGTAACATCAAAGTCACAAATATCATTCTCTTCACCTCGATATCATTATTCCATAATGCTTAAAACAGTTTCCCACAGCGCGCACCTATCTCTATTAAGCCTCTCTGTTACGATATTACTATTCAACAACTAGCCTATCCCACGCAGTCATCTATCACATTTCATCAATGAGGGTAACGCAATTTGGTTTCTAAAACTCTTCTGAGCGGGGAAGAAGAAATAGAATTTCTAGGGTTTTCTCTTGTTTAGAAAATAGAAATTAGAAAATTCCATGGATTTCTCAAGTGTAAATACACCCTACTGACAGAACAGGAGTATATGTACACTACGGAAGATTGATTCATGGTTGTTCAAGGGATTGCATTGTGAGAATTGTGTTAACAACTGTTTCAAGTGGTTCTCAAAGGTTTTACTGAGATTGAAGCCAAGATTACGAGTCTTTTTGAATAGTTCTTGATCTACATACAATACGAGGTTGTGTTTGTTTGACATTTGCGTTTGCACCCGAGGCCATGCGATGGGATGTTCTATGTTATGTGTTTGTTGCTTTCACTAGTGCACGTAGGAAATATCCATGGCAAGATGGAGCTTCTCTCCATAGTCGAGTCTTAGAAAATCCTTAATACAGCCTTTCATTCCATACTAGATCAATAGAAACGGAGGAAGAAAGCGATTGTTGAACAAAAAGGTTTTCAGGATGGAGCTTGCATTCCTTCTGCTAAGCATAGTGGCGTTGATGTCTAGCGTCTATCAAGCTAGGACCGAAGAACCACCTGTAACCAGAGCTCGGATCGACATTAGACCCGATGTCCTCCACTTGGGATGTCCAAGGAACTTGATTGCTTGCTATGTCGAGCTACCAGAAGGCTACCGTCCAGCCAACGTTGATGTTTCCTCAATAAGACTGAACAGGACTTTTTCTCCACTAAGGCCATTCACCATTGGAGACCATGACAATGATGGAATTCCAGATCTGTGCATCATGTTTGAAAGAGCCCCGATAGTACGGTACATCATGCGCTCTGTTGACATTACACAGATTATGGAGCAAGGATCCGTGACAGCAGCACTAAGCGTGGCTGGGTGTCTCAATGATGGAACAGCATTCCGAGGAACCGATACAATAAAGATAGTAGTGCCTATCAGAGCACTTTAGCAAGCCCTATCATCTTGTCTTTTTTTCTCAAGACTCTCCATGTTTAGCGTGCATAAGGAACAGCAGACAACATCTGAACACCGCGCTCTTCGAGCGCTACTGCCTACCTCTTTCTAACCTCCTAGTTCTTTGCAGCCTCTCCATAGTTGAACAACTTTTCGATACTATCACTGTGCACACGTTCATTTTTCAGGAAGAAATCCAAGGAAACACTCACACAAGAACTGCCCGACCATCTTCATACATAGGAATAGATCCTTTAGAACAAAATCGAGAAAAGGATTATATGGAGCGCAAGGGTAAGCATGAAGCAACAAAACAGCAAAAAAGGTGAAACCATGCCTTCAGAGATCCTCGACCCAGAAAAATTCATAGAAACAAGTGGACGAGCCGAATATTGTTCTGTGAAGAGACTGAAGGACGTTGTTAAACTGAAGCTTCGAACTCCGAGAATGCTTTACACTTTGAAGGTTGCACCCTTGAAAGCCGAAGAAATGATCAAGAAGCTTCAATGCGAAGTCCGCGAAACCTAGTAATTCCTCTGAAATATCAGACGGATTGTTTCAAGCTTTCTTGAACTCGTTGAATAATTGCAAGATCAACTTACCCTAGATGCGGCATGAAAACCTTCATGTCCCTACTCACTAAACCTTGAAGACGTCCCCGGTCCTCGGCGCCACCGAATCCAAGCCCAGTTCATCTCTCGCCCATCCTGCAAAGTACTCGCAGTTTCTCTCAGCACCGTGAACTACGAAGATCCTTGGTTTGCCGCCAAGCCTTTTCGCCGCTTCCTTCAACTCGCCTGCGCCACAGTGTGATGAGAAGTCGAAGTGCTGCACTCGGGCCTTGACCTTTCGCATCTTGCCATCTATGTTGCATATGCCTTTTTCCAGCAGCTCCTTTCCAGGCGTGCCCGGAATCTGATAACTAACAAGGAATATGGCGTTGTTCGATTTCTTGGCGATCTTCGAAATGTAAAACATTGCAGGGCCGCCCTTGAGCATGCCTGCTGGCGAGATTATGACCCCTGGGGTTCTTGCGGCTTTCCGTCGGTCTCTCCAGCCTTCCACCCACTCAGTCAAATGCATAGCATCCGTAAACAGTCGTGGATCTCTGAGAAACTGCGGATAGTTCATAATCACGCGACTCACTTCACGCGCCATCCCATCGAACGTGACTGGATACTCAAAATGATGCGCCGCCAAGACACACGCAAGTTCTTGTGATCGACCTACCCCAAAGGCCGGTACGAGAGTCGTTCCGCCCTTTTCTACTACGTCAGTGCATTCATCCACAAAGTTCTTCTCAAGCTGCTTGCGCTCAGTATGTTCTTCAGTGGCGTACGTACTTTCCATTATCACGACATCTAGGTCACCATAGTTCATTTTTGCTCCTTCCAGGAGCCTAGTGTCAGTGATGTTAAAGTCCCCGGTGAAAAGGATTCTTTTTCCTTCAGCCTCGATCAACGTCTGCGCGCTTCCAGGTATGTGGCCAGCGTTCTTGAACTGGAAGGCTATATCCCCGACTTTTTGTTCAGTGTTGAAGTCCAAATGCCGGCTACTAGTAATCATAGATTTGAGTTCAAGGTATTCAAAGGGCAAATAGTAACTGGACAGGTGTATGAAGTCTGAGATGAGCAATTGGCCAAGCTCGGTTGTCAATTTATTCGCGTATAGTGGCTTCTTGCCTTCAATATAGAAAATGGGAATTGCCCCAGAATGATCCAAATGACTATGAGACAAGATTATGGCGTCTACATCCTTTGGCGATATGTGCATAGGAAATCCTGGTTCATGATCCAGCATCGCGCCGTAATCCAGCAAAACCTGCGTTTTTTCTGTTTTGACTGTGATGGCTATTCTGCCGACTTCACGGGTTCCTCCGAGAAACCCTATTTGTAACTGCCCCATTTCTCTTCATCCGTCAATTCTGTATTCATGCCTTATAGCGTTTTAAAAACGTATTGACTTTTCAGTGTGAGAAACTCTAACAAAGCCATTCTTTATAGCCTTTAGGATCACGTCAACGTCCAACGAAGCTTGAATCTCCGTGTAAACACTCCACAACTCATCTGGTTCATGAGCATCGCTGCCTGCGACTCCCGGCAGACTCATCTCCTTCGCTAGGTTCTCAGCGGCCTTATTCGCTTCGGGCGACGTTATGGCATTCAAAGTCTCTATAGCATCGATATGATATGCTTTCGCCAAAGCGCCCAGACCATATCCACGATAGGGATGCGGTGCCACGACCAAGACATCTCTTTTTCGCGCAAAATCTATAATGCTTTGGACAGCCCATGGTTTAGGCGGCAGTTCCTCAGCGCCCAAAACTATTATCTCGCCTTCCAAAGCGGTTATTTCTACGCCCGGAATAATCGTGATGTCTAAGTATGCTTTTGCAAGTTCTTTGGTTTTGATGAAGCCTTCAAGCGTGTTGTGGTCGGTTATGGCGACGGCTTTTATGGTCGGGTGAGCGTTGAGGCGATCTACCACGGTCTTTGGGTTGGTGGATGCATCAGGTGAATATTTCGTGTGTATGTGGAGATCTGCTCTTACCATGGTTCACTCGCTCAACATTTTCTTAAGAGCCTTCATCAATCTGGCTAGCATGGTTTTGGTGAGTTTTCCATCGGAACCCAAATACTTGAACGGAATGCCCTTCTTTCGACAGGCCCACTTGGCTTTGCCTTCCACTGTGTCTTGCCACCCCTCTGAGCCGAGTAGTAAGACCCCTTCGTAGTTTGAACGATTGATGTAGTCCAATGTTTGGTTTGCCACGTATTCCACTGTCTCGTTGTCAAGAGGCAGAACCGCCTCATGCTGGGAAAGCGGATAAACCTCATCAAGTTCAACAGGGATTACACCAAATGGCGCGGCATAGAAGCATACATGGATACTTTTTGATTCAGACCCGAATCGTCGCCGCAGAGTTTTTGCGATGGACCGGTATTCCTTTGAATTGTGGAAAGGTTTTATCTGGGTTTGTGGTACTAGCAGCAATATCCTTGTTCCTCCCGGTGGAGTATGTCTTTTCTTGAGGTTCTTATGGTAGTGGAGAACCTCCGGTCGCATGAGGCTTGTGGAGTCATAGAAGAATAGACCGCTATTCTTGGTGATAGGATCATGTTTCTCAATGTAGTCTTGGTATTTGGCTAGCTTCTTCACCGCTTGCAAAAGGGCTGGGTGAGAATGTGCCCGAGTCTCAAGGTGTTCCCATAGTCTGCCGTCTTTTATTGCTTGTTTCACATATCTCATTTCAGCGCCGCAAACGTGGAGGTTATGCTCTGCGAGGAAAGTTTCTATTTCTCTTTGCGGCAGTTCTAGAATACGCTTGGGTGCTGTCCCAGTGCATCTTGGGCAGGCGCATGGAAAGTAGTCCATTTCATTCAAACGGTATGTGCCATTTTCAGTCATGTATCGTCCTTCTCTTGCATACAGCGCGTAAGCTGCTGAATCGAAGAGGTCGCAGCCCAAGGACACTGCCAACGCAAACATGAAAGGATGACCCGCACCAAAAAGGTGTAATGGTCTGTCAACAGGCAAGTTCGTCTTCGCCGCCATAATCATGTCAACAAGAACGTCGAAGCGGTATCGTTCCATGACTTCTGTCGGGCTGCCAAGAGCATGAATCTGAAAAGGCAGTTTTCCAGTTTCTTTTGCTGACTTGACCACTAGATCCAGATATCGTCCTCCTTGAACAGGCCCTACCCAAAGAATGTCGTCTCGGCTTTTGTGTTTGAAAAGACCTTCAGCTCGTCTCAATGTCTCCTTCACAGTTTCGGCCGCGTGTTTCTCGGTGATTTCCCAACCTGTCGGTATGTCCAGTATAGTGGCGATGTCAGTGTCTATTTGTTCTTGATACCGAATTATTTCTTCAGGACTTGTCTGTATGTCACCGTAAACCAAGGTTTGATATGCGCCTGAGTCAGTCATTATCGTGCCGTTAAAGCCTAGAAATCTATGCAACCCCTCTTGCGCGGGTTGTTTCTGGAAACGTTGTTGCAGAATGTAGGCATTGGTTATCAGTGCCTCAAAACCAAATTCGTCCATTATTCTTCTTGGGGAAATAGACTGGAAAACAGGGTTTATGACGGGAAACAGAAGCGGTGTCTCCACTGTACCACTCTTGGTTTTAAGTTTTCCAATCCTTGCAAGCAAATCCTTTTCTTTTATCTCGAAAGCCAATGGCAAACCTTGAACCAGAAGCAATCAGCCAGATATATAAGAAATGCCCAAGAGAACTTGAAACTGACTTTCAAAGAAAAATGCTTGGCAAGTCTTGTTAAGGCTGTGATCTGCTCAAACGGGCCCTATTCCAGATCAAACCGCAAGCTTTTACTCATAGGAAAAGGAGATGGAAAAGACGTGATTAGTTATGAATCTGTACAAGCTTGTTAAAGACGAATTGTCCGGCAGCGTTGCTAAATCCTTCGTGGCGCAAGTTTCGCGCTTTCACAGAATTCAAGGGTCCACAATGTTCCACGAAGCCGCCGAATACGTCAAGAATGAACTGTCAGGATTAGATTTTCAAGACGCAGTAATCGAGCAGTTCCCAGCAGACGGCAAAACCAAATACTGGACACACGTGAGTCCGATTGGCTGGGAAATCCAAAGCGCTGAGCTTCGACTTGTAGAACCCGAGGAAAAGCTGCTCTGCACCTATGAAGATTGTCCGCAAAGCCTGCACACTTTCAGCAAAGCAACGCCAGTAAAAGGCGTCACGGCTGAACTGGTTGACGTGGGAAAGGGAACCAAGGAGAAAGATTACGAGAGCAAAAATGTTAACGGCAAATTTGTCCTAGCCACGGGTCGAGCGAGACTCGTCCACCAACAAGCTGTTTACAAACACGGTGCAGCAGGAGTCATCACAGACACAATCACATATGAGATGCCAAACGTTCGAGAGAGCCTAGATATCCCCGATGCCCATGCCTACCAAGCGATCTGGCCCACTGCGGATGATCTACCCAAGGTTGCTTTTGGCTTTTCACTAAGCAAGCGTCAGGGCAATGCATTGAGAGTCTTACTTCAAGCTGGTAAAACGGTCAAACTAAAGGCCGAGATAGATGCAAGACTGTTTCCTTTCCATGAAGATGTCTTGACTGCAACAATTCAAGGTACAGAGGAACCGAACAAAGAGATTTTTCTAATTGCTCATCTGTGTCATCCGAAACCAAGCGCAAACGACAATGCCTCTGGAAGCGGTCTGCTTTTGGAGGTGGCAAGAACCATCAAAATGTTGATAAAAACAGGCAAGATTCCTCCTCCAGCAAGAACCATACGATTAATCTGGGTTCCAGAAACCCTTGGAACAGTGGCTTACCTCTCACGTCACCCAGAACTGAGCTCACGACTTGTGGCAGGCATAAACCTCGACATGGTAGGACAAAACCAAGAACTGTGCAAATCCACACTAAACCTCGACCGCACTCCCGATAGCCTACCCTCCTACCTAAATGACTACGTCTACAGCCTCATGGAAGAGACAACAAAAGAGTTTGACAATCGAACACCTCTAGGCCTAGCCAGCACGTTCAGATACCGTTCACAAGCGTTCAGCGGCGGAAGCGACCACGCTGAATTCACCGAAGCCACAACCCGTGTCCCATGCGTCATGCTACTCCAATGGCCCGACCTATTCTACCACACAAGCATGGACACTATTGACAAAGTGAGCGAAGACAGCCTCAAACGAGTCGGTTGGGTAGCCACAGTTGCAGCTTTGACTCTTGCCAACGCCACTCACGAAGACATTTTCACACTTGCGCACCAAACAGCCTCAAAGGGCATGACCAGAATAATGGAAACAAGCGTTGAAGCAGTCAAAGAACTAGTCGAAAAAAAAAACCAAACGACCAAAAGTGAAAAGAACAAGTTGGCCAACGAACTCGCGAAAACAGCCGCCTACTACACGAGCAAAATAGAGCACGTCGTTTGGCGTGAACAACAATCAGTCAAATCTGTCAAGAGGCTTGGAGAGCATCCAGAGCTAACCACTTTGATCGACAAACACTGCGAAGATATACGGAACTTGGGAAAAAGCGAAGCCAGAAAACTGGAAGAAACTCTGAACTTCATCGCCAAAACGTCTGCCATAAAGCTTGAAAAACTTGGGGAGACGCAAGCCGATCAAGAGGCAAAAAGGTTAGCTCCCAAAAAACTGTTCAAAGGAACACTTAATGACGATGTGCTGAAGAAAGCAATAGGCGAAGAAGAATATGAATGGTATGAGCTAATCGACGACAAGGATGAAGACTTCAGCAAGAAAATGGCTGAAATACTGAACTTCATGGATGGAAAACGAAATGCGCACGACATAATCAAGGCTGTTTCAGCCGAATACAGCCCAACTGACCCCGAGAACGTAATGAAATTCCTGAAGGACCTGAAAAAGGCAAAACTCGTAACCTTTTGAGTGATGCTCTTCAACTGCTCCCTACTAGAACACTTATATCGAAAGCCAAAAACTAGATTATCCTTCACGAAACGGAAGCCAAATACATGGTCTGCACAATCGAAATCACTGAAAAACCCAAGCTGAAAGACCCAGTCCTTATCGAAGGACTGCCGGGCATAGGATTCGTAGCCAACATCGCAACCCTGCACATGATCCATGAACTGAAGGCCACATGTTTTGCCGAAATCCACTCTTCAACCTTCCAAGACCTGACAATAACAACCGAAACAGGAGGAACACGTTCACCGACAAACGAGCTTTACTACCATAAGAGCAATAATGGAGGACTTGACCTCATCTTTTGGTACGGAAACACCCAATCCCTAACTACGCCTGGGCAATACGAACTCTGCGGAAGAGTTTTGGACATGGCCCAAGAATTGGGCTGCCGTCAAGTCGTAACTCTGGGCGGGTTCAAAACCGACGAAGCAAAATCTAATCCACAGATGTATGCCGCTGCTTCGGACGGCGAAACATTGCAGACCGCTTTAAACCTGGGTACGAGAATAATGGTTGGTCAGATATTTGGCGTTGCTGGTCTCACTGTTGGGCTTGCCAGACTAAGAAATCTGAAGGCTTTCTCTCTTCTCGTCGAAACACTTGGCACCTATCCAGATGCAAACGCTGCACGCTCTGTCCTCGTAATCCTAGGCAAGTTTCTAAACCTGAATATTGACTTGTCAAGGCTCGAAGTGGCAGCTGAAGAAACCAAAAGGATTCTTGAGTCCTTCGGTTTACTTAAGAACGTTGTAGAAATAAAGAAGAAAGAGGAACAACAGTTTCGCTGGTTTATCTAGCTGGTTTTGCCTTTAGCTTCGCCGATGAACTGATCGTAGACTTTTTGCACGCGCTCTGCAGCAGGCCCTGAACCTTCCACTACACCTTTCTCGGTCAACTTGACTTTGTCCATGACCCAAATGAAGCCCTTATCCTCGTAAAGCTTTACCATCGTCGGAAAAACCTTCTCAAGGCGATCCGCCAATGTCTTCAAATCAAAAGGTTTCTCCACACTAAAAATCTGAGCCACAACATTTCCATTGAGAAAAACCCTATGCAACAGTTTTCCTTCGTCATCCTTCGCCTCAGCCAAACACAAGCTCAAATTGTCAGGGTTAATACCGATCACAGTTCCGCTGAATGTCTTACCGGCTGTCGTTGTAACGATCACATGCCTGTCTGTCAACGCTGAGACTTCAGTGAAATATCTTCTCTGCCCTACTGACAACATCAGACCTCCATTCTACCCTAACGAAATTGCAGAACAACTATTTAAGATCCATGTAGCGCGCACAAGATCATTCAACATTTTTCTGAAATATCTTAATGCTACGACTTCAGCTCTCTCTTCTCTGTATTTTGCCTCAACAGCAAAATGGAATTAGCAGGCAAATCCCGATCAACCACAACATTCGGCCCAACCCAACTGCTATCTCCCACTTTCACGCCAGGCATCAGCAACGCGTTTATCCCTGTTTTGACATTGTCACCCAGAACCGCACCCAGCTTCTTCCTCTCACTGTTCACAAGCTTGTCCTTCACCATCATCTTTATTGGCCCAGCGTCAAATCGATAGTTAGCAATCACGGTACCTGCACCAAGGTTACACTTCTCCCCAAGAATACTGTCACCGATATATGACAAGTGGCCAACATGCGTCCCACGCATCAATATGCTGTTCTTCACCTCACAAGCATTACCTACACGAACCTTTTTCCCGATGCTAGTGTGTGGTCGAATGTAGCAGTTCGGCCCGACATCGGCTTCCTCATCTATCAATGCCGGACCTTCAATGTATGCTCCAGAGCGAATTCTAGCAGACTTTGCAACGGTCACAGGTCCGATTAAATGAGCCCCATCTTCAATGAACCCAATCACTTTATGATTCATCCTCTCAAGCGCCCAACGATTCGCCTCAAGCAAATCCCAAGGTCTGCCAATGTCAAACCAATCATCAGGCGACAGTGTAACAGCAAGAACTGCTTTGCCCTCTTTAGCCAGCAAGGAAATTGCGTCCGTAATCTCCCATTCTCCTCTGGACGAAGCCGAAATCCTTCCTATTCTTTCAAAAATCTCCATTGAAAAAACATAGATCCCAGCGTTTGCCAAATTTGTCGGTGCTTCTTGTCGACTAGGTTTCTCAACAATGCCCTTAACGCGATTGCCGTTCTCAAGTTCCACGATTCCATAGTCTTCCGGTTTCTCAACAGGAACGACAGCCATAGTGGCGGCTGGTCGCTCTTTCTGATGTAGCGCAATTACACTCTTCACTGCTTCAGTGGTGAACAGCAGATCTCCATATAGAAGCACAAAATCATCGCTGACATGCGGCTCAACGACGCTAACCGCATTGCCTGTTCCAACTATCGTTTTCTGTTCCACATAATCAATTCGCAACCCGAAGCTCTTGCCATCACCAAACCGCAGTCGAATAGCCTCAGCCATATAATGAACAACTATCAACACTTCATCTATACCAGAAGCCTTCAGGGAACTCAAGCAGTACTCAAGAATCGGCTTTCCGCCGACTTCTACAAGATGTTTGGGCCTCGTTGACGTAATAGGTTGAAGCCTTACGCCCTCCCCAGCTGCTAGAACGACAGCTTTCATTCAGCTTTCCCCTGATAGGTTCCTAACCAGTCTTAAGCTTTCTTGCATTATCTGTTTTGCAGCTATTAACGATTCGCCTTCAACAGTTATCCTGATTAACGGTTCAGTGCCTGAAGCCCTGATCAAGACCCAACCGTTATCAAGGTCAAGGCGAACTCCATCGATGGCTGAAAGTTGCTTATACTTGGGAAAAATGGACTTTATGCTTTCACCTACCTTTTCCACAATTTGGTATTTGATCTTATCATTGCAAGCAACGTTTTTCCTCAAAGTTGGATACTGAGGTACTTCAGAAAGGAGCTCAGACAGAGATTTGTTCGTCTCTTCCAAAGCCTTCAAGGACAACACAGCAGAAAGTATTCCATCTGGACAACAATGGAACTGAGGATGTATCCATGCCCCACAAGGCTCGCCTCCGAAAACTGCGTCATACTTCTTGATTGCTTCTGCAACATAAACATCCCCAACCTTCGTTCTATGCACTTTTCCGCCTTCAGCCTCAACCATCTTCTCAACGCACATTGATGCCTCAACTGTTGTGACGATAGTACGACCGTTGCTTCCTCTGGCAACATGCCCGGCATAAGCAGCTAAGACACGATCAAAATCCGCGAAAACACCATCCTCATCAATGAAAGCCGCCCTATCTCCATCACCATCATAAGCTACGCCCACATCGACATCCAACTCCTTAACAATCCTCGCCAAGGATTTCAAGGAATCAGAGTTGGGCTCAGGACTTCGGGCTGGAAAGAACCCGTCTGGCTGCGCATTTACAACAACCAATCTGCACCCTAACTCTTTCAAAATCATGGGTGCCAATCGATAAGTTGCACCACATCCAGGATCCACCACAACCCGCCAGTTCCTACGCAGTTTCACCTTTTTCAGCACCATATCAGCATACAGTTGGTCTTGCTCGCTGAACGTGGCCTTTCCGACGCTTCGCCAATCCACGCGTCTAAACTGCTTGGTCTGTATTATCTTCTCAACGTTATCTTGGTTTTTCTCGCCATAGGCTACACCGTTGCAGTCGAATATTTTGACGCCGTTGTATTCGGGAGGATTATGCGAAGCCGTAATAATCAACCCAATGCCAGCGCCCAACGTTTTCGTCAGATATGCCAAAACCGGCGTAGGAATAACCCCCAAAACCGTCACATCCGCCCCTCCTGCAAGAAGCCCCGAAACCAACCCCTCCTCCAACATTGGCCCAGAAACCCTTGTGTCCCGTGCAACAAGAACCTTCTTCACGTTCGCGAATGTTGCAACAGCTAGACCGATCTCAGCAGTCAATACAGGCGTTAGGCTCTTGTTGACCAAGCCACGAATCCCAGAACTCCCGAAAAGCTTTGACTTCAAGTCCTCCACACACCTTGACCGTTTTAATGACAAACTTATTTTTTGACTCGTTTAAATAACTTTCAGATTCCTGTTGGGTTAATGGCGGATTTCAACCTCAATTAGATTTCAGTTAGCGAGACTTATGGGAAAAGCCGATAATCAATGCTTCTGTGGCTTCAGTTTTTCACAAAACCTCAACAGTTGTTTTCGTGTCGGATGGGTTCCATCCGGACTTGAAATATAGTATGCGGCAACAGCGTTCGCCAGTGCCAATCTGCAATCATCTGAAAGCCCACAGGCATCCCCTAGAATGTTACCAGCATTCCATGCATCTCCTGCGCCAGTTGCTCGAAGAACGTGAACCTTGAAAGCTGGCACGATGGTTTCACCTTTTCCTTTGAAGGTCGCCGAAAAACTCGTTGTGTGTAGGTCAACTCTTGCGGCAAGGTGAGAAGCAAGGATTTTTGAGGATTCTCTTGCTATTTCTTCAAACGGTAGATTTCCTTGAAATAGTTTCGCTGTTTTTCCACTCAACTGTGAGGCATAGCAGAGAGCTTCATTTTCATTTGCGCTCAGAATGTCTAAACCAGGGTTTTGCAGAATGCTCTTTACCAGTTCTGGGATTTTCCTTTTATTAGGCAATGGATCAGCAGTGTCACAGTAAGTTTTGCCCTTTCCCACATTCTTCACTTCATGAAAAACAGTTTTTGCTAACTCCGTTCCGAAATTTCTGGTTCCAGCCCAGTTGAAAACACAGTTATAATCCGCGCTTCTTATGATTTCGAAATCATCGCTACCCAAATGGTGTGGACCAAAATCCGACAATGAACCAACGTCTCTTAACATAGCATTTGCTTTTTGGCCTTCATTCTCAAACTCCAAAGCCGTAGTTATCGAAGCCTTATCAAAGATCTTGACATGTGAGAAGTCAACATCGAGATGGCCTAAATGGAACCTCAGCAAATGCAGGCCAAGCTTGGTCGTACACACTATCGGGGTCACTTTGGCGCCCAATGCAGCTAAAGCAGAAGCAGTGTTAACAGCGTTCCCACCTCTAAACTCTGTCTGAGCAATACCGTCAATGCTACCACCCTTCTTCCTCACTATGTTCTCAAGGCTCTTTGAGAAGGATGCCACGTCTTGGCTAAGATCTATAAAGCGGTCTAGAAAAAAGTCAGGCATTACAACAACATCGAATCGTTCAAACTTACTTCTCAGAAATGCACACAAATCCTCGCACCAATCAGCTGACATAGTTCTTCACCGAAGAATAGATATTCGCTAATCCCAAATAATCTTTTCAGAACACTCAGACCAAACTTGGGGAAAACAGATCAGTCAGTGGGTACTTGCCTTTTTCAGATTGAACTAAGGATCAAAGACTGCAATGCTTTCCGTCAACTATCCAAACAAAGAGTTGACAAATAACCAAATGATGTCGCCGAAAAACAGCGCCACGACTAAACCAACCGTGATCAAAACAAGCATCGGCAAGCCCGGACTCGCCCAGACGCCATCTTCAATTGCGCCTGCGGTGATCGCCTTATCCAGTCTACCTACTATGGCAGGTCTACCTTCATCCTTGGGTAACACAATCAGTTTCCTTTTGACTCCCTTTTCAGGAGTTTCTTCTATGTCCTCCAATGGATAAACATGCCATTTTTCCTTCAGTTTACTGATTGGAACTTTATAACCCGTGATCATAACCAAAAGCCTCTTGCCCAATGATTCAAACCTTTGATCTCCTTCGAAGAGGTTCCTACTGGTCTTTGAGTGCCACAGAGCATTGCGCAAAACTATCCAAAGCACAGGAACTACTGCCAATACGACCGAGTTACTGAAAATTGCCAAGGGAAAGAACACTTTTGAAATTGGAGAAACCTCGCCCGACAGAGGTACGAGAAGATTCTCCGGGTAGAAAGGCAAAGCAAGCGCCAAGCACATCAAAGCTTTTGCATCAGCCCCACCGAAACCACCTGCATAGAATAGAACCAAAGCGAAAACGACTGTCAATCCAAAACTTAAGCCGTAAGAAACAAACTCTGAGGTATTGAAAAGGAAAAGTTCCATGAACGTCAAAGCAAAGGCAGGCGGCGCAAAAAGTATCCAAACGCTGTTACTCACTTCACGATTCTTGTAGTCACTGGCAGAAGCATAAATCATGAAAGGCAAAGTCAATGCGATCCGTGCAACATCAAACGCCCACTGCATTACTGATCCCGCTTGTTCTGAAGAGTCATTGTTCCATTTGAGTTTTACTTAATGGTTAGGATTTTCAGCGCGATAAAGACACGCACTCTATCTTTGAATTGCAACGGGTAAGGACAATATGTGGCTAAGGTGCTCTAAAGTTGAACTCCAATGGAGGCCCAACTTTGGGCACTACTCTAAAGTAGTACATTGTTCCTGTCAACCATGAGTAATCAATCGTTACGCTGACCAGCCCTCCCTGGGCAGCAACTGCCCCGTTTAGCGGCTCATACGTTAGGCTCGTCTGCCTATCAAGATTTGACGAAGATGTCCCAATGTAAACCCTATCGATTGTGGCATCGGATGTTCCCGCGTTACTCACGTAGAGCTTTATGGTTGCATTCGTAGGCCACGACATAGCCTCGTATTTGAGAGAGACACCTGCTTGTTCTGTCAGCGCGTTCATGTAAGTCATTACCCAAGCATACGTAACTACTATTGCAGCAACAGCTATGACTACTAGCAACAAGGTGGCAAGTATGGGTGATATGCCGCGCTTTGATCTGAGCATATTCTTCATTTGTGTGGTCACCTTTTCATATATGAACTCTTCAGATTACATATTTAACCATTACTCATCGAACTTCCATGAAACACGAATACACATCCAAAATACTGATCGATGCACACGCAGAATTGAGTCACAATGTCCTTGACAAATCCGTCCAACAGACAGTGCAAACCTAGCACGAAAACTAGATGCTCAATCTATTTTCCTGATTCATAATTGTTTTAACGCCAGAGGACACAGTACTGGTCTGCAGGGTGGAATAACCTTGAACAGACAAATCCTTCAAGCTTGTGAAGAACTGATCGACGATGCAAAAATGAGCTGCGCAGATCTAGTTTTCAAAGAAGTCTGTCTTGAGATTCTGTCGAGAGCAAGACACGCTCTAACACAAAGACAATTCAAGCAATTGTCCGATTACGCTGCTGAAAGAATGAGTGAAAAGGTTCCATTCGAGTTGCAGCAAGAACTCGCCATAAACAGGTAAAACAGCACATAACACGTCTTTCTAGCTCACATTGAAGCGAATCCATGGGGTCAACTAGCGCCCGAAAGTTGCAGGATACGATTAAATTCCACCCTGCATGAATATTCTGAAATAGAGTCTTGCTTGTGTCACTAGAGCTACTTAAACATAGTCAAACTTTATTCAAGCTTGTAACCTATCTTTCGCAGAAACCTCTTTCTCTCCGTGACATCTTCTTCAGTTTCGATTCCCTTACTTTTCAACCCATCAATTACAGCGACTATTCCTCTTCCTTGCTCAGTCTCTGCGACCACTAGCTCAATCGGATTTGCAGTGGCAGCGTAAATCGTGCATACTTCAGGCACGTTCTTGATCTTATCCATGACATTTATCGGGTACGCGTTTCTGAGGAATATGATGAAACTGTGCCCACATGCTATTTCAAAAGCTTTTTCGGCCGCCAGTTTTCTGAGTTCTTCATCGTTTCCTTCGTGCCTTACCAAACATGGGCCGGAGCTCTCACAGAAACCTATTCCGAACTTGATGTTTGGAACAGCGTTGACCAATGCTTCATACAAGTCTTCCGCTGTCTTTATGAAGTGTGCCATGCCTAGCACTGTGTTGCAGTTCTCCGGAGTTTCAATCTTGATCTTTTTGAATTCGAGCATACAGGGACCTGATTCAGAGTTAGGGTAAACCCGCTCTTAAGATTTAGGAGCTTTAAGCCTTCAGACATGCTTGTTTTTGAAAAATAGCCAGTTCTTGTCTTGTTTGAACCTCAAGAGAGTGTAGTCGCCACTTAGTCTTTCGCCTTGCAGACTAAGCAGTATCTTGTTGTCACTTCTGTGTCTGATGACGTATGTGCCCTTGTCCCACACTTCGACCTTGCCTGCGCCGTATTTGCCTTCAGGTATAACGCCCTCAAAGTCTATGTAATCCAGCTGATGATCTTCCACCTGAACCGCGAGCCTCTTGATGCCTGGTTCTTTCGGAGGTTCCTTAGGAATAGCCCAGCTTTTGAGGACCCCGTCCATCTCAAGTCTAAAGTCATAGTGCAAGCGTGTCGCATCGTGTTTTTGTATAACGAACCTCGCTGTTGAAGACGTTGACATGGTCTCTTTCATGAATAATGAGAAAGCAGGGTAAAAGGCTTGAGGCTTATCAAGAGAACATGAAAGTTCTGTGATGAGGCTCTGCAAAGTCTCAGGTTGATGTTTTCCGCGCGTATGTCTGTTCCTGAATTCGTTTGTGAGGTGACTTGTGTCCTTGTCTTTGCCTTGCCATTGATGATTACGTGCATTGAGGTGTGAGAAGCACCTCCAAGAGCGTCCTGAAAAAAGAATTCTTTTTTTTGTTATGATGACCCCTTGCTCAGGACGTGAGAAACAGCGTCCAGAAGGGCACGAATCGACACAGTCTTAGCCAAAACAGGAAATTCAGGAACACACTAGCGCGCTAAAACTTCACGGAACTGTGATGGCAAGTTTTATAAGCTACATTACAATGTAAAATTTGTCGTGCAAGAAGCGATTTTTGCACAGAGCACATAAAGGAGTTGAAATCGTATATGGCAGAAAAAGAGATGCATAAGGCAGTATGTGCTGATTGTGGAAAGGAATGTGAAGTTCCATTCAAGCCTGACCCGAGTAGGCCAGTTTACTGCCGAGAATGTTGGTCAAAGAAAAGAAACACAAGAAGACGATTCTAAATTAAGCTAATCGCCTAGTTTATGAAATCATTTTTTCCTTCTTTCTCTTAATTAACCTAAGGTTAGCTATGCTGACCATGTTTTCACATATGCCATATCTGTATTTGCGAACAGCAACTCTTGGATGCAACCAACCTGACGAGAAAAACACAAAATGAAAACTCGTATCGCGAGTTCTCGTATGCGCTCTCATTCAAGGAACATTTTGAGCCTTCCAGTAAGCAATGAAATATACGTAATCAAGTCTAATATATGATTAAAGGAGTCTGCTGAAGCTAAAGAAAAAATACCAGAAATTTCTATTTCTCTCTCCTGTTTAGAATTTAGAAAACTAGAAAACCCAATTGTTACCTGAAAATGCGAGCAGTGATCGGGTTGTGTCGTAATACTAATTGTTCTCAACTATAATGGTTACAGAAAAGGCCAAATGGCACTGTGATGATAACAGTGGACTGATTTGAAATGGCTCGTCTTGCTCATTCTCTTGGAGAGAAAGGAAGCCAGAAGTGGATTCGGAAGCTTGTCAATGAAGAACAGGAAATTCTGAACTCACGAATAAGAAAGAACCTTAGCCTGCCAAACGACGAGCGAATAGAATGGCTTTCACCGCTGAAAAGTGAGGGGTACAAGGAGTATCGTGATGAAGCCTTCCTAGAAGAACTTCATGTTAATCTGGAAAAAGTGCCTTTGAGCCAGTTTTGGCCCAAAGGAGGGCCTCAGTGGGATGCTCTTGGAAAAAGCTCTTCTGGAAAGTTGTTTCTTGTCGAAGCTAAGTCGCATATTTCAGAACTGATCTCAACTTTGAGAGCGGAAGATAAGAATTCGATAGGTAAGATTCAAAAGAGCCTGGAGGAAACCAAAGGTTATCTGAGTTCAAAGAGCGAGTTCGATTGGTCTAAGTGTTTCTATCAGTACACGAACAGGCTGGCTCATCTTTATTTGTTGAGGAATAATGAACTGCCGGCTTACCTTGTCTTTGTCTACTTCATAAATGATCTAGAAATGAAAGGACCCACGACAATTGATGAATGGGAAGGTGCGATCAAACTGCTTCACTCTTGTTTGGGAATCGGAAGACACAGGCTGAGAGAATTCGTGACTGACGTATTTATCGATTTGAATCGACTTTAGACATTGACGTAGCCTTTGCCTTTCTGTCCTTTCACAGCGTTCAAGGACTTCGCTGTCTCAGCACGCCAAGCAGATGTCTTTACCATGACACATCAACTTGCGACGTGGACCCTGCACAGAAGAATAAAAACGTTGCACAAGAGAAGATTTGAGCGACAGTTGAAAACGTCAGCGAGTTACACTTGTATTGCAGAAACACATGTTAAAGTTAAGTCATTGTCAATAGCAGGAATTCATAAGAGATAATACCGAGTCAACTTAAAATTATACTCTGGAGTTATATAAATTGGCAAGGCTTGAGACTCAAACGACGATTTCTCTCCCCAAAAGAACACAAAAAGCTCGAAATGAATTCTGCAAGGAAATAAAGCGGCCTTGTTTTTTTGCCCACATTGAAACTGAGGTCAAGGAGTGGCTATTTGAACTTCAAGACGATGACCGGTTAGATATTGCACTTAGAGCGTTTAGGGCAATGGACCAACAGATGAAGATAGGCGCCGACGTTCGCGAGGTAGTAGGACAAGTGCTTAAAGAAATAAGAAGCGATTTTGGAAACGTCAAGAATGACATGAGTGCAACTGCTAAAGACTACCTGAAGAATATGGTTGAAGAAACTAAGGCAGGAAGAGAAGAGACTGAGAAATTCATAAAACAAAGCATCGAACAACAAGTCACCTTTCTAGTTGGAAAAGTTGAGCTTCTTCTCAAACAAGGCAAGAGCATCGAAGAGATACAAAAAACGCTGAAAGACGATACCGAAAAGTTCGTCAAGACTCTTATAACTACCCAAATGGACACTGTTGTGGAAAAGATTGAGACTCTTCTGAAACAAGAGAAGAGCATTGAGCAGATTCAGAAGGAAATGAAGGAAGACACCAAGAAGTTTGTGAAGGAAATAGTTGAAGATCAAGTGAAGACGCTTGTGGAAAAAGTTGAGCTCTTACTCAAACAGGGGAAGAGTATAGATGACATCAAGACTGAAGTGAAGAGTGCTTTGAGCGGAATAGAAGGCGTTACCGGCGGACTCAACACTGTATTGCAGAGCTTGAAAATCGCTCCGGTAAAAGGGGAGAAAGCTGAGTTAGAGCTTATTGGCATGATCAACGAGACTTTCCTAACCAACAGAAATGTGTCCATCGAACCAATGGGCGGCCCAGATGCTACTGACATAATTGTAAAATTCTCATATGAAGACCTAGAAATTGGCCGAGTTCTAATAGAAAGCAAATCTAGCGACGCCTGGAGCAATGAATTCCTCACTCAAACCAAAAGAGACATGAAGCGCTACGGCATCGCGACAGCGATATTGTCGGTTATGAAACCGCCGAGAGGAGCTAAAGTGAAAGGATACACAATCGACGATTCACTAGGACTAATTATTATTACAACCCCAGAGATGGCTGCATCAACATTAGCAATGTTTTATGACTTGTACCTTGCAAACTACAGATTAGGAAAGAGAACAGTCAATCTTCAAGCTATCATGGATGACAAAGACATAATATGTCACATAGAGGACAACATGAAATGTCTTGATGATTGCAAGAAAATAAATGACTGCATCGACAAATCACAGCGAGACATTCATCAACATGTGACTGAGATCATGAACAGACTCAAGGACAACAATGAAAAAATTGCGCTCATAGTCTCCAAACATGCAGAAACGGGAAACGCAACTGTCCAGAATCCACATTTATCTTAGGCGACATAAAATCTGCTGAACATTAAGCCTCGCCGAAGAATAGAGAAATGGCGAAATTTCTATCAGAGAAAGAACTCTACCCACTCATCCAAAAGTGCAAGAGAACGGCTTCTCAAAATCAGGTCATGTCGAGTCTTAAAAAGAAAAGAGGCTGTTGCCATCTGCTTGGCACCTCGGCAAGGTATCCACCTTAACTCATACGTTTCAGGGCCTCGTCTCCTTTCATTCCTAGTTCAACACCGAGAGCCCTCGCTTTGCCAGTCGCGGCTCTGACCTGCGCATTGAGCACATCCTCAAAGCTCTTGACACCGCTGACGACTGCAGCAGCCACATTCAGCTTTTCAGCGGCCTCAACATTCAAGAACCCACACATCACAAAACCCTTATCCGCGATTATCAAAAGCAGCGGAGCAGGACAATCAGGCAGATCCACACACATTCCTGAAAAACATCGACCCCCAACTCTTAGATTCGTCACGTTGATCATTCCAAACACCTTTAAACTTGACAATATTCTTAACATATCTCCGTTAGTTCAAATAAGAATTGCTGGAGACCTAAAGCAATTGCTAACAAGGTTAAAACAGCGAGTTCAAACATTGCTCTCACTAGAAGCTAGGGCGGCGCATAAACTGGGTTTAACACCCAACCGTGTGAGCGCAATAGGGTTGGCCCTAGCTTTTCTTTCTGCCTTGGCATATTCACGATGGCAAACTGACAGATTGTATCTTATACTTGCAGTTGTACTGTTGCTGCTGTCTAGCTTCTGTGATGCTCTAGACGGCGTAATTGCAAGACTCTACCAACAAGCAACTCCATTTGGCGGCTTTCTGGATTCTCTTCTAGACCGTTATGCTGATGCAGCTATCTACGCTGCGATGATTATTAGTGGACTATGCGATCTAATATGGGGATTGATAACTTTGATAGGTTCATTGCTTGTCAGTTACAGTCGCGCCAGAGCTGAAGCTTCAGGTTTAAAGATGGAAGCAATCGGCATAGCTGAAAGAGCTGAACGTGTTATCATAATTGCTGTGGCAAGCGCAATTGCAGCATTTTGGCAACCTGCAACAACCATCATGAATACCGCCATCATCTTGCTTGCTGTACTCACGAATCTAACTGTCTTACAGAGAGCTGTACACACATACGGTAGGCTAAAGAAAGAATAAGCTGAAAACTAAAATCTTCTTCTCGGCCGCATCCGTCGCTCTTTCTCAGCCCTAACGCTCACGATGCCACGGTGCACAGCACATGAAACACAATAATACTTCGTATCGGATGAATCAGCAATGTAAGTGCCTCTTTGACGAAGCTCTTTGGCCAAGGCATAATCAACGAGAGAAATCCTTCGAGTAGACTTCTTTGCTTTGTCCCGCGGCACTATCGAACCACAGCCTGCACATTGGATCACCGTACTGCTTCCTTTGCCACCTTTCGACCTTCCACGGCTCTTCCTTTTGAAAGGCAATGTTCATTTTTCCTCCTTAACCTTGAACAACATTGTATTACATGGTCTGCTTTATATATCTGCTCTCAAACCCAAGATCAAATCGGCACCGGCATTTTCTTCAATTCCCAACATAATATTCCCCAGCGCGCGAAATCCCAATTTCTTCCGTGAGATTGCCGAGCGCTCTTTCAGTAATCATAGAGTCTCGCCAGACAAGAATCACAGCGACAAAGAATATGACAAGTTTTAAATCAGTGAGGCCTATTTGAACTCAGTGAAGTTTAGCACAAGATATTGTCAAACGTAGTGAGGCTGAAACATTGGCTGAAATAGGGTTAAGATCCAAGATGCTCGTCAGAGATGTCATGAGTAGCCCAGTGATAGCCATAGGGGAAGATGCGCCCGCAAATCGTATCGCAGAACTCATGGACAAGCATGACTTGGGCTGCATTATAGTGACGAACAAAGAAGGAAAGCCCCTTGGGATAATAACGGAGAGAGATCTCGTGGTAAGAGTGCTGGCAAAGAATGCCAAGCCAGATACATTAAAGGCAAATGAGGTCATGACCTCACCACTTATCACTATAGAGCCAGACGCAACCATCAGCGACGCTGCCAGAAAAATGAGCAAACTCGACATCAGAAGACTAGGAGTGATTTACAAGAAACAGATCACAGGGTTACTCTCAAGCAAAGACATCTTGGGAGTCATGCCTGAGCTCATAGAGATTATTCAGGAACGTGCACGCATAGAAAACGAGAATAACGAAAAAGAAGAGACCACGGCTCCACCTGCAGGATACTGCGACCACTGTGGAGCATGGTCAGATGACTTGAAACAACATAACGGCGAGTTTCTATGTGAAGATTGCAGAGTCGAGCTGGCACAAGAGGAAGAGGGTGAGGAATAAGGGCTTGCTCGTTAAAGAAATCATGAATGAAAAACACCCATTTATCTACGAAGACGAACTTGCCACAAAAGCCCGTGCAATCATACGTGATCTCTCATTAAGGATTCTTCCAGTGACAGATCTAGATAAGAAACTGCTGGGAAAGGTATCACGCCGTGATGTCATGGCTATTTCATCATCAGTTTCGCCCATCAGAGTAAAAGGCATAATGACTCCTGCCAAACACATAGCAACGGTTGAAGATGACTCCGCCCAAACAATCAAGGCAATGCTTCATGCAGATGCATGGTATGCTCCTGTTGTAACATCAAATCGTGACCAGACCTATAGAGGAGTCATAGGCTTAGAAAACTTCATCGAGCCACTAATCAAAACCAATCCGGAAAAGTTTTTGAAAGACACCTCAGAAGTTATGACGAAAAAAATTGTAGCATGTTCTCCTGAAGACGAAATTGACAGTATTTGGCGCCTAATGAGGGAAAAACGCTTCGCTGGGCTGCCTGTCGTGGAAAAAGCCAAGTTGGTTGGAATGATAACGCAAAAAGACCTGCTTAAGAGCGGCGCAATCATGCCCACATTTGAAGCTCAAAAAGGGCGTTTTCGAGCCGCATCAAGAGTTTCTTCAATAATGAAGCGACAAGTAATAACCGTTGATCCATCAGTCAAAGTAATCAAAGTCGCAAAAGTCATGGTTTCAAAGGATGTTGGAAGGGTTCCAGTAAAAGACAAAAATGGTAAGCTAGTGGGCATAATCGATCGTGAAGACATCGCCAGAACGCTAGTCAAATGAGGAGAACATAATTGAGTCACGAAGGTTTCAGAAGAACGCTAAGGGGAAAGGGCGACCTCAATTTGAAAACCCACCCTGCCAAAAAGCATGAAAGCGAGATCTTGAGCATCGCCAAGAGCGCAGTCGTCACCATGCCCCAAACCACACCGATCTATAATGCAATCCAGATGATGACACGAGAAGGATTTCGAAGAATCCCAATAACTGACTCAGGAACTAGATCTCTGGAAGGAATCGTCACGGCAACCGACATAATTGATTACCTCGGGGGCGGAAAAAAGTTTGAAATAATCCGCCAAAAGTTTGCCGGAAACATTTTCAAGGCCATAAATGAACCCATAAGACTTGTTATGACCCAAAAAGTCGTTTCAATCAAGATGTCTGCAAAAATAAGTGAAGCAATCAGATTGATGACAGAGAAAAACCTCGGCGGACTGCCCGTGGTTGACGAGAACAACAGTGTCAAAGCGATAATCACGGAAAGAGACATAGCAAACCTCTTTGCAGACAGACTGAGCGGAGTAAACGTGGCCCAGCTAATGTCACAAGAAGTTGTCACGGCCCTGTCAAAGACGACGATTTTTGAAGCTGAACAAGCAATGGTGACGCAAGGATTCAGAAGACTTCCAATAATCGCCAACGACAAAGTGGTGGGCATCATTACGGCGATGGATATCATACGATTTTTCGGCTCAGGAGAAGTATTCAAACACCTGAAATCTGGCTCCATAATACAAGTCTTAAACACCCCTGCGTTCGAAATAGCTTCAAAAAATGTTTCAACGATTGAGCCAACGGCAGATGTTGGACAAGCAGCAAAGATAATGCAAGACAAAGATATAGGTGCCGTGCCAGTCATTGAGAATAGCAAACTCGTCGGGATAATAACAGAAAGAGACTTTTTCAAGATAATTGACTGACTACGACCAAAAGCCAGCTCACCTTTACCAACGCCACAGAGATTCGATGAAAAAATTATTATCTAGATAAACCGTAAATGACCATCAATGGAAAAAATCACGATCAATAAGGCGAGCCAGAATGGCGTTAGAGCTCTCAGTAGAAAGCTCACAGAATTGCTGAAAGACAAGAACAGCCAAATCTACCAAGACAACGTTACAAAACCCGGTATCCCAGAAAAAATTATATTAGACAAGCTTTTTCCGAAAAAACCATGTTTGAGACCGCAACTTCGGGACAATCAGAGTTCTACCTTGCTCTTGAGAACAGATGTAAAATCTTGGGCTTCGCCCAAGTGGCGCAAAAGAGTGAGTCGTTAGCGGAATTAGACCGAATAGTGATCTTTCAGAAAACACAAGAAAGGGTATTGGAACACAACTCCTGAGTAAAGTATTGGCAGAACAAAGAAGGAAAAGGATAAGGACCATTATTGTAAACGCTGGAAAAGAAGAAACCCATGCAAGACGATTTTACGAAAGAACGGCTTCAAACCAACAATCGAGACGACCATTGAAACCCCCTGGGGCAACAAGCTGGCTCTAGTCACCTACCAGCTGGAAATAGGTTCGCAATAAGGTAAGCTTTTAACATTAGATCTCACGTTATCCAATAACGAGAGAGCGGACTATTTGATTGTTGATCTCGTCTTGAACAACGCCAATGCATACCTTAAAAATGGGATTGTGAACTGCAGCATAGCAGTAGACCATGGTAAGATCGTCAGAATAGGCAGAGAGGCAAGCATGCCGCATGCCGCAGGCAAGGTTGATCTGAAAAACCTTCTGGTGTTGCCAGGCCTAATTGATGCTCACGTGCATCTTAGAGATGAAGGAAAAACTTACAAAGAGGATTTTTGCAGTGGAACAGCAGCGGCTGCTGCAGGCGGATTCACAACTGTTTTGGACATGCCAAACAACAAGCCTACAACAATGAGCATGGAGACTCTTCGGAACCGAATGAGAATTGCTGCAAAGAAGCTTTTGGTGAACGTTGGTTTCTATTCAGAATTTCCAGAAGATACAAATGAGATTGAAAGAATCGTTGAAGAGGGCATAGTAGCCTTCAAGCTTTTTATGACCGAACAAGTGGGGGGCCTCGATGTTAGCGATGAACATGCCCTACTGAGAGCTTTCAGAAATCTCAGTAGCTTAGGGATTCCAGTGGCAGTTCACGCAGAGGATCGAGTCTTGCTTGAAAAGAATCGTGGTAGGTTGGAGCGTGCCAGCCAGAATGGTGTGCAAGCGTTTCTCAAGGCTCACTCGGAAAATGTGGAAGTAAAAGCAATTTATCGGATAATAGGGATTGCCAAACGTGTCAAAACACATGTACATTTCTGCCATGTCAGCACAAGAAGGGGATTGGGCGCAATATGCAATGAAAAGGCATTTTCAATGCCAATAACCTGCGAAACGACCCCTCATAACCTGTTTCTGACAGCAGATGATCTAGTCAAAGCGGGCATGTTAGCAGTGACGATGCCGCCTGTCAGAGAGAAGAAGCACATCACGGCATTATGGAGAGGTGTGAAGGATGGCTGTGTTGACATCTTGGCTTCAGATCACGCACCACACGCATTGGAAGAGAAGAAAGCAAAGAGCGTTTGGAATGTTAAGGTCGGGATTCCAGGTTTGGAAACCACTCTGCCGTTGCTGCTTACCGCGGTGAAACTTGGGCGCCTGTCTTTGGCAGATGTAGTTAGGTTAATGTCAAAGAAGCCAGCGGAGATCTTTGGATTGAAAGGCAGAGGATCCTTAGAAGAGGGAAACGTGGCAGACTTGACTGTGGTGGATTTAAACAGAGAATACAAGATCGATGCTTCAAAGTTTCACTCAAAAGCGAAATACTCTCCCTTTGATGGGTGGAAGGTCGAAGGAAAACCTGTTAAAGCATTCGTCAATGGTAAACTAGTCATGGATGATGGAGAAATCGTTGCAGAGATAGGAATTGGAAAAATAGTACGGAGAGAGTAGCCCTGAAGTTTGTTGCAGATGGCATGCTTGGAAAGCTTACGCGCTGGCTTCGCATTCTCGGGCATGATGTGGCATACTCAACCAAACTGGATGATGATTGCTTAATTACAGTGTCCAAGAGAGAGAGAAGAGCGTTGCTTACAAGAGATCTTGAACTCTTTAAGCGTGCAACAGCAAAGGGGATAGATGTCTTCTATGTGGATGGAAAGACGGAAGAAGAAAAACTCGCCAGACTAGCTAAGAGGTTTGGTTTCAGTTTGGATGTAGACATGACCAAGTCAAGATGCCCGAAATGTAATGCAGGCGTAAGGACAATACCTAAAGGGGAAATCACCGAAAGAGTCGAGAAGAACACGCTTAGTCACTACGACGAGTTTTGGAGATGCCCAAAATGTGGGCAAATATACTGGCAAGGAGCTCATTGGTCAAGAATTGACCAGACACTTGGGAAAGCAAAAGTGCACATGGCCGAATACAAAGACAGTAATACCATCTGATAGAGTCTTAAGAAACTTGGAGGGCAAGTAACAGCATTGTGCAACGGGATGTTTTCTTGACTCTCCAAAAACGTTCTTGCACGGTTACTCCACAAAAGAAAAGGAGTGAAAAAAGGCATATCCAAAGAGCTCAATGCGCTATTAGCCATTTTAGCGGAATGTCCTGAAATGAACCATCAGGCAATGTTCTTCTGATAGTCATAGGCAACATGCCGGTCCCAAGTTCCTTCAACGCTATGTCTATTGGACTTGAGGAACCTTCAGACAATTCAACAAGAATAGGAGCACCCATTGAAATCTGAAGCGCCCTAGCACCCACTACCCTGGCCTTCTCGAAGCGAGTAATCTTCGGCGGACCTATGGAGATCTTTGGTTCTTCAGGCGTGTTCTAGTACTCCCCCATACCCGGGTATCCACCGCCTGGAGGCATGCCTCCTCCGGGTGGCATTGGTGGGGCTCTTGTCTTTCCAGATGCAATCACATCATCTATTTTCAGAAGCATTGTTGCAGCTTCAGTTGCTGACTTGATTATTTGTTTCTTAACAGCTAAAGGTTCGAATACTCCTGCCTTAGCCATGTCTTGGATTTTTCCAGTCAGAACTTCAAGTCCTGCCCACGTTTCGCCCTTTTCATGTCTTGCTCTCAGTTCAGACAACACGTCGATTGGGTCTAGACCCGCGTTTTCCGTTAAAGTCGTTGGCACTACTTCGAGTGCTTCTGCGAAAGCTCTAACTGCAAGTTGTTCTCTTCCTGGAAATGTTTCAGCGTAATTCCTGAGCATATGCGAGACTTCAAGTTCTGGTGAACCACCGCCAGCGACGATTCTTGGTTCTTCAAACACATCTTTGACTACGCACAGAGCGTCGTGCAAGGATCTCTCAGCTTCGTCCACGATACGCTGTGTTCCACCTCTTATCAGAATAGTGACCGCCTTAGGGTGTTTACAGCCTTCGATGAAAGTCATTTTGTCTTCGCCTATCTTGCGTTCTTCGACTAGGTTTGCGTGTCCCAAGTCATCTTGTGTCATTGCGTCTAGTTTGGTGACAATTTTTCCGCCTGTGGCTTTGGCAAGCTTCTCTATGTCTGACTTCTTGATTCTTCTGACAGCGAGTATTCCTTTTCTCGCCATAAAGTGCTGAACCATGTCGTCGACGCCTTTTTCACAAAGGACGACGTTTGCGCCAACTTTGACTATCTTTTCAACCATTTCCCTCAGCATTTCTTCCTCTTGTTTCAGAAAAGCGTCCATCTGTTCTGGGCTTTCAATGTTGATCTTCGCGTCAAACTCAGTTTTCTCGATTTCAAGTGGGCAGTCGAGCAACGCAATCTTAGCTTTCTCTACGCGTTTTGGCATCCCAGAATGGGAAACCTCCTTATCCAACACTATCCCCTGAATCAGCTTTGTATCTCCTATTGACTCGCCTGGTTTCTTCTCAACTTTCACATCTTCCACATCTACCTTGTATTTGTCGCCAATTTTCTCTGCAACCGCTAGAATGGATTTGACAGCAATGTCAGCCAAGTATTCTCTGTGTTCAGCTACAAGTTTGCTCGCCATAGAAGTCATAGCGACCTTCTTGGGATAATCTTGCGAATTTAGGTCAACAGGTATTGCAATCTTTTCCAGAACTTCCAGTGCCTTTTCTGAGGCTTTTCTGAAGCCATCAATTATTATTGTCGGATGAACGTTTTTCTCGATCAGTTCTTCAGCCTTGTTCAAAAGCTCACCCGATATTATGACTGCTGTAGTTGTTCCGTCACCAGCTTCGTTGTCCTGTGTTTTTGCCACCTCCACCATCATCTTGGCGGCTGGGTGTTGGATGTCCATTTCGTCTAAGATCGTGCGTCCATCGCTTGTTATTGTTACGTCGCCAAAGCTGTCAACGAGCATCTTGTCCATACCTTTTGGTCCTAGGGAGCTTCTCACGGTTTCAGCGACTATTTTTGCGGCCATTATGTTTGTGTGTTGGGCTTCCTTACCTCTTGAGCGGCTGGAGCCTTCTTTTAATACTAGAACTGGCACTCCGCCAGCTTGTCCGGATGATGACAAATCTTATACAACCTCCTCTAATGCGTCAACAACACAAACAGCCTTACAATATAAGTTTTTCTAAAGAGACACTGTGAAAACGTTTTCAAAGGCCGTGTTTTGAAGATTTATGATCAGTCCGGCTTGAGTGCAGTTTTCAGACCTGTTCCTGTAAGAACCACCACGGCATAATCGTCTTTTGGCACGCCCTTGTTGTCAATCTGTTTCTTATATCCAGCATATGCGACAGCAGAGCTTGGTTCAACAAAAAAGCCATGTTTCGAAAGCTCTTTGAAAGCGAAGAGGATCTCGTCTTCATCGACAATGACAGCATCACCATTTACCGCTTTCAATCGTTCAACCATGACCTCCAACAGGGGCGGATTAACGCTTACTAAGGCGTCGGCAATCGATGTTAGATGCCGGGGCGGCGTATAAACCAAGTTCTTGAAATGATGGTAAAGGGGCGAAACCTGGTTTGTTTGACAAGCAACTATCCTTGGCATAGTTCTGAGTATGCTGGACTCTCTCAAATGATTGAACCCACTTATCAAGCCCAGCAGTAGAGTACCCGCTGACACCGGCAAATAGATGCTCTCTGGCGCACGCCAATCATGTTGTTCAACTATTTCGTATGCAAGGCTTCTCATTCCGTCCCTGAACAAAGGGTGTAATATGTGTCCCACATAGAATTTGTCTTTCTCAACTTTTTGTGCTTCGTTCGCAACCTTGCTTCGACCTCCTGCCACCTTGACAACTTCTGCACCATAGAATTGAATCTGGTTGAGCTTTGGACCAGAAACGGTTTCAGGAACGTAGACCTTCGCTTTCAATCCCGCTCTGGCAGAGTATGCAGCTATCGAAGCCCCCGCATTGCCTGAGGAATCTTCGGACATGTAGCCGTCAGCTTCTCTTATCAGTTTGTGCAACGCTGACACTAGTATGCTTGATCCTCTGTCCTTGAATGAGCCAGTTGGGTTGAGGTTTTCGAGTTTGAAGCTTACGTTGTTTGAGAACTTGACCAAAGGTGTCCAGCCTTCCCCCAGTGAAATTATGTCCGCCTCATCTATGTACGGAAACGCATGTGAATAACGCCACAGGCTGTGGTTCTTGCCATGAATTTTCTCTTCTTCGAATTTCCCATGTTGTTCAACGTTCAAAGGTGCACTGCATGATTGGCATCTGTAATTGAGAAGACTCAGCGACGGTCTGCCACACTTTGAACAAGTGATTCGGTATTTCAAGGTGTACACCTGCTTCCGTCTTCTTGTAAGATTCGTCGGTATTTAGGTTTAACACAGTTTTGCTTGAATCGAAACTTTTAATATGCAAAGGCAAACGGTTTATCCCTCTGTCATGGAAAAGACGGTTTGGAGTGAACAGCTTGAAAAGGATAATTGTTTGCCTGAAGCAGGCTGTGGATGTTTCACAGTTGAAAGTTGATCCTTCAACCAGACAGCTTTTGACAGCCATTGCACCCAAAAAAATCAGTGATTTTGATAAGAATGCATTGGAAGAAGCTGTAAGGATGAAGGAAAAACTCGGCGGCACCGAGATATGCACAGTAACCGTGAGCGCTGAAGACGCTAAGACCGTTGTGCGCGAAGCTCTTGCGATGGGTGCAGACAGAGCTTACCTCATAAACGATGCGGGCTTCAAGGAAATTGATACTTCAGGAACCGCGTATGTCTTGACAGAAGCGATAAAGAGAATCGGAGGATACGATCTGATTCTTTGTGGTGAAACATCCCTAGATAGCTTCTCTGGGCTCGTCGCCCCTAGGCTTGCAGAGTCTTTGAACATACCCCAGATAACTTCCGTCGGCAAAGTGTCCGTAGAAGGTGATACTGTAACCGCAGAAAGAACTTTGGAAGACGCAGTTGAAACCATGAAGGCAAAGATGCCAGCGTTAGTATCCGTCACGCGTGAGATCAATCAACCGAGAATCCCATCGCTAATGATGATCATGAAGGCTTCAAAGAAGGAAATAGTAACTTGGACAGGTGCAGACCTCGGCATTCAAAAAGAGAAAATCAACGCGAAAATCGATGTGATCGAGGTCTTGGCACCAAAGACGGGACGAAAGAAGGTCAAGATAACAGGCGAAAATGTAACTGAAATCGCGGAGAAGCTGGCTAAAGCGCTAATTCAAGAAGGTATTGTCGGACGGTGAGAATCAGATGAGCGAGAATAATGGTGTTTGGGTTTTCTCAGAAAAGTTTGATTTGTTCCTAGAGATACTCGGCAAGGCCAGAGAGCTAGCGGATAGACTACAGACAGAGCTTGCAGCCGTGCTTATCGGAAGCAATATGCAAGAAAAAGCCAGTGAATTGATAAGATACGGAGCAGACAAGGTCTATTTGATAGACAGTCCGGTTTTCGAGCGATTTCAGGCTGAAGCATACCTGGGTGTTTTGCACGATCTAGCATTGAATTATAGACCTGAGATCATGTTGATCGGCTCAACAAAGAATGGAAAACCTCTTGCAGCCAGACTTGCAACACGTCTAAATGTTGGATGTGTACCTGACTGTGCTAGGTTAAATATCGATGACAAGAAGAGGTTGATCGGCGAAAGAATGACCTATGGCGGGAATGCTACAGCCACAGTTGCTTTCAGAACGAAACCACAGATCGCAACAGTTCCACCAAGAGCTTTTGAAAAACCTGAACCCAAAGATCATAAGGGACAGCTAATAAGACTCGATGTGAAGGCTGAAGAGCCTAAGACTGAAATTGTTGAAACTAGACCGCTTGAAATTTCAAGCGTAAGGATCGAAGAAGCCGAAGTCATAATCAGTTGTGGAAGAGGCTTGGAGAAGAAAGAAGATAAAGTCTTACTGGATGAGCTGGCAACAGTTCTTTGCGGTCAAGTTGGCTGTTCAAGACCATTGGCAGAGGACAGAAAATGGTTTTCGGAGTGGGTTGGACTATCCGGGCACAAGGTCAGACCGAAGTTGTACATTGCATGCGGGATTTCAGGCGTAATTCAGCACGTCGCTGGGATTCGCGACTCCAAAGTGATAGTAGCTGTCAATAAAGACGAGCAGGCGCCCATTTTCGAGATCGCAGACTACGGAATTGTGGGCAACTTGTACGAGGTATTGCCAGCACTTAAAGAGGCATTGAAGAAGCAACTGCAATAGCACTCTTGTTTTCTTTATCTTTTGATAATAATGGAGTATGAAGAATGATTTCAGAGAATGAAGCCCTTCAACTCATCAAAAACGGTAGCAAATACAATCATGCAATTATGGTTTCCCAGATAATGGAAGAACTTGCACGCACGCTGGGAGAGAATGCAGAGGAGTGGAAAATTGTAGGTTTGCTACATGATCTGGACCATGATGAGACTAGAGATGCTCCACACCAGCATGGAATTGTTGCATCTGAGAAACTAAAAGGAAGACTTCCTGAACACTGCATTCACGCGATAAGAGCACACGATAATAGAACAGGGTTGAAAGCTGAAAGCAAACTGGATAAGGCTTTGGTAGCGTCAGACTCGTTGGCGAACTTGATTGAAAAAATGGATAAAACCGCTAATGAGCTGAGTGTTACGACTCTTCGCGTTGAACTGGAAAGTGTCTCGCTGAGGAAGACTTGGTTCAAGAACAACGTTTGGCAATGTGAAGAGTTCGGAGTCAGGTTGGATGATTTCCTGAGGTTAGGCTTAAACTTCATGAAAGAAAAGAGGGCATGAAAAGAGTCTTACTTGTATGGTATGTATTCCTTTCCCAGGAGCTCCCTTGCAATGACCGTTCTCTGTATATTGCTTGCTCCTTCAGCTCCAACGCAATAGCTCATTATTCCTCGCAGACCCATCTCTAGTGGACATTCTTTGGTATAGCCAAATGCTCCGAGCCAAATCATCACATGTTTGTAGATGTCAAACGCTAGGTGTGGTGCAATGAGCTTGCATGCAGCAATCATTTTGCCGACTTCAAGTTGTGAGAACTTGTTTTCGTTGTATTTTTTGTCGTTCATCCAAGCTGTACGGTAGGTCAATGACCGCAACGCCTCAAGTTGCGCCCAATCGTCTGCTAGCTCGAATTGTATGCCTTCAAACTTGCCGATCGGTCTTCCGAAGGCTTTTCGTTCTTTGATGTACTCCATTCCAATGTCCAAAGCGCGTTGGGCTGCACCTATGCAAACGGCCGCGATCAGAATTCTTGCGCTGTCGAATCCTTCCATCGTCAAGTAGAAGCCTTTGTCCACGTCTCCGATACGATTGGAGTCAGGCACTCGCACGTCTTTCATCATGAAGCCGCCTGTTGAAATGGCCATTCTGCCCATGTCTTCAAACCGTTTGTTGATCTCTACGCCTTTGGCATTCATAGGTAGATAGAAGCCAGTCATGCCGCGATGTGAAGCATCTGGTTGTGCGGGTGAAGTTCGGGCGATGACGAAGTAGCCTCCACCCAGTCTCCTCGCTTCTTCAGTTCCACTGATGTACATTTTTTCGCCGTTGAGAATCCAATTGCTGCCATCTCTGTGTGCAGTGGATTTGAAAGCAGCGACGTCGGAGCCGCCTCCTGATTCCGTAGAGGCTATTCCAATGAACGCTTCACCTTTGATGGCTTTTCGAATGACAGCTTCACGCACTTCTTCGCTGCAGTGCCTGTCGACGACAAAACCCCAAGAAGACTCCACGAGCCAAAGGACAGGCAAAGCAATGCTCACATCAGCATAGCCTAGTTCTTCAGCCGCAATGCATGCAGTTACCCAGTCAGCGCCGGTGCCTCCATGCGATTGTGGAGCAGTCATTATAAGTAGTCCCATGTCCCCCATGCTTTTCAGTATTTCACGCGGAATTTCGCCTTTGCTGTCCATCTCTCTGATTTTCTCGATGGGCAGATTCTTTTGGCACCATTCACGCAGCGCGGTGCGGAACAGCCCCTGTTCTTCTGTGAAGCTGAATTCAACCATGTTTCCACCTGAGCCGTAACTACAAAGGATGGGCATATAAAAGTTGTTTAGGTATCAAACAGGAACTTTTGTTAAGAACTGGTCGATTGGACTTTGGTTAAGATGGAGACCCAGTTTGTCCTGCGCAATGCCTACCGCTAAGCCCAGTAACTGTGTGTAGTACAATACAGGAAGGCTTAGCTTCGCTCCAATAACTGATGCGCCATCTTTCTGCTTGGCGTCAAACATGTAACCGCAATCTGGGCAGGAAATAATCAGTCCATCAACGTTCAAAGCTTGGATAGCCTTGAGTTTCGAGCTGGCAAGCGAAAGCGCAGAGTCAACATGGCCATACATCAACGCTGAACCGCAACAATCCAATCTCTCAGAATAGTCCAGAGTTTCTGCGCCAATGGTTTTTATCAATTCGTCAAGCTTCCGTGGATTCTCTGCGTCATCAACGCGTCCGAGACTGCTATAACGAAGAATCTGGCAACCGTAGTGTACCGCCAGCCTCAAACCCTTAAGGGGTTTAGAAACTGACTTTTTGATACAATCCAAACCAACGCGGTCGTGTAGAAGATCAATTGTATGCCAGATTCTAACGTTCGGATTGTACTTCAAATTCTCTTCTTTTAGCAGATCTTCAACCTTCGCACGTGTTTTCTCATCTGTTCCCAGAAGATGCTTGGCCTCAGAAATCACGAAATGACAACGATTACATGGAACAAGCACATCACACAAACCTGTCAGGTTAACCAATGCTAAAACCCTTGCACCCAAATAGTTTGCCGCAAATTCGTTAACGCTCTTCACAGGATCACCGCAGCACAGTGCTTCGCGCAGATCGATAAGCTCAACACCAAGTTTCGGCAAGACTTCGCGAATAGACATTTCGTACGCGTACTGGCTGGTTAAGATCCGGCAACCCCAAAAAATGGCTAATTTCATTCTCTATTTTTCCTCCAAAGCTTTGAGGAAAACGGCCTGAAAACTCTCCCTTGGGGAACCGATTTTCGGTAGTTTCAGACTTTCACGTTCACAAACTTTCATGGTTCTAGTTGTGATCTTTTGGGCAGTCTCTGCCAGTCCGCTTTCCAAGACCAACGAGACGGCTTTCATAAAGGCCTCTGGCACCTTCGCTTCCCTTTCCACAGCCAGATTTCTCAAAACCATTATTACGTGATATGGCGATGCCATCTGGGGACACCTTTGCACGCACTTTAGACACGTCACGCATGTCCAGATAATGTCAGAAGAAACCAGTTCATCAATAAGACTCAAGTTCACCAGTTTCTCGATTTCATGAGGTTTTAACTCTAAAAGCTTCAGCGCCGTGCATCCGCTAGTGCATTTCATGCATTGGAAGCAGTTGAGCAACTCTCTTCCATGAAGCTTGGCCAAAATCCTTTCTCTGGCCTGAAAGTTGGGCTTAGCCATCGACATAGAGTCAACCAAACTCACGTTCAGTTTCCTCCTTTCGCATCAGTTTCAGTTAGTGCTGCATCGACTTGAGCCAATACTTGCTTGTTGCCATATTGCTGAATCTTGATAGCTCCGGTTGGACAGGCAGCACTGCATAGGCCACAGCCTTGGCACATAGCCTCAATGACTTCAGCTCTAATCTTTTCTGCGTCGTCTTCCTTTTCATTCTTCATCTCAATTGCCAGAAAAGGACAAAGCGACTCGCAGACACGACAACCGCTGCAGAGATCCTTTTCAACAATTGCTTTTAAAGGTTCAAGCTCGATCTCTCCACTCGACAGCAAGTCCATAGCTTTTGCTGCTGCGCCGCTTGCCTGTGCAACAGTGTCTGGAACATCTTTTGGGCCTTGGCATGTGCCAGCGAGGAAGATCCCTGCTGTGGAGCATTCCAGCGGCCGCAGTTTTGGATGTGCTTCAAGCAAGAAGCCGTCGGCACTTCGTGAAGCATGAAAGAGTTCATTGATCTTCTTGATGTCTTCGCTGGGAACAAGCCCATTGGCGAGCACAACCAAGTCAGCATGCATTTCCAGAAGCTTGTTCGTTCCTCTCTCAAAAACGTCAAAATAGAGAGAACCATCAGCTGCCATGCGAATGTCGGACGGAATACCAGCCACAAAGTTGATGCCCATGTCTCTAGCTCGTCGATAGAACTCCTCGTAACCTTTGCCAAAAGACCGGAGATCATTGAAACACACATAGATATTCACATCTTCGCCAAGCTTTTCACGGGCTAGAATTGCCTGTTTCAAACTTACCATACAACCTACGCGGCAACAGTATTCGTGGAAGCGTTTGTCGCGTGAACCGATGCATTGGATAAACACCATGTTTTTTGGTGGTTGACCAGTTTTTGGAGAAAGGATCTTTCCCTGAGTTGGCCCTGACGCATCGGATATCCTTTCAAATTCCATGTTTAATATCACATTAGGAAAGCGCCCGTAGCCAGCTTCATACATTTTTGAAGCATCGAAAACCTCTGAGCCCACTGCAAGAATTATTCCGCCAACCCTAATCTGAATGGTTTCGGGTTTCTGGCTGAAATCTATGGCTTTAGCTTCGCATGCTTCTAGGCATTTGCCACACACATCTTTTCTCGTCTTCAACCTAAGACAGTAACCTGAGTTTACGGCTGCAATTTTCGGCACGGCATGTGGTGAATAAATCGATATTGCCCGTGTCTGATCCAGTTTTTCGTTGAACCTATTAGGGACTTTGACAGGACAGACCTCTGTGCAAAGCTCACATCCAACACATCTGCTTTCGTCAACGTATCGTGGTTTCTTCAAGATTGACGCTTCAAAATTGCCGACAAAGCCTTTCACACCCACAACTTCAGAGTTAGTCAATAGCGTAACGTTTGGGTGCTTCGCGACGTCAACCATTTTAGGAGTCAATATGCATGCGCTGCAATCAAGTGTTGGGAAAGTTTTATCCAACTGGGCCATACGCCCACCGATGCTGGGCGCCTTTTCAACCAACCAAACCTTGAAGCCTGCATTAGCCAAATCCAAGGAAGCTTGTATGCCTGCAATTCCGCCACCCACAACCAAAACGTTTTTCTCAACACTCACCTTACGTTTTTTCAATGGTTCTGACAGGCGTACGCGGGCTACACCCATTCTAACGAGCGCTTTCGCCTTCTCTGTAGCTTTCTCTGGTTCATGCGTGTGAGGCCAGGACACATGTTCTCGCAGATTAACGATTTCACTCAGATAGGGGTTTAATCCGGCTTCACCAACTGCTTTTCGAAAGGTCTCTTCGTGCATTCTTGGTGAGCATGTGGCGATTACCACTCTGTCGAGTTTGCGGGTTTTTATGTCATCTTGGATCATCCGTTGACCGGGATCCGAACACATGTAAGTGTAATGTTTGGCTACTACAACGTTTGGCAAACTTTTCGCGTATTCTGCGACCTTCTCCACATCGACGGTGCCAGCAATGTTCAAACCGCAATGGCAGACATAGACACCTATCCTGGTCATGCACGTATCCAGCTGTGGGTCATTTTAAATAGGTTTGGGGCTGAACCCATCTATTATTCTTTATGTCAAAAGAGCTGCGTTTTGCACGTCGAACTGTGGCGAGAACTCGATAAGAAACATGGCAGACGTTTGTCTCAAACAGTTGGCATATTGACCACAAAACTAATTATGATGTCAAACGTAGAAGCCATCCATGAGCAAAATGATTCCAATTAACGCGCCACAAATCGGGAAGGAAGAAATTGAAGCCGTCGTCAGAGTTATGAAAAGTGGTGGACTTACTCATGGACTCGGTTCAGGACCCAAGGTTACGGAGTTTGAAAGCTCCTTCTCCAGATTTGTGAAAGCAAAGCATGGTGTAGCCATGAATTCCGGCACAGCAGCTCTACATTCAACCCTTGTTGCAGCAGGAATCGGACAAGGTGACGAGGTAATTCTGCCAAGTTTCACCTTTGTGGCCACTGCTGAAGTCGTAATGATGGCCGGGGCAAAACCCGTATTCGTTGACATCGACCCAGACACATACAACATATGTCCAGAAAAGGTTGAAAAAGCCGTGACTGAAAAAACGAAGGCACTAATGCCAGTGGATCTTTACGGCTTGTCAGCTGACATGCAACCTCTAAGGAAGATCGCTGACGAACACGGATTGAAGGTCATCGAAGACGCGGCTCAAGCTCACGGCGCAACTTACAAGGGAAAACCACCAGGGACATTTGCCGATGCAGCATGTTGGAGCTTCTATGCAAGCAAGAACATGACTACTGGTGAAGGTGGGATGATAACTACAAATGACGGCAAGATCACTGAGAAATTGCGGCTGATGAGAAGCCATGGTGAAGAAGAGAAGTACAAGTCGGTGATGGTTGGGCATAATTATCATATGCCTGAGATGGAAGCGGCTATAGGGTGCGTACAACTAGGAAAACTGTCGGAATTTGTGGCCAAAAGAACACGAAATGCAGGTAACCTCTCTGAGAAACTGAGAAAGGCAAAGGATTTACAGTTACCAGAAGAACCCGAAGGATACAAGCACAGTTGGTATCTTTA
>Ga0315277_10000802_pt1 | contig 48531 bp, 45 predicted proteins | sample YL17G05_15_MG_FD_203695 | JGI IMG/M metagenome (GOLD analysis project Ga0315277, IMG submission 203695) | Sediment microbial communities from Yellowstone Lake, YNP, Wyoming, USA - YL17G05_15 | ecosystem: Environmental > Aquatic > Freshwater > Lake > Sediment | place: USA: Wyoming | collected... | reverse complement strand
CGCCGAAGCTATATCCCTTCCAAGGATAGCTATTGGAGGGTTGGTTTTAAATTACCCGGCAGCTTAAGAACAAAATAGGACATTTCTAATTTGGTAGAACTAGGACATTTCTAATTTGGCTTGACATATCGATTTTATTATCTTGACCCTGTGCATTTTGTATGTTAGAATTCCCAGACTAATCGCTAAAGGTTTGACTTGTCCGGCAGTTATGCTATAATCGGGATATTATCTATGCCTAAGATAATCATTGTTTATGGTTTGGCAAGAGCAGTTCTATAGTCAGGAGGGTTTAGCGAGACAATGAAAAAACATTTAACGACACCGAGTAATATCGTGGGAAAGCACAAGCACGGTTTTCGTAAGCGCATGAGCACTGCCTGCGGCAGAAAGGTCATAAAGCGGCGCAGACAAAAAGGCAGGAAGAGACTCACGATTTAATGATTAAAAAACTGATTGTTTTCCTCTTGGAAGGTTACCAAAAGATCTCAAGGAATTTTTTCGGTCTCGCAGTTTGCCGGTTTTATCCCAGTTGCTCTGAATACGCAAAACAGGCTATTCTAAAATATGGCATTATCGCAGGCTGCTCAAAGGGCGTTAAGAGACTGTTATCATGCCAACCCTTTTCTGGTAAATCCGGATATTACCCACTAAAATAATATGGAAAGACGACTCTTATTAGCATTGGCTTTATCTTTATTGGTGGTTTTGGGCTGGTCCGGCATGATGGCGAAGTTGCATCCTATTGCAAAACAAGATGTTACAGCAGAAAAATCTATTCCGCCCCCTGTTTTAAACAGGTCCCTTCCTGTAACAAATAATGCTATAGGAGAAATAGGCGTACAGGATACGGTTTTTGAAAATGTTGCCTTTGGTAACCAGGAGATTGTTTTTGCCTTGCCTTCAGCAGCCATAAAAGAGGTTGTTTTTAAGGATTATCTGAAACATCAGTTTATCCTGCGGCAAGGGTTTTTGTTAAAGGACTCAAGCTTTAAATTTAAGGTAGAAAAACTGGGCCTAGAGCCAACTTTTACCTATCGAGACCAGGATAAAGAGATTATAAAACGCTTTATTTTAGATAACTCGAATAATACCATATCGTTAGAGATAATAATTAAAAACCTTTCCCATGCTGCTATTGATATAAATTATCCTCTGGTTTTAGGGACTATAGAATTATCTTCTGACCAATTGGAAAGTCGTTTTCAGGAAGTAGTCTTATCGCAAGGAAAAAAAATACTGCGCATAAATTTGAGGCGTAATTTTAGCTCAACGGAAAATCTTAAATTCATGGCTATAACAGACCGTTATTTCTGTTTAGTGGTGCAACCAGAACTTACAGGTTTCCGTGGCTTTATTAATAAGATTAATAATAAAACGGCAGAGGCTGGTTTGGAATATCAAGGTAAAATCATGCCCGGCGAGGAACAGAGATTAAATTTTTCTATCTATATAGGACCAGAGAAGTTAAGTATATTAGAAAGTATAAACCCAGAATGGGGAGCAATTATAAATTATGGGACTTTTGATTATATTTCTAAATTATTATTGAAATTACTTAGCTTTTTCCAAAGTAAGGTAAATAATTGGGGAGTGGCAATTATTTTATTAAGTTTGGCGATTTATTTAATTTTATTCCCTCTCTCATTAAAACAGATGCATTCCATGAAAAGGATGCAGGAATTGCAGCCCAAAATTGAAAAAATCAGGCAAATATACAAAGATAATCCACAGAAATTAAATAAAGAGATTATGGAGCTGTACAAGAAAGAAAAAGCTAATCCCTTTTCCGGTTGTTTACCAATGCTGCTGCAAATACCCATATTTTTCGCCCTTTATCAGAGCTTAATGCGTTCCGTTGATCTTAAAGGAGCTGATTTCTTATGGATAAAAGACCTTTCCCAGCCAGATAGATTAATTATGTTAGGGCAGTCTTTACCGATAATTGGCAAAGAAATAAATATATTGCCGGTTTTGATGGCGATAATGATGTTTTTCCAGCAGAAATTTTCCTCGATGCCTACTGCCGGGAGCTCGCAAGAGCAACAGCGTTTAATGATGATATTATTTCCCATTTTATTCGGGTTTATATTTTATCATATGCCTTCGGGCTTAGTTTTATACTGGTTTATTAATACTTTATTGATGTCTATTTATCAGTTTAAAATCAAGTTCTCCAAAACTTCACTTTGAGCATCTATGCATATCTTTGCTTACATAGATAAAGCGCTCGCCTAAAAATGAGAAAATCAAGTATTGAAATTGAGGGTAAAACTGTGGAAGAGGCAATAAAGCAGGCCTTAAAACAGCTAAGATTGCCAAGGTCTCGAGTTAAGATTGAGGTTTTATCCGAGGAAAAAAAAGGGCTTTTTGACATGCCGGGAGCAAGGCCTGCAAAAGTCAGGGTAAGTGTAATAAAAAATGCTTGACAACCCGCATAGTTTTAAGATAATACATCTATATAAGAGCGTAGGAAAACAAGAAATGTTCCGCGTGAAAATGTCCCAGTGGGGACATTTATAATTGTCGTTTGAGAGTGTTGGTTTTAACTTGCGTTTTTATCAATAATAGTGTTTTCAGGCAGCGCAAGATAATACAATGCTATGGCGCTTGCGTAAAATGTTCCCCGTGAAAATGTCCCAGTTGAGACATTTTCAAAGCGCAATTGAGACAAATGTTAATCCCATGGTATGTAACCGGCTTTTGTGACGCTGCGGCAGCATTTACTTATAGCAGGTCAGCAGGGACATTCGCTTTATATTTTTCCATAAAGCAAAGAGAAGATAACTACCGGGTTGTTGAAGACATACAAAAGTATTTTCATAATATCGGCAGTATTTACAAAGGAAAAGAATCCACACCTGTAGAGGATAAAGGCTGTTCTAACACAGGTGCCTTATTTCGGGTGACCAAGGTTGATGAATTAAGGATAATTATTGACCATTTTGACAAATATCCCTTGCAGAGTAAAAAGAAATTAGAGGCATATTCAGTATGGCGTCAAATGGTGTTGTATAAATTAGAGAATTATCGCGGCATAGATTATACAAAACTTAATTCATTAGCAGAAAGGTTATCGGAGATTAACTCCCATAGCAGGGCTGTTAAGCTGCAAGCAGAATAATGGGAAAAATTATTGCTATCTGTAATCAAAAAGGCGGCACAGGTAAGACTACTTCGGCAATTAATATAGCTACTTGTTTAGCCTTGGCGCAGAAGTCAGTTTTACTGGTTGACCTTGATCCCCAGGCCAATGCTACCAGCGGAATAGGGATTGATAAAAATACCGTAAAAAGCAGCACTTACCATATTCTCTTGGAGGAAATAGCAGCAAAAGAAATCATTCAGCCGACCGCGGTGAATAATCTTTTTATCGCTCCTTCTAATATAGATTTGACCGGCGCAGAAATAGAACTGGTCAGCCTCCTGGGAAGAGAATACCGCTTAAAGCAAGCCTTACAACCGGAAAGGGAGCGGTTTGACTTTATAATTATCGATGCGCCTCCGTCCTTGGGCCTGCTTACTATAAATGCATTATGTGCGGCAGATTCTGTGCTTATCCCGGTTCAGTGTGAATATTATGCCCTGGAAGGTTTGACGCAACTACTTAATACTATTGAACTTGTGAAAAAAAATCTCAGCCAGAATATACAGCTGGAAGGCGTATTTTTAACCATGGCGGATTTTCGCACCAATCTCACCCGCGAGGTAATCCAGGAGACACGCAATTATTTTAAAGATAAGGTATGCCAGACCGTGATTCCTCGCAGCATTCGTTTAAGCGAGGCTCCCAGTTATGGTAAGCCCATTGCATTGTATGATAAAGAATCAATCGGAGCCCAGAAATACGAAGAATTAACCCAAGAGGTATTTGGGATAGGCCTGGAAAAGATGGAGTTGGGCTTGCCGCAACCTTATCCTGAGCCGGTAAAGAGTAATTCTCAGCCGGTAAGAACCGACTCTGTGGCAGATCTAACTTAATATAGGAGAGCAATCATGGAAAAGAAGGTTTTAGGTAGAGGCATCGGGGCCTTAATCCCTTCAGGAAGTTTAGAGCAGAATGAAAAAAATATTACTTTTGTCAGGCTGGAAAACATTAAGCCAAATCCTTATCAACCGAGAGAGGATTTTGACAGTCAAAGCCTGGAAGAGCTGACGCAGTCTATAAAAGAAAAAGGAGTAATCCAACCGGTATTAGTGCGCAGGCGGGGCGATTTTTACGAATTGATTGCCGGAGAAAGAAGGTTCCGCGCTGCTAACCTATTGAATATAAAGGAGATACCAGCAATTATCAAAGATGTAGGCGACGGAGAATCTTTGGAGCTTTCGCTAATTGAAAATATTCAAAGACAGGCGCTTAACCCCATTGAAGAGGCGCGCGCATTCCAGTATCTTATTGATAAATTTGAAGTTACGCAGGAACAAATCAGCGAAGTAATCGGGAAGTCGCGGGTTTCCGTGGCTAATACCCTGCGTTTGTTGAAATTGCCTAAAGAAGTACAGGATGAAATCCGGCGGGGAAAAATTTCCTTTTCCCACGGCAGAGCGCTCCTGGAAATAGAGGATGTTAACCTGCTGCGCCGCTTTGCCAACGAGATAATCTCCGGCGATTTATCGGTCAGAGAATTAGAGAGCCTGATTAAGACGCGCCGGCCTAAGCGCATGAAGTATAAGATAAGCAAGGAGACGACCGGCAGGGATGCATATCTTGTCCTGCGGGAGGAAGAGTTACAGCAGATGCTGGGAACCAAGGTAAAGATCAGGCGTAGCCGCAAGCGCGGCTCAATCCAGATTGATTTTTACTCCGGGGAAGATTTAGATAGAATATTAAAGATTCTATTGGAGAGGTAGAAAGATGAACCAGGCGACACTGGTACTTATAAAACCCGACGGCCTTAAGAAATCGTTAACCGGAAATATCCTTACCCGGCTCTCAGAGACAAAATTGGAAATTGTCGCCTCCAAGATAATACGCGTGTCAAAGCAGCTGGCCGAGGAGCATTACCGGCATTTAAAAGACAAGCCGTTTTTCCCGGAGGTGATAAAGTACATTTGTGGAGAGTTGCATAACCGCAAAAAGGTAATGGCGCTGGTTTATTGGGGGCCGGAGGCAACCTCTAAGTGCAGAGAACTGGCCGGCGCTACCAATCCCGAAGAAGCAGAATCAACTTCCATCCGCGGCTCTTACGGCAGGATTACCACTTCCGGCGTCTACGAAAATGTGGTTCATGTTTCGGCAAACCCCGAAGACGCCGAAAGAGAGATAAAGCTATGGTTTTCTCCGGGTGAGATAATCGTGGATTTATACCCCGCAAAAGAGATTGTTGAAAAAGAAAAAAAGGTAAGTGTCTGGGCGTAAGCGGCATAAACAAAAGAGGGATTATAGAATGATAAAAAGTATGACCGGATTCGGCAGCAGCGAAGCAAATATACCGGCCTTAGGCAAGGTGGGCGTTGAGATAAGAAGCGTTAATCACCGTTTTTTCGATGTTATCTGCCATCTGCCCGAAGGCTTTTCCTATCTGGAAGAGAAGATAAAAAAAGAAATCGCAAGAAAGGTCGGGCGGGGCAGGGTAACTTGCCAGTTCAGCATAACCGCCGGAACGAAAGAAAGATTTTTAATTAATAAACAGCTGCTTAAGGAATATCATCATTCATTGAATAGCTTAAGAAGGCAGCTGGGGATAAGCCAGCCGTTGGCGCTCGATACCCTCATTCACCTGCCCGGCGTTTTAAGCATAGAAGGAAAGAAGAGCTACGGCAATAGAGTCTGGTCGAAATTACGGCCGCTGGTAAGCGCTGCTCTTTTGGGCCTGATTAGGACGCGTAGTAAGGAAGGTTCGGCGCTGTATCTGGACTTAAAACAGAGGAATGAAGAATTAAAGGCCAATCTGGAAGCGATAAGAAAGAGGTTCAAAAAGGTCATCCGGGAAAAAGTCAGCCGGATATCGGCTGCGGATGAGCAAGTCAGTTTCATCAAGAGTTCCGATATTACCGAAGAGATTGTCAGGATAAAATTCCATATTAATAATTTTAAAAAGAAAATTAGAAAATCAGGTTTGGTTGGCAAGGAGCTGGATTTTATTGCCCAGGAGTTGAGCCGGGAGTCCAATACCATGGGCGCTAAATCCATAGACGCGATTATATCCGGCAGTGTCGTGGCAATGAAGAGCCAGATCGAAAAGGTCCGCGAACAGCTGCAGAACGTGGAATGAGAGAGAAAAAAGGCCTTATTTTCGTTATCTCCGGCCCTTCCGGTTCAGGGAAAACCACATTAATCAAAAGCCTGCTTAAAGATAAAGGCCTTAAAGAAGTCCTTGCCAAGTCCGTTTCTTTTACTACGCGGCCAAAGAGAAGGAATGAAAAAGACAAGAGGGATTATTTTTTTATCCGGCGCGAACAATTTGATAAATTACTGAACAGGAAAAAAATAATTGAATGGACAAAATATCTGGATTATTATTATGGGACGCCGAAGGATTATTTGGACGAACAGTTGGATAAGGGCAGGCACATCGCCCTCTGCCTCGATACAAAGGGGGCGGCGAAGATAAAGGGCATCTATCCCGGCAATACGGTTACGATTTTTATTTTGCCGCCGGAGATTGAAGCCTTAAGGCAGAGGATGCACCTGCGTTCAAGGAAAACCAGGGAAAAAAAGCTTTCCTTGCGCCTTAAGCTGGCCAGTAAAGAGATATCGCAGGCCGGTAGTTATGATTACCGGATTATTAACGATGAATTTTCAACCGCGCTTAGCGAGCTAAAAGAAATTATAGCCGCAAGAACAGAACATAAGGAGTAAAGGAGCAGCTTATGAGTTATGTGCCGTTAGAAACAGTCTTGGACAAGACGGAGTATTCCATTTACAAATTGGTGATTTTAGCCGCCAAGAGGGCATTAGAGATAGCCGAAGGCCAGCCAAAATTAGTAGACGCGGATTCGTCAATCAAACCTTCCACGATTGCGTTGATGGAGATTGCCGCAGGAAAAGTAGTCTACAAAAAGACAAAATCGAAAGAGTAGTAGCAATGAAGAAGGCAAAGGACATAATCTTAGGCGTTACCGCAAGTATCGCGATATACAAGGCCTGCGATATCCTGCGCAGGCTCAAAGAACTCGGCTTTGCGGTAACCGTAGTTATGACTGAAGAGGCGCAGGAATTGATTAAGCCGCTGGTTTTTCAGAGCCTTTCCGGCAATAAGGTCTACCGTGGCATGTTTGAGCATTCGGATACCTGGGAGATAGAGCATATCTCATTGGCCGAGAAGGCAGACCTGGTTTTGATTGTCCCGGCCACCGCCAACATCATCGGCAAGATTGCCTGCGGGATATGCGATGATTTATTAACTTGTATTGTCTGCGCTACTAAAGCTCCGGTTTTGATCGCCCCGGCGATGAATGACAATATGTTTAAAAACAGGATTGTCCAGGACAATATTAAGAGATTAAAATATATCGGATATAAATTCGTAGAGCCGCGCTACGGCAGGTTGGCAAGCGGTAAGCTGGGCATCGGCTGCTTGGCAGAGGTTGAGACGATAGTTAAAGAAGCCAAGAAATGTGCCGAAGGATAAAAATATCTTTGACAATTGGCGCGGTAGCCAAGTAGAAAGGCAGTGGTCTGCAAAACCATTATGCGTGGGTGCAAATCCCACCCGCGCCTCCATTAAAATTTTCCGACAAGGAAAATTTTAATGGCACTAGAGCGAGCGTGGCGAGGCGACAAGCCGAGCAGCGAGCGAAGTGCCTTTGAGTATTTTTCCGACAAGGAAAATTTTAATGGCACTAGAGCGAGCGTGGCGAGGCGACAAGCCGAGCAGCGAGCGAAGTGCCTTTGAGTATTTTTCCGGCAAGGAAAAAATTGGTGGCACTTGAACGAGCGTAATGCCGCGACAAGCGGCATAGCGAGTGAAAGTGCCTAAATACTTTTATGCAGATACTTGTTAATAATAGGCATAATTCTTTTGGGCAAGTGGTGGAATGGCATACACGATAGACTTAAAATCTATTGGCCGTAAGGCTGTGAGGGTCCGACTCCCTCCTTGCCCATTGTTTAACTTGGTACTTTATGTCATGGTTAACAATTTTTGTTTACGGCAAACTGAGCAAAAGGTTTACGGCGCAGGAGGCTCACCGTAGGTCTTCGAGCGAGCGGGGAAAATAAAAAATATGGGCGCATAGCTCAGCCTGGTCAGAGTGTTTCCTTGACATGGAAAAGGTCGGTGGTTCAAGTCCACCTGCGCCCACCAGAGTAAAAAATGCTAAAGAGAAAGATATTAAAAAGACTTTATTATAATAAAAAACTTTCAATGTGGGACATTGCGAAAGTTCTTTCTGTAACGCCAGCTACCGTAGAATATTGGATGAATAAGCGTAACCTTAGGCGACGTTCAGGGAGTGAGTGTGCTTATGTAAAACAAAATCCCAATGGAGACCCCTTTAGAATAAAAAATAAATTAACTGCTAGAGACAAGGAATTACTATTATCTGGTCTTATGTTATATTGGGCAGAGGGCAGTAGGAGAAGCAAACATGTAATTCAAATGGCAAATTTAGATTACAGATTGCTTTTGGTGTTTATAAAGTTCTTAAGGAGAATTTGCGGGGTTAAACAAGAAAAGATTTGTCTTAATATCCAGTTATATAAGAGATTTGATAAGGATAAGACTAAGAATTTTTGGTCAAAAACTCTTGGAGTGCCTAAGCGTTTTATCGCAGTTAATATTCATTACGATAAAAGAAGTAAACCTGATAGACAATGGTCAAAGTATGGAATTGGTAGAATAGAAGTTCGTAATATGAAATTAAAGCAATGGATCGATAAGGCATTAGAGACATATTTAAGTAAATGGTTATAAAGCACGGTCACTGGTTCGAATCCAGTACCGCCCACCATTTTTTTCCGACAAGGAAAAAAATGGTGGCACCAAAGCGAGCGTAAAGCGGCCCGACAAGGGCCGTAGCGAGCGTGGTGCCTTAGAAGTATTTTTTCCGGCAAGGAAAATTCTGGTGGCACTCAAGCGAGCGTTAAACGCCCCGACAAGGGCCGTAGCGAGCGGAGTGCATACCAGTTTGCATATGGTCTATGGTGTTAAACGATGAACGATAAGCAAAATATGAATTTAGATACCTTAAGACATTCCTGTTCGCACGTTATGGCCCAGGCGGTTAAGGAACTCTGGCCGCAGGCCAAATTAGGCATCGGTCCGTCTATTGAAGACGGATTTTATTACGACTTCGACAAGCCGGAGCCGTTTACCGACGAAGATTTGATGAAGATAGAGAAGAAAATGTGGGAGATCATCAAGCGGGACGAGCCGTTTGTAAAAGAGGAAATCTCAAAACCGGAAGCGATAGAGTTATTCAAAAAACTGAAAGAGGATTACAAGCTGGAATTGATTAACGCCTTGCCGGATGATAAGGTCACGATTTATAAGACAGGCGCAGGCTTCCTGGATTTATGCCGCGGCCCGCACGTGGGCTCCACCGGCGAGATTAAGGCGTTTAAATTATTGTCGGTTGCCGGTGCCTACTGGCACGGTATTGAAACTAACCCCATGCTCCAGAGAATCTACGGCACCTGTTTTGATACCAAGCAGGAGCTGGATGAGCATCTCAACAATCTTGAGGAGGCAAAGCGGCGCGACCATCGGAAACTGGGTCCGGCCCTCGGCTTTTTCGACATTTATCACGAACAGGCAGGCGCGGGGCTGGTGTTTTACTATCCTAAGGGTGCGTTGCTGCGCACGATAATAGAGGATTATGAAAAAAAAGAGCATTTAAAACGCGGCTACCAGATGGTGATTACCCCGCATATGATGCAGTCCGGGCTCTGGCAGACCTCCGGCCATTACGAATACTACCGGGAGAACATGTACACCTTTAAAATCGACGATAAAGAGTTCGTGTTAAAGCCGATGAACTGCCCCGGGCACATCCTTATCTATAAATCCCGTAACCGCAGTTACCGCGAGTTCCCTTTAAGGCTGTTCGAATTGGGTACGGTATACCGCCATGAAAAAGCCGGGGTATTGCACGGCCTGCTCAGGGTACGGGGGTTTACCCAGGACGATGCGCACATATTCTGCCTGCCCCAGCAACTCAAAGGCGAGATTAAAGCAATCATTGATTTTGTCTTCGATACGATGAAGGTATTTGGATTCGAAGACGTGAGTATTGAATTGAGCACGCGGCCGGAAAAATACATCGGCAGCGAAGCAGACTGGCAGAATGCCACCTCTGCCTTAGAAGAATCTTTAAAGGAAAAAGGCCTGAGTTACGATATTAATCCCGGGGAAGGGGCTTTCTACGGCCCGAAAATAGACATAAAACTCAAGGATTCCTTAAAGAGAAAGTGGCAGTGCGCCACTATCCAGTGCGATTTCGCCATCCCCAAGAGGTTTGGCCTACTTTACGCAGACAGCGACGGAAAAGAGAAGCAGCCGATCATGCTGCACCGGGTGATATTGGGCAGCCTGGAGAGGTTTATCGGGGCGCTAATCGAACATTACGGCGGGGCGCTGCCCTTATGGCTTTCTCCGGTGCAGGTGATGGTGATTCCCATAAAGACAGAATTACTGGAATACGCACAGAAGATAGCGGCAATGCTGCAAGAAAGGTCTTTTCGGGTCAAATTGGACAACCGCAGCGAGACGCTGGATAAGAGAATACGCGAGGCAGAGTTAGAGAAGATTCCCTATTTGTTGATCATCGGAAAGCGCGAAATGGAATCGCGCACGGTTTCCCTCCGGCAGAGACAGGCTGGCGACCAGGGCGCTATCTCTTGCGAGGAGTTTATAAACAGATTGAGCCTGCAGACGGCAGGATACAGATAATATACCTTAAACATCGCCCGTTGCCGACCGCAATGATAAGCGGTGAGCAATGCGCGAGTAGCAAGATAGGAGGTGGTAAAAATAAAAAAGTTCATCCGTATCAATGAAAGAATCCGTTCTCCCGAGGTGCGCCTTATCGGTCCGGAAGGAGATCAGTTGGGGGTAGTACCTACGCCCAAGGCGCTGGAAATAGCCGTTCAGCATGAACTGGATCTCGTAGAAGTAGCCCCCCAGGTTAATCCTCCGGTTTGCCGGATCATGGATTTTAGTAAATTCAAATACGACCAGGAAAAGAAGGAACGCCAGGCCAAGAAACACCAGAAGCAGGGGCATTTAAAGGAAATTAGGTTCAAGCCCAACATCGAAGAGCACGATTACCAGACAAAGCTGAAGCAACTGATTACGTTCCTGCAAAAAAAGGACAAGGTTAAGTTAAACCTTTTCTTCCGGGGCAGGCAGATTGAGCATATGGACTTAGGGAAAAAGGTGATGGATAGATTCATTATGGATATCCAGGGCCACGGCCAGCTGGAGAGGGAGCCCGCCCTGGAAGGCAGGGTTATATCCACGGTCGTTGCGCCCAAATAGATAGAGGATATTCATTAATAGATTCGTTGCGGGTTAATGGATTCATTGCACGGCTATTTCGCCAGATGAATCAAGAGATGTTTTTTTCAGCGCGTTGAGCAGAGTAGAACACCAAGGAGAAGCACGATGAAATTAAAGACCCATAAAGGTGCGGCTAAGAGGTTTAAATTCACTAAAAGAGGAAAGATAAAATATTCTCACAGCGGCAAAAGCCATCTTCTCTCCAAGAAAAAATCTAAGCGGAAAAGGCACCTCAGGAGCCCGGCGTTGGTAAAAGGCAAAAAGAATAAAAAATATTTAATTCGGCTGTTGGCTTACGGTTGAGGTTCAGAACAACCAATTGAAAATTATCAGTCATGAAGGAGTGAAGTTATGTCGAGAACCAAACATAGCGCTGCTACAAAAAGAAGAAAAAAGAAAGTATTAAGGCAAACAAAGGGTTTTTGGGGCGACCGCAGTAAGCAGTTCCAGCAGGCGCGCCGCGGCTTAATGCACGCCTTGGTATACGCTTACCGCGACCGGCGTAATAAAAAGCGAAACTTTAGAGCACTTTGGATTACCCGTATAAACGCCGCCTGCCGCAGCGCCGGCATTACTTACGCTAGGTTTATCAGCGGCCTTAAAAAGGCCAAGGTCAATTTGGATAGAAAGGTATTGGCTGACCTGGCGGTTAAAGATAAGCAGGCGTTTAAGAAACTTGTAGAGATAGCAAAAGGATAAATCCTAAACACTAAGTCCTAAGGCGGATAAGGTCAGAAGGCTGGAAAATTCTGGTTGAGGGTTTATTTGGCCTTCTCTGCCGGCAGCCGGGGATTTAGGCTTCAGGATTCGCGTGCCGGAGGCATATATGTATGTAATAATCGTGGGATGCGGCAGGGTCGGTTCGGAATTAGCTAAGCTGCTGTCAACAGAAAAGCATAATGTAGTAGTTATTGATAAGAATCATGCTGCCTTTGACCGTTTAGGCGGTACATTCAACGGCCTGACGCTGCTGGGCAGCGGATTTGACTTGGGCCTATTGAAGCAGGCGGGCATTGAAAAGGCCGATGCCTTCTGCGCGGTGACCGACGGAGATAACACCAATTTAGTTTCCGCGCAGGTGGCAAAGAAGATATTCAAGGTTCCCAAGGTGATTGCCCGCGTATATGACCCTCAGCGCGCCCATATCTACGCCGCCTTAGGATTAGATATTATCAGCGGGACGATTCTTTTCGCCGCAATGATTAGAGACAAGATTATTGAGAGCCGCTTTTCCAGCTATCTTATTGAAACTAAAGAGCTGGGGGTTATTGAGATTGAGGTCAAAAGCAACCTGGCGAACAAAAGTATCCAGGAGATAAATATCCCCGGGGAATTTTTAGTGGTGGCAATAAAAGGGGTGCAGGGAACAATTATCCCCGGAAACAATACGATGTTAAGGGAAAAGGATGTGATTATGGCTGCGGTGAAGGTAGCCAGCCTTAAGAAGATAAAGGAGAGGTTCGATCTCTAAGATTCATTAGAACGGCAGGTGGAATAATGTATATTGTGATAATCGGCGCAGGAAAAGTGGGTTATTTTTTGGCGAAGCTGCTTTGTCAAGGTAAGCATACGGTTAGTATCGTGGATAAAGATAAGGCAATATGCGAGGAGATGGCCAGGGGGCTTGAGGCCCTGGTTATTAACGGCGACGGTTGTGACCCGCGGGTTTTGGAAGAAGCGGGGTTAAGCCGTGCCGATGTCATCGCCGCGGTTACCGGCGACGACGAAGACAATTTAATCATCTGTCAGTTGGCCAAGGAAAAGTTTAAGATCGGACGTTCCGTAGGCAGGGTGAACAATCCCGATAACGAGCATGCCTTTTCGGAGCTGGGTGTCGACGTGCCGGTTGACGCTACCCGGATTATCGCCAAAATCATCGAAGAGGAGGTTTCCTTTGAGGATTTTGTAAATCTGATGAGTTTCAAGCGCGGTAAGCTTTCTATTGTGCGCGTGGATTTGCCGGAGGATTCCCCCGTAATAAACAAACAGATTCAGAGTATCCAGTTGCCGCGGGATTCGGTTTTGGTTTCCATTGTCAGGGGGGAAGAGGTTATCGTCCCTAAAGGAGATACGGTGCTAAACCCCGGGGACGATATCATTGCCCTTACCCTGGTGGGGAATGAATCACAACTGTTAAATCTGCTTATAGGTAAATTATAAGTGAGGACATAAGTTATGCCTGCCGCAGGCAGGCATAACTTATGTTGTACTTTGCGTTCCGTAAGTTGTGGGCTCATTAAAGATACCCCGCAGCGCAATCTTTAAGAGAGGCTGCGTGGTATAAATTCGTCCTTCGTTTCACTTTAGGACTCGATGGACGATTCTAAAGCGGAGCGAAGAATCTCGCACTTATAACTTACTCTCCGCCTACGGCGGATCGTAAGTTATGTGCTCATTTAAGATGAAGATAAGGCTGTTCCTGAACAGTTTATTAGGCATTTCCACAGAGGTTTTATACGCCTTGGTTATAATGCTGGCGGCATTTTTAATCTGCCTGATATCGGCCCTTCAAAGATGATTCTTAAACCCGGTATAGACGATATAAAAATTATCGGTTATTATTTAGGAAAGATTATCCTCAGCCTTGGTTTTACGATGCTGCTTGCGATTGTTGTCGGAATGGCATTCGGGGAATTGGACCCGGTTATGGATTTTGTCATCGGAATGGAAGCGGCATTAATATCCGGCCTGGTCCTGACCAAGCTTTGCTTTACGCAGAAAGACTTAAACTGGATGCAGGGGATGATTGTGGTTTCTCTATCGTGGCTGGCGGCAATGGTATTAGGCGCAATACCCTTATATTTAAGCGGGCACTGGAATTCATATCTCGACGCCTGCTTCGATGCGATGTCCGGCTTTGCCACTACCGGCCTGACATTGGTGCAGGACCTCGACCATCTCTCGTTCGCCCATAATTTCTGGCGGCACCTGATTATGTTTATCGGGGGCCAGGGCATTGTGATTATCGCTCTTTCCTTTTTTGTCCGGGGCTTTTCCGGTGCGTTTAAGATGTATGTGAGTGAAGGCCGTGACGAGAGGGTATTGCCTAACGTTATCCATACCGCGCGTTTTATCTGGTTGGTAAGCATCGTCTATTTGATTTTGGGCACCACCGCCTTAGGCATAGCGGGCATATTGGGCGGGTTAAAGCCGGTGAATGCCTTTTTTCACGGCGCCTGCCTGTTTATGGCTGCTTTTGATACCGGCGGGTTTGCCCCTCAGTCACAAAATATCCTTTATTATCATAGCCTGCCGCTTGAAATCATTACTATCGTGATTATGGTTTTGGGCGCGCTTAATTTTAAATTACACTATCATATCTGGATGGGCAACCGTAAGGAAATATTAAAAGACATCGAGACAGTTACATTTTTTTTCACGGCAACGATTACTTTTGCCATTGTGGCAGTGGGCTTAATCCCGACAGGCACTTATCCGAAAGCCGTGATGCTGTTCCGTAAAGGTTTTTACCAATTAATTTCCGGCCATACCGGAACCGGGTTTATGACTATCTACGCAGATCAGTTTATTAATGAATGGAGCCACCTGGCGTTAGTAAGCGTAATTTGCGCGATGGCCTTGGGCGGCGCAGTTTGTTCTACTACCGGTGCGATTAAGATGCTGCGCATCGGTATTATCTTTAAGGCCTTTAAAGAAGATTTAAAGAGGATAATCCTTCCCGAAAGAGCGGTGGTTATAGAAAAATTCCATCATATAAAAACTGTTTTTCTGACAGATAAGCAGGTAAGGAGCGCTTTATTGATTACGCTGGCGTATCTTGTTCTTTACGGTTTAGGTTCTCTTGTCGGCATGTTTTTTGGTTATCCGTTTTTAGATTCCTTATTCGAGTCTACTTCTGCCGCGGCTAACGTCGGTTTATCCTGCGGCATCACAAATGCAGGCATGCCGGATGCGCTTAAAATTACTTATATAGTACAGATGTGGGCAGGCAGGCTGGAGTTTATGTCGATATTCACCTTAATCGGGTTCCTGGTCGTATCAATCAGGGGGAGATAGCCATGCCGGATGTCTCTAGTGCGTATTCTGCCCAATTCGGGGCAGTTCTTGCGCGAGCCTCGGGAGCAATTAAACTCCGTATTGCGGCGTCCTGCTGCCTTTTGTTTTTAGCGGCAACTACGGTTTATGCCGGTTCTCTTTCCAGCAGCGAACTAATAAAAAACGCCAGGCAATACGACGGTAAGACGGTAACCTACGCCGGCGAGGCCATCGGTGAAGTAATGGCGCGCGGTGGATTTGCCTGGATAAACGTTAACGACGGAAAAAACGCCATCGGCATCTGGTTGCCTAAGGAACTGGTAAAAGACATTGCCTATACGGGCAGTTACGCATCCCGGGGCGATGGGGTAGAGGTGAGCGGGGTTTTTCACCGCGCCTGTTTAGAGCACGGCGGAGATTTGGACATACACGCCCTGGCGTTGCGCAAGGTCATCAGCGGAGAAGGAGTTGGCAGGGGGCTAAGCGGTTATAAGAGAAATTTAGCATTTGTGTTATTGGGGGTACTATGTCTGGTGCTGATATTGAGGCAATTAAAAATCAAGCAGATTCAGAAATAGAAAACGTCAGTTCGCTCGATGCCCTGGAGGTACTGCGGGTTAAGTATCTGGGCAGAAAAGGCGTAATCGTCCAGCTGACCGGCTCAATACCCGGCCTGCCGGTTGAGATGCGCAGGATATTCGGTCAGCAGGTTAATGAGTTAAAAAACAGGATAATTTCTCTCGTTGCGGAAAAGCAGAAGACCATAACCGTAGTCTCTTCTGAAGAGGCGGTGGGGCCGGTTGATATCAGCATGCCGGGGATCAGCCAGGAGCTGGGCCGCCGGCATCCTTTAACTCAGGTTACGGATGAGATATGCGCCATATTTACACACATGGGGTTTTCTGTGGTAGAGGGGCCGGAGATGGAAAGCGAATACAATAATTTTACCGCCCTGAATATTCCCTTAGAGCATCCTTCCCGGGATGTCTTTGATACGTTTTATATCAAGTCACCCCTCGACCCTGCTCAGGGCGAGCAAGTCACCAGTCACCAGTCACCAGTTGAAACCCGCGACCGATTATTACTGCGCAGCCATACCTCGCCGGTGCAGATCCGGACAATGAAGTCCAGCAAGCCGCCCTTAGCCGTGGTTGTGCCCGGCAGGGTTTACCGGCCTGATGCGGTGGATGCATCCCACTCTTTCATGTTCCATCAAATAGAGGGGTTTATAGTTGATGCGGATATAAAATTTTCCGATTTAAAGGGTGTACTGGAGGTTTTTGCAAGGGCAGTATTCGGCAAGGATATCAAAATGCGTTTTCGGCCGCATTTCTTTCCTTTTACCGAGCCGTCCGCGGAAGTAGACATTTCCTGTATCATCTGCGGGGGTAAAGGCTGTTCGGTATGCGGGAAAAAGGGGTGGCTGGAGATATTAGGTTCGGGAATGATTCATCCCAATGTGTTTAGGCACGTCGGTTACGACCCCAAGAAATACACCGGATTTGCCTTCGGCATGGGGATAGAGAGAATCGCCATGTTAAAGTATGGCATTAACGATATCCGGTTATTTTTTGAAAACGATCTAAGGTTTTTAAACCAGTTCTAAACATATATGAAAGTTACTTATAATTGGTTGAAAGATTTTGTAGATATCAGGATTTCTGCGCAGGCCTTAGCCGATAAATTAACTATGGCCGGCCTGGAGGTAACTTCCCTGCAGGAGCGCGGCGGAGACTTTATTCTGGAGATTGAGATTACCTCTAACCGGCCGGACTGTTTAAGCGTAATGGGCATCGCCAGAGAGGTCGCCGCGATTACCGGTAGAAAGTTAAAGATGGCTCCAGGCTCCAGGCTCCAGGCTCCAGGCTCCAGGCTCCAGGTCGCAAGCCCTGACCTGCGGCTTGAAATTGAGAACAAGGCAGATTGTCCGCTGTACACCGCCAGGATAATCAGGAACGTTAAAGTAGGCCCATCGCCGGAATGGCTTAAGAAAAGGCTGGAACTCCTGGGCTGCCGCAGCGTAAACAGCGTTGTTGATATCACCAATTATGTTCTATTTGAATTGGGCGAGCCGCTGCATGCCTTTGATTTAGACAAGATTATTCACCCGCAGGCCAAAGGCCCGGTCTCGGCTTTTAATATCGTCGTAAGAAGGGCGGGAGCAAAAGAAAAGATAACCGCCATAGACGCGAGCGAGAAGGCGCTGGATGAAGATATTTTGGTCATTGCCTCCGGCACCGTCGGGGAAACCAGCAGGCCTTTGGCTATAGCAGGAATAATGGGGGGAAAGGAAACCGAGGTCACCGGGGAGACAAAAAATATACTTTTAGAGGCGGCGGTGTTTAGCCCTATAACCGTACGCCTCGGCAGGCAAAAGCTGGGCCTGCAGACCGAATCTTCCTACCGGTTTGAAAGAGGCGTAGATTACCAGATGGTAGAGCAGGCCTCTTTGCGGGCAGTGCAGCTAATCGAGAGGCTTTGCGCCGGCAGATGCGTTTCTGCCAAGAGCTGCGGTTCGCCCAACAAGAAAAATAAACAGATTAACCTCAACCTCTGTTCGGCGCGCAAGGTATTGGGTGTAGATATCGCCACGCCCAGAATAAAGGGTATCCTCGCCAGTCTGGGGTTTAAGGTTAAGCCGAAAGCAAAGGATTCTTTTTTAGTGGAAGTTCCCGCGTACCGGCCGGACGTAAATCTGGAAATAGACCTTACCGAGGAAATCGCCAGGATTTTCGGCTATGAATCCATCCCTACAACTTTACCCCGCATAACGCCTAAAATAGGCAGCGTGGGTACGCAGGATTTAGTCTCCTTGACAAAAAATATACTCGTAGGCCTGGGCCTGAAGGAGGTTATTACCTACAGCCTTATTGACCGCGGTTTGCTGAACGGCTGGGGATTGACCGAGAGTGCCTCTGCGCTGGAAATCCTCAATCCCTTAAGCAAAGAGCAGGAGGTTTTAAGGCCGACAATTATCCCCGGCCTTAGCCGCTGCGTCGGTTATAACCTCAACCAGAAACAAGGCTATGTTAATATATTCGAGATCGGAAAGATTTTCTCCGGCTCGGCAAAACAACCCCAGGAAGAGTTGTCTCTGTGCATTGCCCTCTGCGGAACGCATGCTCTATTGCTTAAGCAGGGGCTGGTAAAAGAGGAAGTGGATTTCTTGCATTTAAAAGGGATATTGGAGGCGCTTTTTGAGCGCCTGGGGATAAAAGATTGCAGTTTTAATACAAACGATACCCATTACGGAATATCGGTTTACGTGAATAAAGAGAATGTCGGAATTCTTACCCGGCTGCGGAAAAACATCCTGGAAAAATTTGATATAAAGAATAAAGAAGTATTCCTGGCAGAGATTTTTCTAGACAGGCTTTTTTCTTATGCCGACCTGAACAAGAAGGCCGTCGTCCTTCCTATATATCCCGGAATCTCCCGGGATATCAGCGTTATCCTCAGAGAAGGCATTGCGCTGGAGGATATATTGAAAGCAGTGAGAGACAAGGGGGCTCCCTTGTTGCGCGAAGCCAGGGTCGTAGATTATTACCAGGGCAAACAGATACCTGCCGGCTTCCGGGGGCTGACTATTTCCTGCCTCTACCGTTCTGACGAACGGACATTAACCGAGGCCGAGATTAACCCCATACATTCTTTAGTTTCTTTTGTCTTGGCGGATAAATTCAGCGCTCAAATCAGAAGGGCTTGATTTATCGCATAGCATGTGTTATACTTCTTTTGTAAAAAAAATATCCCTGCGGTGCGCGTCGGACATTTGATTATTGGTGACCTAACACCAATTTAAAGGGAGCTCAAATTCGGAGCGTCTGCGGACATCCGAGAGGGCACCCACTTGTAGAGTCGTGGTTCCACCTATCAAATCCGACGGCACAATGCGGGGATTTTTTTTGAATTCGTCCCTGCTTGCCTGTAGACGAATTCAATCCGCCAATCTTTGTGGCGGATTGCACAAGTATATTAATGGACCTCTTCGAAGAGCAAAATAATAAAGATAACTTAAAAAACCTTCCCCTTGCCGTGCGCATGCGGCCTAAGGCCCTCGATGAATTTGTCGGCCAGCAGCATATCCTGGGAAAGGGGAGACTTTTGCGCCGGGCAATAGAGGCAGACCGCTTGAGTTCACTGATATTGTATGGCCCGCCGGGAGTAGGCAAGACTTCTCTGGCCTGGTGTATTGCCAATGTTACCAAATCGCATTACGTAGCTATAAATGCCACTACCTCTAACGTGGAGGAGTTAAGGCGGGTTATTGCCGCAGCAAAAAATAGAAACTCGAGTGCGGGTAAAAAGACGATACTTTTCATTGACGAGATTCACCGTTTTAATAAGGCCCAGCAGGATGTGCTCTCTCCCGATGTGGAGGAGGGTAACCCTGTCTTGATCGGCGCAACCGTGCATAACCCGTTTTTTTCGCTGGCCGCGCCGCTTTTATCGCGGTCTCTGGTGTGTGAATTAAAGTCGCTGAAGGAAAGCGAGATTATAGACATATTAGACCGCGCCTTAAAGGATAAATCCAGAGGCTTCGGAGAGCTTAAGATGAAGATTGATAAGAAGGCCCTGGAATTTTTAGCCAGGACCTGCGAGGGCGATGCCCGGCGTTCACTCAATGCCCTGGAAATCGGTGTCCTTACCACACCTAAATCCAAAGACGGCTGCATCAATTTTGATCTCGAGGTTGCCTGCGAGTCAATCCAGAAAAAAGCGCTGGTTTACGACAAGGATGAAGATGCGCACTACGATACCGCATCGGCATTTATAAAGTCTATGCGCGGCTCTGACCCTGACGCCGCCATTTACTGGATGGCAAAGATGCTCTATGCCGGAGAAGACCCGCGTTTTATCGCCCGCAGGGTATGTATCCTGGCAGCAGAGGACGTAGGCAATGCCGATCCCTTGGCATTGGTTTTGGCAAACGCGGCGCTGCAGATATCGGAATTTGTGGGCATGCCGGAGGCGAGAATTCCGCTTGCCCAGGCGGTGGTCTATGTCTCCTGTGCTCCCAAATCCAATGCCAGTTACCTGGCGATCGAGAAGGCATCTGCGGACATCGAAAGCCATAAGGTCCAAGAGGTGCCCGACCACCTTAAGGACGCTTCTTACCGGGGCGCCGAGGCCTTAGGTCACGGCAAGGGCTACAAATACGCGCATGACTATGCCGGCCATTATGTAAAACAGAAATATACCAGAAAGAAAGTAAGATACTACGAGCCCACGGATATCGGCTACGAGCTGAAGATTAAACAGCGCCTGGAAAAATTACGCAGAAGCCAGCAGTCCGAACCCTCCCCTTAAGGCTATACTTTGAGCCCTACCTCTAACGGCAAAATCAGAAGTTTCTTCTCGGACCTTAAGATAACTTTCTTTGCGAGACGCCGCACTTAGCCACACGGTTTAAATTACCGGTTTTGCGCTTGTCTTGAGACTACTCTGTAGAAGGTTTATGCTTTACCTCCATTATCTTTCTGTTATAATTATTATAGCTGTTTTAGGTTAGCAATAAAATAATAACCAGGGCTTAAGGAAAAAATGACTATATTATTTATAATAATATCTTTGGCAAGCCTGGGGCTGATCGGATACGGTTTATTTTCTCCGGCCGATTCAGGCGAGCGTCCGAAACCCAGGAAGAAAGAAGACCGGGCCGCTAAACGGCCGGAGCCTGCCTTCCCGGCGCAGAGGACCTTAAAGCTCGAGGAGGAAATCAGCGCTTTAAGAAACGAACTGGAGAAGGCAAAAGCGGATTATTTGAATTTGCAAAAAGAAACAGAGGGATTAAGGCAGAAAGAATCCGGATTTAAAGAGGAGTTAGCCAAGCGGGAGGAATGGGTTGCCAAAAGCGAAGCCGATTTTACAAAAATTAAACAGCGCGATTCCGAGCTGGATAAAAAATTTCTCGATAAGGAGAAGGAACTGCAGGAGGAGTTCAGCAAGAATGTGCAGCTGACCCGGGAATTAAGGGAGTCCGACGGTAAATTCAAGGCGCTGGGAAAGGAAGATAAGGCCAAATTCGAAGAAATCGAAAAGATGAGGCATAAGATCGACAAACTGGAGAAGGAGGCCAAAGAACACCAGGCCACGATTAAAAAATTTGAGAAGCAAGAGGAAATAAAAGAGTGGGTTCCCAAGAGCGATTTTATCAAGCTAAACGAAGAATACAGCGAGCTGGAAAAGGAGCTGGAAACGCACGAGGAGAAAACAATAAAACTAAACGAAGAGATAGCGCGTTTAAATATTCTCCTGAAGGCAGATATGCCGGCTAAGCCGCAGCCAGGAGAGGGGCTGCCGGGAGAGCAAGTATCTAAAGAAGAAAAAGGTGTGTCCGAGAAGCCGGCTAAGCCGCCCGAGGAGTTGCTTAAAACGGAAGAGCCTGCGCCGGCAGAAGAAAAACAACCGGCTGAGCAATTGCCACCGCAGGAATCTCCGGAAACAAAAGAGGAAATGCCCGGGGTTGTTGAGGAATCCCGGGAAGGACCGGCGCGGCAAGAGGGGAAGGCAGAGTCTCTGCCGTCGCCCGATATTGATTTGGCAAAAATCAGGAATATCGGGATCATGGCTCACATTGATGCCGGCAAGACCACGGTAAGTGAAAGGATCTTATTTTATACCGGCAAGTCTCATAAGATCGGAGAGGTGCATGACGGCAAGGCGCAGATGGATTGGATGAAACAGGAGCAGGAACGGGGAATTACGATTACGGCAGCGGCAACTACCTGTTTCTGGGCGGGACACAGAATTAGCCTGATTGATACCCCCGGCCACGTTGATTTTACGGTTGAGGTTGAACGCAGCCTGCGGGTGCTGGATGGTGCGGTGGTGGTCTTCTGTGCCGTGGGCGGTGTTGAGCCGCAGTCGGAAACCGTATGGCATCAGTCCAATAAATACAATGTGCCCAAGATAGCGTTTGTCAACAAGATGGACCGCACCGGTGCGGATTTTTTCGCGGTGGTAGAGGATATCAAAGAGATATTAGGAGGTAATTCCCTGGCCTTGCAGATTCCTCTGGGGGCAGAGGAGAATTTCCGCGGGGTCATCGATCTTATCGAGATGAAGGCCTATATTTACGAGGAAGAGTCACAAGGAAAGAATTTCCGGATAGAGGAAATCCCCGAGGAATATAAAGAAGCTGTCGGCAAATACCGGCATATCCTGGTGGAGAAAAGCAGCGCTTTGGACGATGCGCTGATGAAAAAATACTTGGAGTCGGAAGCATCAATAACCTGCGAGGAATTAATACAGGCTATCCGCCGGGGCACTATAGCTAACAAGCTCGTGCCTATTCTCTGCGGCTCGGCCTTGAAGAACAAGGGCATACAAAAATTACTTGATGCCGTAGTTGCCTATTTGCCTTCGCCGGTTGACCTTCCTGCCATTGAAGGCCGCGACCCCGATGACAGTGAAAAGATTGTACCCCGGCCGCCCGATGTAGCCGCGCCGTTTGTCGCGCTGGCGTTTAAAGTGCAGGCCGACCCGCACATGGGAAAACTGGTTTACCTGCGGATTTATTCCGGCTTTCTGGAGAGCGGTTCATACGTGCTTAATGTCACCAAGGATAAAAAAGAAAGGATCGGGAGAATCCTGCAGATGCACGCCAATCAAAGAGAGGCTAAACAAGTTGCCTTTGCCGGCGATATCGTGGCAGCGATAGGGCTGGTGCATACCGTAACCGGCGATACGCTTTGCCACTTTGATAATCCGGTTGTGCTGGAGGCCATCGATTTTCCTGTTCCGGTGGTTTCCTTAAGCATCGTACCCAAAAGCCGTAAAGACCAGGATAAGCTCGGCAAGGGATTAGCCAGGCTTACCGAAGAAGACCCTACATTCGTGGTGCAGACCGACGAAGAAACCAGAGAGACCATCCTTACCGGAATGGGCGAATTGCACCTGGAGATAATTGTCGACCGGCTTAAAGAAGAATTCGACGTGGAGGCAGTAGTGGGCCAGCCGAAGGTTGCTTATCGGGAGACGGTTTTACAGGCGGCTACCGGAGAAGGCAAATATATAAAGCAGTCCGGCGGCCGCGGCCAGTATGGCCACGTAATAATGGAGGTTTCTCCCGCTAAGCCCGGGGAAGGTTTTGAGTTTATAGACAGTATCAGAGGAGGGGCGATCCCTAAGTCGTTTATACCGGCAATAGAAAAAGGGGTTATCGAGGCTATGCAAAAAGGGGCTTATGCCGGCTATCCGGTAGTGGACGTTAAGGTCAATATCGTAGACGGTTCTTTTCACGAAGTGGATTCTTCGGAGCTGGCGTTCCGCATGGCGTCAATCTTTGGCTTTAAACAGGCTTTTCTGCAGGGCAACCCCGTGCTGCTGGAGCCCTATATGTCTCTGGGGGTAGCCACACCCGAGGAATACGTAAACAGCATCGTCGGATATATCTGTTCCCGTCGGGGTAAGATACTGAATATGGAAACCAAAGGTAAGCAAAAAATTATCTCGGCAGAAGTCCCCCTGGCCGAGATGTTCGGATACGCCACAAACATACGTTCATTAAGCAGCGGCCGGGCTTCCGCCTCTATGGAGTTTTCCAAATATCTGCAGGTTCCCGCGGAAATCGCGCAAAAAATCATTGCCGAAAAGAACGAGAAAAAGCAGGACAAGGAATAATCCGCTGCCCAAAACCATTGCGTTAATGAATTTTGCTTGAGCTTAAGGTCGAATCGTGTTAATATTTTGAGTATAGGAGGGGAAGGATGATTATCAGCGAGCAAAAACCCCTGCAGGGAATTATCGACAGCCTGAAGGGTTATCATAAGATATTTTTAGTAGGCTGCGGGGAGTGTGCGACTACCTGTAAAACCGGCGGTAAAGACGAGCTGGTTAAAATGCAGCAGGAACTGGAGAAGCAGGGCAAGACCGTGTTGGGGGCCTGTATTCCGGATGCTCCTTGCATTGCCAGTCAGATAAAGACCGAATTAGCCAAGAATATGCAGCTCTTGCGGCAGGCAGAGGTAGTTTTAGTTCTTGCCTGCGGCTTGGGAACGCAGTCGGTAAAGGATAATGACAGGGTTGGCCTGGTGGTTCTGCCCGGCTGTAATACGCTATTCGGCGCGGTTGTGGATGCCCAGGGTAATTTTCGGGAGAAGTGTTCTCTTTGCGGCGAATGCGTGTTAGATATAACCGGCGGAATTTGTCCGATCACGCTTTGCGCTAAGGGCCTGTTAAACGGGCCTTGCGGCGGGATGGACAAGGGCAAATGTGAGGTAGACAAGGATAAAGATTGCGCCTGGGTTTTGATCTATAAGGAACTAGAGAAGCGTAAAGGCCTGGATAGCCTAAAGAAGGTTCAGGCGCCAAAAGATTTTAAGAAGACGACTAAGCCGCGTAACTTAATACTGGCTAAGTAGGCGAGAGGATAACTCATCCACCCCGCGCCTGCCTTAAGGCCTCAACAGCATTGTAGAGAAAACAGGACATAGTTACCAAAGCCGAGCATGTTGACAAAAAGGCAAATACGTAGTAGAATCTTATTGAAATTGAAATCACAGAAGGAGGAAGTCCGAAAGCGAAAAAGTAAGATAATCAGGGAAAAACTTTTTAGGAGGGCAGTTTATAAAAAGGCAAAGATAGTGATGTTTTACCTCTCTAAGAATACAGAGGTTAATACGCAAGAGATGATAAGGGCAGCTTTAGAACAAGGTAAGGTAATCGCAGTTCCTGTAGCGGATAGGAAGACAAATACGATTACACCCTGTAGAATAGGATCAAGGACCAGACTTATGGTCGGCCAATACGGGATATTAGAGCCAGTCAAGAAATGCCGGGTTTCTCCGGAAAAAATAGGCCTGGTGGTTGTCCCGGGCATTGCCTTTGATAAAAAAGGCAACCGCCTGGGAAGGGGCAAAGGCTATTACGATCGCTTTTTAGAGTTATTGCCCGAGAGTGTCCCGCGCATAGGTCTGGCATTTGACTTCCAAATCTTACCTTTCCTGCCGGTTAATCCGCACGATCTCTCCGTAGACAGCACTATCTCTGCTTAGATTGAGGATTTTGATTTAGCTGCCGCCCCATTACTCCTTTATGCACACAGGAGGTATCTGGTTTTATCGGAGCCATCCGGGTTTTAGCCGGGGGTTTCCAGGGTAGAATGCTCAAGCAGCCGTGATTCATTACTAGCTTTGGGGGGGGCGGCAGGTCTACAGGCCGCGGAGCATAAACGGGCAAAATGCTAAAAAGCCACAAAAGAGCGAGCAGTTCTTTTGTTCAATCCCCGCAACATTCAAGGAGGGTGAATTAAATGTTAAATGTGATTCTCTTTATCGTTATTGCCTTCGTCTTTACATATATAGGCTATCTATTCAGAAGAATAGTTGCCGAGAAGAGAGTAAAAAGCGCGGAGATAAAGGCGAAGGAGATTATAGAAGAGGCAAAAAAAATCGCGCAGGAAAGACGCCGTGAGGTAGAGCTGGAGATAAAGGACCAGCTTTTGAGCATGCGCCAGGAATTCGAACAGCAGACCAAAGAGCGGCGCCAGGAGATATTCGAGCTGGAAAAAAGACTGGGCATTAAGGAAGAGAATCTCGACCGCCGCGTGGCCCTGTTGGAAAAGAAAGAGAAGGAATTAGAGCAAAAATCCGATGCCGTCAAGCGCTACGAGGAGAATATCAAGGCCAAGGAAGGCCAGCTTATCAGCCTTATCGCCGAAGAGAAGTTGCGGCTGGAGAAGATTTCTTCCCTCTCGCCTGAAGAAGCGAAGCAGATTTTACTTGCCCGCTTAAGCGAGGAGTTGAATAACGAGAAGGCGGTATTGATCAGGAGGTCGGAAGAAGAAATCCGCAACATCTCTGATAACAAATCGAAAGAGATTGTCAGTTTAGCCATCGAAAGATGCGCCGTGGAGCATACCGTAGAATCCACAATAAGCGTAGTTACCCTGCCCAACGATGAAATGAAGGGCCGGGTTATCGGAAGAGAAGGCAGGAACATCCGTGCTTTAGAAATGGCTACGGGGGTGGACGTGATAATCGACGATACTCCGGAAGCAGTAACCTTGTCTGCGTTTGACACGGTAAGGAGGGAGATCGCCCGTTTGGCCCTGGAGAGGCTTATTGCCGACGGAAGAATCCATCCCGGCAGGATCGAAGAGGTAGTGGATAAGATAAAGAAAGAGATGGACAAAAAGATTAAAGAGGAAGGGGAGAAAACGGTATTTGAAATCGGCATCAACAGCATGCACCCTGAGCTGATAAAGCTCATCGGGCGTTTAAAATACCGCACCAGCTTCGGCCAGAATGCCTTGCAGCATTCTAAGGAAGTAGCCTTTCTCTTAGGGGTGATGGCCTCGGAATTAAACCTGGATTACCGGATCGCCCGCAGGGTCGGCCTTTTGCACGATATCGGAAAGAGTGTTGACCATCAAATAGAGGGCAGCCACGCCAAAATAGGGGCTGACCTGGCAAGAAAGTACGCAGAGTCGCCCGAGGTAATACATGCCATAGAGGCGCATCACGAGGAGCAGGAGCCTAAGAGCCTCTATGCGGTCTTGGCAGTAGCTTGCGACGCGATAAGCGCAGCCAGGCCAGGGGCAAGAAGGGAGACCCTGGAGACCTACATAAAAAGACTGGAGAAATTAGAATCGATTGCCAATCTTTTTAAGGGAGTCGAGAAGTCTTACGCCATCCAGGCAGGCAGGGAGATCAGGGTAATCGTGCAGCCGGATAAGATTAACGACAGCGATGCGGTGAATCTATCCCGCGAGATCCGCAAAAAAATCGAAGAAGGCATGGAATACCCCGGTCAGGTTAAGGTTACGGTAATCAGAGAAACGCGGGCGATTGAGTACGCGAAATAACCATGGGTCAATTGTCTATAGTCAATAGTCGATAGTTTTTCTATAGACCATAGGCTATAGACCATAGACCACGAACAATATGAATATATTATTTATCGGTGATATCGTAGGCAGCCCGGGTAGAGAGGCAGTGAGAAAAATTTTGCCATTGTTAAATAAAGAATTCAACCTTGATTTTGTCATCGCTAATGCGGAAAACTCAGCTGGCGGCTCGGGCCTTACCCAGAAAGTGACGCAGGAGCTGTTCGATTCAGGGGCAGATGTTTTAACTTCCGGAGACCATGTCTGGAAGAAGCGCGAGATAATCCAGTTTATTGACAGCGAACCCAGGCTGTTAAGGCCTTTGAATTATCCGCCCGGCTCTCCGGGCCGGGGTTCAGGGGCCTTTAAGACAAAAAAAGGCATAAAGGTGGGAGTGATAAACGTCCTGGGTTGCGTATTTATGGAAGCCCTGGATTGTCCCTTTCGGACGATCAGGGCCGAGATAGACAAATTATCCGAAGAGGCGCGGATAATTATTGTAGACATCCACGCCGAGGCAACCTCGGAAAAGGTTGCGATGGGCTGGTATTTAGACGGTATAGTCAGCGCAATTATCGGTACGCACACCCATATACCGACTGCCGATGAGAGGATTTTGCCCAAGGGCACGGCATACATTACGGATTGCGGAATGTGCGGCGCGGCTGATTCGGTTATCGGCAGAAGGGTGGAGGACGTATTGATAAAGTTCATTACCAAGATACCTACTCGCTTTGAAGTAGCAACCGGTAATGTCCGGCTTCAGGGCGTAGTTTTGGATATAGACGAAGAGAGCGCGAAGGCAAAGTCAATCGTCAGGGTAGAGAGAGGGATTCCCGGTTAGTAAGCAGCGGCCAAGCCAAAAAACAAATGTTAAATTCCCGAACAAAAGTTTTTTTATCCGGTATCTGCGTTACAGGATTATTTGCTTATTTTTGTTTTAATTGTGGGGATTTCTCTTTTGCCCAGGGAGTCAAACAGGCTTCTGTCCAGGAGACTGAACAAAAGACCGCCGCGGCGCTCAAACAGGCCTCTGAACAGAAAACCGAACAGGAGGCTGCGCAGGAAGCGCAAAAACTCCCCCCCGTTGCGCCAAAACCCGATATTGAATTTAAGCTCGATATTAACTCAAAGGTAATCCCTGTTCCGCGTATCTTTTCACCCAGTATAGATTTAAGCGGCCGGGGCTATCACCAGGACCAGACCTGGCCTTACCATATCGCCGACAGTCAGAGTATCGAGAGATGGCGGAAGGATATAGGTTTTAGGGGGGTATTCCGCATCCGCTGGAACCTTTGGGATACTAATAGGGGCAAGAAGGCAGATAAGTCTCTGCAAGAGCAGACAATCGCTAACTACGAAAAGATCATCAAGGAGATATCGGATTCCGGAGGCGTTGTCATAGTGAGCCTTTACGGAACGCCGCCGGGCCTTGGCCGGGCGCTGGATAAGAGAAGCCCGCCTTCCAGCCTTAAACAGTGGAAGGCGTTGGTGAAAAATACGGTGCGTTATTTAAGTTGCACAAAGAGGTACAATATCTGGTATGAAGTATGGGACGCGCCGGATACGGATAATTTCTTTTTAGGGCTAAAGCAGGATTATCTTAATTTATACAGATACGCGGCGGAAGCGGTTAAAGAATTAAGGAGAGAAAATAAGCTGGATATACCTATCGGGGGGCCGGCAGTAACCTGGTGGTTTCAGAATTTCGACGGCAATACCGTCCTGACTCCCGAGAAGAGCCTGATATACGAACTGATAAAATTCTGCTCACGCTATAAACTGCCGCTGGATTTTATCAGCTGGCATGCTTACTCGACGGATCCCGAGGTGGAAAAAGAAGCCACGGTTTACAATAAGGAGGTTAGTGAACTAATCAGGGACTGGTTGAGCTTCTTCCGTTTCAATAAAAATATCCCCCTGGTCATTGACGAGTGGAACTATGATTCCGGTACCAATCTGCTTGATGAGAGGGGTAGTGAGTCGTACGTATGCGCCAGCTATATTCCCGCACGTTTAAAAAACATGTCTAAATCCGGAATCAATTATGAGGTTTTCTTTTGCCTGGAGGATTTTCAAGGCGACAAAGATGAAATAAACAATAACCGGGGCATATTTTTTTATGATCCCAAGTCTGCCGAATGCAAAGGCGTGCCTAAATCTATGTATAACGCATTCTTGATGCTCGGGCAGTTGGGAGATAATATGTATAGCGGGGCAGATACTAATGACGAATTCGTTAATCTGTTGGTAACCCGGGAAAAAGAAGATATCGTAATCCTGGCCTGGAATTACATCGATGCCTACATCGGCAGGAGTTTTATATCCAGAAACATCGCCTTACTGGGGGAGAAAGAGCGCAATAATTTATTGAAGCTGATTAAAGAAGATAAATTGGACAAGCTGATTAACGGGGAGCTGGCAATTGACGCTGTTTCTGCTCCGGATAAGCTAAAAAGCCTGCTAAAGAAAGCCGGGGAGCTTAAACGCCGCTCTTCAGAATTATTTACTAAGCCGATAAACATTAAAATAACCTTAACCAATATAAACGGGGATTATATCTACCAAAGATACGCCGTAGATTACTGCTCTTCGGATTGCCCGTTTTCGCCTGTAGAAGAAAAAGAATTAACCGGGATAAATGCGGCATACGAAGAGACGCTGACACTTAACCCTTACTCCCTGAGCCTGATTAAACTAAAAAAGAAAACAGATGCCGCGCAGGCCGGGCAATAGCCGGGGCCTGCGGCCGGACAGGGAGTATCTAGAGACAAAGTAAGACCATGTGGCAGGGAATTGATAAAAGAAGGTTCCCCCGCGCAAATTATCCGTGCGAGATTATAATTATGAAGAAGGCAGCGGCGGATAAGATTTCTGCACACACCGAGAATATCGGAGCGGGAGGAATCTGCGTTATCTTAAGCCAGGGATTGGACAGGTTTAGCGACGTGGAATTGATTCTTATTCTTAACGATAAACAGCCGCCCATTGATTGCGAGGCAAGGGTGGTTTGGACGGTAAAAAGGTCTGAGCCTGCCGGCCAGGCGCTGAACCAGGTAGACACGGGTATAGAATTCGTTAATCTTAAAGAAAAAGATAAATTGAGGATTGAGAAGGTAGTGAAGAAATGCCTACGAGAGCAGAATTCTCGAGTCAACACCTAGAATCCGGGTCCCAAAAACACCGCCATATATATACCGTAAGCCAGCTCACCCAGGATATAAAATTAATCTTAGAGAATGCCCTGGATTACGTTTGGGTGGAGGGAGAGGTTTCCGGGATGTCGCGGATCAGCACGGGAACGGTATTTTTCACCCTTAAAGACGAGCGCGCGCAGTTAAAATGCGTCCTATTTTTTAATACCGCCTTAAGCCTGAAATTTCAGATAAAAAACGGAATTAAGATAATCGTTTTCGGCCATATCGGAGTTTACGAACGTTCGGGTAATTATCAGCTCTATGTCGAAAAGATTGAGCCCCTGGGCGTAGGCAGCCTCCAATTGGCGCTGGAACAACTCAAAATAAAGCTGGAGAAAGAGGGCCTGTTTGACTCCAGCCATAAAAAACCCATCCCCTATCTTCCTTCGTGTATCGGTATTGTCACCTCAGCTACAGGGGCAGCGATAAAAGACATCCTCAAAGTAATAGACAGAAGGTTCCGGGACGTAGAGATTATTATAAATCCGGTGCGCGTGCAGGGAGAGGGCGCAAAAGAGGATATCGCCGAGGCCATACGGGATTTTAACCGATTCGGAAAAGTTGAGGTAATTATCCTCGCCAGGGGAGGCGGCAGCATCGAAGACCTCTGGGCATTCAATGAAGAGCAGGTGGCCTACGCCGTCTATAATTCCCGTATTCCGATTATCTGCGCGGTTGGCCATGAGCGCGATGTCACCATTTCCGATTTGGTTGCTGACCTGCGCGCCCCCACTCCTTCGGTGGCGGCGGAATTGGTCCTGCCGAAAAAAGAGGATCTCCGGCAGGCCGTCGAGGACTATCTGGGAAGGTTAAATTTTAACATCAGGCACACCCTGGAAGTAAATGCGACTCAGCACAAAATCGCACACAAAAAATTGCAGCTCCTTAATCCGGTTCTTAAGATTCCTCACTACCGGCAGAGGCTGGTTGATTTGGACAGACAGTTAGGGATGTCGATAAAAAATTTTATCGGGTTAAGGGCGGCGCGATTCCAGAAGGTAATTGAAAAATTGGAAACCTTAAGCCCCTTAGGCATATTGTCCCGCGGGTATAGCATTACCTTTAAGCTGCCGGAAGAGAAAATCATTAAGGATGCGAGTGCGTTAGGCAAGGGTGATATTATAAAGACAAAACTCCATAAGGGAGAGATTGTCTCTGAAGTCCAAGAGGCCGGATAAGGAGCAACACGTTTAGCGGCTTACCGCCTAAGCAGGTAAGGCTCAGCCGGTGACGGGAATTCCATAAGGGAGGTTTTAAGATGGCGGAGATAAAATTCGAGGAGGCATTAAAAAAATTAGAGAAGTTAGTCCAAGAGCTGGAAGAAGGCGATCTGTCTCTGGGCGATGCGCTGAAAAAGTATCAGGAGGGGATACAGCTTTCCCAGCTTTGTTCGCAGAGATTAGAAGATGCGAAGAAGAAGGTAGAGCTGCTTACTAAAAACAAAAAAGGAGAATTCAGCCTTAAGCCATTTGATGAAAGCAAGGCGGACGAAGCTTCGGCTTAAGATTGCAGCAATATCTAGGGTAATATGTTATTAGAAAATATAAATAACCCTCAGGACTTAAGGAGGCTCCCTGCGGAGCAGTTGCCCCGGCTGGCTGGCGAAATCAGACAGAGAATCATTGAGGTCGCCTCGAAGAACGGCGGGCACCTTGCTTCGAGTCTGGGTGCCGTAGAATTGACCGTCGCCCTGCATTACTGTCTGGATACTCCGGAGGATAAGATTATCTGGGATGTCGGTCATCAATCCTACGCCCATAAGATATTAACCGGCAGGAACAAGCAGTTCGATACCCTGCGTCAATATCAGGGCATAAGCGGTTTTCCTTCCAAAGATGAATCAAAATATGATACCTTTACCACCGGCCACAGCTCGACCGCAGTATCTTTAGCCTTCGGTTTGGTAGCAAGCCAGGATTTTGTCCCGCAGCATAAACGCTGCAAGGTGGTCGCGGTTATCGGCGACGGCTCTCTCAGCGGCGGAATATGCTTTGAGGGCTTGAATAACGCCGGCCATTCCAATAAAGACATTATGGTTGTCTTAAATACCAATGAGATGAGCATCGCCCCTAATGTGGGCGCATTAAGCACATATCTAAATAAAATCATATCCCTGCCGATATATAACCGGTTTCGCAAGTCGTTAGAACATCTTATAGCCACGCGCGTGCCCAAGGGTTCACGGCTGTTAAAACTGGCTGATAAATTTGAGGAAGGGCTGAAAGGCCTGTTTGTCCCCGGTATATTTTTTGAAGAATTGGGATTCCGTTATTTCGGGCCCTTTGACGGCCACAACCTGGAGGAATTAATCCATTCCCTAAAAAATATCCTGACCTTGAAGGGGCCGCGGCTGCTGCACGTGATTACTAAGAAAGGCAAAGGTTATGCTCCGGCAGAAAATGAGCCGGTGAGGTTTCATAGCGCTTCGCCTTTTGAAATAGAGACGGGCAAGCCTAAGATTAAGGGCAGCGAATCCATAACCTACACCGAGGTGTTCAGTAAGAAACTTACGGAGCTAGCCGGAGAAGACAGCCGCATTGTGGCGATAACCGCAGCCATGCCGGAGGGTACCGGTTTAGACAGGATGCGCGATTTATATCCCGGCCGTTTTTTTGACGTGGGCATAGCCGAAGAGCACGCCGTATGTTTTGCCGCGGGCTTAGCAAGGGGAGGGTTAATACCGGTAGTCGCCGTATATTCTACGTTTTTGCAGCGGGCATACGACCAGATTATTGAAGAGATAGCGCTTCAGGAATTACCCGTAGTCTTGGCTATCGACCGCGCCGGTATCGTGGGTGCCGACGGCGTAACTCACCAAGGAATTTTCGACATCTGTTATTTAAGGCATATGCCTAACCTGGTATTAATGGCGCCGTCTTCAGGCAGAGAATTTGAACAGATGCTGGAATTGGCGGTTAGATTGGATAAACCGGCAGCAATAAGATATCCTAAGTCCGGTTGTCCCCCGATGCGCCCTTCAGCAAGCCCGTTACAGTTAGGCAAGGCCGAGGTATTAAAAGAAGAAGGCAGGGATTATCTTATCGTGGCTTTAGGCACGATGGTAGAGCCTTGCTTCCAGGCAATGGGGCTGCTGGAGAAAGAAGGCCTCTCGGGCACATTAATCAATGCCCGTTTTGTCAAACCGTTAGATACCGCTTTATTGGCCGAGAAAAGTGCAAGGGCGAAATTCGTGTTTACGGTAGAAGAGGGTATCTTGGACGGCGGTTTCGGTGAATATGTCCAACAGGCCCTTAACCGTCCGGTAAACAAAATCGCCCTGCCTGCGGAGTTTATAGCGCATGGTGCAAGAGACATTCTGTTGCAAAAATACGGATTAACCGCAGAAGGCATCAAGAAAAAGGTTATTGAGGCGGCTATAAACAGAGTCACCGCGTTATAATGTCAGATGGCTAAGATAAAAATCGACAGGCGAAGATGCAAGGGCTGTTTGTTATGCATTGCCTTTTGCCCCAAAGGTTCAATCAGCACAGATAAAGATTTAAACTCCCGGGGGGTTAAACCGGCAAGGTTTATTGATAAGGGGATGTGTGTTGGTTGCGCGTTGTGCGCGGTTATTTGTCCGGATTGCTGTATTGAGGTGTATAAATAGCTTTATGAATAAAAAAATTTTAATGACGGGGAACGAAGCGATTGCCGAAGGCGCGATACAGGCAGGCTGCCGTTTCTATGCCGGCTATCCGATTACTCCGCAGAATGAAATAACCGCCTATATGGCAAAACGGATGCCGCAGGAAAAAGGCGTATTCATCCAGGCAGAATCGGAAATCTCGGCAGTAAATATGGTGCTGGGCGCTGCTGCCGCAGGCGCAAGGGCAATGACCAGCTCTTCCAGCCCGGGCATAAGTCTTAAGCAGGAGGGGATATCGTATCTTGCCGGCTGCCAGTTACCCGCAGTTATTGTCAATATCATGCGCGGCGGACCGGGGTTAGGCAATATCTCTCCTTCCCAGTCCGATTATTTTCAAGCGGTAAAAGGCGGAGGCCACGGCGATTATCATTCCATTGTGCTCGCCCCTTCATCGGTGCAGGAGGCATTCGATTTTATGAAGATTGCGTTCGACCTCGCAGATGAATATCGCACTCCGGCCATAATCTTAGGTGACGGTATGCTCGGCCAGATGATGGAGCCCCTGGTAGTCCACGGTCCACGGTCCACGGTCCACGGAAAAATAAAACCAACGACCAACCCCGCCGCAGGCGGGTCCGCCTACGGCGGAGACTATCGGCTATCGACTAAAAAATGGGCGCTGACCGGTTGTAAAAACAGGAAGCCGAATATAATCCGGTCGTTGTTATTGAAGGAAGGGGCATTGGAAGAGTTGAATAATGAACTGCAGAAAAAATATAGCAATATAAGGACAAGAGAGGTGCGCTGCGAGGCCTTTAACCTCAAGGGCGCGGATATCGTGCTGGTTGCCTACGGGACAACGGCGAGGTTAGCCAGAAGCGTTTGTAAGAAGTCTACCAGGTATAAACTGGGGCTGATCCGGCCGATAACATTGTGGCCTTTCCCCACCCGGATTATAGAAAAAGCCGCAGAAAAGGCAAAGGCAGTCTTGGTCATTGAAATGAGTGCCGGCCAGATGCTGGAGGATGTAAAATTAGCAGTCTGCGGGAAGGCAGGGGTGGAGTTTTTAGGCCGCACCGGCGGCGGGATCCCCACGGAAGAAGAGATAATAGATAAAATCAGAAAGATTAGCGTACAGCGTAGAGTCCTTCGACAAGCTCAGGATTATTCGAAGGATGGTGAGCAAGGTCGAACCACGTATAGCGTATAGAAAAAGAAAAATTTTGTTTTTACTATACGCTAAACGCTATCCGCTATACGTTAAAACAAAGAGAAATGAAAAGAGTCTTTAGTCACCCCAAGTCATTACGTAATATTGCGACGCATTATTGTGCCGGCTGCGGGCACGGCATTGTCCATCGGCTTATCGCCGAGGTAGTTGACGAGATGGGCATAAGAGAACGGGTGATTGCCGTGGCACCCGTAGGCTGCGCAGTGCTGGCTTACGATTATTGGGATTTTGACTGCACTGAGGCAGCGCACGGCAGGGCCCTGGCAGTGGCAACGGCGATAAAGAGAGTGAGGCCGCAAAATATCGTCTTTACCTATCAGGGCGACGGGGATTTGGCGGCTATCGGGACAAACGAGACCATACACGCCGCCAACCGCGGGGAGAATCTCAGTGTAGTATTTATCAATAATGCCGTATACGGGATGACCGGCGGACAGATGGCCCCGACGACACTTTTAGGGCAGAAGACAGCTACTACTCCTTCGGGGAGGGATGCTAAATACGAGGGTTACCCTTTGAAAATTTCCGAAATGCTGGCGGTTCTGCCGGCGGTAAAATATATAGAGCGCGTTTCCCTGGATTCTCCCGCTGAGGTGCTCAAGGCCAAAAGAGCGATAAGGCAGGCCCTGCAGAATCAGGTTGACGGCATCGGGTTTTCCCTGGTCGAGGTTTTATCCCCCTGTCCGACTTACTGGGACATGACGCCCAGGCAGGCCTTGGATTGGATACGGGAAGTAATGGCTAAACAATTCCCCCTGGGGAGGATTAAATGACCGAGCGTATAATTATTGCCGGCGCAGGCGGCCAGGGTATAATGTTAATGGGCAGGGTTATTGCCTGGGCGGCGTTGAGGCAGGGCAGGGAAGTCAGCTGGATTCCTTCCTACGGCGCAGAGGTGCGCGGAGGTACTGCTTATTGCATGGTAATAATTTCCGATGAAGACATCCCCTCTCCTTTTATTGACAAGGCGGATACGCTGATTATAATGAATGAAGCCTCGTTAGAAAAGTTTAAACAGAGAATATACAGCGGCGGCCTCGTCATCATAAATAGCTCATTGGTAAAAAAGGCAGGTTCTTTAAAAATAAAATTCCCTTCCGGGATAAGGCAATTTTGGGGAGAGTTCAGCGGGATTGCTTCCCAACTGGGTAACATCAAGGTCGCTAATATGGTCGCCTTGGGCGCTTACCTTGCCTTGAAATATATGTTTTCTCTAAGGACCGTGTCAAAGGTTATGGAAGAAATCGCTCCCGCTGCAAAAAAGGACCTCATCGAGATTAATCAACAGGCAGTATCATCGGGTGCCGGGCTGATAAAGAAGAGAAGCGGATAAGATGATAAGAGTAAGATTTGCCCCATCGCCAACGGGTAATTTGCATATCGGCGGGGCCAGGACAGCGCTGTTTAACTGGCTTTATGCCAAGTCCAAAGGGGGGAAGTTCATACTCAGGATAGAGGATACGGATAAGAAGCGTTCGGAAAAAAAGTACCTCGACGAGATATTAGACAGTCTCTCCTGGCTGGGTATGTCCTGGGATGAGATTTATTACCAGAGCCGGAGGTTTGAAATTTACCGGGAAGCCGCGGAGCGGCTGTTGAAGGAAGGCAGGGCCTATCGGGAAGAGCCTAATGCGCAAAATCCTGAATCAGAAATTGATGCGATTGTCCTTAAGGTAGTGCCGCAGCAGATAAAGATTAATGATTTGATTCACGGAGAGATTGAATTCGACACCGCGTTGATTAAAGACCAGGTTTTGATGAAATCGGACGGCACGCCTACCTATAACTTTGCCTGTGTGGTTGATGATACACTGATGCAGATAACCCACGTAATCAGAGGGGACGACCACATTTCCAATACTCCTAAACAGGTATTGTTATATCAGGCCTTGGGGTTTTGCCTGCCGGAATTCGCGCACCTGCCTTTGATCCTGGGCAAAGACGGCGGCAGGCTCTCTAAGAGAACAGGGGCTACGGCAATCAGCGATTACCGCCGCAACGGCTACCTGCCCGGGGCATTGGTTAACTACCTTTTGCTTTTGGGCTGGTCTCCCGGAGGCAACCGCGAGGTTATCGGCATAGATGAGGCAGCTAAGTTATTCAACATTAAAAACGCCAATAAGACCGCCGCAACCTTTGACCTGGATAAACTTAATTGGCTCAACAGCCAGCACATCAAGAAAGAAGACCCGGATAAGATTACGGATCTGCTTATCCCGCTATTGATTGAAAAAGGATTCATCCCAAAAGAAAATTTTGATAGAAATTACCTGATTAGTTTAGTAAAATTATTCCAGGGCCGTATATGTACCTTGAACGATTTTCCCGAGTGGGCGGATTTCTTTTTCGTGAAAGATATCAACATAGATCCCCAGGCACAAGAAAAATTTTTATCCGCTGATTTTTCCAAAGAGTTCGGGCTGTTTATAGAAAGGCTTCAGGCGCTGGGTAGTTTCGACATCGTAAGCATCGAGGCGAGCTTCCGGGGCTTGGTTAAGGAGCTCAATATCGAAGCGAAGGTGCTTATCCATCCTATCAGGGTAGCACTTACCGGTAAGACCATTGGACCCGGCTTGTTTGAGGTGGTATACTATTTAGGCAAGGAACGAGTAAGAGAAAGATTGTCGCGTTGGATAAAAAGGAGGCAGCAGTGATCAAGAAGGGCCTGGCACTTTTTATTTTGTTTGCATTTATTGTTCTAGTCGGGGGCTGCGAGACAGTTAAGGGCGCGTTTGAAGGCGCAAAGAAAGACTGGCAGTCGGCCAAGAAGATTGACGACTGGATGAAAAAAAATATGTGGTAAGCCTGTTTTTGTTCCCTTGCGGCTGATAATCCAAAACTCTCCCTGAGTAATTTATCCCTCCTTCCCCTAAAGCTTATTGCAAACGTCCTGACTTAATCAGTAAAACAAAATGAGTGATTTTATTTATTTCCGATAAGGTTCCAACAGCTTGAGGAATTCAGGATCGACCTCTGCGCCTGAGCTCAATACTCTATCACAATGTTTTATCGCCGAGTCATATTGTCCCTGCTTAAAATAAAGTCTCGCTAATATAGCATGAGCTAAGGGCAAGGAGGGGCTAATCCGAACTACTCTATTCCATACCTCAATGGCCTTGTCCGTCTGCCCGGCGTCAAGATATATTACGGCCAGGTTATTGTAAGCCGCCAGATAGCGGGGGTTGATTCTAATCGCCTGCCAGTATAATTTTTCGGCTGCGTTATTTTTGCCCATCCGCTGATATTCGCACCCCAGACTATAGTAGGCTGTTTCGGCTTCCGGAATTTTTTTGATAGTGTCCTGCCATAACGTCAGGCTGTTTTTCCAGATTTCGCATCTCCGCTGGCTTAGAAACGGCAGAACGGCTAAGGCCGCGCCGAGGGCCGTTAATAAGGCAATCCGGAAAATGCGGAATCTTGCTTTTCGCTCCCATGCCCAAGAGACAGCCTCAGCGAAAATATAAAATATTCCCACCAGGGGTATATAGGCATAGCGGTCAGCGACAATCACCGAGGTTATCGGCACGAAGTGCAGCACGGGGAAAAGAGTGAATAAAAAAAACGCGCTGCCGAAAAATATTTTCCTGGAGCGCTTTATAGAAAAGACGGTAAGCGCCGCCAGCAAGGAAACTACCAGCAAGGAAACTGCAAATGTGTTTTTAACTCCCGTATAGGGATATAAACAGGAAAGATTTATCGGCGCGAATAGCTTGTATAGATAAAAACTAACCGCGTAGCCGGCAATAAGCAATTCCTGCCAGAGGGTTACCGGCCCTCCCATACGCGTGACTCCGATAGTATTCAGCCCGAAAACCGCGATCATCCCGAAACAGAAAGACAGGGCCAAAAAAGTAATTTTATCCCAAATCATAATTCTATCGTATTTTCTATGAGATATGTAATCTACCAGGATGAGGACCAGGGGCAGGCTAATTGCCGCTGCTTTTGAGAGGAGGGAAAGAATAAATAAAAGGACAGCGGAATAGTAGCAGGCCCCGGATTTTTTATGAACATAATAGCCATAGCTAATCAAGGCACCCAGGAAGAAAAATGAATATAATAAATCTTTTCTTGCGCTAATCCAGGCGACCGGCTCTACGTGCAGGGGGTGGATGCCAAATAGAACAGCGGTTATCCAGGCCGCGGATACTTTTCGGGAAATTAAATATATCAGCCAGAATACAAGCAGGCAATTCAACAAATGCAGGGCGAGATTTGTGAGATGATAAATAAAGGGCCGGTATTGAAAAAAATGATATTCAATAGCGTAAGAAAGTATGGTTAATGGGTGATAGTTGCCGAAAACAAACGAAGTAAAAATCCTCTCCAGGTTAGTTATTGACAAGCTGCGCACAGCCGGGTTATCCGTTAGATATTTTAAGTCGTCCCAGTTGGTAAAATCGTTTTTTAGGCAAGGATAGAAAGTGACACAGGTAATAATCAGGATGAAAAATATTGAAGCGATAAGTTTGAGCTTTTTGTACGCCGTAATAGACTTCATATTAGACTGGCAATAACTTTAAATTTATTATATCATAATAAGTATACATTATAACCAAATTAGCTCTCTCCCGCTATGGAATTCTGAAGAAGCGGTTTACCCCGGAAGAAAATTTTGATAGAAATTACCCGCTGAGTTTAATAAAATTATTCCAGGTCCGCATATTTTAGGTAAAGGGCTGGCAAAAGAAAGATTAATGCGAAGGGTAAAAAGGAGACGAGAGTGATCAAAAAGAGTCTGGCATTTTTTATTTTGTTGGCATTCGTTGTTTTAACCGCAGGCTGCGAGACGGCTAAGGGCGCATTCGCAGGCGCAAAAAAAGACTGGCAGTCGGCCAAGCAGATTGACGACTGGATGAAAAAGAATATGTGGTAGATTAGGGCATCGAGCAGGAAATTATTCCGGCCGGGCGAATCTACCACCGTTATTTTTGCCGGTGGATTCGGCCGCTGCGCCCTTAAGGGAAACAAGTTCCTGGCCGATAGCATTGCCGATAGAATAACAAAGGAAATCTCCGCGAGAACCATCCGTAATTGGCCGCCCTTATTTTTATTGAAAAATCACTCTCCAAGCGATATAATCTAATAACACAGAATATAATTGCCCTCTAGTGCAATGGTAGCACGACTGGCTCTGGACCAGTTAATTGTGGTTCGAATCCACAGGGGGCAGTTTTTATCTCTTAATCTACTGCGTCAAAATAAGTTGCAAAGATTTTATTCAATTTCAAGCGGCTCAAACCCATAGCGCGGCTTATTTATCTGCCTGTGGGCCATAGGCTTCATAACTAATGCAAAAATTTTTGGGTGGGGCGAAAATAATTTTTGATTTTAGGCAAAAGCTTAGCGGAGGCATGTCTGCTTAAAAAAATAGATTACAAAAAAGACTTAAATGCGGCGCAGTTTCGGGCTGTACAATCTACGCAAGGGCAGTATTTAGTCATCGCCGGCGCAGGAAGCGGAAAGACGCGCACTTTGGTATACCGCGTCGCTTACCTGGTGGAAAAGGGGATAAAACCCGATGAGATACTATTACTTACATTTACCCGTAAGGCAGCGGAAGAAATGCTTAGGCGCGCATCAATACTTTTAGACGATAGATGCCAGAAGGTCTCCGGCGGGACATTCCATTCCTTTGCCAACGGCGTTTTAAGAAAGTACGCGAAACTCCTGGGAATGGCCAACAACTTTACAATTATTGACCGCGCCGATTCAGAGGACGCGGTAAACCTGATCCGCGCGCAATTAGGGCTCAACAAGACGGATAGGCGCTTCCCCAGGAAAAGGGCGGTCACAGAGGTAATCTCAATGAGCGTTAATAAGTCGGAACCCATTGAGGACGTGCTTTACGACGAATACCCGCAGTTTATCGAGTGGGCGGATGAGATTAATAAAATAAGCGGGGAATATAAGAAATACAAATATTCTAAATCGCTTCTGGATTACGACGACCTTCTGGTTTATTTAAAAGATTTACTGGTGAAACACGACGCTGTGCGTCTGATGCTGGCAGATAAGTACAAATATATTATGGTTGATGAATACCAGGATACCAATAAGCTGCAGGCGTATATTGTCTGTTTATTAGCTTGCGAACACAAGAATATTATGGTTGTGGGAGACGATTCGCAGAGCATCTATTCCTTCCGGGGCGCTAATTTCAAAAACATTATGGATTTCCCCAAGATGTTCAAGGACGCCGAGATTATCACCCTGGAGGAGAATTACCGCTCGACGCAGCCTATCTTGAATATGACCAATGAGGTGATCCGCTTCGCAAAAGAAAAATTCGAGAAGAATCTTTACACAAAAAAGCAAGGAGGAAGATTTCCCGTTTTTGTGGATGCCGGAGACGAGCATGACCAGTCAAAATATATCGCGGATAAGGTGCTCGAATTAAGAGAAGAGGGTATCGGCTTAGGCGATATGGCCGTGCTTTTTCGTTCCGGATGGCACTCTAACGATCTGGAGGTAGAGCTGGCCAACCGCAATATACCTTTTGTTAAATACGGCGGGCAGAAGTTTATTGCGGCGGCGCATATTAAAGATATAATATCGTATTTACGCATCGTCCATAACCCTTTTGACCAGATAAGCTGGTACAGGGCGCTTTTACTGTTAAAGGGGGTAGGCCCTAAGACTGCCGAGCGCGTAATTAAAGAAGCGATGACAAATGAAACCGGATTCAGCATAGATACCAGGCTCGTAGATAAGATTGCCGGCCTGAGGACGCTTTTAGGATTATTGAGAGAAATAGACGCGCAACGGCATAAGCCCGCGGATATAATCCATGTCTTTTTGAAATATTACCAGCCACTGCTTAAAGAAAAATACGATGATTTCAATAAGCGCCTTAATGATTTGGATTCTCTGGAGCGTATTGCCTCGCGGTATAAATCATTAGAGCAGTTTCTCTCGGATATGGCGCTGGAGCCTCCGGAGAGAAGTATCGTTGAGGCAGGCATTAAGGATAGAGACGATTCCACGCTTACTTTATCCACCATTCATTCGGCCAAGGGGCTGGAGTGGCACACGGTATTTTTGATTTATCTGGCCGAGGGGCATTTGCCGTCTTATTTATCCCTGGAAGATAAAGATGCCATTGAAGAGGAAAGAAGGCTTTTTTATGTTGCCGTAACGCGCGCGAAAGAAAACCTGTTTTTGTTAAAACCCCATATTGACAGGTCACCGAGAAGTTATCTTGACGGCGGCGGATCGGTGTTTACATCAGTATCGCGGTTTTTGGAAGAAGGGGATATTTTAAGCAGATTTGTGAATAGCGAAAGTGCGCCTGCCGATGACCTCGACGATATTTCCCTGGAAGAAATCACCGGAGAAAGGCGGAAACCCGATAAGGCATACCTGGAGATGATAAAAGAATACTTCCGCGATTCATAACCGGGACAACCTGAATATGTGCCATTCCAATAGGGGGCAGACCAGTGATTAATTCTTAAGGAGGAAGGAAAGATGGCAGATTTCTCTTTTGATATTGTTTCAGAAGTGGACCTGCAGGAAATGGATAACGCGGTTAACCAGGCGAATAAGGAGTTGGCTCAGCGGTATGATTTTAAGAACAGCAAGTCCTCTATCGGCTACGACCGGAAAGAGAAGAAAATCACTTTGATCGCGGATGATGATTTTAAGCTGCGCGCGCTTACCGATATTTTGGCCACCCGGATGGCCAAAAGAAACATTTCTTTGAAATCCCTTAAATTTAGCAGCCCCGAAAAGGCCTTTGAGGGTTATCTTCGCCAGGCAGTAGAAATATGTACGGGCATTGATAAGGAAAAAGCAAAAATACTGACCGGGATTATTAAAGGGCTGAGGTTAAAAGTGCAGGCTCAAATTGAAGGGGAAAAAATAAAGGTTAGCTCGCCGAAGAAAAATGACCTGCAGGCAGTTATCACGCATCTTAGGGGATTGGATTTTCCCATACCGCTTAGTTTTTGCAATTATCGTTAATATGGGCAAAAATAAAATAAATTATTTACTCCGGGCTGTGGCGGCAAAATTCGAACAGTTGCCCAGAGGGAAGGTCTTTGATTTGGGCTGCGGCGACGGCGATTATTCTGCGGCTTTAAAGAAACAAGGTTTTGACGTCGTGGCCGGAGATATTGATAAGGCAAGATTCCGTTACGCCGGAGAAATCCCTTTTGCATACTGCGACATTACGCAAGCGCTTCCCTTTCCGGATAATACTTTTGATTATGTCGTTTTAATGGAGGTCGTAGAACACCTGCGCAACCCTTACGATGTTTTGGCGGAATTAAGCCGTATTATTAAAAACAAGGGCAGCCTGATCTTGTCCACTCCCAATATTTTGAATTTGAAATCCCGGCTCCGGTTCCTTTTTGAGGGGGCCTACGAATATTTTAGAGAACCCCCTTTAGACCAGGTTAAAAATCCTAAAGAAAAGATTTTTAACCTCCATCTGGTTCCTTATCGCTACCAGGAATTGGAATATCTTTTGTCGGAGAACGGGTTTGAAATCGCGGATATTTTTACGAGCGTTTATGAAGGATGCGCAATGGGCGTTTTAGTGCCTTTAATGCGCAAGCAGGCTCTCTCCAAAGAGCGCCGTGCAATAAAGAAAGGCGGGGTCGATTACCGCCGAATCAATAAAATCCTTCTTTCCAGAGAAATCCTTTTCGGCAGGCATCTGATTATCAGAGCGGAAAAATTAAACAAGCTATGACAGGTATTTCAGATACCGGTTTATAGAAAAAATCCTATTGGTTATTTGTTTTCGATAGGATATAATACCAATCTGGTAGAAGATTTCGCGCGGGTGGTGGAATGGCAGACACGCATGTTTGAGGGGCATGTGGCTGATGAGGCCGTAGGAGTTCAAGTCTCCTCCCGCGCACCAAAATAAAAACCCGCATCACCTAATGCGGGTTTTTATTTTGGTGCGCGGAATCTTATTTATTCCGTGTCTTTTCTTTTATCCTTTACGTAATTGGAGCGCTCTAAGCGCTTGGCCGCTGATTTTAATTCCGCGCCGATCTCGTTTATCTCGGCAACATGGGTGAATTTATGCTCCGCGTTGGTAACCACTCCGATTGATATGGAGACCAGGGGGATCTGCCGCGTCTCGCCCTTACGGTCTTTGGCAATGATATACCCCTTTTGCCTGTCGGTTTCATTGTAGAAAGAAGGGGCAGCCTTTTCGAATTCATCGATAATCTTTTGGCACATCGCATCAACCAAATCAGGGGTGGTTATAAGCACAAAGTCGTCTCCTCCGATATGGCCGACAAAATCCGTGCCCTTGCCCACTTCATTACTCGTCCTTAATATTATACGGGCAGTTTCGCGGATTACCTCGTCCCCGTGTTCAAACCCGTAAGTATCGTTATAAGATTTGAATTTATCCAGGTCCAGATAGCATGCCGCGAACAGGGTTTTACTTTCCAGGCGCCGGAAAAGCTCTTTTAATATGGAGACGTTACCCGGCAGGCGGGTCAGGGGGTTGGCTTCTAAATCCCGCTGTGTCCTTCTGAGGATCATCCGGATGCGCGCGAGCAATTCCTTCGGCTCAAAAGGTTTGACTATATAGTCATCAGCGCCGGCATTAATGCCTCCCACTTTATCGTTTAAATCTCCTTTTCCGGTTACCATAATTACCGGCAAATGGCGCAGCAGGAGGTCCTGTTTTATCAGGTTACACACCTGGCGGCCGTCCATTTTAGGAATCTTATAATCGAGGAGTACTAAATCCGGGGTTTTGGTTTTGACCAGGTTCAACGCTTGTTCGCCGTCTTCGGCTTCCAGGATTTCGTAGTTTTCTTCGGAGAGGCTTATTTTCAATATATCCCGGATATCCGGGTCGTCATCCACGATTAAAATTGTTTCCGCCATACCTTGTCATCTCCTTAAAAAAAATCAGAAGTTTAGAGCCGCGTTTCTCTTAACGGATATTATATCGTAGCTTCCCGACGGGCGATTTATTATGCCTTAGGAAAGGTAAAGCTGAAGGTAGTGCCTTCGCCCGGTTTGCTTTTAACCCAGATTTTCCCCTTGTGCGCCTCGACGATATGTTTTACCAGAGACAGGCCCAGGCCGGTTCCCTTTACCTGTTGGTTAATTTCATTATCCACCCGGTAGAATTCGTCAAAAATAGCTTCCTGCGCTTCTTTAGGTATGCCTATACCGGTATCGCTGACATCTATTTTAACAAACCCGTCAGTCGAAGCGGTTGTTATAGTTATTGTTCCTTTTTCCGGGGTAAATTTTGCGGCATTGCCGAGGAGATTGATAAATACGCGCTCTATTTGGTTGCGGTCCGCTTCTATCCGGGGCGCATCCTGTGCTAAAACCACATCCAGTTTAATATCCTTAGCTTTTAACTGGACAGACATCAGGTCGGTCGTGACTTCGATGATTTCTTTCAAATCTTGAGCTTCCTGTTTCATGATTATCTTGCCGGATTCAATGCGTGAGATGTCCAGAAGGTCGTTTACCAGATGGGTGAGTTCGTCGCTGTGGCGGTTTATCTTGTCCAGGCGCTGCTTGACCGCGTCGGGTATCTGGCCCAATTTTTCCGATAAGAGTATCGAGGCATATCCTTTTATAGAGGTCAGAGGTGTCCTTAATTCATGGGAGACCGCAGAAATAAAATCGGTCTTGCGTTTGCTTACTTCCTTAATCTGTTCCAGCGCCTCCGACAGCTCTTTAGTCCTTTCCTCGACCTTTTTCTCCAATTCCTGCTGGGCAAGCCAGGTCTTGTCAAACAGCCGGGCATTTTCCAGGGCCTGGCCTATTTCATTGGCAAGGATAGTTACCAGCTCTTCGTCTCCTTCGGTTAATACGGTATCGGTTGAATCGGTTCCCACAAAGAGAAAACCGTTGTCGCCCTCCTTTGACAATATCGGCGACAATACAAAATAACTGACCTTAAACAGTTCATTTATCCGCGCCTTAATGGTCATATCCTGTAAGGAGATGGAAGATATCGCCTTTGCCTGTTTAATTAATTTTAGGCAGTATTCGGTATATGATTTGAGATTGGATACGATCAGGTTCAATTCCTCCTGTTCGTAGCCGATATTAAGACAGAGGCGGAATCTCTGTTCCTTATTGCTCCACAAAAAGGCAGCCGCTTTCTCAAAGCCGATATCTTCCAGGTTGGTGCGCTGAACACTCATAAAGATCTGGGTTTCTTCAAGTGTGGTGCTTACGGCACGCGATAGCCTTTGCAGGGCATAGAGGCTGGAAATTTTCTTATCCAGCTCTTCCTGGATTTTATTCAATTCTATGTCCGTACGCACAATGAGCTTGGCCTGTTCATCCATTTCTTCCAGCGATTTCTTTAATTTATCTACGGAGGCCTGTAATTGGTTTGTTTTTTCAATCTTGGCGGCGACCACAATCGCCAGGGCGATAATCGTAAAGATGCTGGCCAGCCCTAAAATATTAAACAGATTATAGGAATTCAAATTATCCTCCCAGGGCCAGAATAGATACGGTTTGGTTATGGAAGTGCGCCTGCCCATGGTAGTTGATCGACTTCAAGGGCGCCTGTTCTCCGTAAGTATAAAATCCCACTATCGGCACCTCTTCCTGCAGCGCTTCTTTAATCGTTCTTAATTCCTGGTCGGCGTTTCTTTTTAATAAGCTATACCTTGACGCAGAATCAAATACAAATACGATATCTGCAGCTGAGCCTTTTTTCTCTAGCCCCAGCCTTGATATGGCCAGACCCTTTTTTGCGTCTAGGACTGCCTGGCGTGCCGCGGCAAGGCAGGATTCCTTGGTGCCGATCATTAATCTTATCTGACTGCCGACCGAGATATCCCCCTGGCAGATCAGAGAGCCGTTATCTCCTATGGAGAGGATATTCCTTAAAAGATACTCTGTTTCTCCTTCCAGGTAGATTCCGATAGGGTAGAGTGTTGAGATATATTTTAAGTCTTTTCTCAATTCCGCCGTATCCTTGGCAAAATAGTCCTGGTAGATGCTGACCGCGGGTTTACCGTCTATTTTTTCAATGACGTTGCTGTAGGATTTAGTTACCGTTCTGTGTTTGCCTAACGGTTTCCAGCCGTGCCTTATCCCTAAGCCAAACTTAAGTTTGCCGCCCCACAAGATACCTACGGCAGCGTCACTGATTACTTCCCGGTTGAAATATAAATAGGTTTTATAGTAATTAAGATTATCCGATGCCGAAGCGCCGGCAATAGGAAAGCTTCTGCCCAATCTTTCCTGCAGGCCTAAAATTAATTGCGAGCCTTCTTCTATCAGGCCGTCGCAAAAAAACATTCCCAGTTCCCGATGGCTGCCTCTGAATCCCTGCAGTAATTTATTGCCTAATTCTTCGCCTGCGGTAAGGGCAGTCCTCGCTTTTATATTTTCTATGGAAGCTGCGCTTATGTCAATCCCCTGACAATTAATGAGTACTAGTGCCGCAGCGTGTCTGTAGATACCGTGATTAGTTATAATCGCCTGACTGCTGCAGCCGGCCAGCGGCGAGCCGCCCAGGTTGTTTTTAATGACCTTTAACAAGGAATTTGTCGAGAGGTCAACAGAAGTGAATAATATGGCAAGGTCGATTGTTTCTTTGCCTATTTTACTCTTTGCCTGGTCCCATATTTCTTTCGCCGCTGAAGCGACATTTTTTTGTGTGCTTACTCCGACGCCTATTTTCATTATATAGATTATTGTCCCGAAGGTAAATATTTAATCGAGCCTCGCCGCTTTGGCTATCTAAAACAGTATATAACGTCAGAAAGGCGGGGTCAATAAATTTGTTGACCCCGCGCCTCATTTATATTAAAATTAATTGCATTCTTTCGGCCCCATCGTCTAGCCTGGTCCAGGACGCTTGGTTCTCAGCCAATAAACACCGGTTCGAATCCGGTTGGGGCTATTAGTAGTTTGAGTTTATCTTGTATGGGCGCTATTGCCATTCTGCAAGAGGCGATAGCGCCTTTTTTATTCTTTATTTGGAAAAATGAAATTTCCTTCCGTAAAGAATATAGGAGAGGGTGCTAGAGATAAACCCGAACTGCAAAATAATAAATGACGACTTGAGCGGCCTTAAAACTAAGCAGGATTTTTAAAATTTTTACCGTTCCAATTTGCCGAATTACCGCAGAGGAAGGAAAAAATATTTTTTTTGTAACCCCAATATGATAATGTCCTAATTAGCCAAAATAAGAATGTCCTATTGTACAATGTCCATAACGCAGCCAAGGAGGCGTTATGGCAGAAGAAAAGGACATTTTTATGATGACACGGCA